>Ga0169931_10010188_pt1 | contig 13412 bp, 16 predicted proteins | sample Kivu_15m_20L_FD_129675 | JGI IMG/M metagenome (GOLD analysis project Ga0169931, IMG submission 129675) | Freshwater microbial communities from Lake Kivu, Western Province, Rwanda to study Microbial Dark Matter (Phase II) - Kivu_15m_20L... | ecosystem: Environmental > Aquatic > Freshwater > Lake...
ACGGATGGGACGGAAACTTCCTCGGAAACCCTCTGCCATCCACCGATTACTGGTTCAAGGTAGAATACCTCGAAAACAACCAAAACAAAGAATTTAAAGCACATTTTACGTTAAAAAGATAAAGATTGACCCAATGATTTTAAGAAAAATTTCTATTTTACTATTTACTTTTTTTGCTCATTTTATTTATGCTCAAGAAGGAATTGCTGTTTATTCTGATTATTTGTCTGATAACTTATATTTATTGCATCCATCTATGGCAGGCGCTTCAAGTTGTGGAAAGATTCGATTAACAGGTCGTCAACAATGGTTTGATCAAAAAAATTCTCCAGCATTACAAACCATAAGTTTTCATACTAGAGTAGGTGAGAGGTCAGGTATAGGTGCTATTGCTTTTAATGATAGAAATGGATACCATAGCCAAAGAGGAGCTAAGTTGTCTTACGCCCACCATATTATGTTTTCGAGAAGCAGTTATGATTTAAATCAGCTTTCTTTCGGTTTGAGTGCTGGCATGGTACAAAGTCAAATAGACCAATCTTCTTTTGATGGATTTGACCCAATTATTAATAATGGAGTGATTGTAAGAGATGCTTACTTTAATGTTGATGCAGGTGCTTCTTATAACTTTTTAGATTTTTCAGCACACTTTACCATTAAGAACTTAATTGCAAACAAAAGAGAATTATACACAGATATTGAATCGGATAACTTGAGAAAGTACATTTTGAGTGCCGCTTATGTTTTTGGTGATGAAGAAAGATTTTTATGGGAGCCCTCTTTTATGTTACAATATATAGATCAAACCAAAGAGAAGTTTTTAGACTTGAATTTAAAAGTTTATCGTGAAATGGATTTCGGAAGGTTATGGGGTGGATTATCATACAGACAAGCTTTTGAAGGAGCTCAATATGTAAGTGGGTCTACGTTAAACGAACAAAGATTACAATGGTTTAGCCCGGTAGTTGGAGTAAACTACAAACAATTTATGTTTGCGTATACTTACACTCATTTAACTGGAGATATACGTTTTGATAATGCAGGTTTTCATCAATTAACTTTAGGGATAGATATTTTCTGTCAACCAAGTAAATGGAGCTGTAATTGTCCTGCTGTTAACTAATACCATTCATCCCGTTTTTAACGGGATTTTTTTTAATAATGAATAACTAATTATGCCTATTATACTTCCAGTTCAAGGAAAATATCCTCAAATACCCTCTTCTTGCTATGTGGCAGAAAATGCTACTATAGTTGGTGATGTAGCTTTAGGAGATAATTGTAGTATATGGTTTCAAGCGGTAATTAGAGGAGATGTCCATTCGATTAGTATTGGAAACCAAGTAAATATTCAAGACGGAGCGATCATTCATTGTACTTATCAAAAATATCCAACTTTGATCGGGGATAGGGTTTCCATTGGGCACCGTGCCATAGTACATGGTTGTACCATATATTCGGATGTATTGGTTGGAATGGGTGCGATTATTATGGATGGATGTAAAGTGCATTCAAATACGATTATTGCAGCAGGTGCAGTGGTAACTCAAGGAACTATCGTAGAGTCAGGTGCCATTTATGCCGGAGTTCCTGCTAAAAAAGTAAAAGATATCAATGCTTCAGAATTTGCTAATGAAATTAGCAGAATAGCTAACAATTACCAAATGTATGCCTCTTGGTTTCAAGAACAACCCTAGAAGTCCAAAAAGCTAACTTCATATTGTTTTCCAACCAATTTTTGTAAAACACTTATGTCGTGGTAATTGGTGTAAAATTTTAATTTTGGATTTGCCTTAGAATCATTCAATAGCTTATTTAATTCTAAAACCCTTTTGGTTTGTTTTGCAACTGCTTCACCAGAATCAATGACTTGAATATTAGAAGGCAGTATTTGTTGAATGACTGGAATTAAATAAGGATAATGGGTGCATCCTAAAACCAAGAAATCAATATTTTGATGGATCATTGGTTGTAAATAGGATTTCAGTAAATCTTTCATTTTTGTGCCTTCTATTTCTCCATTTTCAATTAATGGAACCAAATCATATCCAATTTGTTCTATAATTTGTACTTCCGGAAAATTTAGCACTGCTTGATGGAATAATTCACTACTAATAGTGCCTTTTGTAGCAAGTACACCAATGGTTTTGGTATGGCTATTTAAAGCCGCTGGTTTAATTGCTGGTTCAATACCAATAAATGGAATGTTATACTTGCTTCGAAGATGAGAAATGGTATTAGTAGTTGCTGTATTACATGCAACCACTATCAATTTACAATTTTGGTGCAATAAAAACTCTGTATTTTTTTCTGACAAGGCAATGATTTCATCTTTGCTTTTTTCTCCATACGGAGCATTTTTACTATCGGCTAAATAAATGGTATTCTCATTGGGTAAAAGATGATGAATCTCTTTCCAAATGGAAGTTCCTCCAATTCCTGAGTCAAATAAACCTATCGCTTGTGGATTGTACATGTTACAAAAATAAAAAACTGCTCATAAAGAGCAGTTTTAATTGGTTTTTAATTTATAGGAAGCAAATTAAAATCCCAAATCCTTTTTAACATCAGCAGTGATGTTGGTTCCGTTAGCTAACAAAGCGGAAGTTTTGTCAAAAACATATTCAAATCCTTTTGCTTTTCCAACTTTTTCAATAGAAGCTCTTACTTTGTCGTAAATTGGCTTCATCAAAGCCTCTTCTTTATCGCTAATATCTTTTTGAGCAGTAGAACGGTAGTCTTTAATTCTTTTGTCCATATCCTCCATCTCTTTGGTTCTGGCTTCATTGGCTTTGTCATCTACGCTTTCTGCTTCTTCTTGGTATTTTCCAAGTTTCTTTTGAAATTCTTCAATCATTACTTTCATTTCACCTTCATACGTTTTGCTTAATTGCTCTAATTGCTTTTGAGCATCTTTCATTGCAGGCATGTTGGTGATGATATCCTGTACATCTACGTGAGCAATTTTGGATTGTGCATAGGTAAATTGAGTTCCGATAAAGGTTACAAATGCGATTAAAAATAATTTTGCAGTTTTCATGTTCATAAAATAAATTAATTAATTTTCGTTGGGATTATTGTTTTGTCTTTGTTTTAATTTTTCTTCTCTTTCTTTTTGTAATTTGTCTTTTGCTTCTTGAATTTGTTTTTTACGCTCTTCAATTTGCTTTTGTCTTTCTTCAAAATTTTTCTTTCTAGCTTCTTCAGCAGCTCTTAATTTTTCTTCTCTATCCTCATTGGTTGGTTTTGACTCAGAAGTGTTTTTAGGTTCTGATACATTTTTGTTTTCAGAATCTACAGAATCTTTTTTATCAGAAACTATGCCAGTTTTTTTTGAGCTTCTTTCGTCTAATAATTTTTGACGTGCTTCTTCTTGCTCTTTTTTCTTTTGTTCGGCAGCTAATTTACGATCTTCCATTAATTTATCTCTCTCCGCTTTCTTTTGCTCCAACATTTTTCTTCTTTCTGCTAAGGCAGGATTGGCATCTTCAATATCCTCTTTATATTCTTCTTTTTGTAATTGCTCTAACTGCTTTTTGCTCATTTGTTCTCGCTTATCAGCTCGAGTTATTTGTCGTACTACCAAATCACTAATGTCAAAACGTTTTGCAGCAAATAACATGGTTAAATCAGAGGCTTTGTCAAATACAAAATCGTATTTTCTTGTTTCTGCTATATCTTGTACGATAGTAAAAACTTGGTCTTGAATAGGTTTAATTAGTACGGCTTTTTGTACAAAGAAATCTCCATTAGGGCCGAATCTTTTTTGACGATAGTCATAAAGTTCTGCTTCTAAAATAGCAATTTCCTCTTGTTTTTCGTCTATCAATTCTTTTGTAAGAAGGATTTGTTCTGTTTTTAAGTTATCTTTTTGTTTTTTGATTTCTGTCTCCTTTTCTTCAATTTCTTGTTTCCAACGTTGGGCTTTTTGTTCGATTTGGCTGATAGCTTGCTGATAGTTTGGTGTTTTTTCTAAGATATATTCCATATCTATATATCCAAACTTGGTCCCTCTTGCTGCTTGAGCTCGCAAAGTATGGAAGGTAGAAAAAACCAAAAGAAAACATCCAAATAAACAAAATAGTCGATTTATTTTAGTTGATATAGCTGGAACAAAATTGTGTTTCATGCGATTTATATTTTTGACATAGGAAACTAGGCAAAGCAAGTTTACCTTGGTAAATGATTGTAAATATATAACTAAAAATTTCAATTAAAATTGTTGACCTATGATAAAATGAGTTTGCCATCCACTTTTTTGTGTGGTACCGAATGGAGCATCAAAGCCATGCCCAAAATCGATTCCTAATAAACCAAAGGCTGGCATAAATACTCTTAACCCAAACCCTGCAGAACGTTGCATTCTAAATGGATTGTATTCTCTAAAGTCATTCCATGCCGAACCAGCTTCTAAAAAGCTTAAAGCATAAATAGACGCGGCTCCTTTTAAGGTAATTGGATATCTTAATTCTAAAGTGAATTTGTTATAAATGGTACCTCCATTTCTAAAGCCTCGATCATCTACTGGAGTAAGTGCTTGGTTTTCGTAACCTCTTAACTGAATAATTTCTCTACCATCCATTACAAAGTTTGCCAATCCATCTCCACCAACAAAGAAACGTTCAAACGGAACCAAACCTCTTGCTTGGTTGTACGCTCCCATAAAACCGAATTCAGCATTGGCTCTTAATACCAAAGCATTATTTTGTTGCCCAACTAAAGTGGTGTACCAATCTCCTCTAAATTTGACTTTATAAAATTCTAACCAATTAAATCTTTTTTGGTCAATTTTGCCTTGATTTGCATCAGCATCAGCAAAATTATCCACTCTTACCAATCCGGTTTGGGTCCCTACGGTAGTTTCTTTTACAAAATCTCCAGGAGCTACCCAATTGCCATCTACACCAAAATAACCTTGTCCAGTATTGGTTAGTTTATACTCTGCCAGATTTCCTAAATTGGCATAATCTGTTTTGCTAAACAAGGAAAAAGGAGGAGTAAATTTAGCTGAAATGGTAAACTCAGACCCTTGGGTAGGGTAAATTGGGTTAAAAGCTTTACTGTTTCGAGTCAAAGCAACTGTATATGCCAAGTTGTGTGATTGCCCATCACCAAAAGTAAATAAACCGGTGTTGTAATTTTTTAGGTCGAAATATTGATAACTTATCGATTGTGAGAGTAAAAAGTAATCATCTGGTACAGTTAATCTTTTTGCAATACCTAAGCTCAATGATGTGATGTTAAAATATCTTGTTCTATCAACTGCTCTTCCTTGATTGAACTGGTTTAAACCAAAATTTGCCAAGAATTGCTTACTATGCGAAATTGAGGTGGACAAACGTATTGGTTTTTTTCCTCCCCACCACGGTTCTTCAAAATTTAAAGAGTAGGTTTGAAAAAAGTTACTTCCTTGCAATCGCAACGACATTCTTTGTCCGTCACCCATAGGTAAAGGCTTGTATGCCTCTTTGTTAAAAATATTTCGCAATGAGAAGTTATTAAACGAAAGCCCCAAAGTTCCAATAAAACCTCCGCCTCCATAACCACCTTGTAGTTCAATTTGACTAGCTCCTTTTTCTACCAAATTGTACTCAATATCTACTGTACCTGCAGATGGGTCAACGTTTTTAAATTTAGGATCAATAGCTTCCGGATCAAAAAATCCTAACTGACCAATTTCACGTATGGTTCTTACCAATTCTTGTTTGCTGTATTTTTGACCTGGTTTGGTTCTTAATTCGCGGTATATTACATGGTCGTTTGTTTTATCGTTTCCAACAACTGTAATTTTGTTAAAGTACGCAATAGGTCCCTCGGTAATTCTAATTTCAAAGTCGATGGTGTCGTTTGCAGTTTTTACTTCTACAGGATTAACTTGCGAAAACAAATAACCATTATTTTGGTATAAATTGGTAATGTCTTCTCCATCGGGTTTTTTCTTGTCGTTGATTCTTTTTTCTAATAAAACCCCATTATATACATCCCCTTTTTTGATGCCCAAAACCCTTGCCAAACCTTCGTCAGAATAAACAGTATTTCCTAAAAATTTGATTTCTCCAAAATAATATCTGTTACCTTCTTCTAATTTCATTTTAATGGTAATGCGATTCTTATTGTTGTCAAACTGAACAGAATCCCATACTACTCTAGCATCTCGATACCCTTTTTCCTTATATTTATTAACAATTTCGGTTAAATCTTCTTGGTATTTTTCTTTGATATATTTTGAGCCTTTCCAAAACCTTCCTGGAAGTTCGGTTTTGGTGTTTTTCATTGCTTTTTTTACCTTTTTGTTGCTCATTTTTTCATTACCAATAATCTCAATTTTTCTCACCTTGATTTTATTGCCTCTATCAACTCTAATCAACATATTTACTAAGTTGTTTTGGGTAGTATCTGAGGGAGAAGTAGTAATATAAGCCTTGGCATTGAAAAAACCGTTGTTGCGATATTTTGACTCAATTTTGTTTTTGGTTGTAGTAATCAAATTTTCATTAACAATGGTTCCTTTTTTTAATTTGTTATCGTTAATAATAGATTCGGCTTTTCCTTTTTTAATACCGGTTACTTTGGTCTCGTTTAATTTTGGAAGTTCTTCAATATTTAGTTCCAGAAAAATAGTGTCTCCTCTGGATTCTTGAATAAAAAAGTCGATGTCGCTAAACAAATTTAGCTTTCCTAATTTTTTAATGGCATTAGAAATTTCTTCTCCCGGAATAATGATTCGTTGTCCTTTTTCCAAACCAGTATAGGTTACAATGGTTTGGCTATTAAAAGTAGTTTTACCGGTTACTTCTACATCTCCTAAAACATAAGAGTTCCCACTGCCGAAATCCGGATTAATTTGGGCATTACTTAATTGGATACTGCAGAAAAAAATGCAGCAAACAGCTGCTATGTAGGATAGATTAATTCTGTAATTGTTCACTGGTTTTTCCAAATCTGCGTTCTCTTTTTTGATAACTAATAATTGCTTCATACAAATGTTCTACGGTAAAATCGGGCCACAATATATCTGTAAAGTAAAACTCTGCATAACATATTTGCCACAATAAAAAATTACTGATTCGATGCTCTCCACTTGTTCTAATCATTAAGTCTACATCTGGCATATCATGGGTGTAAAGATGTTGATTAATAATGGATTCGTCAATATCAGATTCTAAAATTATATTATTTTTAACTTTGAGAGCAATTTGCTTAACCGCATCTACAATTTCCATTCTAGAGCCGTAGCTTAATGCTAAAGTTACTGTTAATTTTTTATGGTTTTTTGTAACATCCATTACGTGTAAAAGTTCTTCACGCGCTTTTACAGGCAACATGTTCAAGTCTCCAATTGCGTTTAGTTTAATTTCGTTTTTAATTAATGATTTTAACTCGTCCTTTAAAGCACTTACTAATAGCTTCATCAAGGTGTCAACTTCCATTTTAGGGCGGTTCCAATTTTCTGTAGAAAAAGCGTAAAGGGTTAAAAACTTAACATTTAAATTCCCGCAAGCTTCTGTAATTTTAGATACGGAGTTTCTGCCGTTCTTATGACCAAAAATACGGAGCTTTCCTTGCTTTTTAGCCCAACGACCGTTGCCATCCATAATAATGGCTATGTGTTTTGGAATGTTATCTTTATTTATGGATTCTTTTAAACTCATGGTTAATATGGACAATAACAAGGATTGTTTCCAAAGGTATAGGTTAGAGTAAAACCGGTAAAAACATACCAATCATTACTTCCTAAATTACCAAATTTACGGTTAGCTAAGTTATCGTTTTTAGGGTTGGAACCATCTAAATTGTCGGTAAATGTGTATCTAGCACCAACTTCTATACCAATCACTAGGCTTCTGGTGAACTTGCTTTTTACTCCAACTATCATCGGAATACCCATGCTCCAAGCGTTTTGGTCAAATTGAAGTTGCTTGTTAATAAAGTAGTTTTCTTTATAATTAAAGTAGCTTATCCCTGCCATAATGTAAGGTAAGGTTTGTATACCAAATTGATGTAAATCAAATTCAAGAAAATTAATTTCCAAGCCTAAGGTAATATCGTGTACTCGGTTTTCAAATTGCAAGCCACGTTGTGGCCTGCTACCATCTTTTACATCCAAGTCGTTAGCAGTAATTTTGCCATAAGTATAGCTTAGTCTGTAGGCATGTCGTGGACTTTTATTCCAGCGATAAATTCCTCCAAATGAAATGTGGTTTGGTGCTATAAAATTATCTTTTCCAATATCGCCAATATAATTACTTCCACCAACAAATCCTCCTATTTCATGAATTTGGGCTTGGCCTTGAAAGAACAAGGTGATGAACATCCACAATATTTTATTTATTCTCATTGGTTTTTACAGCGTGCAAATATAACAATTATGTCCAGTTTACTTCTTTAAATCCAGGGTATTTGGAGATAATAGAGCATAAAAAAATTTTAAGCCCGATAAACTAATGGTTGTCCCGTGCAATAGAACGCTAAAAAAGTTCAATTAGTATGGTTTAGTTTCTTTTGTCTTCTCCCCAAAGCAGCTTGCTTCGAAGGGTTTTTAAGAAAGTTTCCGGAGTAATTTCTATCATCGGTACCTGAAAGGAATTCTTTTTAATTTTTAGAGTAGTTTCCTTAGCAAAGGTAAAAACTCGGGAGTCTAAGGACACTAAAAATTCATGTTCTCTACCACTAACTTTTAAAGTAATTTCCATTTCATTCGGAATTACCAAGTGTCTGGCATTAAGGTTGTGAGGCGCTATAGGTGTGATAACAAAGCTGGAAACTTCAGGAGTTAATACAGGACCACCACAACTTAATGAGTATCCGGTAGAGCCGGTAGGAGTTGAGACGATCAAACCGTCTGCCCAATAACTTGTCAAATATTCGTCATTTAAATAAGTAGCCACCGTAATCATAGATGTTGTGTTTTTTCGTGAAACGGTGATTTCATTTAATGCAAAATTCAACGACTCCAAACCAGGCATGGCTGGTTCTGTTTCTAAACTTAATAAGCTTCTGTTGGAAATGGTATACTCCTTTTGTAAAACTTGGGTTAATGATTTTCTGATTTCATTTTTTTGAATCTTTGCCAAAAAACCTAATCGTCCAATGTTTACCCCTAAAATTGGAATGCCCTTGCCTCTTGTATAAGTTATTGCTCTTAAAATGGTACCATCTCCACCAATACTTAATAAAAAATCTACCTCATTTGGGAAGTTTTCAAAACTATCATAGGTGGGGTAGGAGTCAGTTAAAATGACTTCTTTTTGCAATAATTGGTAAAAGTTATTCTCAATCCAAAGATTTACTTGTTGCTCTTTTAAAAAGTAAAAGATTTCTTGGTAAGCAATTCTCGATTCTGCCTGAAAACTTTGTCCGAAAATGGCGATGGAAACCATAATTGTAATTGTTGGTTGTTCCAACAAAAATAAACATTTTTTCGGAAGCCTTTTAGGATATTACATAGAAAGATATTTGTCTAAGTAATCTGAACGCTCTTTTAGGTTTTGTAAATACAAATCTTCGTGGTGTTCAGAAACAATTTCGTAGTGGTATCTTCTGAACGATTGAATGATTTCATTAATGGCACCTAATGAAATTTTAACCATGACTTTAACTTGATTTGATTCTATTTCTTCAACTATACAACCTAATAGCTTTGCTTGGTTGCTCTCTACAATTTGTGCAATTTGACTCATCGAAAAATCCGATAAATTTTTCTGGACAATTAATATGGAACCTGGTTCTTTTATAAATGTAGTTTGCAAAAAATACTCCTGTATATCTTCCAACAAATAATGCCCCAAATAGGATTGGTCAGTGCCTAAAAGCGGGCAAATATTACTTTCATTTCTTGAAAATAGTTCCAATACATCCATCCATGAAGAAGTTTCTCTAATAAAAATACCTTGAAGTAAATATTGGTATTGTTGCAAAGTTTGGGTTTCTTCTAATGTTTCCAAATCGGTAACGGCAATACAGCCCAAATAAACGCCTTCTTTTTGAACAGGGACATGACTAAAACGATAGTCTTCGGCTACCAACAAAGCATCCGAAATACTATCGTTCATATCCAAAGGTTTTGGATTTTGATGTATTTGATTTTTCCAAGACATATCTTAAATTTTCCTTGGATGCAAGGTACACAAAAAATAGAAATACCATTTTAGCACAAATCTTAAGGTTTTGTTGCAATGATTCGCTATTTTTGAAACAAAAACAAATGCAACGTTTCGGAAAGATTTTTTTTGCTACCATGGTGTGTTTAGCAGTTGGTTTTTTATCAAGTTTTGCTACACAAAGCTCTGTGAATGATTGGTATCCAACATTGGTAAAACCTTTTTTTAACCCACCATCTTGGGTGTTTGCTCCGGTTTGGACATTGTTGTATATTATGATGGGAATCGCAGCTGGTTTGGTTTGGAGCAAAGCAATGCCAATTAAAGCAAAAATATCTGCCATCAGTTTTTTTACTTTGCAACTGGGTTTAAATGCTCTCTGGAGTATTTTGTTTTTCGGATTTAAAAATCCATTATTGGCATTAGTTGAAATTATTTTGCTATGGATTTGTATTTACCAAACCTACCGATATTTTTATCAAATTCACCCGGTAGCTGGAAAGCTACTATTGCCATACTTAGCTTGGGTAAGCTTTGCATCGATTTTGAATTTTTCTATTTGGTGGCTTAATTAAATTTGTCATTTTTTGAGTTTAACTTTCCTAAACTTACTCTAAACCTAGCATTTTGTGCGGATATCCTTGTATTTTTGCAGGATAAAATTCATAAAAATGTCCACGAAATTAAGTGTCAACATCAACAAAATAGCTACTTTACGAAACTCTAGAGGTGGCAACCAACCAAATGTTTTGCAAGTAGCAAAAGATGTGCAAAAATTTGGAGCACATGGGGTTACAGTGCATCCTCGACCAGATGAACGTCATATCAAATACCAAGATGCTCGGGAGTTGAAAAGTGTAGTTTATACCGAATATAATATCGAAGGAAATCCAATCAAAAGTTTTATTGATTTGGTTTTAGAAGTAAAACCAACCCAAGTAACCTTGGTTCCTGATGCCGATGATGCCATTACCTCTAATGCTGGTTGGAATACGTTGCAACATCAAAGCTTTTTAAAAGAAGTAATTCAAGAGTTTCAAAGAAATCACATTCGTTGTTCCATTTTTGTAGATCCTGTTTTAGAAATGATAGAAGGAGCCAAAGCTACCGGAACCGATCGAATAGAGTTGTACACCGAACATTTTGCTTCTGAATATGCAATTGGAAACACCCAGGCCATCGTACCTTACACCAATGCGGCTATTTTGGCCAATGAACTAGGTTTGGGAGTTAATGCCGGACACGATTTAAGCTTGGATAACATCCGTTTTTTTAAAGAAAATATTCCAAATTTGTTGGAAGTCTCTATCGGACATGCTCTAATTTGTGAGTCCATTTATTTAGGAATAGAGAATGTAGTAAACATGTATTTGAATAAATTAAAATAGATGAATCCGTTGTTATACGCTAAAGTAGAAGGATCTGGAAAGCCACTGCTTATATTACATGGTTTTTTTGGGATGTCAGATAACTGGAAGTCTATTGCTACTCAATTGGCAGCACAAGGCTTGGAAGTACATGCTTTGGATTTGCGAAATCACGGACGAAGTTTCTACTCTGAAGAATTTTCGTACGATGCAATGATGCAAGATGTAATGCATTATGTAGATGCCCAATCATGGGAAAACTATGTGGTAATTGGTCATTCCATGGGTGGTAAAGTAGCCATGTTGTTAGCTGCTAACGATGCGAGAGTACAGCAATTAATTGTGGCAGATATAGGGCCTAAGTACTATGCTCCTCACCATCAAACTATTTTAAAAGGATTAAACGCAATTGATTTTAACACCAAACCCAGCAGAGGGGAAGTAGACGAAGTACTTTCACAGCATATTGCAGAATTTGGGGTAAGACAATTTTTATTAAAAAATTTATATTGGCAAACTCCAGATACCTTGGCTTTTCGATTCCATTTAAAAGTATTGACCGAAAAAGTAGAAGAAGTTGGTAAAGCATTGCCTTCGGACAAGTCCTTTTTAGGTCCAACCTTGTTTTTGTATGGTAAAAAATCTAATTATGTTTTGCCAGAAGATTTTCCAGAAATTAGGGAACAATTTCCATCTGCACAATTTATAGGTTTAGAAGGAGCCGGACATTGGTTGCATGCAGAAAAACCACAAGAATTTTTACAAGAAGTATTGCAATTTATTCATCAATTTTAATAACATGAAATACCTATACAAAATCATATTATCGGGTTTGTTAATTTTAGTTTTAGCAAAATTTTTACCCGGAATCGAAATCAAAGGAATACCTCCTGTTTTGGTGTTTGCCTTGGTTTTAGCCTTACTTAATGTATTTTTAAAACCAATACTAAAAATTATCACCTTTCCCATTACCTTGTTTACACTAGGTTTTTTTTTGTTAGTTATAAACGTAGTGGTAGTTAAAATTGCCGATTATTTGGTAGACGATTTTGCGATTACGTCACTTTATACTTTATTTATTTTTAGTATTGCAATGTCAGTAGGGCAGTCTGTCATCAATTTGTTTTTTAAAGACTAATCTTCTCTGTTTACCAAATCTATCGAAAAAGCTGGTGTACAAACCGAGATATATTCGCATTCCTCTTCAAAAGGATTGGAATATTGTACTCTAACATTTTTTTCAATTTTGATAGATTGCCCGGCTTCTAACACAATGATTTCATCTTCTATAATAAATTGTTTTTTACCACGGATAACCAAAGTATACTCATCAAAAGCAGGAGTTTGAAATGGCTCACTCCATCCAGGAGGTGCTATCATATGTGCCAATGATAGGTTTGCTTGTTGGTTGGTAGCTGCTCCAAAGTGTTCTGCGATATATTTTCCATCTATAGTTGGAACAATAAAAGGATTTTTTTGAATTTGATACGACATATTTTGTTATTTTTAAAGATGAAATATACGGCTAAAACCAAGAAACACATCCCAACCAAGTGATTCCATTTAAGGGTTTCGGTTTTAAAAAACAACCAACTGAACAAAATAAATATTACCAAGGTAATTACTTCTTGAATTACCTTGAGTTGTAACAAGCTAAATGGACCACCATTGCCTTGAAAGCCAATTCTATTGGCAGGAACTTGAAAAAAATACTCAAAAAATGCCAATCCCCAACTAATTAAAATAATGCCTATTAAGCCAGCTTGTTCAAACCATTTCCAGTCTTTAAACTTTAAATGTCCGTACCAAGCCAATGTCATAAATCAATAGCGTCCTAAACGTTTAAAAAAATAAGAGGGAATATTCCGTATCTCAAGTTATCTTTGAGTTTGCACAACAAAAAACCCCCTCTCATGGCAAATATAACGTTGTTTTCTCAAATTAT
>Ga0169931_10010189_pt1 | contig 13410 bp, 11 predicted proteins | sample Kivu_15m_20L_FD_129675 | JGI IMG/M metagenome (GOLD analysis project Ga0169931, IMG submission 129675) | Freshwater microbial communities from Lake Kivu, Western Province, Rwanda to study Microbial Dark Matter (Phase II) - Kivu_15m_20L... | ecosystem: Environmental > Aquatic > Freshwater > Lake...
ACCGATGCGTTCAGCGAATCGGTGGTTCCAAGCATCGGGATCGATATATTTCTTATCCCCCCCTCTGACCATCGGTCGCTCAAGCCTTGCGCCTCATTTCCGACGACGATGGCGGTACGTGCAGGATATATCTCAGAGGCGTAATCTACACCGCATTCCGTTCTCGCCGCATACAACTCTGCGCCCCGGGCTCTCAGCCAGGACTCCAACTGGCTTTGTGAACCTACGATTAAGGGGACCGAAAAAATCGCGCCGAGGCTCGAGCGGATCGCGTTGGGATTCCAGATCTCGCAAATCGGATCGCTCATCAATACTGCAATGACTCCGGCGGCATCCGCGGAACGCAGCATGGCCCCGAGGTTGCCCGGTTTCTCCATACGATCCAGGACCAAAAACAGTTCCCGCTCGCTGCTTCTCATGCGCTGCGAGGCTGTTGTCAACGAAGTGTCGGGCGGAACCGCCAACGCGATTGCATCCTCGTCCCGCTGCCCATATTGGAGCTTTGCAAAGGCCGTGGGGCCGACCGCTAGAACGCGAGCCGATGGACATAGCTCCAGCCAAGATTGAAGCTGTTCGACCCCTTGGGCTTCGAGTCCTTCGAGCCAACTCTGCCGAACAAAGATTTCCTCGCACACGATTCCCGTATGCAACGCACGATCGATCGACGTCGCGCTGTCGATCAGCACGCGACCCTCGCGTTTGCGATACTTGGGTTCCCGCAACAATATCGCGTTCCGAAGACGCGGATTGCTCGGGCTAGTGATCACTTCGTATCGCAATCCCTCTCCTCTTCCAACGACCAGTGGCCGCTCGGGGAGTCGAACCCCGACGCCTTGCGGCACAAGATCCTAAGTCTTGCGTGTCTGCCAATTTCACCAAGCGGCCATGCTGCTTTACCTAACCCAGTCTAATTGACGAAAAGGATTCGGTGTAGTCCTGCTCAATCGGTGTAGTCCTGCTCGATCCGATGGATCAGCGTGGCGTCGGCTTGCGCCACTGGGCATTGGGGTCGATTACCGTCGATCCACCCTGGTCGCTCAGCGAACCGCTTGTCCCTGGCAATGTCGCGCCGGGAGTGGAAGGAGGAACGGCAGGCAAGGCTCCCAGGGCCGATTCGCTGAGGATTTGAGAAGCCTGAACCACGCCAGCACCCATCTTGTCGGCGCGAGCGCTGGCCTGCTCGACTTGGTTCTGTAGGTTCTGAGTCGATTGCATGACCGCCGCACGCGCGCTGTCCGTGGCTTGCTTCAATTGATTTTGCGCGGAGGCGACCTGATCCACAAATGGTGAGCCGCTGGGCAATGAACCGACGGTCGGCGCAACCCCGGTCCCAGTCGCTGGCTTCGCGCCCGAGTAGGAACCGGGAACTTGATAGGAACCGGTGGGAGGTGGCGGCACACGCCCCGGCTGTGTCAAACCATTGATCCCCGGCAACGGTCCCTGACATCCGCTCAATGCCACCATCACCAACGAAAAAGAAAGCGCTTTTCTCATTTGCCTGTCCATGGCCCGCGGCCAGATGATTGCTTGTTCGCTTTGCTCCATGCGATGCGATGCCGGAAAGATAGAATCTTGCTCCCGAGAGTCGCAAGACAGATTGCTCAGCGAATCGAGCGAAATGCTAGCTATGCTGCGTCCAGTCGCGGCGCTGGCGACTGCTGGGGATCCCCATTTTCTTCCGGTACTTGGTGATGGTTCGTCGTGCGACTCCTAGGCCATGCTTCTTGAGTTCATCGACCAGATCGTCGTCGCTCAACGGGTTGCTCTTGTTTTCTTTCTCGATGATCTCTTGCAATTTGAGCCGGATGGTTTCGTAGGCGACGTCATCACCATCGGCGCTTTGAGTTCCGAAGACAAAGAAGCGTCGAAGGGGGAAAATGCCGCGTGGAGTTTGGATCCATTTATCGTCGACCGCTCTGGATACGGTGGTCACATGCACGCCGACTTGATCGGCGATCTGCTGCATCTTCAACGGTTCGATCGCTTCCGGTCCTTCGTCCAAGAATCGTTTTTGATAATCGACGATGGCCTGCGCGACACGAGTCAGCGTACGCCGTCGCTGCTGAATCGATTCGATCAGCCACTGCGCACTTCCGATCTTGCGTTTGATGAATTCTTTTTCTTCTTCAGTCGCCTTGGTGTCCATCAATCGCTTGCGATAATAGTCGCTGATACGCAGGTTCGGCAGATAATCGTCAACGAGCCGAACCACATACTGCTCCTGGTCGTTTTGCTCGACGATGATATCCGGAGTGACCAGCGGGACGTAGGTTTCCATAAACGAAGCGCCAGGCTTCGGATTGAGCTGATGAAGTTCCTCCCGGATCCGCTGGATCAATTCGATCGAATATCCGGTTCGCTTTTGGATAGCGAGCATGCGGTTTTCAGCTAGATCGTCGAGATGGTTGGAGATCAACACTCGCATCTCGTCGACCATGTCCATGTCGTCGCGGAGTTGGTTCAACAAGCACTCTTTCAGGTTTCGTGCAGCGATACCAGCGGGCTCGAGCGACTGTACCAAACGAAGTGCTTCCTCGGCGGTCGTCACGTCGGAGGGTTGGTGATCGGGGGGTAGCATGTCTGCTAAAGAAGACTTGAAATAGCCTCCGTCGCGAGCGTCCAAGCAAGAAATGATTCGTTCTGCGATTCGCTCTACCGAATCGTCGATGTCCATCTCGGCGATTTGGTGCATCAGGTAGTCGTTCAGCGACTCGGGGCGTTCGACTGCGTTGGCCATCACATCGTGCTGGCGATCCATATCCTCCTGCAACCGATTGCTCGAACGACGGAAATCGTCGAAGTTATCGGGCATGTCGCTGTCCATGTTCGCCAGCCGCTCGAAATCTTCAGCGTTGGACGAATCATCCTTGACGATCAATTCCTTTTCATCTTCGGTTCGTGAGGCTGGGGTGTTTTCCTCACCGTCGGTTTCTTCGTCCGGTAGCGTTTCGTCGCGCTCGGCCACCTCCAGCATCGGATTCTCTTCCATTTCCTGCTCGATACGCTCTTGCAATGCCTGGATCGGCAACTGCAAAATCTCCATCGACTGGATCATCCGAGGAGCCAGTTTCTGGGTTTGTACTTGGCGTGCTTCGAGTCCGAACGAAAGACGCATAAAATGGTTCCGAGAGTGTCTGGGGCCTGAAATCAACCGAAAACCAAGCCTCCGGTATCTACTGTATCACTCTCCACAGGGACAGTGCAGTCTCGGCCGCAAAGTTTTCTAAAAAATGGAACAGAGTTTGCACAAATGCGTTTTTTGACGGGACTCGACGATGTTTCGCCACCTGCACAGGGCCGAGCACGCCTTGCTCCCTCCCCCACCGGGGCTCAGCATGTCGGCAATGCGAGAACCTTTTTGGTCGCCTGGCTGGACGCCCGGTGTAGCGGTTCGGAATTGCTGCTTCGGATCGAGGATCTCGACACGCCGAGAACGAAATCCTGGGCCACGAACCAAATCCTCGAAGACCTCGCCTGGTTGGGCTTGGATTGGGATCAACAAGTCCCCCATGCATCCCAACGAACCCATCGTTACGCCGAAGTTTTGGAAATCCTGAAGCAGGCCGAAAGGGTCTATCCGTGTACCTGCACCCGGAGCGAGATCGATCAAGCCTCTAGCGCGCCGCATGAGGGAACGCTCGACGGCGCAGTGTACCCCGGAACGTGTCAGGCTCGCCGAACTGACGAGTCTTTGAGACTCGATGAACAAGGGATGAAATACGCATGGCGATTTCGCATGCCGTCAGGCGTTCAATCCTGGCGCGATGAACTTCACGGCCCGCGTTCGCTCGATCCCTCGCGCGAGCTGGGCGATTTTGTCGTTGCACGCAACTATGGTCCTGCGGCATATCAACTAGCCGTCATTGTCGATGATCACGATCAAGGAATAACGCGTGTGGTGCGCGGAGACGATTTGATCTACAGCACGTTTCGCCAACTTGCGCTATACGCTGCCTTGGAGTGGACACCGCCGAACTATTTGCATGTCCCGTTGGTTGTCGGAACCGACGGTAGACGACTCGCAAAGCGCCATGGTGACACGCGGCTTTCGTATCTTCGTGAACAAGGTATCGCGGCCGAGCGGCTGATCGGCTACCTGGCGTGGTCCTTGGGTTGGGTCGAACGGGGACGAGGAATCGCGCCGCTCGCGCTGGTCGAGTTTCTTGCAACACGTCCTGGATGGCGATCGGAACTGCCTCGAGAACCTTGGGTCTTTCGCATGCAGGATTTGTAAGCTGATCCCGAAACCACGAGTCGCCTCAGCCAACTCGGCCTCGCCATGCAGTGCGGACTCTGAAGATGCTCATCACCAGCGCTACCCATTGAAGGATCGTGAACCAGGCGATCGACAACGGATGCAAGAGGACTCCCAGCCACGACTGACGGAAACGAATCGATGCAGCGACTCGGGGATACCATGACAACGCAGTCGCGATCGTTAGCAACCCGATCGTCATCCAGCCCGATTCCATAACCACGCTGAGCACCAGCAACACGACAGGCAGGACCGATCCGCCGAGTAGCAACACAGTGAAGGGAAGAATCAAACGAGGATTGGCGATCCCTTCGCTCGCGTTCTTGAGCAAACCGCGGATGACTTGAGGCAAGGACTGATACATCCGACAGGTAGCGAGATCGGTTGCGTCAAAGATATCGGTCTTCATGCCATGCTTGCGGAATGCCTTGGGCAGTTGAATGCCATCGTGCCGCGATGCCGCGATTGCGGAGTGCCCCCCTACCTCAAAGTAGCGATCTCGATGAGCCAGGAAGAGTTGACCGCATCCGGCTGCGAATCCCGGTTGTGTCGAAGATCGCATTTGATCGATCGGGAGAAAACCCAACAACACGTAGTGCATCAGCGGGATGAGGAGCTGTTCGGACCATGTTCCAGTTTCTTGTCGCGGGAAACCGCTGATCAACGGGGATTGCCGCTCGCGATACTCCGCAACGATGCGCGTCAACGCATCGGTAGATAATCGCACATCGGCATCCAGGAACAACAGCAGACCGTAACGAGCATGGTTGGCTAGTCCCCAACATGCATGCTGCTTTCCATTCCATCCCTTCGGCAAGCCAGCCGATGGAACCAATCGCACGCGAGGATCGGCTGAGGCAAACCCCAGAACCACTTCTGCGGTCCGATCTTCGGAGGCATCATCCATGACGATGATCTCAAACTCCGGATGGCTCGACTGCAGGATCGATTGGAGTGCTCCGCTGATACTCGCTTCCTCATTGCGAGCAGGGATCAAGACGCTGACTCCGTCTGCCATTGCCTTATCGATTACCAAAGGATCCTTGCAGGCCGGCTGGAATTGCTTCAGGTTGCGCCAAGTCATCAAGGCAGGAAGAATAGCCAGAGCCAACGCAATCAGGGCCAGAATGAACATGAACGATGGATGCTAGGATTGCGAGTTGCGGGTAATGGTCGAATGCCTTGGATCGAATGGTTGCCCATGATACCAAGCCACCCAGGCTCGGACGGTATCGTACCATGAAGTTCTCGCGGCTCGCGGTGCGATGAGATATTCAAACGAATCGGCTTGGCGAAGCATGACCGAGGCGGCCAGGTCGTGCTGGGTTTGTCGCAAAGCTCTTTCGAGTTGTTCGCTGCATTCGCGCTTGGAAACATTTCCGTCAAACACTTGGCGAGTTCCAAAGCGGACTGCGACCATCGGGCGAGGCTCTTCCCAGAACGGGTACTCGATCGCAAGTGGTAGAAAGGAAACCGATGGAACGCTCGCCGCGAGATGCGCCAGGCCCGGCATCAGCGGTTGGGAGTGGTCCCGGCAATCCGCGAATCGTCCTTCGGGGGTTACCCACAAGCTGGATCGCGGACTGGCCAAGATGGCTCGCGATGACTTCAGAAAATCCGAAGCGCCGGAAAGCCGATCGAGGTGAATGCCGAAGAATCCCATCTTCGAAAAGATGCGATACGCCTTGAGTGCCTCCGCATCGATAGGCGCATAGAGAATGCGGTCCGAAAAGTACGACTTGCGAAGGAGCATGGCCGTGATCGGATCCCACCAACTGGCATGATTGGCATAGACCACCAATGCCTGATCTTTGGGGACGCAGGACGCGATCGGTTCGGCGAATTGGACACCGAACGCCGTGAATCGGCGGCTGACCATTCGGTGGGTGTAGCGACAGAACCCATCGACCAACCATGCTCTCGATTCGGGCAACGACATAGCGAAGGATTATGTCCCAGCTTTGGAAAGGCGTGTATCTTGATCGACTGTATCGCCAGCGATCCAACCGCTCATCATCACCATCGGCATACCTGGCCCGGGATGGGCTGCACCTCCCGCGAGGTAGAGTCCTTCCAGATCGCGCGAACGATTGGCTGGCTTGAACGCGCCGACAAAGCGACCGTGGCTGGCCAATCCATAGATGGCGCCATTGAGAACGCGGTAGCGTTTGTGGATCCCTTCCGGAGTCAGTGCATTCTCCATGACGATGCGATCGCGTATGCCCTTCATGCCACCGGTGGTCTCGAGTTTATCGAGGATGACTTCGCGGTATTCGGGCAACATCTTTGACCAATCGTGATCGGGACGCAGGTAGGGAGTATGCACGAGAATATATAGCGCTTCGCCTCCCTCTGGCGCTACCGCAGGTTCTGTCGCGGCCGGTGCACATACATACGCGGTCGGGTCGGGTGCAGGTTTGCCTTGACGATAGATGTAATCGAATTCCTCGTGCGGATCGCGCGAGAATACAAAGTTGTGATGGAGGATATGATCGTATCGCTTGTTGAGCCCGAGATAGAGGACGACCCCGGAGCATGCGGGTTCGTAGGTTCGTCGCTTGTCGAATCGGCGTTGTGCTTCGCTACCGCTGAGCAATTCGCGATGCGTTCGGACTGAGTCGCAGTTGGAGACGATCGCGTCGAACGAGTGCTGCTCGCCCGATGTCGTCGTCAGCCCTGTGACACGCGTTCCGTCGTTTTGAATCGATGCCACATCCGTACTGGTCTTGAAATCGACGCCGAGTTCACGCGCGAGCTTTTCTAGCGCCAACGGTACGGCCCGCGTTCCTCCCATCGGATACCAAACTCCCTCTTCGGTCTGCATGTGGGCAATACCGCACAACACCGCAGGGGAGGCTTCGGGAGAAGATCCTACATACTGCGTGAAGTGGTCGATCATTTGTGCTGCGCGTTCATCCTTGACACACGATCGGACCAATCCCGCAACCGATCGACCCATGCGCAAACTCAGCACATCGACCAAGACCGACGCGGAGAAGGCTCCGGATACTTCCATCGTATCGCCGATCCCGCCGACACTTCGCCAGAAAAAGAACTTGTCGGAGACCTCGTGCAGTTTCTTGGAGATCTTCATGAACCGATCGTATCCCTCGCCGACTCCGGGTTTGCCGGAGAACCGATCCAGGTTTTGCTTCATCTGTTGGATGTTGGCGACCAGGTCCAATGCGCTTCCATCGACAAAGAAACATCTCCACTGCGGATCGAGAGCCACCAATTCCATGTAGTCGCTCAGTTTGCGTCCCGCTTCGTCAAAGATGCGTTTCAGGACCGAGGGGAGCGTGAGAATGGTTGGGCCCATATCGAACCGGAATCCGTCCTGATGGTGGACTGCGGCTTTGCCACCCACCCACTCGTTTTTCTCAAACACGGTGACTTTGTGACCGCGAGCGGCCAGGGTGCATGCGGCAGCCAGACCTGCCAAGCCACCACCTATCACCGCCACATTCAAACTGCGTCCTGACCGCTTAATCATTCGATTTCCTGTTTTTTCGTTGCAATAGTATGGCCTGCACGATTTGACGGAGTCCGGCCAAGCGGCGTCTCCAATTCTTCCCGTGCACAAATTGTAACACCCCGTCGAGCAACTGTTCATCACCCTCGGTGGGTAATGCCGCGTGGGGCAGCCAGCTTCCCAACCGCGTCGAAACGACCTTCGGAACGGTCATCGATAGCAATCCCTCGTGTCCGCGGGTCACACCGAAACCGCTTTCCCCACGACCGCCAAAGGGGAGTCGCGGGTCGGCTGTCGGAACGATGAGGTCGTTGATTGTGATGGTTCCCGCCGAGATCAGTGGCACCAAACGAAGGGCATCTTCGAGCGGTCCAAAGATGGACGCGGTCAATGCATACGGACATTGCGAATCAGCCATGAGCGCATCGGACCAATTCTCCACAGGAACAATCATCACGAGGGGGGCGAAAATCTCTTCGCGGTAGAGTTTCATATCGGTGCGGACATCGGTCAGAGCGATATGTCCTGTAGATACCCACTCTGGTTCCGGCCCTGATGTAGAAGACGCCTGTTTGGCTTCTCCGGAAAAGATACGAGCCCCTTTATTCAGGGCATCTGCAACGCCATCCCAAAGTCGGCGATACGTTGTCGCAGTGATCGGAGTGCGCCAATCACGCTGCGCCGGATCGGACAATCGTTCGGCGAGCAGTCGATAGAAGACCTCGCATACTTTATGTGGCACGAAGACTCGACGTGGCGCCATACAGGTGGCGCCGCCGTTGAGTCGCATACCGAATCGAAGGAGATCGCATACGCGATGAAGGTCTGCGCCTGGAAGGACATAAACGGCATCGTTTCCGCTCAGCTCCAAAGTCGCCGATGTCAATGACGGGATCGCTTGATTCAAAACAGCTCGACCGCTCAGGCTGCTACCCGTGATCACGACATGATCGACACCCAGTTGCATCGCTGATTTCGCTGCATCAACGCTGCTATCCAGCAGAACGATCAACGACTCGGGTACTCCACATGCAATCAATTGCTTTACCAGATGACGAATGACACCCTCGGTGCGAGGAGCAGGCTTGATCGCTACTGCGTTTCCGGCGACCAAGGCTTGGATCAATTGCACGCCGGTCAACAAGATCGGGTAGTTCCAGGTTCCGATGATCAACACCATTCCGTGCGGAACACGATGAACTACCGATCGCAGTCGGCCGAGCCAATACGGACTTCCTCCCCCATCGAGATATCGGGTTGCGAGGGTTCGAGTGGCATAGCGAGAAACCCACTTTGCGGCATCGGCCAGCGGAAGCAATTCGGACGAAACGGTCTCGCGATAACCGCCTCGCATCGGCAAATCGAGCAGTCGCTGCAATTCTTCCCTGTCATCGACGATCATGGCAGACAGCTGACCTATGATCTTTGCGCGGGCTCGGATGGTCTGCTGGCTCCATCGAAGCTGCGACTGATAGGCTGCCGCGAACGCAGCTTCTATCTGCGGGTCCTGCTTCTTTGGATCGTCGGGGCCGTTGCTCACGGTTTCTTCTGTTCAGCTATCGGGTGATTGTCGCGCCGTATAGCCAGAAGTATAGCGATGCATCGACAAATCGTCGAAGCCGAGTGGATCGGTTCACGTCCCCGGAGTCGTGGCCTGTCTCAGGACTCGCAATAAATTCCCGTAAAGAATTTTGTGTATTTGGGCCTCGTCGTATCCGCGGCGATGCAGAAGTTCCGTGATCACTGGATACTGGCTGACGTCTTCCATCCCTACGGGCAGCTTCGAAATTCCATCGAAATCCGATCCCAATCCGACGTGGTCGATGCCCGCCACGCGAATCACATGCTCGATGTGATCGGCCAGTATCTCAGCATCCCCGGCAGGGTAGGGATTGGCGACCTGCATCGCCTTGACGGCTCGATCGTACTTCTCTTTGTTGTCCGAAAACTTCCGCTTCAATTCTCTCCGTTTGTCGATCATGTCCGCGAGGATTCTCGCGGATTCGGGAACCACAAACCCCGAGAAGAAGTTGATCAAAACAACTCCGCCGTTTTCGGGGAGCCGCGCAAGGACATCGTCGGGGACATTGCGTGGATGATCGGCGATCGCTCGCGCCGACGAGTGAGAAAAGATAATCGGCTTGCTGCTGATATTCAACGCATCATGCATGGTTGCTGGCGACACATGGGACAGGTCGACCAGCATTCCCAGTCGATTCATCTCGCGAACGACCTCTTCACCAAAGGGTGACAGTCCATCGTTCTTTGCAGCATCGGTGGCTGAATCGGCCCAATCGAGGCTGTCGGTGTGGGTCAAGGTCATATACCGGGCACCCATCCCGTGCAGTTGTCTCAATTTGCCGATCGAGCCCTCCATGCTGTGGCCACCTTCCATGCCGATGAGCGAAGCGATCTTTCCCTTCGCTCGTATGCGCTCGACATCCTCGGCATTGAGGGCTAATTCGAAGACATCGGGATAGCGGGCGAGCATCTCGTCGACCAGGCGAATCTGTTCCACGGTTGTCTGGAACGCGTTTCCTTTTTCAATCGTGTCGACCGAAACATACACCGACCAAAACTGAGCCCCGACATTTCCTCGTCGCAAGCGATCGATATCGGTGTGCATTTTGGGTTGCGGTTGACGCAAATCGATCTCATCGAAGCGTCCCGGGATATGGGTCCGAATCTCCCAGGGGAGATCGTTGTGGCCGTCGAAAACATATCCTCGCTGATGAATACCGCGAGCTTCTTCCGATATCGCGAAACGATCCGCAACCCGCTTGGCATCCTCCTGTGCAACGGCCAGTTGCACGGATCCGCACGCGATGAGTAATCCTACCTTGATGGCCGACCCAAAAGTGCGAAAGCGGTTTCGTAGTCTCAAGCGAAGCGCAAGCGTGATCATGTGCCGCATCGGGTTACCTCTTGGTTGAGTTGAGATTATCAACTGGCTGGATTGTCGCTCGAGTCGGAAGGAGTGGGCGATTCGTGGGAAATCGAATCGGGAGTTTGCGAAGCAGCCTGAGTCTCTTCTTGTTTTATGCTATCCCCATCGCTTGGCTTGTTGCTGGAGCCTCTTTTCCAACTCGGCTTTTTTCGACGAGCCTTGGGATGATGGGCTGCCTTGAAGCCTGGGACTGTCTCCTCTTGAAGCGTATGCGAAAGGGGTTTGGTCGGTTCCTGAACGAGGATGGCTTCGAGCTTTTGCTTGTTGATCCTCAGCAATTCATCGATCTCGAATTCCACATCCTGACCGATACGCAGTCGTTTGGGGTTTAGGCCTTGGAGGGTGGTGAAATGGAAGAATACATCTTCTCGAAAGTGTTCGGAGCGAATGAATCCGAACTTTCGATCCGCGACCACAGTGATGATCTGTCCGATGCGCATCTAGGATCTACCGTTCTGGAAACTTTTGGATTCGTCCAACGCTGCTCTGGAAAAAACGATCGCGACGTTGTCGAACCGTCGCTGCATTTGCCGAAGCCCCCTCGGCGGCTTTCAGATCCTCCAAGTTGGCTTGGCAATATCTGCAGCCGATCTGTTCGATATGAAACTGGACGTACTGGGCCGCATCATCCATCATGGCCCCCAGCAGATAGCTTCCCAGCTCTTCGCGGCTAGGGCACGAGAGTCGATTCCTGCGCCAAATATCTCCTACGGAATGAACTCCGGACTCGCGTTGGGCAATCAATGCGGATAGACGATCTCTCAGGTTCGAATCTCGACGCAGTTCATTTTCAATCGTAGCCATGACTTCGCCGGAAAGGGATTCCTCCAGATAAGCCAAGAGAACCGGGTCGGAGATCATGCGCTCGACCCGTTCCGAAGAGTTCCAACGGTCAAGGAGACGTTTTGCCCACCGAAGCCGAAGCTGTTATTGAGCGCGGATTTGATCTTCGCCGGTCTCGCAACATTTGGGATATAGTCGAGGTCACAGTCTGGGTCGGGATATTCCTGGTTGATTGTCGGCGGAAGAATACTATTTCGGATCGCGAGCAAACAAACGATCATTTCGGTTGCTCCCGCTGCGGCAATCAGGTGCCCCATCATGCTCTTGGTACTGGAGATTGGCGTGAGCTTAGCTCGTTCACCGAATACTCCTTTGCACGCCAGGGTCTCGGTCCGATCGTTGACGGCCGTACTGGTTCCGTGAGCATTGATGTAGCCGATTTCTTCGAGATTGAGTTTGGCATCTGCGATCGAATGTTTCATGCAGCCGATCGCACCGCGCCCTTCGGGATGAATGTCCGTGATCCGATAGGCATCGGCGGTGCTGCCATAACCGAGGATCTCGCCGTAGATTTCTGCTCCGCGTCGCCGAGCGTGTTCAAATTCCTCGAGGATGACGATCGCAGCTCCCTCGCCGAGAACAAACCCATCCCGTTCTCGATCGAAAGGTCGTGATGCTTTCGTGGGGTCGGAGTTCCGCTGCGATAGGGTGGTCAGCAGACTGAATCCTGTCAGGCCAAAGGGATGGATCATGCTGTGGCAACCCCCGGCGATCATAGCATCGGCCTCTCCGGAGCGGATCAGTTCGGTTGCTTCCCCCACGGCTTGGCTACTGGCGGCGCATGCAGTCAGGCAATTGGAGTTGGGGCCTTGGGCATTGAATAGATCGGCGAGATGAGCCGCGGGCATATTGGGTTCCTGTTCCATCTCTGCGGCGGGATCCATCGTCTGCAAACCTCGTTCAAAGAAGCCGCATAAATCGAACGACCCGTTCCGCAAGCCCGCGGATACCATTGAGGTGAAACTGGCAAAGTTTTGGTTTCCCTCGCCTGCTCCGAGATACACTCCAAGGCGAGTGGGATCGATCTTTGAATCCAAGATTCCGGATTGACGGATCGCTTGCTTTGCAGCCCCGACAGCGAACCGGGTATGCCTGCCTCTTATATCCCAATAGAGACGATCCTCGCCGACGAGGGAGACGTCCCAATTTTTGACTTCCGCTGCAATCGTGGTTGGATAACCAAGGGCATCGAAGATGGTGATCGGGCCCACTCCGCTTCGTCCTTCGAGCAAAGCGTTCCACATTGTAGCAACGTCATGGCCAAGAGGGTTGACGACACCCATTCCGGTTACGACTACACGCCGACGCATCGAACCATCCACTCTTGAAAAAGCTGAAGCCAAACCTGTCTGCACTCAGGTTGAAGCTCAATCACAAAGCCGCTCGAATCGCTACAGCCGCCTGCCGTTCGGCTTCGAGCATATGTGCAGGAGCGTGTATTTTATTCCCGTTTTGATCTACAGCAACGTCGAACATGCGCATCACACGAAGGGTTCTCAAAAGATCCTCGGGAGTGAACAGGGCCTGTTCTCCATAACGTTCGTCGAGAAAAGCAAACCACAACTCCATTTCGGCGATCATCCGATGATCGACCTGGATTTGTCCGTTGACCACTGCCCCTGCGGGCTGTTTGTCTTGGACGATTGCGGTCAAACGCAGGGTATCACCGGGTACAACGAGGTCGAAAAACTGTGCTTTCGAGATTTTGGCGAGCACAGTTTTGCGAACAAATCCTTCGGCTTCCGAGACCAGCAGGCCACCCGTCTGCGCCATTCCCTCGATCATGAGGGAATGGGGATAATGCGGAAATCCCGGCAGATAATCGTCGACGGCTTCCTCGCCGAAACAAATATGCTTGATCGAGACAGCCCGAGTATCTCGGACAAACTCGAT
>Ga0169931_10010191_pt1 | contig 13409 bp, 9 predicted proteins | sample Kivu_15m_20L_FD_129675 | JGI IMG/M metagenome (GOLD analysis project Ga0169931, IMG submission 129675) | Freshwater microbial communities from Lake Kivu, Western Province, Rwanda to study Microbial Dark Matter (Phase II) - Kivu_15m_20L... | ecosystem: Environmental > Aquatic > Freshwater > Lake ...
ACATCAACAAGCTCTTCGACCGCGCCAACTCTCACCCCGAGATGAAGGACCTCTACCTGCGCTACCTCGCCGGCTGGAAGCACGCCGGCGGCGGGCTGTTCATGCACTTCACGACGGTGGCGCCGCCATCGCGCTTTGGTCGCTGGGGAGCGCTTGAGCGCCTCAGCCAAGACCGCCAAGACGCGCCGAAGTTCGACGCGCTGCTGACGTTCTTAGAGAAGACGCCGACGTGGTTTTGACGAGCGCAGACAGCTGACGAGTGCTATGGACGTGCGATGCGCGCTGCCCACGTTGCCGTCGTCATAAGCCTCCTCGCGGTCGCTGGACCCGCCCGCGCCGTCGAGGGCAAGTGGCTCCCTGAGCAGGTGCCCAAGCTCGACCCGGCGATGCTCAAGGGTCTGGGGCTCGCGCTGCCGCCGGAGAAGCTGTGGGACCCAAAGACCGGCACGGGTCTCTTGTCGGCGGCGGTGAACCTCAACGGCTGCAGCGGCGCGTTCATCTCCGCCGAAGGCCTCGTCATCACCAACCACCACTGCGTCTTCGGCATCATCGCCGAGCACTCCACGAAGGAGCGAAACCTCCTAGAGACTGGCTTCGTCGCCAAGAGCAGGAGCGACGAGCTGCCGGGCACGACCGCGCGCCTGCGGCTGCCGGTGCGCTTCACCGACGTCACCGACGAGGTGCACGCCGCCGCCGCCGGTGCCGCGAACGACGTCGAGGTCTACGCGCGCACCGACAAGAAGAAGAAGGAGCTCGTCGCCGCGTGTGAGGCGCAACCGGGCGCCCGCTGCGACGTCGCGACGTACTACGGCGGTCTGCGCCACGTGATGATGGTCCAACGCGAGCTGACCGACGTGCGGCTCGTCTACGCGCCGCCCCGCGCCGTCGGCGAGTACGGCGGCGAGGTCGACAACTGGATGTGGCCCAGGCACACCGGCGACTTCGCCATCGTGCGCGCCTATGTCCCGCTGGAGACGCCGGCGCCGTCAGCAACGAGCGCGCCGCCTACAACGACGACGACGGCGACCGATCCAAAGACGCACGCGCCCTTTCGGCCGGCCTTCTTCTTCCCGCTCGCCAAGCAGGGCGTGCAGCCCGGCGACTTCGTCATGGTGCTTGGCTACCCGGGCACGACGGTGCGCGAGCGCCTCGCCGAAGAGATGGCCTACCTGCGCGACAAGACCTATCCGTGGCTGATCGCTTGGGGCGACGCGCAGCTCGCCGTGCTCGACGCCGTCACCGATCCACAGGGTGCGATCGCCGTCGCGCCGCTCAAGAAGAGCCAACACAACCGCCGAAAGAACGCCGACGGGCAGCTCGTCGGCATCGCCCGCGGCGACCTTGTCGCCCACAAGCGCGCGAGCGATGCCGCCGTCCTCACCTTCGCCACGGCCAAGGAGCCAGACAGCGCCAAAGCCCACGCCCTGCTCCTCACGGAGCTTCTGGAGCGTGACGCGACCTTCGAGCGCGACATGCTGTTGTCGCAGGCGTTCTCGTCGTCGCGGGCGTTGTCGATCGCCGTGCGACTCGCGCGCATGCAGAGCGAGCGCGACAAGCCCGACCTCGAGCGCGACGAGAACTACATGGAGCGAGAGCGGCAGCGCAACGAAAAGGAGCTCGTGCGTGACGAGAAGGCGCTGTTCGTTCCCGCCGACAAGCAGCTGCTGTCGCTGTTCATCGAGCGCGCCCTTGCCTTGCCTCCGACGCAGCGCCTGCCCGCCGTCGACGCGTTGTTCGGCAAGGCGAAGACGGCGAAGGCGCGCTCGGCCATCATCGATGGCCTCTACAAGAAGACGAAGGTGCTCGCGCAGAAGACGCGCGATCCGCTGTTGACGCAGTCGCGCGCAGCCCTCGCCAAACTGCCCGACCCGCTCCTCTCCTTCGCGCTCGCTCTCAACACCTCGCTCGATGACAAGAAGCGCGACGACGACCGCAAGGAGGGCTTCTCCTTGCGCGTGCGGCCGGCGTGGATGCAGGCCGTGCTCGATCATGCCGGCAAGCCGATCGCGCCCGACGCCAACCGTTCATTGCGCGTGACGTTTGCGACGGTGCAGGGCTATCGCCCGCGGGACGGCCTGATTGCCGGTCCGCTGACGACGCTTGAGGGTCTCGTCGCCAAGCACACGGGTGCTGAGCCCTTCGCCGCGCCCGCGCGCGTGCTCGACGCCGCCGCCAAGGGCGCGCACAAGAGCTTGCCGGTGAACTTCCTCGCCGACGCCGACACGACCGGCGGCAACTCCGGCAGCCCCGTCGTCAACGGCCGCGGCGAGCTCGTGGGCGTCAACTTCGACCGCGTTTGGGAGAACGTCGCCAATGACTTCGGCTACAACCCAGACGTCGCCAGAAACGTCAGCGTCGACGTGCGCTACGTGCTCTGGCTCATGCGCGATGTCGACGGCGCGCACGAGCTCTTGCGAGAGCTCGGTCAGGACAAATAGGTGTCAAGCTGCTCGTGCACTTTGCTCGGCAGGTGCTTGACGAGGGCGCTCACGTTGTCGGCGAGGGCGCACAGCTCTTCGTAGGTGCCCGGTACGCGCGCGTGGCGCGCGATGAACTCGTCGCCAGCGATGCTGCGGGCGCGCGCGAAGGCCGAGAAGATCACGAAGCAGTCGTCGAGCATCGAGCGCGGCCCGAACTGGGCCTCGCTCATGTAGTCGTCGGGCTCGGCGACGTAGAGCACCCCGAGCGCCATCAGTCGTCGGGCCTCCGAGGGCAACGCCAAGTCAAACGTCGCCCGGCGCAGGACGGGAAAGAGCACAGGAAGCTGGTCGAGGAAGTGCCGGGCTGTCCGGCCATAGGCCTTCTCGAACGCACCGCCGTCAGCGGTGACGATGCGCACGAGGTTCTCCTGCAAGCGATTCAGTGACTCGTTCGGCATGGGGTAATGCGTAACGAACCACACGACGGCTTGTCAGCTTCCTGCCGCCTGACGTCGTCGCTGCTCGCGCCGGTGAAACAAGAAGAAGCTCTCGACCTTCGCGCGCGCCCACGGCGTGCGCCGCAGGAACTTCAACGACGAGGCGATGCTCGGCTCGTGCTCGAAGCAACGGATCGGGATGCGCACGGCGAGCTCGGGGAAGCCCCACGCCTCGACGAGCTCCGTCACGATCGCCTCAAGCGTGAGCCCGTGCAGTGGGTCGGCTGCCATCAGGAGATCGTACACGGCAGCGAGGGCGGGTCGACGGGGAAGTGGCAGACCCGGTATATGTGCCCCATGAAGCACCCGCCGAAGCCGCCCGCCTCGACGACGCCCGCGCCGGCCACCAAGCCTGGCGCCCCCGCCGCGCCGGCAAAGCCAGTGCTCGGCGCGAAGCCGTTGCCGGCTCGGCCCTTCCAGCCGCCGGCGATGCTGCCAAAGACGGCGCCCGTCGCCGTCGCGCCGATCACGCCTGCGCAGCTGACGGAGATCGCCGCCGGCAAGAAGACGTGGGCCGAGGCGATGGGCATGACGCGCCAAGAGGCCTTTGGTCTCGCGCAGTCGGCGTACCGCTCCTTCGAGTTTGGCCAGCAAGACAAGGGCGTCGCCGTCATGCAGATGCTCGTCGAGCTGAACCCGAAGGTCGCCGCGTTTCATGCGCTGCTCGGCGGCATGAAGGGTCGCCTGGGTGACGACGAGGCGGCCCTCGCCTGCTACGCCAAGGCCGTCGCCCTTGAGCCAAGTAACCTCGCCGCGCGCGTCAACCGCGCCGAGCTGTTTTTGAAGTCGGGCGCCCTCGACAAGGCCCTCGACGATCTGCTCGCCGCCACCAAGGCAGACCCGGAGCAGAAGACGGCCCTCGGCAAGCGTGCCTGGCGCCTCGCGCGCACGACGTCTGAGGCCTTGAAGGAGCTCATCGCCAACAGCAAGCGCGCGCCCGCCAAACGGTGACCTGCGGCCGCTGTTCGTCGAGCGGCGCCTTCGTCGCGGGACGCGCGAGTTGACGCCGCACAACGGCGCGGGTGAAACACTGCGCATGCGCGTCGCTGTCGTTGGAAGCGCCCTGTCCTTGCTCATCGCCTGCGCGTCGACGCCGCCGCCGCCGCCGCCGGCACCGCCGCCGCCGCCGGCGGCCAAGACGCGGCCCACACCCACGTCGCCGCCGTTGCCGATCGCGAAGGCGCCGTCGATCGCGACCGCGACGTCAGAGTCTCCGCGCGCGCACCCGCCGACGCTCATCCGCGGCGCCAAGGTCATGACGGCCGCCGGCCACACCTACGACGACGGATTCGTGCTGCTCGAAGGTGGCAAGATCGTCGCCACCGGCAGCGGCCCGGGCACAGCGCCCGCCGGTGGCGTCGTCTTCGACGCGCGCGGCAAGGTGGTCACGCCCGGCCTCATCGACACCCACAGCCACATGGGCGTCTACCCGACGCCCGGCACCGAGGGCGGCGCCGACGGCAACGAGGCGGGCTCGCCGCGCACGCCCGACGTCTGGAGCGAACACGGCTTCTGGCCCCAAGACGCGTCTCTGCCCCGCGCGCTGCAGAAGGGCATCACGACCATTCAGGTGCTGCCCGGCTCGGCCAACCTGATCGGCGGCAGGTCCACCGTCTTCAAGCTCGGCCTCGTCGGTGACGCCCGCGCGTCGTCGGCACGCGCGCTGCGCTTCCCGGGCGCCAAACAGGGTCTGAAGATGGCGTGCGGCCAAAACCCCAAGCGCGTCTACGGCAAGGCCGGCCGCCCCTCGACGCGCATGGGCAACATCGCCATGCAGCGCCAAGCCTTCCAAGACGCCATCGACTACGAGCGACGCTGGGCCCGCTACGCCCGCGACCTCGAGGACTTCAAGGGTCGGAAGGAAAAGGGCGCGACCGACGTGCGCGACGACGGCCGGCCCGCCGATCCGCCCGATCCGCCCCCGCGCGATCTCGCGCTAGAGACCCTCGCTGGCGTGCTCAAGGGCGACATCTTGGTGCACAACCACTGCTACCGCGCCGACGAGATGCACCTCATGCTCGACGTCGCCGCCGAGTTCGGCTTCAAGATCCGCTCCTTTCACCACGCCGTCGAGGCCTACAAGCTCGCCGACCGCCTCGCGACGGAAGACGTCTCCGTGAGCACTTGGGTCGACTGGTGGGGCTTCAAGATGGAGAGCCTCGACGGCGTGCGCGGCAACATCGCCATCCTCGAGGCCGCTGGCGCTCGCCCCATCGTGCACAGCGACAGCGAGACCGAGATTCGCCAGCTCAACCAAGAAGCCGGCAAGGCCCTCGCCGCCGGTCGCGCGCTCGGCTTGCACATCGACGAGAACGAAGCGCTCCGCTGGATCACGGCGAACCCGGCATGGGCCCTCGACGTTGACGCCGTCACCGGCACCATCGAGCCCGGCAAGATGGCCGACGTCGTGATCTGGAGCGGCGATCCGTTCTCGGTCTACAGCAAACCCGAGCAGGTCTTTGTCGACGGCGTGCTCGTCGTCGACGGCGGGCGAACGATGCGCGACACAGACGCCGACCTCAGCATCGCGCCGTTGCGGCCGCCGCCGCCCTCACCGCGCGCCGAGCTGCTCAAGCCCTCCACGCCGTCGCCGGCCGCACCGGAGGTGCGCTGATGATGCCCGCACTCTCCATTGCTGCTGTCGTCGTCACCGCGAAGCTCGCCATCGTCTCGGCCACCGTTGAGGTCGGCGACGGCACGACGCTGACCGACGCCACCGTGCTCATCGACGGCGACGTCATTGCCGCTGTCGGCACCAACTTGCCGATCCCACCCGACGCGCGACGGCTCGACGGCGTCGGCCGCACCGTCACGCCTGGCCTCGTGCAGGTCGGCTCACAAGTGGGCCTGTTCGACGTCGGCCTCGAGGCGAGCCTCGATGACACCGGCAACGACGCCGCGCTCTCGCCGTCGTTTCGCGCTGGCGACGGCTACAACCCGCTCAGCTTTCGCACGGCGATCGAGCGCGAGGAGGGCATCACGACGGCCGTCCTCACGCCGAGCGGGCACAAGCTGTTGATGGGCACGGCCCACGCGATCTCCCTCCGTACGAGCCTCGACGTCGTGCCTGGCCCGGCTCTCGCCCAGGTCGGCGCCTTCTCTGGCTCTGTCGGCGACACCCAGGGGGGCAGCCGCGCCGCGGCGCTGGCCTCACTGCGGGCCGCGCTCGACGACACGCGCCTCTACACCAAGAACATCGCCGCCTACGACCGCGCGCAGCTGCGGCCGCTGTCGCTGCCGAAGGCCGGCCTCGAGGCGCTCGCGCCCATGGCGTCGGGCCAGCAGCCGTTCATGGTCCACGTCGATCGCGCCGCCGACATCAAGGCCTTGCTCGCCGTCGCTGCGGCCGAGAAGCTCAAGCTCATCATCGTGTCCGGCCAGGAGAGCTGGCTAGTGGCTGCCGAGCTCAAGGCGGCGGCGGTGCCCGTCGTCGTCTATCCGTCGTGGTCCGGGCAGCGCGGCTTTGACGGCCTCCATGCGCGCGACGACCTCGCGGCCTTCCTGCACGCCGCAGGCGTGACGGTCATGATCGGCACCTGGAGCACCGACAACGGGACAACGCGCCTGCGCCAAGAGGCCGGCATCGCCGTGCAGAACGGCCTGCCGCGCGCCGAGGCCATCAAGGCGATCACCCAGACGCCCGCCCGCACCTTTGCGCTCACCGCGCCGAAGGCACCGTCCTTGGGCACAGTCACCGCAGGAGCGCGCGCCGATCTCGTGTTGTGGTCGGGCGATCCGCTCGAGACGACGACGCTCGCCGAGCGCGTGCTCATCGGCGGCGCACTCGTCGATGGCGATACGCGCCAACGTGCCCTTGAGAAGAAGTACCTGCGCGCGCTCAAGGAGGCGCACGCTGCGAAACACGGCGCGGGTGCTCGATGACGCAGGGCTCGACCGACGGCGCAAGCGAGGGCGCGAGCGAGGTCCAGGGTCGCGCGCTGCGCGGCACCGTCGTTTCGCTCGTCGGGCAGCTCACGACGCAGGTGCTGCGCTTTGGCAGCAACATCATCCTGACGCGCTTGCTGCCGGAAGAAGCCTTCGGCGTGAACGCGATGATCTTCGCCGTCACAACCGGCCTCTGGCTCATCTCCGACGTCGGCATCGGCGCGTCGATCATCCGCAGCGACCGCGAAGACAAAGCCTTCCTCAACACCGCGTGGACGCTCTCGGTCATCCGCGGCGTGCTCTTGTTCGTCGTCGGCTCGCTGCTCGGCATCCCGGCGTCGATCTTCTACAACGAGCCCGATCTGCTCTGGCTGTTGCCGCTCACCTCGGCGATGGTGCTGCTGCTCGCCACCGAGAGCACGGGCATCTACGTCGCGCACCGCAAGCTGCTCGTCGGCCGAACGATGGCGCTCGAGATCGTCGCCCAGGTCGCCGGCCTCGTCGTCTCCATCCCCGTCGCCATCTACACCCAGCACGTCATCGCGCTCGTGGCGGCAGCGCTTGCTGCCTCGCTCGTCAAGCAGGTGGGCTCGTTTCTCATCATGCCGAGCGTGCGGCCGTGGTTCGCGTGGGACCGACCCGCGCTCAAAGAGATCTTTTCTTTCGGCCAGTGGATCTTCGTCTCGACGTTGTTCTCGTTCATGGCCATGCGCTGGGACGTCTTCTCCCTCGGCCGCCTCGAGGGCTTCGCGTTGCTCGGTGTCTACGGGCTCGCCATGCAGATCACGTCGGTGCCGTCGCAGATGTCGTTGCAGGTCACGGGTACGGTGCTCACGCCCGTCTTGTCGGAGGCCTACCGGGCGCAGAAGGGCGGCCTGTCGGCCACGCTGCAGAAGGCGCGGCGCGCCTACGTGCCGGCGGCGATGCTCCTGTTCTTGGGGGCCGCGACGACGTCGCCGGCCTTCTTCGTGCTCGCCTACCGCGAGGGCTTTCACGCCGCAGGCCCCATGGCCCAGGTGCTGATGCTCACGATCTGGCTTGGGTTCCTCCAGGAGGCGTCGTCGCGCGCCCTCGTCGCCAACGGCGATGGCCGGGGCCTCGCGCTCTGCAACGCCGTGCGCGTCGTCGCCACCATCGCCGCGACGTTGATCGGCTTTGAGCTGTGGGGCTTCTTTGGTTTCGTCGCCGCCAACAGCGTCGGCGCCGTCGTCGGTGTCGTCATCGTCGGGTGGCGGCTGCGTCAGCACGGCGCGACCGACGTGCTCAGCGCCGACCTCGCCGCCACCGCCGTCTTCACCGTGCTCTTGCTCGTCGCCTGCGGTGTGCCCGTGCTCGCGGCGCCCTACGTCGGCGTTGCCGCGCATTGGCTCACGCTCGTCATGTGCGTGGTGTTCTGCGCTCCGCTGGCGCTGATCACCAAGAAGCGCGTGCAAGAGGCCCGCTCAGGCGCCTGACGTCTCAGTGGCGTCTATTCGAGCGTGACGCTGCGCTTCTGCACGTCGCCGGCGGCGATGTCGATGGCGAACGTCGTCTCGGCCGTCTGTGTCTTGAGCGTGATGCGATGCGGACCGGGGCTCACCTTGAAGTCGCCGGGTGTGCGGCCGATCTTGATGCCGTCGACGATGACGTCGGCGCCCGGCGGCGTCGTCGTCAACACCAGGGCGGCCGTCTGCCGCTGGCCACCACCGCCGCCATCCTCTTTGCCGGGCGTGGGGCGCTCTTGTAGCGTGAGGTCGATGAGCAGCTGCTGCAAGCCGGGCGTCGCCGTCACGGTGCGCTCGGCGTCGAAGTAGAACGGATGGCGTGCAACGACGGTGACGGTCTCGCCAGGCTTCACGAGCCTCCTCGTCTTGTAGCTCTCGCCGTTGACGAGGATCTCGGCGTCTCGTGGCACGGGGCGCACGATGAGCGGCATGGGGATCGCGACGAGCTCGACGGTGACGCGCGGGGCGTCGCCCTCGACGACGAACCTCTTGCGCAGCGGCTCAAAGCCCGTCGCTTCGAAGAGCAGGTCGATGGTCTCGCCACGCTGCACCTTCAGGCGCGCCGGCGACACGTACTTCGGGTCGGGCTGGTAGGCGAGGCTGATGGTCGCCGTCGCGGGGATCACCTCGACGGTGAACTCGACGCCGCTGCCGAGGTCGAGCAGGCTTCTCGGCGGCGGGGCAGGCGCCGTGGGTGACGGCGTCGGCGTGGGCCCGGGCGTGGCCGGCACCGGCGCTGGCGTGGGCGTCTCCGGCGGAACGCCGACGACGGTGGTCGGGTCGATCGGCTTCGGCTGCATGAACGAGCGCAGGCCGAAGCCGATGCCAATGAGGACGAGAGCGCCCAGAGCAGCGCCGACGACGGGGGCAGGGATGCCTGAGCGGCGAGGCTGGTGCGTGCGTGTCTGCGGGCCTGGGCTCTGCCCCACGCCCCCCGCCGATGTGGTTGGTGGTCTTTGCCCTTGGGCCTGCTGGGGGCGAAACTGCGTGCGCGTCACGTCGGCCGTGCCGCCGTCGTCGTCCTCGACCTGCTGGGCACGCGTCGCCGGCTTCTTGACCTTGACGCCGGGCTGTTGGGGGGCAGCCTTCTTGGGCGGTTCTTCGACGTCGGCGTCGTCGGGCGCGTCGGTGAAGCAGCGCCGCATGACTTTGGCGAGGCGTTCGTTGTTGAAGCCGGGGTCTCGCGCGTAGAGGTGGGCGCGCAGGGCGCCGGAGAAGGCGGCGGCGTCTTTGTAGCGGCGCTTGCGCTCGCGGGTGAGTGCCGTGCGGACGATCTCCATGAGCTCGTCGTCGATGAGCCCCTCTGCAGCGAGATCGGGGACGTCTGTCTCCAAGATGGCGTCGATGATCTCGATGTCGCCCTGCTGGGCAAAGCGCTGCCGCATCGCAAGCATCTCGAACAAGACGATGCCGGCGGCAAAGATGTCGACGCGGTGGTCGATGCCGCCGCTGCCGGCGAGCGACGGTTTGATCTGCTCCGGCGCCATGTAGCGGAGCTTGCCCTTTACTTGGTTGCCCTGCGTGGCTTCGAGGCGGTCGCGGGCGCGCGCGATGCCGAAGTCGATGACCTTCACCTGCCCGGTCATCGACAGGAGCACGTTTTGCGGGCTGACGTCGCGGTGGATGATCGCCGCGAGCTCGCCCGAGCTGTCGCGTTGCGTGTGCGCGGCGTGCAGGCCTTCCAACAGATGAATGACGATGAAGCAGGCGAGCAGCGGGTCGACCCGGTCGCCGCGCTTCTTCAGGCGGCGAATCAGCCGCGACAAGGCGTGGCCGTCGACGTACTCCATGACGATGAAGTGGTTGTCGCCGTCCTCGTCGAGCTCGAGCACCTGCACGACGTTTGGGTGGTTGAGCAGCACCGAGATGCGCGCCTCGTCGACGAGCATGTTCACGACGTGCTTGTTCGCCGAGTACTGCGGCAGGATGCGCTTGATGGCGACGAACTTCTCGAAGCCGCGCGCGCCCTGGGCCTTACCGAGGTAGACCTCGCCCATGCCGCCCGTGCCGAGGCGCCGCACCAGCGTGTAGCGGCCGAGACGGCTGAGCTCTGGCTCACCGCCTCCCTGTTCGTCGTCGAGCCCCGGCATGGCCGAATGATCCGGCGGTTTGGCCGTGATGTCCATTGCGAGGCGTCCGCCTGAGCCCTTCACCTCGCGCCTGCGGCGAAAGCGTGTAGGTGATCATGCGACACGCGCTGGCCAGGTGGCAGCATTTGCGCGCACGCGGCTGCTCTGGTGTAGAACGCTGATCGCTTCTTCTCCCGCCTGCGTGTTTCTCCGAGGGTGCCAATGGCCAAGCGAGTCCTGATCGTCGACGACGCCGTCTTCATGCGCGACATGATCAAGGACATCTTCTCGGGCGGCGCCTTTGAGATCGTCGGCGAGGCCGTCCACGGCGTCGAAGCTGTCGACAAGTACAAGGAGCTCCGGCCCGACCTCGTGACGATGGACATCGTCATGCCGTTTAAGAGCGGCATCGAGGCCACCAAAGAGATCCTCGCCTTCGACGACAAGGCCTGCATCGTCATGTGCTCGGCCCTCGGCCAAGAGAGCCTCGTGATGGAGGCGATCGAAGCGGGCGCTGCGGACTTCATCGTTAAGCCGTTCAAGGCCGAAGACGTCCTCGCCGTCGTCAACAAGGTCCTCGCCGCCCGCGGGCGCTGAGCTCCGCGCGGGATGGACCGCGACAAGTACCGACGCCTGTTCATCGACGAGGCCCGCGAGGGTCTCGCGCTGATCGGCAATGAGCTCGTGGCCGTCGAGAAAGCCGGCGGCGACGACCCCGACAAGAAGGCCGACCGCAAGGCCCGCTTCGACTCCGTCTTTCGCTCGGCCCACAGCCTCAAGGGCATGGCGGCCGCGATGGGCTACGCGCGCACCGCGAACCTCGCGCACCGCCTCGAAGACCTCGCCGACCTCGGCCGCCAAGGCATGGCCCTGCCCGCCGACGCCTACGATCTGCTCCTGCAAGGAACAGACGTGCTCTCGTCGTGCGTCGACCGCGTCGAGGCCGGCGACGAAGACACCGCCGGCGACGATTCCACCGCCGAGCTCGCTGTCAGGCTCAGCGTCTTCTTCGACAAGCTCAAGGTCAGCAGCGGCCGAGACACCGCCGTCGCTCAGGCGCCGCCGGTGCCGTCGCCGCCGTCGCCGCCGGCACCGCCGCCGGCTGCGCCGCCGCCGGCGCCGATCGACGTCGACGGCGACGTCACCGTCGTCAGAGTCGAGATCGCGCCCGACGCGTCGGCGCCGCAGGTGCGCGCCTTCGTCGTCGTCAAGGCGCTGTCGGCCCTGCCAGGCTTCATCGACTGCGCGCCGACCGGCGACGCCCTTCGGCAGAAGGACCACCCCGAGTTCCAGAAGAACAGAATCGTGCTGTTTCGCTTTTACGCGACGGGCGCGATCGCTGAGGCGCTCGAGAAGGCGAAGGTTGCGCAGGGTGTCAAGGACGCCACCGTCGTTGTCGTCGACAAGAAGCAGCTCCAACCCAAAGAAGACGCCGCGCCGCACAAGGCACCAGACCCCGGCGCCGATCGCACGGTGCGCGTGCGCACCGCGCTGCTCGATGACTTGATCGACTCCGTCGGCGAAGTGCTGCTCACGCGCGCCCGCCTGCGCGCGCTGTCGCTGCGCCTGTCACACCCCGAGCTGGAAGACCTCGTCGACGAGGTGGATCGCCTGACGCGCGAGCTGCACGGTCGCGTCGTCGCCGCACGCATGACGCCGCTCTCGCTCTTGACCGAGCGCCTGCCGCGCATCGTACGCGACCTCGCTCGCCAGCAGAACAAGAGCGTCGACTTCGTCATGCACGGCATGGACATCGAGCTCGACCGCGCCATCCTCGACGAGCTGCAGGCGCCGCTCGTGCACATGGTCCGAAACGCTGTCGACCATGGCCACGAGGGCGACGCCGCAAGGCAGACCCGCGGGGCGCTGCCGATGATGAAGCTCGTGCTGTCGGCCACGCGAGATCGAGACCGCGTGCTCCTGACCCTCTCCGACGACGGCAAGGGCATGAGTCCCGCCGCGCTGCGCGAGCGCGCCGTCGCGAAGGGCCTGATCGACAAGGCCCGCGCCGATCAGCTCAACGACGAGGGCGCCCTCGAGCTCATCTGCTTGCCAGGCTTCTCGACGGCGCAGCAGCTGACGGAGACGTCAGGGCGCGGCGTTGGCATGGACGTCGTCAAGTCCACGCTCGAGAAGCTCGGCGGCGCCCTGCGCATCCACGCTGCGCCACAGAGAGGCAGCACGATCACGCTGCAGCTGCCGCTCACCGTCGCCATCATTCAGGTGCTCGAGCTCGACACAGGCGCCGACAGCGCATTCGTCTTGCCGGTCGGTCGCGTCGAAGCCGCCTTGGCCGTCGATGACGACGTCGTGTCGAGCGCGTCGGGTCGCACGTTCATCAAGGTGAACGACGACCTCGTGCCGCTCATCGACTTGCCAGCGCTCTTGGGGCTCGCGCCGTTGTCGGTGCCAGGCACCGCCATCCTGGTGCGCGGGCCGCACGGCAACGTCGCCTTGCGCGTCCGACGCATCCAAGCCCAAGAGGAAGTCGTCGCCAAGCCGCTCGGCGAACCGCTGTCGACTGTCCCCTTCGTCGCTGGCGCCGCCATTCTGGCCGACGGTCGGGCCGCGTTCATCCTCGAGCCGCAGCGCCTGCCGGTGCCGACGTGAGCGCCGTCGCTCACGAGGTCATCGGCACCGGTCTGCTCGTCCGCGGCGACGACGCCGACGCCGTTACGCTCGCCACCGTCGTTCAGATCGTCGCCGGCGCCCTCGAGCGCCGCTTCCTGCGTGCGAGCCTCGCCGGCGGCGGCGCCGTCTTGTTGACCGATGCGCTCGACGCGGTGGCGCTCACCCGTGCCAGAGAGCGAGGCGCGCCCGTCTGCCAGCTCGTGCGCCGCGATGGCCACGTCCTCGCTGTCGGCGACGACGGCGTCGTGCTCGACGACGTCACCGACACCTCACGCCACGACGGCCTGCTGGCGGCGCTGCCACTGTCGACGGTCGTCGTCACGCGCCCGCCGCGCGAAGCCCTCTTCGTCGTCGACGTCGCCGACCACAGCGTTCCGGGCGCTCGCGCCATCGCCGCGCGCCTCGCCGCGCACCTGCTCGTAC
>Ga0169931_10010192_pt1 | contig 13408 bp, 9 predicted proteins | sample Kivu_15m_20L_FD_129675 | JGI IMG/M metagenome (GOLD analysis project Ga0169931, IMG submission 129675) | Freshwater microbial communities from Lake Kivu, Western Province, Rwanda to study Microbial Dark Matter (Phase II) - Kivu_15m_20L... | ecosystem: Environmental > Aquatic > Freshwater > Lake ...
GGTTGCGCTGTCATCGGGTGTCGTCGCCGGTGAATCGATCGTCGGCGTGATTGTCGCCACGCTCAACAACACCCTGCTGAAATGACAAGACTCGCAACATTCTTCGGTCTTGCATTGGCGCTCACAACCGCCGCCGCTCCCGCACGGGCGCAGCGGCTCGAGGCCGAGTTCGTTCCGATGGGCGATGGCCTCAGCTACCGCATCAGCGTCCACCGCACCCTGGGATTCGTCCGCGGCATCACCCAGACCAATGACGGCTACCTTTGGTTCGCGACCAGCGCAGGACTCGCAAGCTACGACGGATTGAACTATTCGCTCTTCGATTCGACCAATACGCCCGCGTTCCCGGAAGACACGATCTTTGGCCTGGTCCGCAAACGCAACGACACCCTCTGGTTCATCACCGACAAGGGAACGCTCATCGAACGCTCGCCCGAGGGTCGTTTCACCCGACATCCCGCGGCGCCCCGTCGCACGGGTGGTCCGCTATGTTGCCTCGCCATCGACGACCAGGAGAACCTTTGGCTTGGAACCATCCACGAAGGTGTGCTGCGTTTCGCCAACGGCAAATGGGACGAGACGCCCGCAATCGCCCCGGAACAGATTGGCGATCCCGGTAACATCATCACCAACGCCCGCGGCCAGCTGCTCATTCGCGGCAACAAGGCCTGGTGGAAGGTCGAAAATGGTGTCGCGCGACGCCTCGTCGAGCAGGAAGGGCGAGACACCCGAACCGTGCTGGCCTTCATGTTGCCGAAAGGCGGCCCCGGGCCCGATGCACCCGTCTTCGATGCCATCCGCAAACGCAACGTTTCAACCGCGATGATCGCGCGCGACGGTGCCCTTTGGATCGTGGCGGGCGGTCTTCATCGTGTAACCGCAACACAGTCCACCGAATATGGGCAGGCTCAGGGCGTCGCGAGCTTGAACATTCAGGCGCTGTTTGAAGATCGGGATGGCAACCAGTGGGTCGGGCACTTCGGGACAGGCCTCACGCAAATGACCCGGGTGCCGTTTCAATCCTTGCGGCCGGGTCCCGGCGGACTCGCAGGCAGCGCAGGCTTCTCCTTCACCGAGCTCGACGATGGCACGGTCTGGCTCAACGGCTCGGGCTTCCTCACCGTCTTTCGCGATGGCCTGCTCCGCAACCTCATGCCATCCGCAAGCTGGCCGACCTGGTCGGTGCGATCGATCGCCGCGAGCAAGGGTGGCTGGGTATGGGGCAACACCACGACCTCGCGACTCCTGCGCTTCAATGAAAGCGTGGCGATCACCCTGCAAATCCCCGAGGCAGTGCCCAGTGAGTTCGCAACCGCCATACACGGGGACAACGAAGATCGACTCTGGGCCGGCAGCAGCCACGGCGGTCTGGTCGTCTTCGAGAACAACGTGGGACGGCGAATCCCCTTGCCCGAGATCGGACCGGTGGGATGCGCTGGCCCGGTATCCCAGGATTTTCCCTGCGCGCAGGCGATCAACATCCTGGTCCCCCGTCGCGGGGGTGGCTGGTGGATGGGCACCCACGGCAAGGGCATGTGGTATCGTGACACGAATGGCCGCGTCGAGCGCATGCCAGGGCCACAGCTTGAGAACACGGCCATCTTTGCGTTGCACGAGGACAAGACGGCGCTGTGGGCCGGCTCGGATCACGGCCTGTACCGGTGGCCATTGTCAGACATCGCGTCGGAGGCAACACGCCTGACCCGGCAAGATGGACTGGTCTCGGATGGAATATTCCAGATCCTCGAGGACGGCATCGAACAGCTTTGGTTTGGCTCGGACCGCGGCGTCTTTCATATCGAAAAGAAGGCGCTGCTCGAAAAGATGGCGGGCGGACCGAACAAGCTCGATCCGGTGGGATATCGCGCCGAAGACGGCCTCCCGTCTGACGAGGTCATCCGTCGATTCGAGCCGCACGGGCTGCGCTCCCGAGATGGACGGCTGTGGTTTGCGTTTGTCGGCGGCGTGGCGATCTTCAATCCACCCGAGAAGGAGCCTCGACCAAACCCGCCGGATGCGCTGCTGGAGCGGGTCGTGCTGAAGCGCCTTCGCCTGTCTGGCCCTCTGCCTGGCGGCCGTGTAACCGTACCACCCGGCCCGGGCGATCTTGAGTTTCACTACGCTGCCCCGATGTACTCGGGCGCGCATCGGGCCAGATTCCGATACCAGCTGGTGGGCTTTGATGCGACGCCAGTCGAGGCGGGGCCGCGCCGCGATGCGTACTACACGAACTTGCCGCCCGGGGACTACGAGTTCCGGGTCTGGGGACACAGCGCCGAGGGCGGGGTCTCGAAGGTCGCCGCGACCCTGGCGTTTACCCTCAGTCCGCAGCTCCACCAGACCTGGCAATTTTACGCGGGCCTTTCTGTGCTCGCCATTTTGCTCGCACTTGGCATTCAGCGCTATCGCATCGCACAGGTGCAGCAACGCTACGCCGCCGTCGAGAACGAACGCCATCGCATCGCCCGCGATCTGCACGACACCCTGGCCCAGGTGTTCTCGGCGATGGGCTTTCAGCTCGACTCGGTGCTGGGCGTTGCCAATGAGGAGAAGGTCAAGACGCGCATCAAGCGTGTGCGACAAATGGTGGGACATGGCCGACTGGCGGCCCGCAATGTCATCCTGAATCTCCGTTCGGAGCAGGCGAAATCACCACCGGGCCGCGTCCTGCAAACTTTGCTTGAAGCGATCCCGCCCGTGTATGACAGCGCGCAGGTCGCAGTGACCGTGAACGGCGAGCCGCGCGCGCTGCCACCCGGGATTGAGAATGAGTTGTTTCACATCGCGCAGGAAGCGGTATCCAATGCGATTGAACACGGTCAGGCCAATCTTGTATCGATTGAGCTGGAATACACCGACGACAAGGTCCAGCTGATGGTCCACGACGACGGCATTGGCTTCTCGGGTGAGCCTTCGGGCGAAGGCCTGGGATTTGGGCTCAAGGGCATGCAGGAACGGGCGCAGCGGGCCGGCGCCACGATCAAGGTCCACACCGAGCCGGGCGTCGGCACAGAAGTAGACGTGGCCGTCACACTTTCCCGCTGAATTTGGCGACGGGCTTTACCAGTCCTTGACGCGAACCGGGGCCATCGGGCGATAGTCTGCATCCCGATGAGAAAACCCTGGTTCCCCCTCGCCTTTCTTGGAACCGGTCTCGCCTGCGCGACCGCCACACCCGATCCGCTCTTCGACAGCTTCGTTCATCCCGCCAAGGACACCCGCCCCTTTGTGCGCTGGTGGTGGAACGGCGGCCGGGTCGAACCGGGTGAGATCAAAAGAGAGCTCGACGTGATGGATGCCGCTGGAATTGGTGGCGTTGAAATCAACACGATCGCACATCCCGGGGGAGCACCGGATGCCGTGCTCGCGAAGCACCCCGCGATCGACTGGCTCAGCCCCGACTGGAACAACGCCGTCAAGGTGGCCGCAACGCACGCGAAGGAACGCGGCATGACCGCGGATTTGATCGTGGGCTCTGGATGGCCCTTTGGTGCCCGCTTCCTCGCACCCGAAGAACAGATTCAACGCGTATTTATCGCCCATCGCACCGTCGAGGGACCCCTGACCTTCGAGACAACCCTCAAGGACCTCGCCGAAGGCCCCACCGAGGGCGGCGGAAGGAAGAAGAGAAAGAACGAGGAACATGCTGAGCCGACCGAGCGTAAGCTGATCGCGCTTCATCTTGATGCCGCAGGCGCACAGGAAGCCCTGCTGCCGACGCCATCGCTGCCGCTGCCTACCGGTGATACGATTACGGTTTCCGTACCGGCCGGCAAACATGTCGTCACCGCCGTCATCTGGGAAGCCGGGTTCTCACACGTCAAGCTGGGTGCACCCGGTGCTGATGGTCCCGTCGTGGATCACTTCAACGCCGCGGCGGTTCGCAAGTACCTCGATCAAATGTCCTCGCGGCTCTCGCCGAGCCTTGATGGGAAGATGGGAAAATACATCCGCGCGACCTTCGTCGACAGCCTCGAGCTTGATCACTCGAACTGGACGGGCGATCTGCTCTCCGAGTTTCAAAAGCGCCGTGGCTACGATTTGTTTCCCTACCTGAGGCTGGTGCTGGGCAAGGAAGATCCAACCGTTCAAACACCCGAACGCGAAACCATCAGGCGGGCGCGCTACGATTACCTTTCAACGCTGATTGAGCTCTTTGAGGAGCGTTTCACGCGTACCTATACGCGCTGGGCGGATGACAACGGCTTCAAGGCGCGCATTCAGGCCTACGGCCGCGAGACCCACCCCTTGCACGGCAGCATGGAGGTGCATCTCCCCGAGGGTGAAACCTGGCTTTGGGTCGACAAGAAACACGAGGAGCGCATTCGCGTCGACTCGACGGTCGTCAACAAATACGTTTCATCGGCCGCGAACCTGACCGGGCAACGCCTGCGCTCCTTCGAGGCCATGACCAACGCGGTGCCGGTGTTCCGCGAGACCTTGCAAGACTTCAAGCGCGGCTTTGACGCCACGATCCTGGCGGGGCTCAACCATCCCATCATTCACGGCTTCAACTACACGCCGCCCGATGCGGGCTTTCCTGGCTGGGTGCGCTTTGGTTGCTACCTGAACGAGCGCACCCCGTGGTGGCCGCAGTTCCATCACTTCTCGGACTACGCGGCAAGGATCGGCACCGTCATGCGTGCATCGGTCGCGCAGGCGAAGATCGCGGTGCTGGCACCACGGGCAGAAGAGCTGCAGCTGTATGGCCTTTTGTATCAGCCCTTTCCCGAGGTACACCACCCCGCCTACCAGTATCGAATGGTGGAGGCCATTCACAAGAACGGCCACGGCGCGGATTTTGTCAGCGAGCGCATCCTGCAGAACGCGCGTTACGAGAAGGGTCAATTGCACTACGGGCCACGGGCCTACGATTTGCTGGTGGTACAGGATGTCGCCGCGATGGAACCTGCAACGGCCGCGGCCTTGCAAAAATTCGCAGAGGCCGGCGGGCAGCTTGTCTTTGTTGGCGCCACGCCGTCGCGTTATTCGGGCCTCACCGATCGCGAGAAGCAAGATCAGAAGGTCAAGGAACACTTCGCCGCGACGCTCAAGGCGGCAGGCAAGCGCGCCACCACGCTTGCGCCGCCCACCGCGGAGAACATGATGGCGTGGACCGCGGGCATGCTGGCGGCAAGCCAACTTGCGCCCTCGGTCGCGATGACACCGACCCACGATTTCGTATCACAGGTTCATCAGACGGTGGAGGATGCATCCGGACAGCGGCACATCGTCTACCTCGCCAACGCCAGCACCGAGGAGACCGCGAGCTTCACGGCAAAATTCCCCGCCATCTCGGGCACCCCGTGGCTCTGGAATCCGGAGACCGGCACCCGCGCGCCGGTGCAGGGCTGGAGCCCAACCGACGGCATGAAGCTCGACCTTGCACCGATGGCCTCTGTCCTGTTGGTGTTCGAGTCGGCCGCACGCAAGGCAGAGCTGAACCGTGCGTCTCCGCAGCCCGTCGCAACCACGCTCGCTACAGCGAAAGACCAGCGCGAGCTGACCGGCCCCTGGCAACTGGAGCTGCAAACGGCGAACAACGGACCCCGCATCACCCGGGAGGCCGTGACGCTGGGCGATCTGAGCCGGGCGCCGGACGATCCGGTCGCGAACGGATTCGGCGGCATCGCCGTGTACCGTACGACGTTTGAAAACGACGGCCGCAGCAACCACCTTGATCTGGGCGTCGTGCACAGCTCGTCCGAGGTCATTGTCAACGGTCGTTCGGCAGGCCTTCGCTGGTGGGGTCAGCACCGGTACGACCTGGGGCCACTGCTGCAACCGGGGAAAAATACCCTCGAGATCCGCGTCACGACCGTGCTCGTCAACTACATGAAGGCACAAAAAGACAATCCCGAGGCCCACCGCTGGTCCTGGTGGGCCAGGCACATCCCGATGGGCCTTGTGGGTCCGGTCCGAATCGGTCCGGAATAGGTATAATTGCCCACAGCCAGAGTGTGGGACATCGGACTACCATCAGGACCATTCTTTTGGTGCCCTAACCCTGGTTTTTGGAGGCCGTCCGATGCGTACCACGCACAGTGAAAGTTCAACCTTGCGATCCCTTGCGGCTGTTGCAGCCGTGTTCTTCGCCGTGGCCTGCGGCGCTGGCGGATCGGACGACAAGGGTGGCGGCGGCGGTAAGTCCGACAACGGGCAAGGCGGAAACGCCGGAGACTCCGGCAACGGCAACGGCGGCTCGGGAGACGAACCCGGCACTGGCGGCAAAGAGGGCACGCAATCCAACACCGGCGGCAAACAAACCGGTGGCACGTCGAACTCAACCGACAACGACGGTTCGGGCGGCACAAGCAGCACGGGCGGCGCCGGCGGCACGAGCAGCACCGGTGGTACGAATGGCACGGGCGGTGCGGTGGGCACCGGTGGCGCGCCGGCCACGGGTGGCGCAGCCGGCGTCGTCGACAAGACCAAGGAGCGCGTCTGGATCAAGACGAACGTGACGTTCGGGCCCAATGGCTCGATCGAACACAATCAGCCAAGCAACTGGTTTGCGCCCATCGACTATTACGGGGGTTCGATGGAGGTGCGCGCGATCGTGTCGGAGGCCCCATCGGGTACCTATGGTTTTGAGCTCTGCCTCTACAAGGCGAGCCCCAATGATGCGCTACACAACTGTCTTCCGATTGCGTACAACTTGAAGGGCACCGGCGAGATCTTGAAGACCAACAAGGCCACCCGCGTCATCCTCAAGAACCCGCTGGTCACAGCGAGCTTCAAGGAAGCGGACTACATGACGCCGTGGGCGTACATTAATACCCGCCTCATCGGGACCCAGCACATTCAGACGATTCCCGGTCCTGTGAAGACCCATCTCACGATCGTGCTTGTCCCCAAGGGCCAGACCTTCTCGGGCTGGGCGAATTACCCGAAGTAGTCGTTGAATCGTTGAAGCTGAATCGCCGTCGCGTGGATACCGCGACGGCGACCTCGCTCTGACTCGTCAGTTGAGGTCTTTGGCCGAGACCTTGAACTTCATGCGCGCGCTGGCCTTGCCCTGCTTCATGGCATGTTTGCCTTCGACGCTGCTCGCGTCATAAGACGCGATGTCGTTCTTGAAGACGCCAACCCCCATCAGCGCACCCGAGGCCTGAGCGTCGTTCAACTGATATTCACGCTTCTTGTTCGCCACCTCGGACTCGACCATATCGAGCACCGCCTTCGCCTGAACCTTGTCACCGCGTTCGAAGGCGACAGCCGCTTCTTTGATCGCGGCCGCAGCCTGCACCTCGAGAATGGACGCGACCATATCCTTGTCGGCGGAGGCCGCGACGGCTGCCGAATCGTTTGATACCTCGGCACCGAGCGACATGGCAATCGTTCCAGGCTTGCCCGTGGCGACATCCTGAAACGACAGCGACGATTGCAACACCTGTTGCAGACCGGTCCCCAGCGTGGGGATACGCAGCGAGACCAGAATCCGGCGGGAATCGCCCGCGAAGAGATCGGCCATGGGCACCACGACGGCCTGGCCCTCACGGCGCGACTCATATCCGAAGACCTCGACCACCTCCACGCCAGCGCAGCTCGGCTCAAGGCGCAACACGGCGTTCTGTGCCACGGTTGCCTTCATGCTGGCGAGCTCGTTGCCCAGCGTCCGCTCGAGGTCGCTGGCCTTGGCGACATAGTGGTAACGACCGCGGCCATGCTCGGCCAAGGACTCCATCAGATCTTCATTGTAGTCCCGACCGATGCCCATCGCGGACAGGCGAATCCCCTCTTGCGCGAAACGACCGGCGACATCGGCCAGCACCGCTGGATCGGTGATGCCTTCATTGGCGTGACCGTCGGATAACAAGATGACGCGGTTGACGCGGCCGCCATTGCCGGAACGTGCCAGCTGCTTGCGACCGAGGATGAGACCGGCGTGCAGATTCGTACCACCGCCCGGCCGCAAGGTGCGAATCATGCGACGCAAACGCGACCGACCTGCCACATCCAGCTTTGTGAGCGGGACCAGAACCTGCGCCTCGCCGTCGTACTGAATCAGCGTCACCCGATCTTGCGTCCCGAGCCGGGAGACAAGCCCCTCCGCCGCGTTGCGCGGCATACCGGATCTTCTCACCATCCATCGAGCCCGAGCGATCCACCACGAGCGCCGCATCCACGGGGACCCGCACACCCGAGTCCGCATCCTCGCGGGTCAGCACCTCGAAGGAGGCGAAGACCTGACCGTCGCCACCGCTTTGCACCTTCGCCGACGACAGGGTGGCGCCGAGGGTTCCGTGGGGGAACGCCGCAGTGTCTCGGGAGACGACCGAAGCAGGACGCACACAGGCGGGCTCTTTGCGCCCGACCGGCTGCAGAACGGACTGCGCAGCGGCCGGGGACAACCCCGCCACCAGGAGCGCAAAAGCGGTGCACAGGGATACGGCGCCGAGGCGCCAAGATTGCGAGGGGAATGGCTTTGTCATGGGTCATCGAACGCAGCCCCCGCAAAAAAGATCTCACGCCCCGCAGAATCGGGCATTCTTTCGCCCGGATCCCATGCCCCGACGCTACTGGCTGCTGAAATCTGAACCCGATGTTTTTTCGATCGACGATCTGAAAAAAGCCCCGTCCCAGCGCACGGTCTGGGAGGGCGTCCGCAACTACCAGGCCCGCAACCTGCTGCGGGACGAGCTGCAAAAGGGGGACGGCGTCCTCTACTACCACTCGAACGCCAAGCCATCGGCCGTGGTTGGGACGGCGACCGTGGTGCGCACGGGTTATCCCGATCCCGCGCAGTTCGACAAGAAGTCGGACTACCACGATGCCGCTGCGACCGAGGAGAACCCACGCTGGTACGTGGTCGACATCGCCTTTGAGTCGATCTTCAAACATCCGGTCTCTCTTGAGACCATCAAGGAGACCCGGGCGCTATCCGAGATGGTGCTGGTCAAGCGGAGCAGGCTCTCGGTGCAGCCGGTCACCGAGGCCGAGTGGAAACTCATCTTGCGCCTTGGCGGCGGAAGCTGAACTTGATTTCCGCGCGCAGTGGGTGCAGCGTACCCCGGCGATGATGCTCAAAAACACGATGCGACAGGGTTTGACGTTGGCGTTTGCGCTTTGGGTTACGGCGTGTGGCTCCTCCATCAATCAGGCCAACAAGACGGATATTGATGCGCGGGCGGCCGCGCTCACGAATGGCTCGGCCTCGTTCGCTGCACCATCGGGATTTTCGCCGATGCCGATAGCGGTTGGACAGTGGGCGGAATACTACAACGTGGACGATGACGGCAAGTCCAGCTTCATGACGATGAAGATCGTCGGTCAGCAAGGCAACGCCTTCTGGTTCGAGAACGAGAGCAAAACGTATTACGGCACGACTGCATCGCTCATGCTCATGGAGATGGGCGACCGAACCAACATCGATTCGGTCAAGGTCCTTGCGTCGAAGACCATGGATGAGAAGGGTCAGGTTCAGGAGACGCCTCAAGAAATCATCGGCATGATGCAATCGATGATGAAGAACAACGCCATCGGACTGGTGGTGAACTGGGCAAACCAGCAACAGGAGACGACCTCCGTGCCAGCAGGAACCTTCGCGAACTGCTACAAGGCCCGTTCCGATGTGTCCGTGATGGGCATCAAGATGAGCGCGATGGTCTGGGGACACCCGGAGGTTCCGATCTCGGGCACCGTCAAGTCCGAGGGCATTGGCGAGAAAAACTCCATGACCCTGGTTGGCTTTGGTACCACAGGCGCCAAGAGCGTCTTCCCGGGAATGTAGGACGAAGAGGCGTGGCGAAAAAGAAGAAGGCGAAGTCCAAGGCGGCGGTGGCGCCAAAACCCGCTCCCGCGAAAAAAGCATCCCCGTCGCCCAAGGCCACGGAAAAGGCACCAGAGCCCGCGCCTGTTGCGGCGAAGATTCGCAACACGGCTGCAGCCAAGACCGCAGAGGCCGCGCCGAAGCCGAAGGCCAAACCGAAACCGACAAAGCCCGCGTTCCCGAAAAAGGACGACCAGCCAAGCCTTGGTGAGTTTCCGGCACGGCTCCCGATCGATCAGGGCAAACGCTTCGAGGCGCTGCGCTCCTTTCTGTTGAAGCAGAAAGATGTGAGCGAATCTTTCTATTACTACGGCCCAAAGACCGGCTGGGGCCTGCGCTACCTGCATGGCAAACAGCCGCTTTGCACCCTGCTCATCGCCGGCGAGCGCCTGGTCGCCGTGGTTTCAATCGACAAAAAAACCGGCGACGAGATCGACTGGAAGGCACTGTCGCCCGTCGCACAGCAGATTCGACAGCGCGCCCACGGTAGTCCCTCTCTTCAGTGGCTCGACATCCCCGTCGACGGGGCAGGCGCCGCAGATCTCAAGATCGTGCTGCGGGCCAAGATGAAGCAACGCGCCACGTCCTGAGTGCGCCTGACGCGTGGGTTTGTCCCCGCGGATGTCCGTAAAATTCCGGCAATTCGCTGGCCAGCTTGGACGGATTCCGCAATCCAGCGTACAATTCAAGGGTCTCATCTCTATTGAGATCGGACGCTTAGTTTCTCTGTCTTGTCCGCACTTATCGTAACCATGGCGTACCCCTTATCGTCCGGAAGTCGAGCCCGCCCCCTCCATCGGCGGCTCCCCCTGTTGGCCGTCCTTGTCACCGCTTTGGTCAGCGCGTGTGGCGGTCTGTCGGAGCCCCACCCGCTCTACGAAGGTGTTGATGGCGATCTGGAATCGAATGCAGGCGCCGGTGGCAAGGCGGCCGATGATTTTTTTGAACGCAAGCGAGATTCCGATCGGGATGTCGACGCCGGCTCCGCCCCCACGACCAACAATCGCGGTGACGCCGATGCCCCCGGAGATGGGGGCGGCGGACTGACACCGCTCGTTGGAACCGCGCAGGCCTGCGGCATGGTTGCGGAGGAGCTCTGCGCGCGCACGGCCGAGTGTGCAACGTTTCACCTGGTGCAAAACTTTGGCTCGGTGGATGTCTGCAAAAAACGCCTGCAGGCCGCCTGCATCGCAGACGCCAACGCCCTCAATTCAGGTGCCACCAACGGTGGTTTGATCCGATGTTCGCAGGCCTTGAACGAGAGCGCCTGTGGCGACCTGGCAGACGGAAGGCGACCCAGTGCGTGTCGCTTCGCGGGGACCCGCGCCATGGGACAACCCTGTGGAACCCACATGCAATGTCAAACCGGATTCTGTGACGGCGCCACAGACGACGGCGACGCCGCCAAGGGCTGTGGCAAGTGCACGATGCCAGCGGGCAAGGACACATCCTGCGCCACCGACGACGACTGTTCTGCGCCACTCGCTTGTAACCGCGAGGGCAAGTGCATCAAACGAGCACCACTTGGCGGGGCCTGCAAGCTCGGCTATCAGCCCTGTGATGCGAATCTGGTTTGCATCGACCAGAAGTGCAAGGCGCCGCTCGAAGCAGGCGTCAGCTGCACGCAGCCGGAGCAATGTGGGCTCGCGCGCGGCCTGGTCTGCGCCCCGGTCAAGGTCGCCAGCGACGCCATGAGCTGCCTCGCGGTTCAACCCGGCGCGCCCGGTGCCAGCTGTGGGGTGGCAGGCCAGATCACAAGGCCGTGCCTCGGCGGAAGCACCCAGTGCCAGCCGGTCGGACCGGAAGAATCCTTCATCTGCGTGGCGCCGATTCGAGACGGAGAGGCCTGTTCGCCCTCTGATGGAAAATACTGCGCCGCGCCCGCACGTTGCATCGCAGGATTCTGCCGCCTCGGCTCCCCCTCTGGCTGCTAATACCCGGATATATCCGGGTGGCTCTGCCACGAGTCCACTTTTGGATTGAAACTCACCGCGGGCGGTGTCTATTCTCGTTCACCTCTAAAGGGAGACCCTGCCGTGAACGCAAAGACCCGGGTGCAGCTTTCGGTGATGATGTTTTTCCAGTTCGTGATCTGGGGTACCTGGTACGTCCCCATGAGCACCTACCTCGGCAAGATCGGGTTCTCCGGCGCCAACATCGGCGATGCCTACAGTACGGTGAACTGGGGCGCGATCGTCGCGCCGTTCCTGGTCGGCATGGTCGCGGACCGCTTCTTCTCTGCACAGAAGGTGCTGGGCGTGCTGCACATCGCGGGTGCGGCCGTCCTGTACTTCGCATCGACCATCACGGAGCCAAGTCTGTTCTTCTGGGTCATGTTGCTCTACGCCGCGCTGTACATGCCAACGCTGGCGCTCGTGAACTCGATTTCGTTTTCACAAATGAGCGATCCGGGTAAACAGTTTCCCGCGGTACGCGTCGCAGGCACCATCGGTTGGATCGTGGCGGGTGTCGTGGTGTCGCGCCTCGGGGCCGAGGCAACCGCAACACCATTCTTGCTCGGCGCAGGGGCCTCGCTTGGCCTTGGGCTGTACAGCTTTGCGCTGCCGAATACGCCCCCGGCTGCAAAGGGCAAAAAGGTCTCGGTGCGTGACGTGCTGAACGTCGATGCGATGGTCTTGATGAAGGAACGATCGTTTGCCGTGCTGGTCGTGGCGTCGTTGCTCGTCTGCATCCCGCTCGCCTTCTACTACGCCTTCACGGGACAGTTCTTGAGTCAGGTCGGCATAGAGAATGTCGCCGAGAAAATGGGCTTGATGGGCCAGGGCTCCGAGATCGCCTTCATGCTCGCGATGCCATTTTTCCTCGGACGTCTGGGCATCAAGAAGACGATGGTGCTGGGCATGTTCGCGTGGACCGCGCGCTATGTGTTGTTCGCCCAGGGCGCTTCACCCTCGGTGCCCGGCATGTTGTTCGTCGGACTTGCCTTGCACGGCATTTGCTACGACTTCTTCTTCGTATCGGGACAGATCTACGTGGACAAGAAGGCGCCCGCCGCCCTGCGCTCCAGCGCACAGGGATTGATCACGCTGGCGACCTACGGTGTCGGCATGTTGATCGGTTCGATCGCATCGGGACGCATCGTCGATGCCTATCAGGGTGAGTGGACCCGGGTGTGGTACGTCCCCGCCATCATGGCAGCCGCGATCGCGGTTCCATTTCTTGCCGCCTTCAAGGACGACGCACCGTCTGCCCTTGATTCCCAAAAGTCGACGTCCTCTCAGACGGCCTCCGCGGAGGCGTGATCGTCGAGGGGGTTCACTGGCTGCGAGCGAGCGCAGCGGTGATGGCCTTTTCCAGATCGTCCTTGCCACACGGCTTTTGCAGCAAGACGGGACCCTCATCCGGCCAGGGATGATTGGCCTCGACCCGCGCAATCGAGTGACCGGACATGATGATGACGCGCGCGTTGGGATCGAGCGCCTTCAATTGCCGATACGCCTCCGGGCCTGCGAGCACCGGCATGTCGAGATCCATCAACACAAGGTCAGGGCGTTCGCTGCCGTAGACGCGCAGGCCCTCGCTGCCATCCGCGGCATGCAAAACCTCGTAGCCCTTGGCCTTGAGCAGACGACCCAGGCTGCGACGGACCGCACCGTTGTCGTCCACGATCAGTAC
>Ga0169931_10010193_pt1 | contig 13407 bp, 11 predicted proteins | sample Kivu_15m_20L_FD_129675 | JGI IMG/M metagenome (GOLD analysis project Ga0169931, IMG submission 129675) | Freshwater microbial communities from Lake Kivu, Western Province, Rwanda to study Microbial Dark Matter (Phase II) - Kivu_15m_20L... | ecosystem: Environmental > Aquatic > Freshwater > Lake...
CACCGAGAACCTGGCCCTTTCCCTTCACCTCAAACTCCGTCGAAGCTGCAGCTCAGGCCCGAGTCTCTTAATTCCGTAATTTTTCTCCCCCACCTCAAGGCTCCTTCATTGATGACATGATGCGTTATCCATGTTAGCGCACCCCGGTCCCCGTCATTCCCGACAGGTGGACATTGAGAGAGAGAGAGTCCCTTCATGAAGCTGAACAAGTCCTACCGTGGTCTTGCTGTACTTGCGTCTACTGGTGTCTTTGTGGCGAGCGGAAGCCTGCTCGCAGCTCAAACCCAATCCCCAACTTTTTCGGGCGGAGTGGTCAAAATCTATGATGCCACCCTGATTCCGGGGATCGTTTCCTTGTTCGCAAAAGGTCCGCTCGTCATGAAAGACGGCAAGCGAACCAAGATCTACGCTCATCGCGACGCTCAGGCTGCGAGCAAAAACCTCATCTCAACCCGCGAGTACTTCCGTCAAAAGTACGGACTGAACAGTTACGATGGAAAAGGCGCAAGCATCCAAGCCTCGATCAACGTCAATCGTTTTGCTTATCCAGACATCCTAGGAATGAAGCATAACGCAGCCTGGGCATCGGGAAGATTCCTGTTTGGTGCTGGCGGTAAACAACTCCTCGACCACTTCCCTCAGGCTCTCGATGTGGTCGCGCATGAGTTCACTCATGCAGTGATCGAGAACTCCTGTGACCTGAAGTACGCGGGAGAAAGTGGAGCACTCAACGAACATCTGGCAGACTTCTTTGGTGCTGCCGTTCAATTCCACTACGAGAAATCTGAAAATCCTTTCCTAATTGGAGAGACCATTTTGAGAGGAAAAATCGCAGAAAAGGCGGAAGCCCTTCGCGACATGATGAATCCTGAACTGGGCTTGGATGAGCAACCCTCCCATGTTTCCGAGCTCGCAGCGGGTGCAAAATATGAGAAGTATTCGATCAACTGTGTTCCTGGCCAAGGGAACGATCAGTGCGGCGTCCACGTGCTCAGCGGGATTCCGAATCGAGCAACTGCGCTGTTAGTCACCACCATTGGGTTCGAAGACGCTGAGAAGATCGTTTATCCAGTGATGATGAACCGACTCAAGACTGATTCAAACTTCAATGACTATGCAGCCGCTCTCCGCGCAGAGTGCTCCAACGTCTCTGAGTTTGCTTGTCAGGCGGTGGACTCAGCCCTTCAGGATGTCGGACTCTAAAGGTCTCACCCGAATGGGAAGGAGGTCAAAGCTCCATCCAATTCGGGCCGATCGCAGAATTCACTCTCAGTGGGACACTTAATTTCAGGGCATTCTCGAGGATATCCTCGGTGAGTGCCCTGACTTTTTCTACTTCGAATTGCGGACAATCCAATAACACTTCATCGTGAACCTGAAGAATCATCTTGGATTGATAGCCCTCCCGTCTCAAACGCTCATCCAATTCGATCATGGCCAACTTCATCAAATCAGCAGCAGTTCCTTGAATCGGGGCGTTCATTGCCATCCGCTCGGCATTAGCGCGAAGTCCCGCGTTTCTGGAGGTAATCAGAGGCAGAGGGCGTTTTCTACCCAGGAGAGTCTCACTGTAGCCTTTCTCCCGAGCCTGCTGAATCTGGCGATCCAAAAACACCTTCACGCCCCGGTAACGCTCGAAGTACCGATCGATCGTTTCTTGAGCTTCTTTACGGGAGATTTGGAGTTCCTGCGCCAGACCAAAAGGAGTCTTTCCGTACATCAGTCCAAAGTTGATCGCTTTCGCGATCGATCGCTCACGATCCCCAACAGATTCAGGCGGTACCCCAAAAATCTCAGATGCAGTTCTTTTGTGTACATCTTCATTCCGATTAAACGAACCGCAAAGCTCAGGATCACCGCTCATATGCGCAAGTAATCGCAATTCAATTTGAGAGTAGTCAGCTGAAAGCAGAACATTTCCGGGCGAAGGAAGAAATGCGCGACGAATCTTCAGTCCACGCTCCGATCGAATGGGAATGTTTTGAAGATTTGGATCCGAGCAAGATAAACGCCCAGTCGCAGCGACAGTCTGGTGAAAACTCGTATGAACCTTTCCCGACTTTGGATCACGCTGCGTAGGCAACGGATCCACGTAGGTTCCCTTGAGTTTTGCAATCTCGCGGTACTCGAGCAACAAGCGTGGAACCTCATGCACTTGCGCCAAACTCTCTAGAACCGAAGCATCCGTCGAGTATCCGGTCTTCGTTTTGGAAGTCGCTGGTAGCCCAAGGTGCTCAAACAATAAGACCTGAAGTTGTTTGGGACTATTCAAGTTCACCGGCGAGGGTGAATACGACTGAATTTTTTCGTTCAACGCTAAAATCTCCCGATCGAACTCCGTCGCAAGTTGCTTGAGATAAGGAACATCGATGCAAATGCCCTCTAACTCCATCAGCGCTAAAACCGGCACCAAAGGAAGATCGACTTCGGCAAAAATCCTCATCAACCCGCTCTCATGAAGTTTGGGCTTGAGCGTCTCCCAAAGCTGAACTGCAATCCATGCATCTTCTGCTGAATAGCGGGTGGCTTGATCCACAGGGACTTGATCAAACGGAATCTGATCCTTACCGCTACCACAGACTTCCTCATACTTGAGGACACGGTAGCCAAGATACTTATCAGCTAGAGTATCAAGATTGTGGCGACCTTCTGGATCCAAAGCATAGGATGCGACCATCGTATCCGCCCCGATCCCATCCGGTTTGAGACCATGTTCGATCAAGACACTCCAGTCGTACTTGAGGTTCTGACCGATTTTTTTGTAGTGAGGGCTTTCGAGCAGGGGCTTCAGAGAGGCAAGCACTTCGCTGAGCCCTAACTGAGGGTGAGGACTGAATCGATGCCCCACTGGAATGTAGTACGCATCTTGAAGGCTTGTGCAGATTGCGACTCCAACAATCTGAGCTTCGCGTGGATTTAAGGAAGTGGTTTCCAAATCAAAACCAAACTCATGCCTTTGGTGAATTTCAGCGATCACTTTCTGGAGTTCGTCAGGCGTAAAAACTGTCCGAAACTCAGGAGCAACCACCTTGCTTTGCTGGAGAGAAGCAGTGTCCGGGGTCTCCTCGATGCCCGACGCTGATCCGCGTGCTGCATCCTCGGGCATCGAGGAGACCTCACCTACACTCTCCCCTTGATGCAAAAGATTCGTCCACTTCTTCACGAGCGAATCAAAATCCAGCTCTTTTAAAACTTCGACAAACCTCGGAGTCGGGTGCAATCGAGCACTCAGATGCGCCGAGGCTGAATTCACTTCTAGGTCATCCTTGAGGGAAACCAGGTCCTGAGACAGTTGAGCCGCTTGTGCCCCTTCCACGAGGGAGGTCCCTTTTTTGCCGGTGATTTTTCCTGCAGCCGCAGCCTCTAGAATTCGGTCCAAAGTCCCGAACTGTTTGAGAAGATCCACTGCGCCTCGCGGACCAATCCCCGTCACTCCCGGGATATTGTCCGAGGAGTCCCCAACCATCGAGAGGTAGTCCCGAATCTGCGCAGGGATCACCCCGAATTTTTCCTGCACTCCCGCAAAGTCATAGACCTTTTGTCCCATAGTCTCCCAAAGAACGCAGCGGTCATCCACTAACTGCATCAGATCCTTGTCGCCCGACACGACTACAACCGTATTGAGTGGATCGGCCTCTCTCCAACGGTGTGCAAGGGTAGCGATGAGATCATCGGCCTCAACTCCGCTTTGTCTATAGGAAGGAAGTTCAAGCGCCGTGAGGACTTCCTCGATCCGCGAAAACTGAGGCACCAAATCTTCTGGAGGTGCCTGGCGATTCGCCTTGTACTCGGTGTACATTTTCTTCCTAAACGAAGGCTCTTTTGAGTCATAAACGATTGCCAAGTGTTTGGGCTGCGCCTCTTCAAAAACCCGGGTCACCATTTGGATCACACCATAGACGGCATTCGTTGGTTCGCCCTTTTTATTGGAGAGGCTACGAATCGCGTAATAGGCTCGAAAAATAAAAGAACTGATATCCAGCAGGTACAGAGTTTTTTCGGGATGAGCTTGGTGAGCAGCAGGCAAAGTCGAGACGAGTTTAGACATGAAGAAATTTCCCCTAGAAAATCGGGTTCAGAAGACTAAAAAATTTTGCTGTCGCAACTTCGATCAAGCGACTGGAAGAAAATAGCGGTCCAAAAGATCCACCAACGAGTGGATAACAAAAATATGCGTCTCTTGAATTCGGCTGGAGTTTTTGCCTTCGCGAACATTGAGGTTCACATCCGAGAGGGAGAGCAGCTTACCCCCAGCCCCGCCCGTTAAGCTGATGATCCTACATCCCAGCTCACGAGCCGATTGAGCTGCAGCGACAACATTCGGGCTATTACCTGAGGTCGAAATAGCAATGAGTAGATCTCCTGAACGGGCCAGTGCCTCGACTTGCTTCGAAAAAACCTGATCAAAAGAATAATCATTCGCAAGGGCCGTGAGATTGGAGCTATCGGTCGTGAGAGCGATCGCAGGAAGGGGCTTCTTTCGTTCCAGAATCATTCGCCCCACCAGTTCAGCAGCAAAATGCTGCGCATCGGCAGCCGATCCCCCATTCCCGCAAATCAGGATCTTCCCCCCCTGTTTCAGGCAATCTGCCATCAGCTGGGAAGCCTTCAAAAGGAGGCTTGAGGACTCCTGAACAAACGCTTCCCGCGCAGATTGAGATTCGCGATGGGTTTGAAGGAGGTACTCCTCGGGTGACAAGGCAGTGGCTGGAGATGACTCTGCGGTGTGATTCATGACTTCATTGTGGTATCCGAAGCTCAACGATTAGCAAAAGGAGAAATCTCATGGCTGGTAATCCCAATGTTTTTGAAGCAACGGACGCGACTTTCGACACCGAAGTCCTCAAACACCCAGGACTCGCAATCATCGATTTTTGGGCAGCATGGTGTGGCCCTTGCCGAATGCTGGCACCGACGATTGACACTTTGGCCACCGAATTTGCGGGCAAGGTCAAAGTGATCAAAATGGATGTCGATGCAAACCCAAAGACTCCTACCCAGTTTCACGTTCGTGGAATACCAACCGTCTTGTTCTTTAAGAACGGTCAGTTGGTTGATCAACTCGTGGGCAATCAACCTAAAGATGCATTTACGAACACCATCAATCGCCACTTGAGCTAAGGGCGGTTTGCCCTCACACTCGAAGAGGTTATGGCAACCCTTCGAGTAGTGGGATCAGGTGAAGCTTTCGATCATGGGTTGGGTAACTCCTCCTACTTGCTTTCGGGCAAAGGAGTCCCAACCCTTCTTTTTGATTGTGGATACCAAATCCCCGAGCGCCTTTGGGCGAAACGGCTCCACAACAAAATCGCAGGACTGGTGATCACTCACCTGCATGCCGATCATATTTTTGGAATTGTCCCGCTCCTCGCACGCTATTGGGAGGAAAAGCGCCGTGCTCCCTTTGCTATTCTGGGACCGCGAGGAACCGAATCCTACATCCGTCGTCTGATGGAGTACGGCTATCCTGGGCTCGCGCAGAAACTCGGCTTCACGCTCGAGTTTCAACTCATCGACGACCTGATCCCCCTCACTTGGAAGGGATTACTCATCCGTGGATCACGGACCCAACACTCCATCCTCAACCATACCGTTCGGGTGGACACGACCCCTGAGCTGACGGCTCAGGAAGAGATTCGAGATTTCTCCTTTTCGATCAGCGGGGATGGACGACTGACCCCTGAGTGCTTGGAGCTGATCAATGGGGTAAAGCTTCACGTTCAGGAGGTTTTTACCTGCCGCACCCCTCTTGGAACCCATTATGATCTTCAAAGCTTTCGAGCGGAGTGCTTACCGCTGAACATCAAGAAGTTTGCTCTGACTCACTTTGCTCGAACGGAAAGGACCCGAATTCTTCGAGAAATCCGGGTCCTTTCGCGCAAAGATCCACGAATCAAGGCTCCGCGACCGGGTGAGAGTTTCACACTCTAAAAACTCCCATCCTATTCGTCGAAACCAAAAGCTGACTTACTTCTGTTGTTGCTGCGATTGAATGAAGGCCTGACGGGCTTTTTCAAACTCCTTTGCCTGACTCTGAGTCAACACATGCAAGCGATCCGAGGAGATGCGTTTTGCAGGTGGGTGGGAGAAAGATCCCGAAGCGTTTCCTTTTACTTCACGCACTACGGGTTTCTTTTTTGCATTGCGCTTCTGAACAATGCGTTTTTGCTCAGCAGTCAATTCAGCCTTCAAGGCAGAGGATTTCTGCCCCACTTGAGGTTGCGATCCCGCAACAGCAGGAATTGGAGTCACAAATGTGGGTTGCTCAAGCCATTGCAAGCTCTCACTGCGCTTGGAACTCTGTACAGTGGAGTAGCCCATACCCGAGACTCCCTGACTCAAAGTCGTCATGAAGGTAGAGCCTAATCGATAATCGATTTCAGATTGAGTCGTCCGAATGTCGCTCACGCTTCGATCGGGATAGGTATAGGTGCAGTCCTCTGCCCAAACTGAGCAGTAACTCCGCGGGATCTGACCGTAAGCAGCACATTCGGTCCAATACTCAGTTTCCCAATCGGTACAAATTGCATTTCCTTGGGAGTCATAGGTCCACTCGACGCAATAATCCTGGGAGTACGACTCTTGAAGGACACATCCAAAGTCATAAACGGTGGTCGTTTCCACACAAACATCTGTGCATCCCCGCAAGATCGGATTCCCCGACTGAAGCTCGAGATTTCCTGAGCTAAACCGAAATCCGCCTTGAGCATCGGTGGGGGGAAGCGTTCCAAATGGCATCGATACCGTGGATCCATCTTGGTAATTGACGATCCATCGATAGTCTTGAATGGGAAGCCCTGGAACTGGACTGAATCCGTCATTGGCGACTACTTTTGCTTCGACCCGAAGCAAGTCATAGGTGATGAAGTCTGATGTATCGCACGCGGCACCGGCACCCAGGCCTAACGCAAGGACAGTGGTCAGGGATCGGGTTTGACGAGTGATTGAGCGAGGCATTTCGGTTCGAATCATAGCAAAGACTCTCCTTTAAGCTTCCTCAGGCGACCTGATCTGAAGCATTCCGAACCGTGGGAAACCCATTATAACGCTATGCATTATTTTGCAATCATCGACATAAAAATTACTCCGAAGGGCCTCGCGGGGGATCCGTAAATGACGCAACTAAACGTCAGTACCTCGCTCCCCCCCGACTGCTGAATCGTTCAGATTCCACTCTCTCACAGGGTCCTCAGCGACACACCTGATCTCTTCGCCAGACCGAAGGCCATCTGGAAGGCCTGTGGGTACAATTCTAGGCGGGCACAGCCACTGCACAGCTTCTTGTGAACAACCCTTCCCTGGAGGTTCAATCATGGCTCGAAGATCACTCCCCCCTGAACTCGTAATCCTCTCCTGCTTCACCCTTTTGGCTGGATCAGGAGGTAGCTTACTCTCCCAGAACGCCCAGGCCGAAGGCCGATCTTTGCCCGACCAGCTCCGCGAGGCTCTCAACGAAGCCGGGCAGTGCATTCAGTTTTACAAAGGGCAGCGACCTTCTCCTGCAGATGCGAACTGCACTCGCCTGGTTCCAGTTTCAACTTCCGAAGCCCTGATCCCTCGCTCCGGTGTAGTGGCACTCAACTATATCGGTGCATTTCAGCAACCTATCGCCCGCAAAAATGCTCGTCTCACTCAGAATCACCAAAACCGCAGCGCCATTGTGCGTACCCTCCAATCACAGAGCTCCTTCCAACACGCCTCAAAACCTGAAAGCTGGCTTGAGTCCATTGTGGTCGATGACTCCGTGAAGAGCCCAAAACTCCTCACCCTGGAGGGGAAGTTCACGCTGGTCATCCCATCCGGTTGCGAAAATGAAGCCTCCGAACACCAAGCCGTCTCCTGTGTTCGAACTCACCTCTCGAAGGGGATGAATCTTTATTCTCAGCTCAAAAAGAAACAATCAGAATGTGAGGGAAACTCTGCATCTAAAAGCGCGGAATGCAAGACCCTGCTCAGTGCAGTCACGCAACTCGATGACCTCAATCAAAGCATCCAGATTGTAGGAGGCAAAACCGCCGAGTCCTGTCCGAGCCTGAAGCCGCTCGAACGATTCAAGGGGATCGTGACCTTAAAGGGTACTGGAAAAAACCAGTCTCGATCTGTCTCGCTCGACCCTGACTTCGATGAACAGCGATTGGAAATGGCTCGCTTGGGAATCTCGGAAAACTCTCCGCTCAATCCCGAAAATGAGTGGAATCACGGACTCAAGGAGCAGGCCCAAACCCACTGCGAAAAACTCGTTGCAGACCGCGATCGAAATGCGGGTGTGAATGTGTTGTCTCCGAAAGAGGCTGCACAGATTGATGAGGACTACGAAGCTGCGATTGCAGATGTGACCGTTGATGAGTGTGTACTGGATTGGAAAGAAAGCTTAATCGAAACCTCGCTTAGCCGGTTTGATACCCTTGAAGAGCTTCCCTCGGAAGTTCGTGATCGGCTCAATTTGGAAACATGTGAGCTCTCTTCACCTATGAATTACGAGGAACCGGAAAGCACTCCATTCAACGGTATGCTCAGGGGACTTGCCTTTGCCTGTGCGCACGCAAGAATTGGAATGGAGATGACTTCAGGGCAACTCACGGGCTGCAAGCGACTCAACGCCGAACTCTACTCGATTGGCTCATGCGATAAAGAAAGAGGCTCTGCGCTCTCCATCGACTTCCACTTCGAAAACGGGAAGTTTGTAACTCCGGCGCAACCCCCTCTCAGTGAAGCTCAAGCGGAAGAGCAGGACTTTGCTGAGGACAGCGGCGAAGAAGACATGGGATGGGATCCCGATGCGCCAGATGAGGAATCATCCGAGGACTGAGCGACTCAGCGGTAAAGCACCTGAACCCGGAAGCGACGGCCTTTGATCCGTCCTTCCTGCAGCCGGTAGCATGCTTCTTCAGCGAGATCGCTTCGAATTGCGACGTAACTGAATCGATCATGGATCTCGATTTTACCGATGTCGTTTCCTGAGAAGCCCCCTGCCTCACCCGTCAAAGCACCGAGCAGGTCTCCCGGGCGTACCTTGTCCTTACGGCCCCCCGAAATCATGAGCGTTCGCATCTGTGCTCGGTAGTCGATCTGATCGGCAAGCTCTTCTACTGAAAGAGAAGCCCAATCCGGTGACTGCGCCTCACGAATTTGTGTCGAAGTCGTTGCACGAATTCGCTCCAACTTTGGGGATTCTTTTTCTCCCAGAAAAGTCACGGCAACGCCACGTTCCCCTGCTCGTCCTGTTCGACCGATCCGGTGGACGTAATCCTCCGTCTGCACCGGCGCCTCAAAATTAATCACCAAGCCGAGATTGGGGACATCGATCCCGCGAGCTGCGACATCGGTCGCAATCAGAACACGAATACTCCCGTTTCGAAACTTCGCCATCATCTGGTCACGATCGAACTGCTCAAGATCACCATGGAGTTCTCCGGCGCTGATCCCCAGTGGATGTAATTCGGAAATCAACGCTTTTGCTGTCGCTTTGAAATTCACAAAAACCATGCAGTTCGAAACTGGAAATTCCCGAAGAGAATAGACCAGGGCCTTCAGGCGCTTCTCATGCTCTACCCAGTAAAGGATCTCTTCGATGGAGGAAACTTTCTCAGGTGTTTTTTCGATCGTCACGCGCGCTGGACTCCGTTGACAACGCCGACTGAGCGCTTCGATGGTCGCCGGAAAAGTTGCACTAAAGAGCACGGTCTGACGCTTCGGTGGGCACTCCTCCAAAATCCGGGACAGAGACTCTTCGAAACCCATGTCCAGCATCCGATCGGCTTCGTCCAAAACCAAAGTCTCAATGGAACGGAGATCCAAAGAGCGACGATCGAGGTGATCAATCACCCGGCCTGGGGTGCCGACCACCAAATGAACCCCTCGCTCCAGCGCGCTCCATTGCGGACCAATCGGGGCGCCTCCGACTAACTCAAGCACATGAAGCCCAGGAAGTTTACGCCCCAGCTTTCGCAACTCGCGGGCGACTTGCGCACAGAGTTCGCGGGTCGGACAAAGAATCAGAGCTTGAACCCGACGCCTCCCTTCCAGATGAACTTTCTCGAGAATCGGGAGACCAAAAGCAGCCGTTTTTCCACTGCCCGTCTCCGCTTGCGCAATCACGTCTTGTCCAGTTTGGACCAAAGGAATCGCCTGCGCCTGAACAGGGGTCGGACTCTCAAAGCCAAGCTCCTGGAGGACCTGCAGAAGCTCTGGCGAGCGGAGAAAATCAGAAAAACCATGCGAATGGGAGGTCAGCGAGCTCATGCCGCCCCCTATATATGCACCGCGTAGGTTTTGCACTCGTTTCGGAGGGGAAAATCCCTTCTCGGAATTCCCTGTCGCCTTATTGTTCAAGATCAATTAAACTTAGATCTGGACGTTCGCCAGGGACAGAAGTACACCGAGCCAGCCTTTCCAACTAAAACGCTTCATTTTATTTTCAAAGATTAGGAGTGAACAGATGGCAAGACGTACTCTCTCTTCCGCATGGATCGTCCTGGGGGTTTTAATGGGCTTAATCGGAAGCGGCTTAGCTAATAGTCCTCAAGCTCTTGCGATCGAACAACCGCAGTATTCAGTTCTTGAGTCTCACGACTTTGAAGGCAATACGATTGAGCTTCGAACCTATGCTCCTTACCTCGTGGCAGAGACCACGGTAGAAGCTCAAGACTTCGATCAGGCCTCCAGCGAAGGCTTCAAGCGCTTGGCCGCCTTCATTTTTGGCGAGAATAACGGCAACGTCAAAATGGACATGACCGCACCCGTGGAAACTCGCCGCCCTGAGAAAATGGACATGACCGCTCCGGTCGCCACTGGCGGAAAACCGGGAGCCTGGAATGTTCGCTTTGTCATGCCGTCCAAATACACTCTGGCAACTCTCCCTCGTCCGAATGACTCACGAGTGAGAATCATTGAAGTGCCAGCACGTACCGTCGCCGTGATCTCGTTCTCGGGTCGATGGACCCTTGCAAACTTTTCCGAACACACGGTTCGCCTCGAAAGATTCCTCGCCGAAGCAGGCATCACCTCGGTGAGCGAACCAGTCGTGGCCCGTTACAATATGCCTTTGACTCCGTGGTTCCTGCGAACCAACGAGATTCAAATTGAAGTCACCCCATAGTCTCCGTCAAAGCGGCCCAAAAGAGGGTGAAAGGATCCCTACCGAGATCCTTACCCTCTTTTGAAGCCGAACTGACCCCTGCCAACCTGGGCGGGGAGAACCCGAGTAGTAAAATCCGCCTTCACCCGAGCAACGGAATAACTTTTTCGTTTTGATCACTGTCAAAAATGGGCATGGTGCGAGCTCCTGCGCCCCCGGCTTGACTGAGGGGCTAACTCTCTCTCAAGGAACCCTCTCTCCCATGATGAATGCACTGATTCTGTCTGTGTCCCTTCTACTCGCACCCCTGCTTTTTGTGGGAGCAGCGTTGGCTTCCGCTCACTCAAGCGTTCGCCCCTGCACATCGGAGTTAGAGCACGTGCTTGCAGGCCAAATCAGTTACACGAGGCGTTTAGTGCGTGCGACCGGTCACTGCATGGTGGTCATGAGTGGATTCCGTGACGCATACTGGAACACTCGAAGCCTCTATTGGAACGGAAACGGCGACATGACCGTGATCGTAGGCTGGAACGAAGAGGACCCCGAAAAATCGGCGCTCTATGTTCGGGGATTCGCCTTGTTTCCTCGCGGTATGACCGAGCCGGATTTCAAGACCTTAGCTGATCACTCAGTCAGTCTCGTTCACGCAAATGGAGAGAGTTTCGCCTTAAGCCCACAAGGTCGCCTGGTCAGCTACACCGGAGGACAGCTTCGATTGTCCCAGGATGATCGCCTCGATCTGAATGATCGCGGTGGGATTGAGATTTTGCCTTCCTCCGGAGTCATCCTCGATTACGGATGGCGAAAGAACGGCCACCCAAAGGATCAGCCATCTCGAGTCTCCACCTTTCGCGACTCTCACGGAAAGCGATGTGAAATCATCAACCGTGAGTTCTTGAAACCCATCTACACTCCCGCAGGGAAAGTCGATGAGTACGAAAACCGATTTAAGACGGATCTCGAACTCGCTGATTTCCTCGAAGGCAAATGCCCGGAACTCGATACTTCATCTCTTCGGTGACCGAGCCCCGCTCAAAAAAATCCATCACGAAAGAGATCGTCAGGTAGCAGGAGTTGAGCCGCACATCTGGTTTGCGCTTTCGCGTGAAAAGTGCAGGATTTTTTGGTTTTTTTGCCAAAAACCCCCGGCACTTCTCTTGCTACTGTCTCCTTTGAATGAAAACTGCCACTCGTCACTTTCTTTTTGGAATGGCGCTCTCTCTGACACTCTTGCCCTTCGGGTACGCTCAGCCTCCCTCTGGAATTCCTGATGCTGACCTCCCCGCCCAAGCCGAGGTCAAGATTCGAATCAACTTGGAACAAGTTCGCGCTCAGCACGTACTTGAGAAACTCCAAGTGTCCAAAACAGGGAGCAAAGAGAGAAGCATGATCACATTCGATGACGAGCTTGGGACGCTTCGAAAAAACGGAATTCAAATGAGAATCCGCAAAGAAAGAGATCAAGACTCGATCGAGTCGAGCATTAAACTGCGAGAAACACTCCCAAAAGACGTCAAAGATTATCTCCAGAAAAAGGACTTCAAGTGCGAGCTCAATGTGACTCCTTCGAGTGAAAGTAGCAGCTGCACTCTGTCGGCGAAGCGAAAAGCCTCACCTGAGGTTAATACCCTCTTGGAGTCAGTCTCTCCACTTTTAGTTTCTGAACGCCTTTCCACAGAACTCACGCCGCTTGCTCTTCGTTCGGCGTTCAGCTCCGAGCAAGAGGTCTTTGCAGAAGTCATCACGGGATTGCGAGTCTTGTCTCCACCTTTGATCGACGATCTTCGCCCTTCCGAGGTGACGCAGATTCGACGTTGGAAGCTCTCGCCCGAACAACTTCGCCTTCCTCCACTCTCTGAGTCCGATCTCGTCCTCGAACACTGGACCAATAGAGAATCGGCAAGTCCACAGTCCCTTGAACTATCCTGGAAAACCCAAAGCCAAAACCGCAAGCAAGTGCGCGAGACACTGCGCACTTGGTTTGATCAAAACGCCATCCCTTATTTCCTCAATCCGCCCTCGAGAAGCGAATAAATCAGAGACCTGTGTCCTCCCTGGCACAGAGTAGTAAAGGATTTCATTTGGGATAGAATATCCTTATGGAGACTCAAGCGGGCTGGCGCGCAGTTGCCCGCGGTTTTTCGCCTCTTGTGCTCTTGATCCTACTCGCTTCCATCTTCGTGATGTCGCTGAGACACGCCGTCACGTTTGACCGAGGTGAAAAACTCGAAGCTTTACAAGGATCGATCGACTCCATCCGTATGATTCGTGGCGCAAGTGTATCCCAGACTCGCTTTGAGTTTTCGCTCGCTCAAATTCCTAGAACGTCG
>Ga0169931_10010194_pt1 | contig 13407 bp, 8 predicted proteins | sample Kivu_15m_20L_FD_129675 | JGI IMG/M metagenome (GOLD analysis project Ga0169931, IMG submission 129675) | Freshwater microbial communities from Lake Kivu, Western Province, Rwanda to study Microbial Dark Matter (Phase II) - Kivu_15m_20L... | ecosystem: Environmental > Aquatic > Freshwater > Lake ...
AAACAGCGAGGGCGAGGCCATCACCTCGACCATTGTGAAACGCGCCTCGTATTGCTCGGAACGATTGCGCTCGAAACGCGGCCAGGCAGCGGCCCCCGGGACGATCGCCTTCAATTGCGACATCATCTGGCAACCATTGCAGACGCCAAGCGAAAGCGTGTCGGAGCGCTCGAAAAACGCGGCGAACATCGCGCTCAGGCGCTCGTTGAAGAGGATCGATCTCGCCCAGCCTGTCCCCGCTCCCAGCACGTCACCGTAGGAAAACCCGCCACACGCCACCAGCGCCTGAAACGCCGCCAGATCCGCCCGACCCTCGATCAAATCGGTCATGTGGACGTCAAAGGCTTCAAAGCCCGCGCGATCGAACGCCGCCGCCATCTCGATATGGCTATTGACGCCCTGCTCGCGCAGCACGGCCACCCGGGGTCGCGCCCCCTTTGCGATGAAGGGCGCTGCAATGTCCACCGAAGGATCGAAACTCGTCTGGACGCGCAGGCCCGGATCCTTGGGCAGCACGCCGTCCTCGAACGCCTCGCGCGCACAATCCGGGTCGTCGCGCAAGGCCGCAATGCGATAGCTGGTCTCGCTCCAAAGCTGGTGGAGCGAATCCCGGGCGGCGCCCCAGACCCGTCGCCCATCGCGATAGAGCGCGATCTGGTCATCGGTGGCCGGCTTGCCGATGACGTGCGCGTGCCGGGACAGGCCGACCGCTCGCAATCGCCCCATCACGGCGTCACGATCGGCGGCACGCACTTGGATCACCACGCCGAGTTCCTCATTGAAGAGCGCGCGCAGGGTGAGTTCGTTCCGCTGCACGGACACTTGTTCGGGACGGATCTTGAAGTCGCCCCAGTCCGCTGCATGGGGGTCGATGGTGAGCAGATCGAGATTGATGCTCAGACCGCAGCGACCGGCAAAGGCCATCTCACACAAGGTGGCGAAAAGCCCGCCGTCCGAGCGATCATGAAGCGCGAGGATACGGCCCGCCGAGCCCAGCTCGCGGATCACCGCCACCAGCGTGGCGAGCGGGGCGGGATCCTCGAGGTCGGGCACCGACTCGCCGAGTTGCTGCGTCACCTGCGCCAGTGCGGAGCCCCCCAGACGCATCCGGCCCGCGCCCAGATCGATGAGGATCAGCGCGGTCGCCGGATCGGGGTTGAGCTGTGGCGTGAGGGCGAGTCGCGCGTCCTCGATCGGCGCCCAGGCGGTGACGATGAGCGAGACCGGCGCACTGACCGCGCGTTGAACGCCGGTCTGCGCATCATTCCAGACGGTGCGCATCGACAGCGAATCCTTGCCCACCGGAATCGATACCCCGATCGCGCGGCACATCGTCGCGGCGGCGTCGACCGCGTCGCGCAGCGCCGCATCTTCGGAGGCTGGACCACAGGCAGCCATCCAGTTGGCCGAGAGCTTGATCTTCGAGACCTGCGCGGGGAGCGCGCCCAACAGGTTGGTGATGGCCTCGCCGATTGCCATGCGCGAGGCCGCGGCCGCATCGATGACCGCGAGCGGCGTACGTTCGCCCATGGCCAGGCCCTCGGCGCGGTAGCCCTTGAAATCCATCAGCCCCAGCGCGTAGTCGGACACCGGAACCTGCCAGGGTCCGACCATCTGATCACGCGCACTCATCCCGCCAACGGTCCGGTCTCCGATCGTGATCAGAAAGCTCTTGCTCGCCACGCTCGGCAATCGCAGCACGCGACTCACCAGATCATCGAGCTCGAGTCCAACCGTGTCGATCGGCGCACGGAGGGGCGTCCGATGTGTGGCCGTACGGTGCATGCGCGGGGGTTTGCCCAGCAAGGTCTCCATGGACAGGTCGACCGCCGGGGGATCGTCCCCCGCACTCACCCTCAGTTGTCCGTCGCCGGTCACCGTGCCGACGATGGCAAACGGGCAGCGCTCGCGCCGGCACATCGCGGTGAACTCGGCCAGCCGATTCGGCGCGACAGCCAGAACATAACGCTCCTGCGATTCGTTGCACCAGATCTCGGCCGGAGACATCCCGGTCTCCAGCACGGGGACCTTGGCCAGGTCAAAATGCGCCGATCGCCCGGCGCCGTGCACCAACTCTGGAAAGGCATTGGAGAGGCCTCCCGCGCCGACGTCGTGGATGGACAGGATGGGGTTGTCCTCCCCAAGCGACCAGCATCGATCGATGACCTCCTGAGCACGCCGCTGCATTTCGGGATTGCCACGCTGGACCGAGTCGAAGTCGAGCTCGGCGGTATTGGCACCGGTATTCATGCTGGAGGCTGCGCCCCCACCCAGACCGATCCGCATGCCGGGGCCGCCAAGCTGGATCAGCAATACGCCCAGATCCAGGTCCAGCTTGTGGCTATGACGTGCGTCGAGATTGCCGACGCCACCGGCGATCATGATCGGCTTGTGGTAACCCAACATGCTGCCGCCCACGTTCTGCTCGAAGGTGCGGAAGTAACCGAGCAGGTTGGGGCGACCAAATTCGTTGTTGAAGGCCGCGCCGCCCAGGGGCCCGTCGATGATGATCGACAGCGGGCTCGCGATACGGTCCGGGCGGCCATAGGGGGCTGCGTCCGCCTGCCTCTGGTCGCGCGGCAGCGCAAGGTCGCTGGCATTTTCCCAAGGCTGGGCGAACCCGGGGATGTGCAGGTTGGAGAGCGTAAAGCCCGTCAACCCGAACTTGGGCCGTGCACCGCGCCCGGTCGCGCCCTCGTCGCGGATCTCGCCTCCGGCACCTGTCGCAGCACCTGGAAAAGGGGCAATCGCGGTCGGATGATTATGGGTCTCCACTTTCAAGAGGCTGTGCGTGAGCTGAGCCTCCCCCCGGTATTGCGCGGGCCCGCTCGATGCGCCCATCGCGAAAAAGCGTTCGACAACGCCACCCTGCAGGATTGCGGCATTGTCGGCATAGGCGACCACCGTGCCTTCGGAATTGGCCTTGTGGGTGCTGCGGATCATGTCAAACAATGACCCCTCAGCCCCCTCTCCGTCCACCGTCCAGCTCGCATTGAAAGTCTTGTGCCTGCAATGCTCAGAGTTGGCCTGCGCGAACATCATCAGCTCGACATCGGTCGGGTCACGCCCCGCCTGGACGAAGGCCGCCAGCAGGTAATCGAGCTCCTCATCCGAGAGCGCCAAACCCAGGCTGCGGTTGGCCTCAATCAGCGCCTGCCTGCCCGTGGCGGAGACGGTGATTGTTCGCATCGGCTGGCCGGGGAGCGAAGCGAACAGGGCCTCGTAACTCGGCGCCTCCTGAAAAGCCGACTCAGTCATCCGGTCATGCAATACGGCTGCAATCGTCTGCCAGGCCTGCGCATCGAGCGCGACGGCCGCGCCAAAGCGCCCACCGATGAAGCGACCCCGCAGCTGAAGCTGGTATTGAGTGCCGCGCTCGATTCGGATCACTTCGGTCAGTCCGCAGTTGCGGGCGATGTCAGTGGCCTTGCTGGACCAGGGTGAGACCGTGCCCAGACGCGGCACGACAAAGACCTCCGAGGTCTCGCTGCCATTGGGGGCCTGCTCAGAGGAGGAAAGAAGCGCCCGTAACCTCTCGATCACGCCCGCACTGGGCGCCGAATCAAAGGCGATGTAATACGCAACATGCGCTGCCAGACCCGTGACCCGCGCGTCCGCCGCGCGAACAGCCTCCAGGAGGCGTCTCAAGCGTGATTCGGAGTGAGCGCCCGGGCCGGGCAGGGTCAGATAGTGGGACATGCGGGCGGATCCGAGAGAAAAGGGGGATTATACGAAAACCGCGTAATTTGCCCGGGTCCTTGCTTGACTGGGTTCCCTAACGCGCTATCTTCAGGCCTCCCATCTCAGCCACTCAATCGAAACCCATGGAAATTCCGACCGCTTCGACCATCGTGATCCTCGTCCTCGCGCTTCTGATCGTCGTCACGATCCGCAGTTCCGTCAAGATCGTGCCCCAGTCCGAAAACTGGCTCGTCGAGCGTCTTGGCAAATATCACCGCAAGATGGAGGCTGGACTTCATCTTCTGATCCCGTTCTTCGAGACGGTTCGCTACAAGGTACCCATACAGGAGCGCCAACTGCCCCCGAGGCCGATCAATGCGATCACCCTCGACAACGTCACGATTTCGATATCACTGGCCGTGCTCTACCGCATCGCCGACGCGTCAAAGACCATGTACCGGATCTCCAACGTCGACGATGCGATCATCACCATTGTCAACGGCACGGTCAGAAGCGTGATCGGCAAGACCGACCTCGACGGCGTTCAGTCCAATCGCCGACATCTCTCCATCGAGATCGAGGACGAGCTGAAGACCGTGTCAGACGAATGGGGCATCGTGCTGACCCGGGTCGAGATCCTCGAGGTGGACGTCGATCAGGACACGCGACAGGCGATGCAGTTGCAGCTCAATGCCGAACGCAATCGCCGGGCGGTCGTTCGGGAAGCCGAGGGCCGCAAACAGGCGACCGAGCTCGACGCCGACGCGCAGCTTTACGCCGCCCAGCGCCAGGCCGAAGCGAAAAAGCTCACCGCCGACGCCGAAGCCTACGCAGTGGGCGTGGTGGCGCAGGCGATCTCGGCAGGCGGCTCGAGCGCGGTGGACTTCGAGATCCGCAAGCTTCAGGCCCAGGCTGTTCAGGAGCTCTCGAAGGGATCCAATTCCAAGCTGGTGCTCGTGCCCACCGATGTGCTCGATGGGCTCAACGGCGCGCTGGGTCGCCTGGCGGGCAAACTATGATTGGGGACGCTTGGCAGCTCATTGATGCTTGGCAGATTTCCCTGATACTTGCCTTCTTGCTGGCCATTGCCGAGCTTCTGACCTTCTCGTTCGGCTTGCTGGGCATGGCGGTCGGCATGATGACCGTCGCTGCCCTCCAGTACTGGGGGGACGGTTTGTCGCTGAATCGGGACATCCTCGCTTTTGCCCTCGCCTCTGCGACCGCATTCGTCGTCTTTCGCGCGGTGTTTCGCCGCCGCAGCGACCAGCGCAAGCTCGACCGGGATGACATCAATCAGTACTGAGTCACTCTGCTTCGCCGACACCGTGCGAGCGATTGAGGCCCGAGCGATCTCGGCCTCGCCGTCTGGCGCCCTGATGCGGGCCGCGGCGCAGGCGCTCGCAGACCGTACCGCGCGCCATGCAATCCGCCGGCTCCCCGGAGCGCCCATCATTGCCTTGGTCGGCCCCGGAAACAACGGCGGTGACGCCCTCCTCGCTGCGATGATCTTGCGCGAACGGGGCTTTCCGGCTTCGGCGTGGCAGCTCGCGCCCCAGATGAGCGCGCCCGTCGACGCGGCGGCTGTCCTGGAAAAGGCCCGTTCGCAGGGGTTTCAGATTGATGCGGTGCTCGCACAGTCGGATGGCGCGCATGCTCAGAGTCATGCGGCTTTTCAGGAAGCCATTGCGCGACAGGCCATCTTCATCGACGGCCTGTTCGGCATCGGCCTGAGCCGTCCGCTCGAGGGTCTCGCACGCGTCTGGGTCGAGGCCCTGAACCAGGGTCGAGCGACGGTGATCGCCGCCGATGTGCCCAGCGGCCTGGCGGTCGACACCGGCGCCCTGATCGGCGGTGAGCGGGGTCTCGCGCCCCGATGTATCGAAACCGTGACTTTCATTGCCGACAAGCCTGGTCTTCACACCGGCGCCGGGCTCGATCATGTGGGTTCGGTGTACGTTGCTGACCTGGGGCTCGGCCGGCCCGAAGGCGATGGCGCATTACTGACTCAGGTGGTCGATCTCCTGGGTGGCCTGTCGCGACGCGCCAGCGCGCACAAGGGCAGCCACGGGTCGGTTCGACTGATCGGCGGCGCCCCCGGGATGCGCGGTGCGCTGACCCTGGCGGCTCTGGGTGCGCAGCGTGCCGGTGCGGGCAAGGTATTCGTGGCCCCCGTCGACGGCGGAGTGGCCTCGGTCGACGCTTACCCGGAACTGATGAGCGCGCGGCCGGATGATGCATTCGACGGTCTCGCCGCGTGGGTGGTGGGCTGCGGCATGGGCCGGTCCGAGACTGCAACCGAGGTGCTTGACCGGGCCTGGGCGTCGAATTGCGCGCTGGTCGTGGACGCCGATGGGCTCAACGCGCTCGCTGCCAAGGGGTCACGCCCGCCCGCCCGAGACCGCCCGACGGTCCTGACCCCGCATCCCCTGGAGGCTGCGCGGCTGCTGGGCATCAGCGCGCATGCGGTTCAGGACGACCGGATTGCTGCCGCCCGGGAGATTGCCGCTCGGTGGTCCGCCTTCACGATCGTAAAGGGGGCGGGCAGTGTCTGCGCCGCACCCGACGGTCGCTGGAGCATCGTGCCTACCGGCTCGCCCGCGCTTGCCACCGCCGGCAGCGGCGATGTGCTCGCGGGTGTGATTGCGGCGTTCATCGCTCAGGGGCTTTCGGCATGGGATGCGCTGCGATCGGCTGCCTGGGTGCACGGCCGGGCCGCCCAGCACTGGTCGTCTGCAACTCAGCACGACGGCATGATCGGGCTGGCCGCATCGGAATTGCCCGACTGGATTCGCTGGACCGTCAACGCGGAGTTGAACGATGATCGTACCGCCCCCTCTTTCCGCCGAGCTCGATCGAGCCTGGGCCGCTGTCGACCTGGAGATCAGCCAGGTCGCTCCCCGCACGATCCAATCCTTCCTCCAGGCTGAGGGCGACGCGAGGTTCGAACAGCTCGTGATCGATGCGGCCGGACTGCGCGTCGACCTCACCCGTCAGCGCCTGCCTCTGCGCGCGGGCCCTGCGCTCGCTGAACTGCTTGGAGTCACCGGAGTCGAGCGCTGGCGCGACGCGATGTTTGCAGGTGAAGCGGTCAACCTGAGTGAACGCCGGGCCGCCTTGCATACCGCGCTGCGCGCCGGAGCCGCAGGCTGTGCGCCGTCCGTCGCCCAAACGCCTTCCGCTGCCCAAACGCCTTCCGCTGCCCAGGCGACTTCCGCTGCCCAGGCGACTTCCGCTGCCCAGGCGACTTCCGCGGCCCAGGCGACTTCCGCTGCCCAGGTGACTTCCGCGGCTCTGGTGAAAACCGAGGTCAGCGCCACGCTCGCCCGGATGCGCGACGTGGCCGAGGCCGTTCGGAGCGGTCGCTGGCGCGGTGCAAGCGGCCGCTTGATCAGCGATGTGGTCCACGTGGGCATCGGGGGTTCGCAACTCGGGCCTCAGCTCGCCTGCGAGGCACTGGCCGGCTTTGCCCATCGTCGCGTCAAAATTCATTTTCTCGGCAATATCGACCCCGATGCCTGGCGGCGGGTCAGCATCGAACTCAACCCGGCCACCACGCTTTTCATCATCGCATCGAAGTCGTGGCGCACCCCGGAAACGGCGCGGAACGCTCAAGCCGTCCGGCACTGGCTGGTCGAGGGCGGTATCGCCGAGTCGCAGCTTCACCTTCATTTGCTGGGCGTGAGCTCAAACCGTGAGGCCGCGCGCGCATTTGGCATCGCAGATGAACATTTGTTCACTTGCCCGGACTGGGTGGGCGGCCGTTATTCACTATGGGGCGCGATCGGCCTGCCCGTGATGATTTCGATCGGAGCCGATCGATTCGACGCGCTGCTCGCAGGGGCACGCGCGATGGATGTGCACTATCAGAGTGCTCCACCACTTGCCAACGCGCCGATGATGCTCGCGCTGGCGAGTGCCTGGAACGCGCGACTGCTGCCCCGTGCCACCGAAGTCGTCATTCCCTACAGCGACCGCTTGCGCCGCCTGCCGGCCCACTTGCAGCAGTTGCAGATGGAGAGCAACGGCAAATCGGTACTCGCCGATGGCTCGGCTACAACCCGATACGCAGCGATGCCGGCCATCTGGGGCGAGCCGGGCACCGAGAGCCAGCATTCGTTTTTCCAGGCGCTTCACCAGGGGCCTGTCGAGCACGCACTGGAATTCATCCTTGTGGAACGCGAGCCCGGTACACCCGACCCCTGGCAGCGCGATCGGGCGCTGCTCGCCAACGCTCTGGCCCAGGCCCAAGCGTTCTCCATGGGCCACACGGATCGATCGATCGAGCGCTGCCATCCAGGCAACCGTCCCGTCACGCTCATCCATCTTCCGCAACTCGATCCAGCGACATTGGGTGCGCTGATCGCGCTCTACGAGCACAAGACGGTCAGTCTGGGTTGGTTGTGGGGCATCAACCCCTTCGATCAGTGGGGGGTGGAGCAGGGCAAGAAACTGGCCGAAGGCTACGAGGCTCTGCTCGACCCGGCTCGGCCCTGGCCGGCTGCGCAGTCACTGGAGCTGGATGCAGCAAGCGCCCTGAGTCTTGCCAGGCTGCGCTCGATAGCAGGGTGAGCTGATTCAAGCCGATGAGATCGCCCGGGTCAGCCGATTCGGACGGTCGCGTACGCGCCGCCCGCGCGGATCGCCTGCGTCCCGGGCCTCAGCCCGCCAAAGGCCCCTGCCGCTCAACCGCCTCGAGGCGCCCCGCATGCAGGCGCAAACGCAGCCCGCAGCGTACGGCAAGCGACTCGTCATGGGTGACCAGGATCAGCGTGGAGCCCTGCTCGCGGTTGAGTTCGAACATCAGATCCACGATGCGCGCCCCGGTCGCAGCGTCGAGACTGCCGGTCGGCTCATCGGCCAACAGCAAGGCGGGATTGGGCGCAAACGCCCGCGCGAGCGCCACACGCTGTTGCTCGCCCCCCGACAAGGTTCGAGGGTAGTGAGTCACGCGCTCCGAAAGGCCGACCCGCCCGAGCAGATGCCGGGCCACCACAGCCGCATCGCGCCGCCCGGCCAACTCCAGCGGCAGCATCACGTTCTCGAGCGCGGTCATCTGCGGCAGCAACTGAAACGACTGAAAAACAAAGCCCAGATGCTTTGCCCGCCAGGCCGCCCGCGCCTCCTCGTCAAGCGCATCGAGCGCCTGACCGAAGATCGTGATGCTCCCACTGCTGGGGCGATCGAGACCGGCAATCAGCCCAAGCAAGGTGGACTTGCCTGAACCTGATGCACCGACGATCGCGGCGGTCTCGCCGGCCTCGACCCTGAAACTGACCTCATCCAGAATGGTCAGCCAACCCTGTGCGTCTCTCACCTTCTGGGTCAGCGCCTCGACGATAATGGAGGACATGAATGCAAAATTCCTGCTTCGACTTGCAATGAACGATCGTTCCACCCGCCGGCGATTCCTGACTTGCACGCTGACCTCGATCGGGGCGGTCAGTGTACTGCCCGCGCGCGCCCAGACCCCTGGCGGGACGGGGAATTCCGCGTCAAGCGGAGCCTCGCGCACGCCTTCGGTCAACGATGGTCGCCCGGCCCTGGTCGTCCTGGGCGACAGCCTTTCGGCCGAGTACGGTCTCCCGCGAGGCAGCGGTTGGGTCGCCTTGCTGCAGCAACGACTCGCAGCCCAGGGTCACAACTACCGTATCGTCAATGCCAGCATCAGTGGCGAGACCACCTCCGGTGGGGTGAGTCGCATCGACGGACTGCTCAAGCGGCAACAACCCGCCATCGTCATCATCGAACTGGGCGGCAACGACGCCTTGCGCGGCCTCGACCTAGCCGCGACGCGTGCCAATCTGCTCACACTCGCGCGACGGTCAAGGGAGATCGGTGCGCGGGTGCTGATCCTTGGCATGCAGATGCCACCCAATTACGGAGTTGCGTATGGCGAGCGCTTCGCGCGAATCTTTGATGAGGTCGCGCGCGAGACCGGGTCTGCCCTGGTGCCCTTTTTTCTCGAGGATATCGGCGAGCGTCTGGAGTATTTTCAGCCCGATCGCATCCATCCCAACGAAAGCGCACAACCCTTGATGCTCGAGCGCGTGTGGCCCGCGCTGCAGCCCCTGCTCTGAACCGGCCGCCCCGCCACGCAGCAATCAGCGCAGTCGCTCGCCCGTCACCGATCGACCCGGCAGACCATCGATCACACCCACGAAACGATCACCCGAAAACGAACCTGTGAGGCGTAGCGGCTGACCCGCCGCCCCGGGCAAGATGAATCGGGCCTGGCTCCCCTCGAGCCGGCCCTCGGTCGCGGGGGCCGCCCGACTACCGAGCTCGCGCAGATCGATGAATTGACCCCGCTGCCCGACTTGAGCGACCAGCATGTCTCGGCCTGGAAGGCCCATGAAGCGCCAGCGCCCCTCCACAGCAGCTGGCACGATCCAGTAGAAGGCACGACCGTTTTCAGCCAGATCAAGGGTGCGGTCGGGTACCCACGCCCCAAGCGAGAAGGTGTTCGAGACGATCCGCGTGCCCGGTCGCATACGACGCAAACGGGGCTCGAGCTTGAGATTGAGGCTTTCGCCCAGGTAGAGCGTCACAACGGTTGCTTCAGAAAAATCCTCAACGAAAATGTCGCCGCGCTTGAGCGTCACTCGATCGGCCACGCCGGCACGCACGGCATTTCTCTGGGAGAGCGCGACCAGATCCGGGTTGTATTCGATACCCACTGCACGCGCACCGAAGCGTCGGGCCGCCACGATCGGGATGACCCCGTCGCCTGAACCCAGGTCATAGACGATGTCGTCCGGACGGGTGGCGGCAGCCTCGAGCATCGCCACGGCGACATTTTCCCGAGTGGGAATCCACATCACGTCCTTGCCCGCCGTCGCCCACGTCAACCGGTACTGGTCATCACCGTAGTTGACGCTTGCGCACCCGAGCGTTGCCACCACCGGACCGAGCAATAGCCCTGCGAGCGCACGCCTACGAGCAATGCGGGACTCCGCCCGTGCAATCTCCAAGCCTTCGGCCGCGCGACCGCTCGCGGCGCGCTGAACCGGACGGGCGGAGGAATTATCGGCATCGCAGTACGCAGGGTTCATCTAGATTTGTGCTCCATCAAAGGGGTTCACTTCAGGATCTTGAAAAGGCTGCTGAAGTCATCGGTCCAAGTCCGCAGACCAGGAATGGGACGGACCGGCTGAACACGCCCCTTCAGCAGCGGGTGGTTTGCGAGGGATTCGTCTCGGGTCAGAAGCATCCAGACGGAGCGGTTGATCGCCGCAGGCTCATCGGGCCCCGGATCGTGCGACAACATCAATGCCTTCAGCCCCGCCCCGTGGGCGAGATCATCCACCACCGGCGGCAGATCGAGGAATCGATTGGTGACGTGAAAGACGATGATCCCAGTGTCGTTCAAATGCCGCAAGTACACCGCCAGCGCCTCACGGGTCACCAGATGCACGGGGATCGAGTCGCTCGAGAAAGCGTCGACCGCCAGCACGTCGAAGCGCTGGACTGGTTCGCGCTCGAGCTGCAGGCGAGCGTCGCCCACCACCGTCTCGATTTTTGCCTTGCTCTCGCGCAGGTAGGTGAACTTTTCCTGGGCGACCGAGATGACCTCGGGATCGATGTCATAGAAGCGGTAGCGATCACCCGGACGCCCCCAGGCTGCCATGGTTCCGGTGCCAAGACCGATCACGCCCGCCGCCACGGGACCGGATTCACCCTGGATCTGCAGCGCGAGTCCGATCCCGCTGTTGGGGCCGTAGTAAGTCGTCGGTTCGCCTTGGCGCGACGGCGCGAGATACTGGCGCCCGTGCAGGATCTGGCCATGGGTCAGATTGCGCGTCGCCTCAGGATCGGTCGCCAGGCCCGAATCGCGAATCGACAGCACGCCGTAAAAATTCCGGCTCCGGTGGAGCAGATCTTCGCTACCCGATTCGACGTATTGGTTGACAAACACCCCACAGAGGAGGGTTACGCCAAGCGCTCCGGTCTGCGCAAGTCTCGACAGGTCCCTCAGCACCCAGACACCTACCAGGGCCGTCATGACCAGACCGATGCCGATCTCCCAGTAGCCGTCGAACACCTTGGGCGCAACGATCCCAACCAGCATCCCGCCGATCGCCCCGCCCAGCGAGATCATGAGGTAGAAGCGGGTCAGGTACCGGGGCGAAGGCCGCATTCGCGCGAGTTCGCCGTGCAGAAACATGCAGCAGATGAAGAGCCCGGCTGAGTACAGGGGAATTTCGATCAGCACGGCCAGGACGTGCCCGTCTGCGTAGAGCCCCCAGGACATGGCGACGAGCGCCACCGCAAGCGGCCCCAGGAAAAAGCGGCGCGCATACCAGCCCCGCCCTTCGAAGCAAAGGATGAAGGTGAGCAGGTAGAGGGTCAGAGGGAGCAACCAAAGAAAGGGGACCGACGCAATGTTCTGCGTGATGTGATTGGAAACCGCCAGAAGCAGGCCCGAACCCAGGGCCGAGAGCGTCAGCCAGGTCAGCAGTTCGGCCCACGACGGCGCGGCAGCATCGGGCAAAACTGCTCGAGGCTGTGACGAGGCCACCGGATTGGAAACCCCTCCGGCACCACGCAGCGAGTAAATGGCTGCGGCCGCGCAACAAACGACAAAGCCCACGTAGGCCCCGCTCCAAAGCCAGGTCTGAAGCCGGGTCGTGATCCAGGGCTCGACCAGAAACGGATAGCCGATCAGCGCGAGCAGCGAGCCGAAGTTGGACAGCGCGAAGAGGCGGTAGACGGTGCCGGCCGGGAAGCTGCGAGCGAACCACGCCTGCACCAGTGGACCCGTGGTCGAGAGCAGGAGGTAGGGTAAGCCAATCGTGGCAACCAGCAGTCCGAGAATGAGACCGGTCGGCTCCTCGTCGCCCTGTGGCTTCCAGCCCATGCCTGGGATGATCGGCAGTACAGCCAGACTGGCGAGCAGCAAAGCGATATGCAGGGCCGCCTGCGCGCGCGGGCGAAGCCAGCGGATGCTGGCGTCCGCGTAGGCATAGCCCACGAGCAGCACCACCTGAAAAAACACCATGCAGGTGGTCCACACCGCAGCGGAGCCCCCAAACCAGGGGAGGATCTGCTTGGCCATGATGGGCTGGACCATGAAGAGCACAAATGCGCTGATGAAGATCGTGCAGGCGTAGAGAACCATTTCGGGAACACGCTCCGGACAGGGGTGGGCCGGCACGCGCGCTGCACTACGCACCAGGCGGATCGGTAGAATCGATGCGCGATTGTAATGGAGCGGCCCATGCTGCGGCGAGTGGATCGGTTGAGGGTGATGGTGCGTCATGCTCAAGGTGTAGAGCGCGGATGGCGTCACGGGATCATCGATCCGCGCCTGCCTCTGCCTGAATTCAGGGATGGTCGTTCGAGCAGTCCTCGACGATGATCTCGATCCAACTTCGCCACCCTTTCAGCCATTGGACGCTGCGCCCCCCTCGAGACCGATCAACAGCCTTCTCATCGTCGAAGACGATGGGATGCTCCTTGAGGTGCTCGTCGAGGAAAGCCGTTCAGCCGTAGAGGGCTGCGCGGTCTTTGGTGCGTCCAGCATTGCCGCAGCCCACGAGGTGCTCAACAACAATCGAATCGAAGCGGCGCTCGTCGACCTCGGCCTGCCCGACGGTGACGGGATCCGGCTGATCGCCGACATCAAGCGCCGCGAGCCGAGCTGCGAAGTGCTGGTCATCACCGTCTTCGCAGATAAGGAAAGGGTCCTGCAGAGCCTTAGAGCCGGGGCCTCCGGTTATCTGCTCA
>Ga0169931_10010195_pt1 | contig 13407 bp, 14 predicted proteins | sample Kivu_15m_20L_FD_129675 | JGI IMG/M metagenome (GOLD analysis project Ga0169931, IMG submission 129675) | Freshwater microbial communities from Lake Kivu, Western Province, Rwanda to study Microbial Dark Matter (Phase II) - Kivu_15m_20L... | ecosystem: Environmental > Aquatic > Freshwater > Lake...
GATCCTATTCACAAAGCTACAATTATGCCTCGTGGTATGGCTCTTGGTATGGTTGTCCAATTGCCTGAAGGTGATAAAGTATCTGTTTCAAAAATCTATCTTATTGAACGCATCCGTATTTTAATGGCTGGTCGTATTGCTGAAGAAATGATTTTTGGAGCAGACAAAATAACAACTGGCGCATCAAACGATATTAAAGTTGCAACCGATATTGCAAAAAAGATGGTTCTTGAATACGGCATGAGCGATAAAGGGGGCATGATGAATTACCTTGATTCAAACGAAATTCAGTTTGGCCAAGTAACTCATACTAGTCATCATTCACAAGATGTTGCAAAAATGCTTGATAGAGAAATTAAAATTATTCTTGATGATGCTTATAAATTTGCATCAGACTTACTTGATGATAACAGCAAAAAATTGCATACTTTAGCTAAGACCTTGCTTGAGAAAGAAACTCTAAATGGTGATGAAATTCGAGCAATTCTTACAAATGAGCGTAAAAAACATGCTCTGCCTAGCAAAGTTGAAAACAAGGAAGCCGGGCTAAAAAAGAAAGAAAGCAAGAAAAATGTTGGAAAGAAAGTGGCTTCTAAACAATCAAGAAAAACATCAAGCAAGCGCACTAAAGCGTAATATTGCCCAAGACACTGCGCAAACTGACTTCGCGAAACTATCAAAACTAGATATACAACTTAGAGAAATAATTACAAAGCAAGAAACAACTCGCGCAGAGCAAAATCAAATTAAAGGATTTAACGATCAAGCTAGGGCGTTAAAAGATGCGCTGGTAGAGTTAACTAATGAGCGTAATAATATCGAATCAAAAGTACATGAATTTCTTATTAATCAGCCTAATATTTTGCTAGACGAAGTGCCGGCAGGAAAATCTGAAGCAGACAATGTTGTAATATTCGAAACAACTAAATCAAATAAAATAACAACACCTCACTATGATTTGATTGATGATCTTGTAATGAAAGATGAGGCTGCTCATATTAGCGGCTCGCGTTTTGTAATTTTAAAATCTGCACTTTCAATGTTGAAACACGCGCTTACATCGTTCATGTTAGAAATGAATCGCAATCAAGGATATGAAGAATATACAGTGCCATATGTTGTGAATGAATCGGCATTGTTCGGCACAGGGCAACTTCCAAAATTTGCTGAAGATGCATATCAACTAACCCAAGGCCAATGGCTTATTTCAACTGGTGAAATTGCACTTGTTAACATGTTCGGAAATCGCTTTTTCAATGAACATGAGCTACCAAAGTTGTGCATGACATTTTCGCCGTGTTATCGTTCTGAAGCAGGCTCAGCAAGTCGCGATACAAAAGGCCTTATTCGATTGCATCAATTTCACAAATTAGAACTTGTAACCATTTGCACAAAAGAAAATGCTAATGCTATGCATGAAAAAAAACTCAATGCTGCAAAAAAGATTTTAGATGCGCTTGAATTACCATATCGCATCTTGTTGCTATGCGGAGCAGACACTGGTTTTACAGCAGCAAAACAATATGATATTGAGTTATGGCTACCTGGAATGCAACGATATTTAGAAATTGCTAGCTGTTCACAATGTGGTACATTTCAAGCAGTACGCGCAAACATAAAATATAAAACAAGTGATGGTAAAAATGAATATGCACATACACTCAACGGCTCAGCCTTACCAATTGAGCGTTTATTGGTTGGAATTATTGAAAAGTACTCAACAACTGATGGCATAATGATTCCTAAAGTTCTAGAAGCATATATGAATGGCACAAAAATGATTAAGTTTGATAATACTATCATATAATCACTTGTGCTGATAAAATATGGCATATGAAAGAAACATTAGTAGCATTAGTTTTAGCCCTTATTTTATTTAAATCTATAATTAAAGCAGTAAACAAAGTTGATAGTCAATCTATCAAGTTTTTCAAAGAAAATGGCGTGTTTAACATGTGGTGTTCAAAAAACAACATGAACAATGAAATAGAAGTTATGAATGAAAAATCTCATCCTTATAGCTGTGGATGTTGTAATCATCAAAAATACGCCTTGCCTAGGATGATCATCGGCGTTTGCCTTTTCGTTTTTATTTTCAAAGTTATTCATTTAGCAATTAAATAAAAAATTTTTCATGCAAAAATCTATTTGCACTCATGCGCTTATAAGATATTCTTTGCGCACTCCACCACCGTTATACTCACCACTCTTTTTAATAACTCTATGAACAAGGTATAACAATAGCAATTAGATTAAGGGCAGTCGCATGTGCAACCGCACGAGTCTGCAGCCCAGAAGTTCCGCCTATTTTTTTTGCAAGCAATTAGTATGCCGCAGTTGTGCCATATTCTATTTTTTGAACTTCACGCCAAACTTTTTTTTGAAATTCTGTGCCCCTTGGTTTGATTTGCAGAGAAAACTGATATGAATGTTTTGATTGAAAATAATCGTTTATTTCTTTTGTAATATACTCAGCCATTTTTGAAGCATCGCTTTCAACATATTCGAGTTTTTGCTCGTTTTTTGATACTCGCTTTTTCCACTCTTCTTTCCATAATAATTGATATAAATAATGCTCATCAAAAATTGCTATCAACTGCCCTGTTGGTGTTGTTATAGTTTTATATTCAACTCCTTGTGCAGATTTTTGTGCTTTACGTTTTTCTACTTCTTTGTTAAGCATATATCCCCCATCCATATACTTTCCATGCCTCATCTTTTACTTTTGCTAAATTTTTTGCACAAAGTTTTTTGTATAAGCCTTTGATGCATGTTTTTTAGCCCATCTATGCGCTTCATCACGTAACTTTTCTAACACAAGCTTAAGCTGTGAGTCAACAACAATTTCCACAACTTTCTCATCAATCATTTTGTATAATTTACCTCCCTTTCTGTTCTCACCTTTTGCAAATGCAATCAGCAAAACTGCCTCGTTGCGCAATATTTTATGCGCTGAACGCAATTGTGTTGGACCGCCATCTAATAGCATTATTGTAGGCAAATTGCCTGCCTTTAGTCGTCTTTGCAAGGTAGATTCTAAAATTTCTAAATCATTAGCAGAGTTTTTATCAAGTTTCCAATATCGATATCGATTTTTGATAAAATCATATCCATCATAAAACACCATGCCACATAAAGCATGCTTGCTATTATAATGCGAAGAATCATATACCTCAATTGCAGAAAAACTATCTGCGCCTAAATCATAGGCCCAAGACAATGCTTTATTTTCTTGATCAATTAAACTATGCATCCGTTTTTGTGCATTTTCATAAATTTGTTTTTCTAACTTGTTCATTTTAGATTTTTGCACAATAACTTTATGCGTTGGCTGTGAATCATAAAATTCCCATAAAAACTCTTCAACTGAAAGCTTTTTTTCATACTTACGGTATTGGATATCAACCACAGCACCATTACGAATTAATTCAACATAAAAATAATGAAACCCATCATGCTTGCCTTTATCATTATTATAAGCGACAACCACATCCAATTTCTTCACGTTTTCAAAATGGATGTTTTGTTTCCAATGTAATTTTTCAACTAATGTAATTCTATCGCGAATTTCTGCAGCAGTTTCAAAACGCTCAGCTTGAATAGCCTGTTTTAAATCTTTTTGCCACTGCTTGATAACCATCGCATTTTTACCATGAAAAAAATTAACAAATGCTTGGACATTGTTTTCATACTCATTTGCTTCAATTTTCCCAACGCATGGCGCGGTACATCTGTTTGAATAATATTCAAGACATGGTCTTTTTCTATGAGCAAACACATAATCACTGCATGTGCGCAATTTGAAAATTTTCAAAATATCATTAAGCACAAAATTGATGTTTTCAACAGATAAAAATGGACCGACAAAACCCTTGCTCCATTCATTCTTAATTTCAACCTTGCTAAACTCATGTTGCGATATTCCAAGATAATAAAGTGAACGGCCTGCTTTATACAAAATATTATAAATTGGCTGCTTTTCTTTAATAAATTGCGCTTCTAAAAGCAAGGCATCCTGCTCAGTTGCTGTAATAAAACATTGCAAATTAGCACTTGTATTAACCATGCGCACTAATCTTTTTGGCAGTTGCTCAAACTTGAAATAATAAGCAACGCGCTTCTTTAAATTTTTGGCCTTACCCACATAATTGGCCTTACCCTGCTTATCAAAAAAGACATAAACACCTGGCTTGTTTGGAAATGCTTTTGATACACCTTTTAGAATATCAACTTGGATCAAGTTGCTCATATATCTATTTCCTCTTTATCTGCCTAAAAACAAAACAAAATAATCTTTTGCGCTAAAAACACCCAAGAACAAAAACACAAAAAACATAATATAGCTGAATTCAAGAATTTCTATATTCAAAATACCAGCTAGGGCTACTAGAAAAATAAATAGAAACTGCAATGCTGTATAAACTTTTCCAATATATAACGATTTAAACTCTGTTTTTGTGAAACTCCAGAATAATGTTAATACAACATCACGTACAAACCAAATGGCCAAAATATATTGCAAAAAACAATCGTATGGTTTTATATAAAAACAAAATGATAAAGATGTTAGGTTGATAAATGTTTTATCTGCAACCGCATCTGCCAGAGCACCAATAGTAGTTGTAACATTATTCCTTCTTGCAAAGTATCCATCTAGAAAATCTGAAACTGTGGCATAACAAATTATAGCTAAAACCAACTTTATTCTGCCAACGCGCAGAAAATGAAATGCAACTGGCGCAAGCAGCATTCTGCTTATAGTAAACATCCATGGCAACATTAATGATGACAACAAGGGCGAAAACATTACTTGCTCTTTCTGTGTTTCTTATAATTTTGATGCACAGCCTTCAAAAACCCAACAAACAATGGATGTGGTTTTGCAATCGACGATTTAAATTCAGGATGAAATTGCACAGCCATGAAAAAATCACAATCATCGCGTTCAATGATTTCAACCAAGCCATGACATGTACCAGAAACCTTCAAATGCGCAGCCAGGAAATACGGCAAATAGTTGTTGTTCACTTCATAGCGATGTCTATGTCTTTCTTCAATTTTATCTGTTCCATACACCTTATATGCCAAGCTTCCTTTTTCGATTTTGCAAGGATAAGTTCCAAGACGCATAGTTCCACCCATACCTTCTTTCACTTTCACCTTAATATCGTCTTTCGCCCACTCTTCCATCTTTGCAATAACGGGATGCTTGCACGAACCAAACTCAGAAGTTGATGCACCATGCAAAGTTTTTGAAAGCGCCTCAATAATAGCAAGTTGCATTCCAAAACAGATACCCAAATATGGAATATTGTTTGTGCGCGCATAATGCACTGCACGCATTTTTCCATCTGCGGCACGCTCACCAAAACCACCTGGAACTAAAATTCCGTTATACCCTTGTAGTTGTCTAGCATGAATCTTTTCAGCATCAAGCCAATCAATTTCGATATGACAATTATTTGCAATCGCAGCATGATTCAATGATTCTTCCAATGATTTATAAGCATCTTTGCACGAAACATATTTACCAACGATAGCTATTTTAATCGTATCAAGTTTTTCATCATCAAGCTTCTTTACATAATGTTTAACATAATCAAGATTTGAGCCAATTCGTTTCGTCTTCAATTGCAACAATTCACAAATACGATCAGCCACACCATCTTTTTCGTAATTAAGCATTGCATGATAAATCGAAGGCGCATCAAGCGCTGGAAGAATATTTGCTTTCTTCATATTACACAACAACGCCAATTTTTGTTGCCAATTTTCTTCGTTAGGTTGTTCCATTCTACAAAGCAACAAATCTGGCTGAATTCCATAACTAAGCAACAACCTAATAGAATGTTGAATCGGCTTAGTCTTCCATTCTTGCGCTTTTTTCAAAAATGGCAACAATGCAACATGAACAAAAATAATGTTATCTTCAAACTTTTGTTTCATCTGCCTTGCTGTTTCTAAAATCGGCAAGCTTTCAATATCACCTACTGTCCCACCAACTTCGCAAATTAAAACATCACAATCTTCGCTACCAGCTAGAATAGCTTCTTCAAACTCTTTAACTACATGAGGAATTACCATAACCGTCTGACCCAAATAGTCACCACGTCGTTCTTTTTGAATAATAGAATTATAAATCAATCCGGATGTAATATAATCAGTTTTATCAGTTTTTACATTACCAAGACGCTCATAATGCCCAAGATCGAGATCAGTTTCAGACCCATCATCGGTTACAAAAACCTCACCATGCTCAGTAGGACTCAAAGTCCCAGGATCAACATTCAAATACGGATCCAATTTTTTAATTTTTACCCGCAAACCACGTGCTTTTAGAAGACCGCCAGCAATCGAAGCAACTATACCTTTACCAAGCGAAGAAACTACTCCGCCAGTTACAAATATAATTTTTACACCGTTTTTTGTAATATCCTGAGATTTCTTTTTTTTCTTGTTCCCGCCCAAAATTTGCTTGATAATTTTTTTCATTTCTTTTATATCCCTTTAACAACTTTATTTATCAGTTTTTTTTTGTAACTCCACTTCTTTTTTAATATCCTTTTTTTCTACTACTTTTTCAGAATTTTCCTTAATCAACTGATTTCTATGCTCTTTTTTATACATAATGCCCAAAATCAAGTTATTAATAAAAAACACTGCTCCAAGAACATAAGTAATACGAATGACTGTATTAGGTCTTCCTCTTATACCAAACACCTTGCTTGATGAAAAAATACCATCACCAGCCTTTTGCAACATAATAATACCAATTGCTGCAAAAATCACGAAAACCTGAAACAAATAAATCAACCAAATCATAGCTTATTGATATCACAATAACACATTTTTAGCAATGTAGAAAAGATATGAAAAGTCTTACAAATACATTTTGCAAACTTAATGCATTGTCATAAACAGCGCGCCTATCGATAGGCAAAACAAAGAGTATTACTTTACCTTAATATCAAAAGAGTATTTCTTGCTCAATAGTTTATTCAATTTTTTAATATTCGATTCATTGATATTTGAAGAATCGAGTGTTAATAATACCTTCATCTCAGTTCCGCTAAAAATACAATATAGAGTATCATTATCAAAGTTGAATCCATTATCGTTTAGATATTTTATAATATGCTGTGCACGTTTTGTATCATTAACATCCAATAGCGCAGAAATTGAGCTTTTCGCCAATCCAAAAACACCAGAAATTAAGTAAACTGCAGATAGAGCCCCTACAAGCGGATCAAGCCAATGAATATCAAAGAAATGCACAAAAACCAGACCTAGTAAAATCGCGAGGTTAGTAAAAAAATCGGTCTTATAATGAAACATATCTGCTTTAATCACCAATGATCCTGTTTTTTTCACAACCATGGTCTGATACATTACAAGCAATGTGTTTAATACAAGAGAAAATATAATAATTGCTACGCCGTATCCAAACTTATGTAACTCATGATTTCCTTGCAATTTATGCCAGCATTCTAATAATAGATATCCCGCCAAAAAGGCAACCAAAATGGCTTGAAGCAATGCAGCTAACGGAGCTATTTTATCATATCCGTATGGAAACTTTCTGTTTGGTTTACGCTGAACAGCTTTTATTGCAATGTAATTAGCCACTGATACGCAAATATCAAGCAATGAATCAAGCGCGCTACCATGAATTGCAACAGAGCCTGTTAATTGGTAGTTTAAAAACTTCACAATAGAAAGAACAACAGCAACGCTCATTGCCGCATATGTGGCTCTTGTAACTAACTTATCATGCTTTTCTTTTTGTTTGTTATCTATATCGCTCATTGAGCACAATTATATATAAGCGATGTTAGTAAAACAAGTGCAAGATATGAACAAACCACACTCTATCTACCAAAAAATTTAATGTTGAGGTATAATCTTTATTAGGATAATTAGAACGTGAGTGAAACTTTCGAAACAATGATTGAAGCGCTGAAGGAAAACAGGCAAAAGCTCAATCAATCAAATTCTTTTGATGAAATCAGCCAATTATGGCATGAAATTAAGGAAACATATTCCAAATGTTCAAAAGTTGTTGAAGATATTGCAAAGCAAGTATCAGAGCTTGATGTAGCACAATCAAATGCAAATGAATCTAGCGCTGAACAAACGTTAGATTACTCATCCCTCTCATTTTCTAATGCATTGAACAAAATGCAAGAGTTATCAAACGAGGTAAAAACTGTATCAATTACAGAAATTCCAAGCCTAATTAAACAAATGCATGAATTAAAAATGTTTTGCTTAAAAAAATTGGAAGAAGAAAAAGTAAAAATGGAGGAAGTAAAATGAAATTTCATCAAGAAGGCATGCCATTTATTGCAGCCTCAACATTGTTGGCGATATTGGCACATTTGATTAACGGAACATTCGGCTGCGTTATGACCGCCCTCGCACTTGGCGTTTTGTATTTTTTCCGCGACCCTGAGCGCGTATTGCCAGATGAGGAAAATATCATCATCAGCCCAGCAGATGGCAAAGTGATTGATGTTTCGCAAGATCAATATCAAGGAAACAAATATATGCGCGTTAGCATTTTTTTGAACGTATACGATGTGCATGTAAACCGCATCCCACTTGCTGGAAAAATTACGCAAAAAACCTATAAAAAGGGCACGTTCGTCCATGCTGGATCTCAAAAAGCTGGCCAAACGAATGAAAGTCTTACATTGAAAATTGAGGGAAAAATTACAATGTTTGTAAGACAAGTAGCAGGTATGGTAGCGCGCAGAATTGTATGTTACGCAGACAACGGCGATAACGTAAAACTAGGCGAACGATACGGAATTATCAAATTCGGCAGTCGCGTTGATTTGTTTCTACCACTTGAGACAAAAATAGTCGTTAAAAAAGGCCAGACTACAATCGGCGGCGAAACAATTATTGCACGTATCGCAAAACAGGTTAGAGACACAACCGAAACACAGACTCAAGTGAGAGCATGATTAACAATGTCAGTATTATCAGATAAAGAAATAAAAGCACTAGTTGGAATGATTGAGCCTTGCAGTGAGGCAACAAAGGGCATTTCCTCTGGCGTATCAGCTTATGGATATGATGCACGACTTGGAAACAAACTATATCTGTTTTCTAAAAATGAAAACAATAGCCATTTAGTAATTGACCCTAAAGCATTCGATGACAAAGCATACATAGTAATGGAATCAGAAGATCACTTTGTAATTCCACCATATGGCTTTGCATTGGGCAAAACTTTTGAGTACTTCAGAATTCCACGTGATATCATTGTTATCTGCGTAGGCAAATCAACGTATGCACGTTGTGGATTAATTGTGAATGTTACCCCACTTGAGCCTGGTTGGGAAGGATATGTAACTCTAGAATTTTCAAACACCACCCCATATCCTGTGAAAATATATGCTAATGAGGGAATCTGTCAGTTCATATTTTTCAAGGCTGATAATGAATGTGAAGTTGCATATAACGAAAAAGCAGGAAAGTATATGCATCAAAAAGATATAGTGCTACCAAAGCATAAGTAAAACTAGGAATAATTGTTTTTTGTTTTTTACATAACAGTAAGCATAAAGCAAAAAAAATCAACCTTATGCTTCACGGTAAAAACTAATTTGTTTACTATGTGTTCCCTAATATCTAACCTAATATTTAAAACTTTTTGCCCTCAAGCATACTGCCAACGCATTTTTTATATCATAAAAATTTTTCGAATCAATTATTTGCCATGAACACGCTGCCTAGAACAGTAATAAACATTCTATTGCGCACTTCAAAAGCATAAAATTCTTAATGATCATCACTACAAATCACTTCCTTCTATGCCATTGTTTTAAAAATTCATGGATGCGTTTAATTTCAACCAATTCTTTTAAGCACTTGTAATGCATAAAGAAAACACATAATCATATTGTATTAGTTAATATTTTGTTCGTGCTTTTAATGATTATTTTTTATTCTAGAATTGGTCTATTAAAAAAGTACTTTTTGTTTTTTAAATAACTTAATTAGAAAAAAAGATGAAATGTAGCATTAATCAATTGGTTTTTTTGTAATTGCGATTATGTTTTTGTTTTTATATTAGAGCCAGAAGATTTTCTTGCTACTAAATAATAGATCAATGCGCCAGCAATCATCATGAACAAAGATAGCCACTGTGCAATACTCAATATGCCAACACTTCCATCCGAAACACGGAAAAATTCAAGACAAAACCTAAACAGACCATAGAAAAACAGAAACTGCCAGGTGATAACGCCGGTGCGCGAGGCCTTTTTGCGATTACATAAAATAACAAACAACAAAAATCCTTCAAAAAACGCTTCATAAAAAACAACAGGATGCCTATTAAGCGATGGAAAATATGATAAAAGCGAAGGCATGTAAGTTGAGAAAAATGTTGTTTTTACACCAACAACTTCACAGTTAACATAATTAGCTAACCTGCCAAGAAAAGAACCGATAGGAACGCACATTGTAACCAAATCTGATATTTGATAAATACCTTTTTTATAAATTTTTCCATATATAATAATTGCAACAACTACACCGCAAACACCACCATGAAATGACATTCCCCCTTGTGTAATATGCAAAATTTCCCACGTGAAGATTTCCTGTTTATAAAAAACATACTCGCCCACTCGCCCACCTAAAATCACACCAGCAATAATGTAATTCAGCAACGTATCTACATCACGTTTAATAAACACCTTTGGGTTTTGGAACTTAATAAAATGTTTTACTAAAAACAGACTAGCAATGAATGTTATTAAATATGCAATGCCATACCAACGAACTGGAAAACTTCCAATATAAAAAGCAATAGGACTCATGTGTGTATTATGTGTTATAAAACAAAAATAGAGCAAGGAGATTTAAAGATATTTGTTGATTTTCATGATGAAAAGTCATTATAATGCAACCCACTCTAATTGCATTATTTAATACTATTTGAGCAAAAACAAAAAACACCACATAAAAAAACTATGAAATTAACCGAGCACTTAATTTTTTGAATTCAATTATGAACATATAATTAGCCGAGCACTTAATTTTTTGAATTCAATAGTAAAATTAGTATGAATGAATATGCGCACTTGATTTTATGATCTTGCGAGTAAAACTAATAACATGTGAATTTAATAATAGACAAAGAAAATCTAGCAAAACAACATCAATTCAATCTAACTGAAGCGTTATAGTTTTTTTTCCATTCCTAACGACAACTTTATTTGCAGTTACTTTTTCAATAACAGACCCATTAGGCAGTTTCTTAGTACCAGGTTCATACATTTTGCCATTAATCCATACTTGCCATGATGCATCATCAAAAAAGCAAATTGCACTCAAAGTTAGGCCACCCTTTTCATATGAATTTTCACGTTGAGCAGACGCAGCAGAGTATGCATTTGCATTTCCTGCAGAACTAACATCTTCTTCATCAGTAGCAATTGCGTTATCATTTACACCAACATGAACACGCTGCGTTTTTGAATTAAAGAACCAGCGGACTTCAAGTGATTCACGACTTTCAACATATTGCACACCTTCTAAGATATTCAACAGTCGTGCGCGCGCAATCGAATTGTTAACAACCACAGCGCTAATATGATTCAACTTATGCTCAATTTTCAAAATCTTGAACCCAGCATCAGCAAGCGCAGCCTCAAAACATTCACGACAACTCTTTTCTTCTTCTTCATTCAACTTCTGCTCAATAACACGTGTCTGCCTAGCTTCCATCAACAACAGCTTAGATTTTGCCTGCTCAAGAAATTCCTGGTTCTGCTTGTTGCCATAAAGGCCATAGCAAAAATATCCAACGGCTATTGCAAAAAACAGACCGCAGACAATTTCTATATGATAACTTTTGAGTTTATCTGCCAACCTTGGCGCGCCTTCCATAAAAGTTTTCCCTCATTCAGTTCACACTTAATAACAGAGCAAATAGAAAGGTCAGATTGCCCAGCGTTACGCGCGCAGGCAGAATTCGTTCAGCTATCGCTTCCCTGATTTGATCTTTCATACGCGCCCTATTCGCGTATACTTATATGTAAGTTTACTATTTTTTAACGAAATTGCAATAGTTTTTTAATTTACACCCTGCACAATCAGGCTTTTTTGCAAAACAGACCTTTCTTCCATGCCATACAAGCATATGACACGCAACCTTAGCATATTCATGAGGCACTGCGCTCTTCATCATATATTCCATTTCCACAGGATTATTTCCCTCAACAACGCCAAGACGTGATCCGACGCGCTGAACATGCGTATCTACAGGAAAAGTCGGCGCATTATAAACAACATTCAAGAAGACATTAGCGCTTTTTCTGCCAATACCAGCAAGTTGAATTAATCCAAGACGAAACGATGGTATACCTTCATCTGAAATTATTGGTCCATAAACATGCAGATCATCATTAAAATCAGACTCATCGCCGGCTGTATAACATTTTTCAACCAAAGAATCATACCATTCTTTTTCCTTGCCATCTGCTTTGATTTTTTTAAACTCCTGCACTTGTTTAGCAAGTTTGTGAATATTCAGCGATTTATTTCTCCACAGACCAATGCGCTGAACATATCGCGCAATTTCTTCCACGCCAAGAGCATGCATTGATTGAGAATCAGGGGCTGCTTTGAAAAATTCTGGAGTCTGAGTGTTGATAAACGCATCTTGCGCTTGAGCCGAAAGCAGAACGCCGACGAGAAAAGTAAACTCGTTGATATAATCTAATCCACTTTTTGCAGGATAATTGTAGCTTGCAAGCAACTGCCAAATTTTATCCGCATTTTCATTCATGGTTTTATGATTAGAAAAATGTTATCAGAACGCAAGAGCGTGATATAAATAGAAATTCATTCGAGTATTTTCAAAGCAAAGGTGAGAAAACAAAAAAGCACAAACCAATTGACAAACCACCAATAACCTGCCACACTTGACCCAGAAAGTTGTTTAAAAAAACTAAGAGAGACTTTTTTAAATGATAATTGGAGGATAAAAATAATCATGAAAAGCATGAATAAAATATTATTATTAGGCGCTTTGTTGGGCTCATGCAACGAAACAAGCGCACAACACTTTGGCTTGAAATTAACAGCATTTGGCGGTATACAAGCTCTTAAGATCAAGAACGATGGATTCGATATTAACCATTTGTTGAAAGCAGCTAATTTGAAACCATCAGCCCAAAAAGAAGGTGGGGACACTAACACCACATCTCCTCCTCTTTGGACTCAAACTGAACCTAATCAATCATACTCAGACCTAATACCAAGTTATACAGCCGGATTGTTGGGAGATATTCAATTTATTAAATTAGATAGGATTACATTTGGTTTCTTCGGCGCGTTATTAAGAACACATGTTGAAGCAGCAACAAAGACATCAAGAAGTAGGGA
>Ga0169931_10010196_pt1 | contig 13406 bp, 14 predicted proteins | sample Kivu_15m_20L_FD_129675 | JGI IMG/M metagenome (GOLD analysis project Ga0169931, IMG submission 129675) | Freshwater microbial communities from Lake Kivu, Western Province, Rwanda to study Microbial Dark Matter (Phase II) - Kivu_15m_20L... | ecosystem: Environmental > Aquatic > Freshwater > Lake...
CCGTAGGCCAGTGCCAGGGTGGAGCCCCAGGACCCGCCGAACACCAGCCAGCGGTCGATGCCGAGCAGCACCCGCAGGCGCTCGATGTCCGCCACCAGCAGGGGCGTGGTGTTGTCCTCGATGGCGCCCAGCGGTGTGGAGCGCCCCGCACCGCGCTGGTCGAAGATCACGATGCGGTAGTGGCCAGGGTCGAAGAAGCGGCGGTGCGCCGGGCTCGCGCCGGCACCCGGGCCGCCATGCAGGAACAGCACCGGCAGTCCCCGCGGGTTGCCGCTCTCCTCCCAGTACATGACGTGCTGCCCGTCGAGGGCGAGCCAGCCGGTGCGGTGGGTTTGTATCTCCGGATAGAGCTCGGTGCGGACGAATCCGGGAAAACGGTGGTTTGCGGTGGTCACGCGGAATCTCCGGTCAGAGGGGCACGCCGGCATGGCAGGCGCGCCGGGAACCTGCCTGCGCCGCATTGTCTTACAAGCGGGCACAGCTCGCGACCCGAGTCGCTACGCCCGCCAGCGCGGCTGTTGCATGCGGTCCGCGTATACTTCCTTGCCTTCATGACATACGAGCACAATGCGGCATGGACGAATCCCTCAAGAAGGCGGCTCTCGACTATCACCGGCTCCCGACACCGGGCAAGCTTTCCATCCTCCCGACCAAGGGCCTGATCAATCAGCGCGATCTCGCGCTCGCCTATTCGCCCGGCGTGGCCGCGGCCTGCGAGGAGATCGTTGCCGATCCGTCCACCGCCCAGATCTACACCTCCCGCGCCAACCTCATCGGGGTAATCACCAACGGCACGGCCGTCCTCGGTCTTGGCGCCATCGGGCCGCTGGCGGCCAAGCCGGTGATGGAGGGCAAGGCGGTGCTGTTCAAGAAGTTCGCCGGCATCGACGTCTTCGACATCGAAGTCAACGAGACCGATCCGGACCGGCTGGTGGAGATCATCGCCGCGCTCGAGCCCACCTTTGGCGGCATCAACCTCGAGGACATCAAGGCGCCCGAGTGCTTCCACGTCGAGCGCAAGCTGCGCAACCGGATGAAGATCCCGGTGTTCCACGACGACCAGCACGGCACCGCCATCATCGTCGGTGCCGCCCTGCGCAACGGGCTGAAGGTGGTGGGCAAGCGCATCGATCAGGTCAAGCTGGTGTGCTCCGGCGCCGGCGCGGCGGCGCTGGCCTGCCTCGACCTGATCGTCCAGATTGGTCTGCCCCGGGAGAACATCGTCGTCACCGACATCAAGGGGGTGGTCTACCGCGGCCGTACCGAGGAGATGGACGACAACAAGGCGCGCTACGCGTGCGACACCGACGCCAGGACCCTGGGCGAGGTGATTGGCGGCGCGGATGTCTTTCTCGGCCTGTCGGCCGCCGGCGTGCTCAAGCCCGAGATGGTGGCGCGCATGGCGGAGCGGCCGCTCATTCTTGCGCTGGCCAATCCGACGCCGGAGATCATGCCTGACCTCGCCCGCGAAGTGCGCCCGGATGCGGTCATCGCCACCGGCCGGTCGGACTTCCCCAACCAGGTCAACAACGTCCTGTGCTTCCCCTTCATCTTCCGCGGCGCCCTGGATGTGGGCGCGACCACCATCACGGAGGAGATGAAGCTCGCCGCGGTCGACGCCATCGCCGATCTTGCGATGGCCGAGCAGTCGGACGTGGTCGCCTCGGCCTATGGCCAGGAGGAGCTGAGCTTCGGACCGGAGTACCTGATCCCCAAGCCCTTCGATCCGCGCCTGATCGTGCAGATCGCGCCGGCCGTGGCCAAGGCCGCCATGGACAGCGGGGTGGCAACGCGTCCCATCCGCGATTTCCAGGTCTATCGCGACCAACTCACCAGCTTCGTCTACCAGTCCGGCCTCATCATGAAGCCGGTGTTCACCGCGGCCAAGAAGTCGCCACGGCGCGTGGTCTACGCCGAGGGTGAGGAGGAGCGGGTGCTGCGCGCGGTGCAGGTGGTGGTGGACGAGGGGCTGGCGAAGCCCATCCTCATCGGCCGGCCCGAGGTGGTGGTGCCGCGGCTGGAGCGGCACGGCCTGCGCATCCGGCCGGGAGCGGACTTCGAGCTGGTCAATCCCAACTCCGACCCGCGCTATCGCACCTACTGGCAGACCTACCACGGTCTGATGCAGCGCAAGGGCGTGTCGGTCGAACTTGCCAAGCGCGACGTCATGCGGCGCATGACGCTGATCGGCGCGCTGATGGTACGCCTGGGCGACGCAGATGCCATGATCTGCGGCACCTACGGCCAGCACCAGCAGCACCTGGAGATCGTGTCCAACGTGATCGGGCTTCGACCCGGTGCGCGCCGTTTCGCGGCCATGAACCTGCTGCTGCTGCCCAGCCGGACGCTGTTCATCTGCGACACCTACATCAACCAGGACCCCTCGGCGGAGGAGATCGCCGACATGACCTTCCTGGCGGCAGAGGAGGTGCGGCGTTTCGGTCTGGTGCCGAAGGTGGCGCTGTGCTCGCATTCGAACTTCGGGTCCATGCCCTCGCCCTCGTCCGGCAAGATGGCGCGGGCCAGGGAACTGATCGAGGCACGCGACCCGACGCTCGAGGTCGAGGGCGAGATGCACGGCGACGCGGCGCTGGACGAGAGCATCCGCACGAGGCTGTTCCCGAACTCCCGTCTCAAGGGCGAGGCCAACCTGCTGATCATGCCGACCCTGGACGCCGCGAACATTTCCTTCAACCTGCTGAAGGTGGTCAGCGGCGAGGGCATCACGGTTGGCCCGATCCTGCTGGGCGCAGCCAAACCTGTGCACATCGTCACGCCCACCGCCACGGTGCGGCGTCTGGTGAACATGACTGCTCTGGCGGTGGTGGATGCGGCAGCACAACGCTGACGCGCGGGCAGGGTGTGGCGACAGGAGGGGATGGAACGGTAGGGGGCTGTGCGGTTGCAGGAATGGAGCAGGGCACCGGAACCTCCCCGTGTCCGCGGTGTACCGGGCGGGGAGGGGTGTCAGCGTGCCGTCGGGGCGGGCAGGTCGTCGTCGTCCCGGCGCTCGATGCCTGCCACCTTGCGTGCCTTCTCGAAGTAGACCGTCGCAGCGGCCTCGCGGCCGAGACGGCAGCGCTTGAGGCCTTCGTCGATGAGCGGAGCCACGGCGAGCTTCTGCTGTTCCGTGAGGCGGACCCCCTTCAGGTCGATGCCGATCAGTTCGAGTTCGAGGCGGCAGTCGGCCGCCGCAGGAGCGGCGGCCAGACAGGTCACAAGCCAGAGCGTACGCATGGCGTGGATCGGGCCGGGATGACGGCGGCGCGTCAGATGCCGAGGATCTTGCGGGCCTTGCCGAGGGATTCCATCGAGCCCTTGTGATTGCCCGACTTGTGCTGAGCCTCGCCTTCGGCGCGCAGTTGGCGCACTTCGTCGAGCTGGGCGGTGGTCAGGGGGGGCTGGGCGCTCAGCGCCTCGTCGATGGCCTTCATGTCGGCCGGGCAGTGGGCGGCGAAGGCGCCGAAGGACAGCGAGCACAGCAGGGTGGCGAGGGCGAGTCGGGCTTTCATGGCGGCTATCTCCAGTGGGTGAGGGAAACGCGCAGGCAGCAACAGGAATGCTGCTTCGGGCAGTATAGACCTGGCGGCGCCGGTAGAATTCCCGGGCACTTCGCTGGTCCGAGCATTGTCGTTTTCCACGGATGTCTTCCGCCTTGTCTGCCCCTATCGCGCCATGGACCCGGGATCGGGTCGTCGAGCGTCTGCGTGCGGCTGCCGATGGTCTGCCGCCGCGTTCCGACGCCCTGCCCCAGTACCGGCACGCGGACCACCATCAGCCGGTTCCGGCGGCGGTGCTGGTCCCTCTGGTCAACCGTCCCGCGGGCCTCACGGTGATGCTGACCCAGAGGACCGCCCACCTCAGCGCCCATGCCGGGCAGATCAGCTTCCCGGGTGGGCGGGTCGACCCTGGTGATGCGGACCGCGTCCACACGGCGCTGCGCGAGACCTTCGAGGAGACCGGGTTGCCCGGCGAGCGCGTCCAGACCCTGGGTTTGCTTCCCGATTACGACATCGCCACGGGATTCCGCGTGACGCCCGTGGTGGGCTGGGTCGAGCCGCCGTTCAACCTGGTCCCGGATCCGTTCGAGGTGGCAGAGGTGTTCGAAGTGCCACTGGCCTTCTTCCTGGATCCGGCGAACCACCGGCGCGAAAGCGCCCTGCGTGATGGCAGGCACCGCCATTTCTATGTGATGCCCTACCAGGGCCGCAACATCTGGGGCGCGACTGCGGGCATGCTGCACTGCCTGTACCGCGTGCTCACGGAGGTCTGATGGCGAAGGACAAGACGCCCGCCACGGCGGCGATCCGGGTGTTGCGGGCTGCGAGTGTGGCCTTCACCGAGCATCCCTACGACTACGAGGAGCGCGGCGGCACCGCGGTGTCGGCCCGGGAACTCGGCGTCGACGAGCACGCCGTGATCAAGACGCTCGTGATGGAGACCGATGCTCGCCAGCCGCTGGTCGTGCTGATGCACGGCGACCTCATGGTGTCGACCAAGGAGCTGGCGCGCACCATCGGGGTGAAGACCGTGGCGCCCTGCTCGCCCGACACGGCGAACCGTCACTCGGGCTACATGGTCGGCGGCACATCGCCCTTCGGCACGCGCAAGCCCATGCCGGTATACATGGAAGCCACCATCCTCGACCTGCCGAAGATCTACATCAACGGCGGACGGCGCGGCTTCCTGGTGGGCATCGATCCTCGCGAGGCACAGCGCGTGCTCGCTCCCACGCTGGTGCGGGTGGGCGTCGCCGAGCCGTGATGGCCAGACGTTTCGAGCGCACGGTCCCGCATCCTTTCACAGCCTGACTGCACACCCCAAACACATGGAACTCGTTGCCCTGCTGATCGCTGTCGCCATCGCCTGGTATTGGCTGGACTCGATGAAGGCGCGCGACATCGCGCTCGGCGCCGGCGAGCGCGCCTGTGCTGCCGAGGGCGTGCAGTTCCTCGACTGGACGGTGGCGCGCGAACGCATCGGCCTCGGACGCGACGACGAGGGCAGGCTCAGGCTGCAGCGCGTCTATCGCTTCGAGTTCAGCCGCACCGGCGACGACCGGCTCGACGGGGCGGTCACCCTGCTGGGTGGGAACGTGGTGTCGCTGCATCTCGCCAGGCCGCCCACGGTCGTCGACAACGTCATGCCGCTGCGCAGGGACCCGGCCGGGTGACCGCCCCTGCCGTCGGGCAGATGCGCCGGCGGCAGGCGAGCTCCTCCCGATGCGACTGTGGCACCATGCCTTTTTCCACTTGTTCCAGGGAGGGCCCCAGATGGCTTTGTCCGCCAGTGACGACGCGGCGATGCTGCGTGCCGAGGTCGAGATGCTGATGAGCGAGCGCGAGAGCCTCTTGCGCACCATCGGTGCAGCCTCGGTCGTGTTCGCCAATCTCAGCGCAGATGATCTGCCCGCGGCGGCCTACGACGCCGCCGACGTGCTCGCCAAGTGCCTCGACACCCTGCCCGAGGAAGTGCTGCGCGAAGCCCTCGAACTGGTTCGCCCGCTGGTCGAGAAGGACCTCGACCATGCCGGAGACGAATCCGCCTGAACGCCGGGCTGCATCGACCGGCAGCGCTCCGGTCGATGCATGGAGATGGCGCAACGCCGTCGCGTGATCCGGTGCACGCGCACCGTCGCGATCCGTCGGTGAGGCGGGCTGATCCCTTGCCGACGCATCCGCACCTGGCCGGTGCGCAAAGCGCCGTGTGCCGCCCTGCAAAGGTGCGGCGCACATGGGCGTTTTACTCCGGGCATGCAAAAGTTAGTGCCGGCTTCTCATATTGATCAATGAGGATAGGTCAAGACGAATATCTGAACGGCATGGCACAGCCGTTGCGGAAGAAGAGGTGCGTGCAGACGCCGCCAAAATCCTGTCAGGGACAACCGTCGCCGGACTGCCGCACACGAATCCTCTTTTCCCTCTCTCGGAGCGTGCAAAACATGAAACGTCGCCTCGCCTTGAAGGCCGCAGCCGCCGCAGTCGCCGGTGCCTGGGCCCTGACTTCCGCCAGCCTCGTCCTGGCCGCCGACACCATCAAGGTCGGTGTGCTGCATTCGCTTTCCGGCACCATGGCCATCAGCGAGACCGCGCTGAAGAATACGGTGCTCATGACCATCGAGGAGATCAACGCCAAGGGTGGCGTGCTGGGCAAGAAGCTGGAGGCGGTGGTGGTCGATCCGGCATCCAACTGGCCGCTGTTCGCGGAGAAGGCGCGCCAGCTGCTCACCCAGGACAAGGTGGCGGCGGTGTTCGGCTGCTGGACGTCCGTGTCGCGCAAGTCGGTGCTGCCGGTATTCGAGGAGCTCAACGGACTGCTGTTCTATCCGGTGCAGTACGAGGGCGAGGAGCTGTCGCAGAACGTGTTCTACACCGGTGCGGCGCCGAACCAGCAGGCCATTCCCGCGGTGGAATACCTGATGAGCGCGGACGGTGGCGGTGCCAAGCGCTTCGTGCTGCTGGGCACGGACTACGTCTACCCGCGCACCACCAACAAGATCCTGCGCGCCTTCCTCAAGAGCAAGGGCGTGGCCGAGGCCGACATCATGGAGGACTACACGCCCTTCGGCCACAGCGACTACCAGACCATCATCGCCAAGATCAAGAAGTTTGCCGGCGAGGGCAAGAAGACCGCGGTGATCTCCACCATCAACGGCGATTCCAACGTGCCCTTCTACAAGGAACTCGGCAACCAGGGCCTGAAGGCCACCGACGTGCCGGTGGTGGCCTTCTCCGTGGGTGAGGAGGAATTGCGCGGCGTGGACACGAAGCCGCTGGTCGGACACCTCGCGGCGTGGAACTACTTCATGTCGGTGAAGAATCCGCAGAACACCGGCTTCATGAAGATGTACAAGGACTGGGCGAAGAAGAACAACGTTCCCAATCTCGACACGGTCGTGACCAACGATCCGATGGAGGCGACCTACGTCGGCATCCACATGTGGAAGCAGGCGGTCGAGAAGGCGAAGTCCACCGATGTCGACAAGGTGCGCAAGGCGATGTACGGCCAGACCTTCAAGGCACCCTCGGGCTTCACGCTCAAGATGGACGAGACCAATCACCACCTGCACAAGCCGGTGATGATCGGCGAGGTGCAGGCCGACGGACAGTTCGACGTGGTGTGGAAGACCAACGGTCCGATCCGCGCCCAGCCCTGGAGCCCGTTCATCCCCGGTAACGAGGGCAAGCAGAAGCTCTGATCGGCATCGATCGGCAGGGCGGGTGACGGCGGTACGCGTCGCCCGCCCGTTCCACTGCGCGGCGTGATCGCGGCGCACGACCGCGCACGACAATCACACAGGGGTCTCGATCGATGAGGTGGACGCTCAGGGGCGTGCGCGCGCTGTTCGGCTGGCTGTCCTTACTCGTGCTGGCGGCGACGGCGGCCGCTCCGGCCATGGCGCTGGAAGCCGAGGCGGTGGCCGGGCTGATGTCCGAGGAGGTGGCCGACAAGGCGGCGGCGGTGGATGCGATCGCGGCTGCGGGAGATGAGGCCGCCCTCGCGCTTCTCATGGCACTGCAGGAAGGCACGCTGCGGGCCACGCCGGACCGTCGTCTGATCATCAAGGAGCGGGGCAAGCTGCGCGATGCCGTCACCGGTGAGTCTCTCGAGACCGAGCCGGACGACCTCGACAAAGTCACCCTCAACAACCGGCTGCGATCGCGCGTGGAGTCCGCCATCGCCAGCCTGCGCATCCTGTCCAGGGACCCGGCGCAGCGGCTCGAGGCCGCGCGGGGCATCGAGCCGTCGGCGGCCAGCCTGCCGATTTTGTCCAGGGCGCTCGCGGCGGAAACGGATCCGGCGATCCGCGACATCCTTCGGCATGCCGAGGCAGCCGCGCGCCTGCAGGGCGGCGAGAGTCAGGCGCGCATCGCGGCAATCGCGACCATCGCGGAGAAGGCGGATGGGCGGGCCCGTGCGCTGCTGCAGCCGCTCACCGAAAAGTCCACTGGCGGCGCCTGGGCGGAGTCCGACGCCGGGGTCAGGCAGGCCGCTATCGAGGGGCTCGCCTCGGTGGAGCGGCGCCTGCTGTTCTACGACTACGCGGGGCGGGTGTTCACTGGCGCCAGCCTTGGCAGCATCCTGCTCCTGGTGGCGCTGGGTCTGGCCATCACCTACGGCCTGCTGGGTGTGATCAACATGGCGCACGGCGAGATGCTCATGATCGGCGCCTACGCCACCTTCGCCACCCAGCAGGTATTCCGGGCCCACCTGCCGCAGGCGCTCGACTGGTATCTGCTGTGCGCGTTGCCGGTGGCCTTCCTGAGTTCAGCCGCGGTCGGCATGGTGCTGGAGCGTACCGTGATCCGCTGGCTGTACGGGCGGCCGCTGGAGACGCTGCTCGCGACCTGGGGCATCAGCCTGTTCCTGATCCAGCTGGTGCGCACTCTCTTCGGCGCCCAGAACGTGGAGGTCGCGAACCCGAGCTGGATGAGCGGCGGCATCGAGATCGCCAGCCTCGTGCTGCCCTGGAACCGCATCGTCATCATCGGCTTCTCCGCTGTCGTGCTGCTGCTGGTCTGGGTCATGCTGTCGCGCACGCGGCTCGGGCTGTTCATCCGCGGCGTCACCCAGAATCGCACCATGGCCGCCTGCGTCGGCGTGCCCACCGGGCGTGTGGACCTGCTCGCCTTCGGGCTCGGATCCGGCATCGGCGGGCTCGCCGGGTGCGCCCTGTCGCAGATTGGCAATGTCGGCCCGGACCTGGGGCAGAGCTACATCATCGACTCCTTCATGGTGGTGGTGCTGGGTGGCGTCGGTCAGCTGATCGGCACCGTCTACGCCGCACTCGGGCTGGGTGTCGTCTCCAAGATGCTGGAGCCCCACATCGGAGCGGTGCTGACCAAGATCCTGGTGCTGGTGTTGATCATCGCCTTCATCCAGAAGCGCCCCCAGGGATTGTTCGCCCTCAAGGGCCGCATGGTGGAGAACTGACATGGCCACCCCCTTCCGCATCCCGGGGCGCGAGCCCCTGTTCGGAGCGCGCGGCTGGAGCGCCATCGCCGCCTTCCTGGCGGCGGTCACGGTGCTCGTGCCGCTGCTGTTCCTCGCCGTGCCGGAGTCCAGCCCGTTCCACCTCTCGGCCTACGCCGTGACGCTGGTGGGGAAGATCATGTGCTACTGCGCCGTCGCGGTGGCGATGAACCTCATCTGGGGCTACACCGGCATCCTGAGCCTCGGCCACGGCGCCTTCTTCGCGCTCGGCGGCTACGCCTTCGGGATGTACCTGATGCGCATGATCGGGCGCGAGGGGCAGTATCAGAGCGAGCTGCCGGACTTCATGGTGTTCCTCGACTGGAAGGCCTACCCCTGGTACTGGTCGTTCACCGATCACTTCTGGTATGCGCTGGCGCTCGTGGTCCTGGTACCGGGCGTGCTGGCCTTCGTGTTCGGCTTCTTCGCCTTCCGCTCGCGCATCCGCGGTGTGTACTTCTCCATCATCACCCAGGCGCTGACCTTCGCCCTGATGCTGCTGTTTTTCCGCAACGACACCGGCTTCGGCGGCAACAACGGCTTCACGGACTTCAAGCGCATCCTCGACTACCGCGTCTCCGAACCGTCCACGCGCGCCTTCCTGTTCGCGCTGTCCGGTGTCTATCTGGCCGGCTGTCTGGTCCTCACGCGGGCCATCGTGCGCTCCAGGTTCGGGCGGGTCCTCACGGCCATCCGCGACTCCGAGAGCCGGCTCATGTTCTCGGGCTACAACCCGCTCTGGTACAAGCTGTCGGTGTGGACGCTGTCGGCGGTGCTCTGCGGCATCGCCGGTGCGCTGTACGTGCCGCAGGTGGGCATCATCAATCCCGGTGAGATGTCGCCGGCCAACTCGATCGAGGTCGCCATCTGGGTGGCCGTCGGCGGTCGCGGCACCCTGCTCGGCCCGGTCATCGGGGCGGCGGTCGTCAACGGTGCCAAGAGCTTCTTCACCCAGTCCTTCCCCGAGTACTGGCTGTTCTTCCTGGGGGCGCTGTTCGTTGCCGTGACATTGTTCCTGCCGCGGGGCATCGCCGGCTGGGTGAACCGTCACAAGGAGTCCGGATCATGAACAGCACCGGCGAAAACGGCGACCTCAAGGCCGGACAGACCTCGGGGCTCGGCCGCGTGCGGCCCGAGGGTGTCGACGTCAGCCATGGTCCCATCCTCTACCTCGAGGGCATCGGCGTGAGCTTCGACGGGTTCCGCGCGCTGAACGATCTCAACCTCACCGTGCTGGAAGGCGAACTGCGCTGCATCATCGGGCCGAATGGCGCCGGCAAGACGACGATGATGGACGTCATCACCGGCAAGACCCGGCCGGATGTCGGCACCGCCTTCTTCGGCCAGTCCATCGATCTCACACGCTTCACCGAGGCCGAGATCGCGCACATGGGCATCGGCCGGAAGTTCCAGAAGCCCACCGTGTTCGAGAACCACAGCGTGTTCGAAAACCTCGAGCTGGCGATGAAGACCGACAAGCGGGTGCGCGCCAGTCTGCGCGCCCGGCTCGACTCCGCCCAGATCGACCGCATCGCCGAGACCCTCGCGCTGATCCGGCTCACCGATCATGCCGATCGTCTCGCCGGTGTGCTCTCGCATGGCCAGAAGCAGTGGCTCGAGATCGGCATGCTGCTGATGCAGGAGCCGCGGCTGCTGCTGCTCGATGAACCGGCCGCCGGCATGACCGACGAAGAGACCGCACGCACCGCGGAACTGTTCGACAGCCTGGCCGGCACGCACACCCTGGTGGTGGTCGAGCACGACATGGACTTCATCGCCTCCATCGCCCGCACCGTGACGGTGCTGCACGAGGGCAGCGTGCTCGCGGAAGGCACCATGGACGCGGTGAAGAATGACGAGCGCGTCATCGAGGTCTACCTCGGCCGCTGATCGCCGCACACCGCAACTGCCCGGACCTCGACGCATGCTCAGTATTCAGCACATCGATCACTACTACGGCAGCAGCCACACCCTGCGCGACGTTTCCCTGGAGGTGCCGACGGGCGCCTGCACCGCGCTGCTCGGGCGCAACGGCGTGGGCAAGACCACGCTGCTCAAGTGCATCATGGGCGTGCAGAAGGTGCGCTCCGGCGCCATTGCACTCGACGGGCAGGACATCACCCGCCGAACACCCTTCGAACGCGCCTCCGCGGGGCTGGGCTACGTGCCTCAGGGGCGGGAGATCTTTCCGCGCCTCACCGTCGAGGAGAACCTGCTCATGGGGCTGGCGTCGCGTCCCGGTGGCAGCGTGCGCGACCTGCCGGCCGAGATCTGGGAGATGTTCCCCGTGCTCGACAGCATGCGCCACCGGCGGGGCGGGGATCTTTCCGGCGGTCAGCAGCAGCAGCTGGCCATCGGCCGCGCTCTGGCCATGCGGCCCAAGGTGCTGATCCTCGACGAGCCCACCGAGGGTATCCAGCCGTCGATCATCAAGGACATCGAGCGCGCCATCCGCGCCCTGGCGCAGCGGGGCGACATGGCGATCCTGCTGGTGGAGCAGTACTACGATTTCGCGCGCGATCTCGCCGATCACTACGTGGTGCTCAACCGCGGCGTGGTGGTGCAGGCCGGGGCTGGCGCCGACATGGAACGCGACAACGTGAGGGCGCGACTCGCGGTTTGAGGCGCGGCTGCGCCATAATCGGCGGACGACAAAAGCAGGCAGCCAGGAGCCGCACGAATGGAACTGACCCCACGCGAGAAGGACAAGCTTCTCATCTTCACCGCAGCCCTGCTCGCCGAACGTCGGCGCGCGCGCGGGCTGAAGCTCAACCACCCCGAGGCGGTCGCCTACATCACCGCGGCGGTGCTGGAGGGCGCGCGCGACGGTCGCTCCGTGGCCGATCTGATGAGCTACGGCGCCACGCTGCTTGGTCGTGACGAGGTCATGGAGGGGGTGCCCGAGATGATCCCCGAGATCCAGGTCGAGGCCACCTTCCCCGACGGCACCAAGCTTGTCACGGTGCACGCCCCCATTCCCTGAGCCGAGCGGAGACACGCCATGATCCCCGGAGAGATCCGCACCGCCCCAGGTGACATCGAACTGAACGCAGGCCGTCCCGCCGTCACGGTGGTGGTCACCAACACCGGCGACCGGCCGGTGCAGGTCGGTTCCCACTATCACTTCTTCGAGACCAACGAGGCGCTCGCCTTCGACCGCGCCCAGGCCTACGGCATGCGCCTGGACATCCCGGCCGGCACCGCCGTGCGCTTCGAGCCCGGCCAGAGCCGAGAGGTGAAGCTCGTGGCCTACCAGGGTGGGCGGGTGGTCTACGGATTCCAGGGCAAGGTGCAGGGGAGGCTCGCGGACCATGGCTGAGCGCATCGATCGCGCCGCGTATGCGGGCATGTACGGGCCGACGGTCGGTGACCGTCTGCGGCTGGCCGATACCGAGCTGTGGCTGGAGGTCGAGCGCGACCTCACCCGCTACGGTGAGGAGGTGAAGTTCGGCGGCGGCAAGGTGATCCGCGACGGCATGGGGCAGGGCCAGCTGGGCGCGGCCGACGTGGCCGACACCGTCATCACCAATGCGCTCATCGTCGACCACACCGGCATCGTCAAGGCCGACGTCGGCCTCAAGGGCGGGCGCATCTGGCGCATCGGCAAGGCCGGCAATCCCGACGTGCAGCCCGGCGTGGACATCCCGATCGGCGGCGCCACCGAGGTGATCGCCGGCGAGGGCATGATCCTCACGGCCGGCGGCATCGACTCGCACATCCACTTCATCTGCCCGCAGCAGATCGAGGAGGCGCTGATGTCGGGGGTGACAACCATGCTGGGCGGCGGCACTGGCCCGGCGACCGGGACGAATGCCACCACCTGCACGCCCGGACCCTGGCACATCCACCGCATGCTGGAGGCGGCCGAGGCCTTCCCGATGAACCTCGGCTTCATGGGCAAGGGCAATGTCAGCCTGCCCGGACCGCTGGAGGAACAGATCGCGGCCGGGGCCATGGCCCTCAAGCTGCACGAGGACTGGGGCACCACGCCCGCGGCCATCGACGCCTGCCTGTCGGTGGCGGATCGCATGGACATCCAGGTGGCGATCCACACCGACACGCTGAACGAATCCGGCTTCGTCGAGGCCACCATCGCCGCCTTCAAGGGCCGTACCATCCACACCTTCCACACCGAGGGTGCGGGTGGCGGCCACGCGCCGGACATCATCAAGGTGGTGGGGGAGGGCAACGTGCTGCCCTCGTCCACCAACCCCACGCGTCCGTTCACCGTCAACACGCTCGAGGAGCATCTCGACATGCTGATGGTGTGCCACCACCTCGACCCGGCCATTCCCGAGGACGTGGCGTTCGCCGAGTCGCGCATCCGCGCCCAGACCATCGCCGCGGAGGACATTCTCCACGACCTCGGCGCCATCAGCATGATGTCCTCGGACTCCCAGGCCATGGGCCGGGTCGGCGAGGTGATCCTGCGC
>Ga0169931_10010197_pt1 | contig 13406 bp, 12 predicted proteins | sample Kivu_15m_20L_FD_129675 | JGI IMG/M metagenome (GOLD analysis project Ga0169931, IMG submission 129675) | Freshwater microbial communities from Lake Kivu, Western Province, Rwanda to study Microbial Dark Matter (Phase II) - Kivu_15m_20L... | ecosystem: Environmental > Aquatic > Freshwater > Lake...
ATTTAGTAGGGGATTGGGGATTGGGGATTGGGGATTGGGGATTGGGGATTGGGGATTGGGGCCAATCCCCAATCCCCAATCCCCAATCCCCAATCCCCAATATCAAATAAGTAAAGCTAAAAGTATCATATCTGTTATTAATTTTATATCTAATTAAGTTACTAAATTATTAAAAAATTTCTTTTATTTACATACACAATAAATTTTCCATTTTATTTAGATTATCTAAAGTGATGCGAAAAAATCACAGAATACACCATATATATTTAAAATATTAAAATAATTAAAATTTATAAAAATTTTAATTATTTTAATATAAATAATTTCAATAATTTTTCATAGAAATATTTCCATTTTCATCAATATTCAATTCTATTTCCTTCTCTGCATAAATTATATTTTTAATCAGCTTCATCAACTCATCCTTATCCATAGCTGGATTTTTATTTACTAAATATTCAAAATCTCTCAGTTTAGAAAAGTAAAAATCTCTCTCTCTTCCTATTTCTGATATGGAAATTTTAAGTGTATTAATCTCATTTCTATATTTTGAAATATCATCATTAGCGATGTCTAATTTTTCTTGGTATTGTTGTTTGATTTTTTCGGTTTCTTCACATAATTCATCCTTATTCAAATTCTTATTTTCTTGGGATGTTTCATTCTTTTCTAAATTACTATTGACTTTATTTTCATCAACTATAAATTATGTTAATATTTACCATCATAAATTTTTTCAGTAACTGGGTCATTTTCTTTTTCCTTAGATAATAATCTTAAGGTTTTAGTGGTCTCTTCTTGTGTGTTCTCTTTGTTACTTACGACATCTTTTTTGAGAGTCTTCACATTAGGGTTAATATTATTGGAACCATTTAAATTTTTATCACTCTTCTGAGATTTTAAAGTATTAGTTGTTGCGGATTGAGTTTTAGAATTATCTCTCTTTTTTTGACCATTCATCATAGAAGAAGATCCTTCATTTGCAAATTCTAAATCACAATTGTTTCGTCTTGTAATTGGATCGTAGTCGCAAGATGACTTTTTTTCTTCATAATATCTTTTAATCCACTGAAGAAATTCTAGATTGTCTTGATACTTTCCTTTTATGAGTTTAGAAACTTCTATGTTTTTTGCAATTTTACAATCTATAAAAGCCTGTTGTAGGATTTTAAAATTAGGAATAAATTCGTGTTCTAATTTAGCCTTCCAGTTGACCTTATTCATTTTCACTTTACCTGGATGAACACTATCTATAATTTGACAGTAAACGGCACCTGTGCAAGCTTGTTCGATTTTGTTCATATTGAGTTTAAGTGTTGAATTTACCCACTTCAATATTTCATTTTTACTTACAAAAAATGCACCTTCCATGATTCCTATGCTATCAGCCATTCTGTTGAATTTATTTAAAATTTGAATTTTAAATTTAAATTTTAAATAATTATTTGATTGTATTTTATTTAATTTAGAATTTACTTTATTTAAATTGACTATTAATTAATTAAATTATCCTATCTATATATATTTGATTTACAATGGATTCTTCTCAATCTCAAAATAAAAAAACAGTCAACTCAACTTCCCACTTACCCGATATAGATAACTACGTAGCACCTCTAGTCCATGAAAACTACAAAACTGTCTCGAGGAAACTAGAAGTCATTTTAAAACTTTTTAAAACTAAAATTGATGAGAAATCAGCAATTATTTTCAACAAAGATGAAGAAATTTCAATTAAAGATGAATCTTTCCAAAATATCAAGAGGTCATGTCAATATGAAGATTTACTAGAACAAGGAAAAAATTATAATTTCATAGTCGATGCTCTTTCCTTCCACCATAGACAAACTGATACTTCAGAACACCAACAAAAAACACCAAAACAGAATATAGACAAAAAACTTTTCAAAAATCTTTTATCTACTGTTAATGATAAAGGAATGGTAATGTTTGTCATGGATTTCCATTTTTTAATCCAAGTTCCTGAAGTTTTGAAAGAATTTATTGTTGACGAAAAGGAATCAAATGTAAACATTTTAACAAGAGTTTATGTAATTGAAAAACTACCATTGGTTGGTGTTCTAACTATTCAGAAATTCGAAAAATCCCACAGTGATTTCGACTCACTAAAATTACTCACTTACGAAATGTATGAAGATTATTCAATTACAAAACCTGTTTCTTACTTGCTCACTCTTCTAAAGAAATCTCTTACCTATATGTACGAAATGTTTCAATATCAGGGTTACTTAAATACCTTGACACCTGGCAACGTTGTAAAAATAAGTGTAAGAGAAAATTTCTGGTCTGACAATGTAGATTACACCATTACCGTTGTGGATTCTAACGATCCAGAGCTTACAAAAAGAAGGACCTGCGTTGCAATTATTGTCGCTAAATCATATGCAAATGATTTCATTTACTTAACATTAGAAGGAAATATGCAACTTTGTCAACAAGTACAAGCAGCCCGTATTATTTTGATTCGTCCTAATGCTTTTAATTATGCTACAGTAAATGAAATTCAAGACAGGATTTCACATTATATTTCATTGTTCAGAAATGCAGATTCTTCAAACTCACAAACACCAATCATGCTAATGTCTGATAACAAAAACGAAAGCTATGAAGTTTATAGAGAAAATTCTTTCTTAGTAAGAGACATAATCGAAAATGAAAAAAAAGAAACTTTCAGACAGTTAATTTTCAATGATCATGAAAGCGAAACACAATCAGAAGTTAAACTATTTCTCACTACCAAGAGCAAAGCGAAATCTGATCCAGAGCATTATACTATACTACCAACAATCCAAAAATATAAAGAAAAGCATTTGGTATCTTGTTTAGACCAAAATTTCATCTGCTCCTTTTATATTAAAACAGTCTTAACTGGAATTTTCTTCATTAACTCGGAAAAAAATTTCCCAGACAAAAATTTAGAAGTTTTGATCCTCGGTGCCGGTATTGGAACAATTAATTTCTTCTTTAACAGAATATTCGGATCTAAAGTCAATATAACCGCTGTTGAACTAGATAAAAAAATGCCAGAGATTGGAGAAAAATATTTTGGATTCAAAAATTCTCAACTGGAAAATTGCAAATGGCATATTGGAGACGCTAAAGAATTTCTTCTTGAATCATCTAAGAACAAGGAAAATGAGAAGAAATATGATATGGTAATTTCTGACATTAATAACTTTGACCCATCTGAAGGTATTTCTCCTCCTCCTATTTTCTTTAATGAAGATATTCTCAATTCAGTTCAGGTAATTTAGACTTTAAATATAAATTTTATAATTTTATAGTCTATTCTCAAAGACTCTGGTGTTTATATTATCAACCTCATGGCCAGAAGCTATCAGAAGTACAACCAAGCATTTGAAAAGGTTCATTCATCATTTGAAAATATTTTCTTAATTGAAAATAATGAAGATCTTAACAAAATTCATTTCTGCTTTAAAAAAAAATACACTAACGAGGACTATGCCAGGATTTATAAAGAAAATCTGGACAGCTATGAGAAACATGCCAATATATCTATTATAGAAGCTGATTATAAAAGAATTTTGAATAAAGTTGTTGACTTAAGCGAAAAAAAATAAAAAAAAAATTTGCTTATATTTAATTTTAATAGGATGATTAATAATTTAATTATTAAAAAAGGTTTAATTTGACTTTATTTAATAAATAATTAGTATAAAAATCTTTGGATTATTCTGATGTGGAGTTTAATAATAAATAGTAAGCAGCACTTGCATAGTTTAAGTCATAATTTTGTAGACATTTTAAAACATATTCTTTTTTATAACCAATTCCTTCGAGATATTTGACAATATTTTCATCTAAATAAAGTGTTGAAAATTTTTTAAATATAGTATTACCTATTACTAGTGTGTTTGCATTGGAAATAGACAAATCTTTTGGATTCTTTCTAGAATTTCGATGAGAATCGTCTATAGAATTTGGCATGTCGCTTTTCTTTTTTTCGTCTACATATTCAGGTGGGGATGTAGGTTTTGAGACATGTTTAGAAATATGCTTAGAAATACTCTTAGATATAGGCTTAGACGCAAAATTCGAATTTTTATTAGAATCAGGTATATAATTGTTATATGCACTGTAATCTTCATCGATAGAGGCCTCCTTTTCTTTTAATTTATCATTAATGTCTACTTCTTCTTGATTATTATTTAAATTAATTAATATTCCGTTATCTATCTCCCCGTTATTGTTCAATTCATAATTTCTATTTGATTCTTTGACTCTTCCACAAAATTTCAAAACCGCATTTTCAATTGACATGCCGGGAATAAGTTGTAATTTTTCCATTGTGTATTTTAATGAAGAGTTGTAAGGTGCTAGTATTGCAGATTTGGTCATCACGTTCTGATTCTCAGTTTCTTGCAGGGTATCCAAATTTTTAACAGTAAATATTTCAATTAAATCATCTTTGTTTGCGTTACAATAATCTATGTTAGTTTTACTTAAAAGTATTCGCTCAGCATTTGTAAATAAATTCATTTTATTCATTGGCTTAATTTTACCGTTGTTAATGTCTTCACAACTATTTATCCAAGGGTGAGATAGGATTTGTTGTATATTCAATCTCTTTTTAGGATTAACCTCTAAGATTCCATTAATTATATCTGAAGCCTCTTCAGAAATGTTCTCAACAGGGGTGAAATTACCAGAAATTATAATCTTATGAAGATCAGACATTTTATTAGCCTTGAAAGGAACTTTTCCTGATAACATGGTGTATAAAACTACCCCTGCTGACCATATATCAACCCCAAAACCTTCGTATCCTTTATTAATTAAAATTTCTGGAGCTATGTAGGCAGGGGTACCACATTGGTCGTACATAACTTCTGCTTTTTTTAATTGTTTGCCAACTCCGAAGTCACATATTTTTATATTATTGTTTAAATCAATCAAAATATTATCCAACTTGATATCTCTATGAACTATATTTTGTGTGTGTATATATTGCAATGCTTCAATTATCTGTTTAAATATAAATTTAGCCGTGATTTCATTAAGCTTTGTTCTTTTTCTCACAAATGATAGTAAATCCCCTCCGCAAATGTATTCCATTACTATAACTAAATATTTTTGGGTGTCTATCATCTCAAAAATTTTTACGATGGAATTGTGCCTAAGATTTTTCATTAGATTGACTTCTTGTAATATTTTCCTATTTGCATTTTCAGAAGATAATTTCGTTTTGTTGAAGGATTTCACAGCAACTAATCTTCCGCTCATTATATGTAACCCTAAATTTACTTTTCCAAAAGCACCGCGGCCGAGGAGCCTTCCATATTTATAAAAATGGAGTGTAGTTTGAGGAAAGTCTTTATTTTTATCATAATACTGCTTAATGTAATTAGATATTTTTTCAGCTTCTCTCTTGTAATAGTTTGATTCTCTAACAGTAGATTTAACCGAGCTTGTTGAAATATTTAGAATATTTTCTGAGGATGATTCCGCGTTATTAGGAATTTTTATTTTGTTATGAGAAAATTTTGTATTTATGTCAAAATATTTTGCTGTTGAGATTTTTTCATAAAGGTTTACTTTAGCGGTGTTTATAGATGAAATAATTTCCGTATTAGTGTAAGGCTTTTTCAAACTTGTATTTTTAATTAATAATAAACTAAGGTTTTCTTTAGAGTTAGTATTTGTATTCGGTTTGCTTAATCCTAATTGAGCAGTCGGATTAGGCTGAGTTACTCCAATATTTATATTCGAACTTTGATTGAATTTCAGGGAAACAGGTTTGGTTGATGTTTTCAAAGCTCCTTCTTTATATTTTGATAATGTCGAATTATTTTTCTCAATTGAATTTTTTTTACTGTCCTTCATGAATTCTTTAATTTTAATTACATTCTCTTTGCTATCCCCTAAAAGAAAATTAAAGTGTGATGGAGAATTTGTATTTGTAGAATGTTTTTTAAAATTTAAGTTAAATGATATTTTTCCTGAGTTGCTTACGATGTTTTTATTCATTACTGGAGTGGAAGAGATTTTATTAATATTATTCGTATTCGTATTATAATCATTGAAGTCGTCTTGTTTTTTCTTTAAATTGACATCAATTTTTTCATTCATTCGACTTGATGATTTCGAACTGGTTTTAGAGTTTATTTTTGAATTTTGTATAGTCACAGGATTAGAAAATGGTAAAGCAGTTTTCTTACTTAAAGATGGATTCGAACCAATAATTTGATTTAATTTATAATTATTTGGGTTACTTTTCTCAACGTTTTTCAAAATATAATTATTTTTTGAAATTAAATCAGGATTATTTTTATTTTGAACATGTTTAACTTTTTGAAGATAAGATTCTCCAGTTAACTCGTTTGTAAACAAATTTTCTTGTTTATTATAGGGAGATTTTCCTGTTGAATGTCCATCATTATTTTTAATAAAATTGATAATATTTTTATTGTTTTTGTTTTTTACCGTTAAGTAATTGTTTAAATTAGAATTCGGTTGGCTTATCAATAAAACTTTGGAGTTTGATGCTAAATTTAAATTAGATGATTTTTTATTTTCTATATCTATTTTTTCATGTTTCCTGTCTAAAAGAACCCCGTTTAAAATTTTTAATCCAGAATTATTTATTTTGTCCGAAACTTTATCGGAAGAATTCTTTCTGGAATTCTTGTTTGTAGTGGGAGTAGTAAAACATTGCTTGACACCTTGTAACAACAGAGAAGAGGTTTTTTTCTTAAAAGTTGATATCAAATCTTCAGTCGTAGGAGAAATATTTGACATTAACTTACTAATATGGACATCACTAGCTTTTAAGAAACTTATTTGATTAGAATCGGCCACAGGGATCGAATTGGTTCCATATTTGTTACTACCACTTGCATAGTTGTTTTTGTTAATATAATTATTTTGATTTTCTTTTTTAGGTTCAGAATTGTGTTTATTATTCGCATCTAAATATTTCTTTGATTCTTCGCTTAATAATTTACTATGCGGCAAAAAATCTTTAAGTAGGTTATTGTCTAAAAGAATAGTTTCACTTTTTTCCTCAGCAGTGTTACTATTACTCCTATAAATTAAATTATTTAAAATATTTGTATTTACTTGGTTAAACTTAATTTCAAATTACTGTTTGAAGAATTATTGATGTTCGAAATTGAATAAACCGAATTTGAAGTCGCTTTATTTTTCTCTTTTTCTTTTTCTGAATTTGTGTTTAAGGGATTTTTAAGAAAAATCTGATAATTGTGAGGAACTTTATGAAAATTGTTTTCGTTATTTATCAAACCGTTTATATTGTTGCTCATGCTATTACTTATATTTCCACTTTCATTGATAAATTGATTTGAAGGATTAGTAAAGTTTAACTGGTTCATTGCCTGCTTAAATTCTAACTTCTTTTTAGTCATAAGTTTCATTTTTAAATATTCCAATTGACTTTCAGGTGTGACTTTGTTGAGGAAACTCTCATTAGCCAAGAATTTGTTATTTTCTTTGGATTTAGAATTTTTAGATAAGCTTTTTTTAATCGAATTAATTTGATCAATTTTTTTATTCTTGTCTACTGATATGTTACGTGGATTATTATCGAATTTTTCGGCTAGATGATTAATTATTATTCTTACGAGAATTTTTAGATGTTTTGTATTTAACTCCAATTATTCCTGGATTTCTAAAAGAATTAAAATTTGTTGGCGTTGATTCTGTGTTCTTGTAAGAAGATTTTTCTTTCGTTTCTAATTGATTCAATCCAACAGACATATTTACTAATTTATTATTAGAGCCATTAGTTGGTATTGCCAGATTTTTAGGGTTGTTTGTTAAATAATTGTTGTTGGATTTTATATCTGTTTGTTGGTTTGATTTAATATTCGATATTTTTGATTTTTGGTTTATTTCCTTATTTTTTGTTAAAGAATAAGAATTTAGTCCGTAGTTGTACTTGTTCTTCGAAAGAGACGTCATTTATTCTTTATTTATTTATTTTTAATTAAGAAATATTAAATTTAGATTAAAATAATAACGTAATTTATTAATATATGAGAATTGAAATGTTTATTTTAAAAAAACCTAATTAATAAATTTTTAATATCTTTAAGAAAGAATAAATTAATGTAAGATTAATGTTATGTGAATATAATTTTTCATAGAGTCTAATTTATCTAATTTAATCCTATTTCTATTTTTCTGATAATCTTCCAGCATTGTATAAAGAAAAATATTTTCCTCTTAGATCTAACAATTCTTTGTGCTTTCCTTGCTCAACGATTTCTCCATTTTCAATCATGATGATTTTATCACAATTTTCTATAGTAGATAATTTATGAGCTATTTCAATAGTAGTTCTTGATTTTTTATAATCGTCAATAGATTTTTGTACAAAATCCTCTGAATTTTTGTCTAGAGCAGCAGTGGGTTCATCAAGAAGCAGCATTTTCGGGTTTCGAATCATAACTCTTGCTAGACAAATTCTTTGCTTTTCTCCTCCAGAAACAGGTGAATTACTATTTAGCAAATCTACGTTTAAAAATTTTTTGATATTAGCTTTATTTGCAGCATCTTCTATCTCATTCACATCAGCATCTAATTTTCCATATTTTATATTCTCAATTACACTTTTTTTGAAGAGATTAGGTTCTTCCATAAGGAGGCCTAAAGATTTTCTATAGGCTATTAAATTATAATTCCTAATGTCAATATCATCTACTAAAATAGATCCGGAAGTGGGGTCATAAAATCTTTCTATTAATTGAATGATTGTAGATTTTCCACTACCAGAGAATCCAATAAGACCGAGGCTCTCTCCTTTATTAAGTGTAAAATTCACATTTTTTAGAACAAGTTGGTTTGGCCTCTCCGGATAAGCGAAAGATACATTTCTAAATTCAATTTTTCCTTCTTGTATCTGATTTTGTGATTTATCTTCGGTATTGATTGGATCAATAGTGGAAGGCTCATCCAAAATTTTGAAAATACGAGCAAGTGCTTCTTTAGCATTGGACATATCACCCACATACTGCTGAGTTAGGGTTAATCCAAATAAAGCGAACAAAAGAGGGAAAACTGATCGAAGAGCGTTTCCCATAGAGGTTCCCTTACGAATGAAATCCGCGACACAATAGAGAAGAACTCCGAAAGCGAAGAACATTATTAACAATACAATACCGAAGAAAACGCCATTTAAAATAGATGTTTTAAGAATCAATCTGTTCTGGGAACCAATTATTTGAGAGTATTTATCAATCATTTTATTTTGCATATTAAATGCGTAAATGGTCTTAGTATTCAGTAGTGTGTCTGTAAGTAAATTTCCCGATTCTTTATCTATACGATGAGATGAAATTTTTATTTCCCTCTGGACTCTGTACATACAAATTGTTGAAATCACTATTACTGGAAAAAATCCTAAATAAATCAAAGCGAGTTTCCATTCGAATATGAAGCTTACTATCAAACTCACAAGTATAGTCGAAATTATTTGGATTGATGTCCCAACCATAGAGATTGCTATACCGTTTATTTTTTGAGTATCTGAAGAAAGTTGTGATAAGAGAGAGCCTGCAGAATTTTCAGCTTTATCGAAAAAGGAGAGATTGAATCTTAAATATTTTTCAAATAACTGTTTTCTTAGTTTGTTGGTTAATCTTTCACCTATAATAACTAAGAGATAACTTTTAATTAATTTAGTTATTCGTACTTTTGTATTGAAATAAATATTCCTGCTAGAGCTGCGACCAAGATAAACCAGCCTGCCATAATTTTCCCTTGATTATCTATATCAAATATATTAGCTAGAGCGTCAACACTAGAAGCAATAACTATACCATAGGCTGACCATATCGCACCTGAGCAGGCTGCAAATATTCCTGCGAATATAACTAGAGTTTTTGATTGCTTTAAATACTCCCAGACTTTCCTCCTTACTAATTTATTTTCTTTAGAATTAAAATTCTTATCAGTTTGATTTTCATTAAAATCTAAGTTTTTGATTGTCTGATTTACTAGCATCGTATCTTCGAAATGCAAATTTTTATTTGAATTAATGTATTGTACATCTGATTTAGTTAAGTTTATTGCCTTAGTCTTTTTATCTAAATGATTTAAGTAGATAATAAATAATTTAATTTATACCTATATGATCTTGAGGAAATTCATTATTATTTTCAGATTGAATAGGCATATTAGGGCTGGGAAGAACATGTCCACCATTTCCAATTAAAATTTTTTGTTGATCAATCTGAGATTTTATAATAGCAGAATATATCCCATTTATTGCCAATAATTTATCATGAGAGCCCTGTTCTGTAATAATTCCACCAGACAAAACATAAATATTATCAGCATTTATAATAGTTGATAATCTATTAGCAATTACTATAGTGGTCATCTCTTTAGATACTAAATCAAGGGCTTTTTGGATTTCCCTTTCACTTATATAATCTAATGCAGAAGTTGATTCATCTAAAATCAAAATTTTTGGTTTTGTTACAATGGCTCTAGCTATTGCTATTCTTTGTTTCTGTCCTCCGGATAGTTTACTCCCTTTAAAGCCTACTATGTAATCCAACCCATTTTCTATTCTGTTAATAAATTCATCTGCATATGCTAATCTACAAGCTTCTTTTATCTGTTCATCAGAAATATCTTCTCTTCCAAATTTTATATTTTCTCGTATGCTGGCATTTAGTAAAACAGGTTCTTGTGATGCATAGCCTATTAGAGATCTCAAATGACTCACATCCAATTCTTTTATATTAAAGTGGTCGATTAAAATCTCACCATTATCTGAGTCGTAGAATCTTTCAATCAAATTTGCCACTGTACTTTTCCCACTTCCGCTTTCTCCTACAATGGCAGTTTTTTTATGAGGTTCAAAAGTAAGGTTAATTTTATTTAAGACAATTTTTTCTTTTTTATTAGGATACGAAAAGGCAACATTTTTAAATATTATTCTACCCGATATCGATTCACGTTCAGGTTTTTGTGTTGAATTCTTTAATTCCAGTTCTGGAACTCGTTCTCTTAAATCAAAAAAGTCACTCGCAGCAGTACAAGCATTAGAAATAGCTTTAGCGTTTGGAATCGCTTGTCCAAGACCCAAGCTCCCAAATACTACAGTGAAAATGACGACACAAAATTCTCCTACCCCAATAGGCAATTTAGTTTTCCTATTTAATTCTTTGTTTTTTATTAAAACAGAACAATACCATACAGCAAGTGCTAGTGTACCAAAAATTACAAAAAAGTAAACACCAGACAATATACTCGAACGTTTTCCATGTATAATACTGTCTTTACTGCAATCATCCACGCTGCTTCTAAATCTATCTAGTTCATATTCATAATTTGAAAAAGAAGTAACTGTTTTTATTTGATGAATAACTTCTTCTGCAATTCCTCCTGCTTTTTCAAAATTTTTCTCGGATTGTTGTTCTATATCTCTTATTAATTTGTCAATTATAATTGCCCCGATAATAAAAAATGGGACAACAGAAGTAATTACTAGTGAAAGCTTCCATGAGGTATAATAACCTACTATGAATGAAGAAATAAATAATGTAATTGCCATGATCAAATGGCCTACTTTCATTCCCATCTAAATTTTTTAATAAAGATTAAATTATAACATTTACACCGTTTTCGATAGTTTTAACTTGATTTTGGAGTTTGAAAAAATATTCATAGGGATTTTCCTTATCGTAAAAACCTTGCTCTTGTTTAAGGAGAAGTTTGAAATACTCCTCTTTAAATCTTTTAGCAATAATCCGACCATTATAAGACCACAAAAAATACATCAAAATTCCTCCAACTAGCATAGAAACTCCAACATAGATAAATTTGAGGAGTAATTCATAGAAAATATACACAAAATCATCTATAGATCCAATAAAATTCAAGTTTGAAAGACTTTCTCCAAAAAATAATGCGAATAAGGGAAGGGATATCCCAACACAGAAACTTCCGAAAACTGCAAATAATACCATCCATTTGTCTTTCGAATCAAGAAAATGATAAATAAGCTTCCAAAAACCAATCGACTTTATTTTCTTTTTTTCATTCTTAATGTTTTGATTATTTGATAATTTTTTTAATGAAGCTTCTTCATTTTTAATTTCTTTCTTTTCTTTTTCTTCATTTTTATTAAAGGTAGTCATAAGTTAGGGTTATTTAATTCTATTAAATTAAATTAAAAAAATGTGAGGAAATATACTCTTAATAAAATTATTAAATAAATTTATTATTAAATGGGAGTATTAAAAACCGTAATTGCCTTATGCTACTTGATGTTCTTTTTAAGTTCGACAATAAATTCCTCGGATGAATTACGTTCTCTATTACCATCAACTGCAGGAAATTGTGGAAAGGCTAATCCAACAATATCTACAGATTGTACTTCAGTGAGCTGGCAACAAAATTATTGCTGCTTAATGACGACCATGGATGGAGCTAATTCTTTTTGCAATTGGATTGGTCCTCCAACTATTCTTCCATCGATGGAAAAATATACATTAGAAGGTGTTGAATACAAAGTCGATTGTGATATCCAAGAAGGAATACAAGGAACTCCTTGCAGTGTTGTTGCTCCAAAAGAATTGAAAGAATGTTCAAAAGCTTCCACATCAGATAACTCTTGTTGCATGTATGTCGATGGAGATTTAACATACTGTTTCTGGCTAGGATATAAAGGTTTAGGAAGTGTTGTGGCCAAAGTAACTTGTTACTCTTCTTTCTTATCTTCTATTTTGATTACTCTCTTATTACTAGCTTTATTTTAGAAAGTATATTATTTAAAAAAAATGATTATATCTATATTAATTGAAAAGATATAAAAGAATGTCGTTAATTTTATGTAAAATTTATTTTTATATATGTGCATAATAAGTTTAATCAAAATTTATTAGTAATTTGTATAAATTTCGTTTATTAAATCCGTATATAGAATTCAGATGTTTAATTTTTAATCCGTTTCTATTTGATTAATACATATTGATAATATTATTTCGAGTTATGCTTTAAAAGTTTCTCAAATTTTTAAGTTGCATTTAAGCAGCGTTAAAAATAATTCTATTTTTTCAAAGGAGTATTCGAGTATAGACTTGAATGCTTTTTACAATAATTCACATGTCATTGAGGATTAAAAAAGTATCAAATTTGTAAATATATAGTATTAGTAAAAATATACACCAATATAATTTAAATTAAAGAATTTTGACTAATAAGTAAATATGAAATCATTCTATATTTATTGTTTAAAAATGTATTATCCACAATCTCTAAATCATTAATTATGGTTATATTTTAAAAAATTAAATTTTTCTTTCGATTAATTTTAAAAACTCGAATCAATCAATCAAATAAATAATTATCATTATATTTAAAATTCATTTATTAAAATAGATTATATATAA
>Ga0169931_10010199_pt1 | contig 13402 bp, 13 predicted proteins | sample Kivu_15m_20L_FD_129675 | JGI IMG/M metagenome (GOLD analysis project Ga0169931, IMG submission 129675) | Freshwater microbial communities from Lake Kivu, Western Province, Rwanda to study Microbial Dark Matter (Phase II) - Kivu_15m_20L... | ecosystem: Environmental > Aquatic > Freshwater > Lake...
CACAGCAAAGGCCATAAGAAAAGCAAGAAAGACCAGTATCTGGGCCTCTAAGGAGAGCGGCAGTGCATGCCAAGCGAGCACCTCAAAACTGCCGGAGGCGGTGTAGAGATACAGAATGGCAACCAGCGTGAGCAATGAGCCCAACAGGGTGTAGAGGAAGAATTTAAAAGCTGCATAGACCCGACGTGGCCCTCCCCAGATACCGATGATGAGGTACATGGGGATGAGGGTAGCCTCAAAAAAGACGTAGAAGAGCAGCGCATCGAGGGCAGAGAAGACCCCCACCATGAGGCCCGACAGAATTAGAAAGCTCCCCATGTATTGGGCCACCCGATCTTGGATGGACTCCCAGCCGGCCAAGACCACTACCACCGTAATGAGTGCCGTGAGCGGCACAAACCAGACGGACAGGCCATCCACGGCCAACAGATACTGGATATTGAAGCGTGAGATCCAGACAGCACGCTCTGCAAACTGAAAGCCTGCATGACTCGCATCAAAGCCGACAATCAGCGGCAGGGTCACCAGCAGACCTAAGAGCGACGCGCCGAGGGCGAGTTTTTTAACGAGAAGTTGCTCAGCCGGTGACTGACGATCACGGCCATAGACGGCCACCGCAACGCCAGCAAGAATAGGCAGCCAAATGGAGAGCGACAGCCACGGCACCGAGGCCATGAGGAAAAGAGAGGAGGCAGTTTCAGTCATAGAAGGGACGCGGGACAGCCATTAATTGGCAGGCGCCACCGACATCGGCATCGGCGCGAACCACCAGAGGAGAAGGGCCACGCCCAGGATCATTGCAATGGCATAGTGGTAGAGGAAACCCGTCTGGCCAAGCCGCAGAACGCCTGCCACGAGGGCCACGACGCGGGCCGACCCATTGACCATAAAGCTGTCGATGACACCCTGGTCGGCACGCTGCCAGAGTCCGGCTCCGAGATTCCGCGCGCCACCGGCAAAAACAAACTCATTGAACCGATCGAGGTAGTACTTCTCGACAAGCAGTCGGTGTAAGGGCGCAAATGCACCACGAATGGCCTCAGGCACAGACGGCACGACAATGTAGAAGAGATAGGCGATGACCACGCCGGCAAGCGCAAGCCAGAAGGGCAAGGTCTGCACCGCATGCAGCGCGAGCGCCCAGGCCCCGTGATAGTGGCTCGCCAAGACGGCCATGGCCGGATGGGTGGGAGACACGGTAATAACATTGGCGAAGAAGTCGCCAAAGAGCATGGGCCCAATCGCCAGGCCACCGAGCAGTACCGACGGGACAGCCAGGAAAATAAGCGGACCAGTCACGACCCAGGGCGACTCATGCGGCACATGATGGCCATGTCCATGGCTGCCATGACCGCCGTGGCCGCCATGGCCCCACCGTGGCTTACCGTGAAAGACAAGGAAGAACATACGGAAGCTATAGAAGGCGGTGACGAATACCCCCAGCAGCAGCATGACATAGACCACCGAGGCAGGCGCCAGTGTGGAGGCGCGTACCGCCTCAATAATCATGTCCTTCGAGTAAAAGCCTGAGAAGAGCGGCGCACCGATAAGAGCCAGAGAACCCAAGAGCGAGACGGTGTAGGTGATGGGCATCTTCTTCCAGAGCCCGCCCATTTGCCGCATATCTTGCTCGTGATGCATACCGATAATGACCGAGCCCGCAGCGAGGAACAGCAGCGCCTTGAAGAAGGCATGGGTCACCAGATGAAAGACCGCCACCGAATAGGCAGAGGCCCCAAGGGCAACCGTCATGTAGCCCAGTTGCGAGAGCGTGGAATAGGCCACCACGCGCTTGATGTCGTTCTGAACAATCCCCAGAAAACCCATGAAGAGAGCCGTGATTGAGCCAATGACCATCACCACCATGAGCGCGGTATCACTGAGTTCAAAAAGGGGCGACATGCGTGCCACCATAAATATGCCCGCCGTCACCATAGTGGCCGCGTGAATGAGCGCGGAGATGGGCGTGGGGCCCTCCATAGAGTCAGGTAGCCAGACGTGTAGAGGGAACTGGGCCGACTTGCCCATCGCCCCGATAAAAAGACAGATGCAGGCCACAGACAAAAGCGACCAGTCTTGCCCGGGAATCAAGGAGATCGTCTGGGTAGACAGCGCATCGCGGGCCGTGAAGACCTCCGCATAATTGAGGCTGCCCGCATAAGCAAGGAGCAGCCCGATACCCAGAATGAATCCAAAGTCGCCCACGCGGTTCACCAGGAACGCCTTTAGGTTTGCATGAATGGCCGTGGGCTTTTTGTACCAGAAGCCAATCAGCAGATAGGACACCAACCCGACCGCCTCCCATCCGAAGAAGAGTTGCAAGAAGTTGTTGCTCATCACGAGCATGAGCATGCTGAAGGTAAAAAGCGAGATATAGCTGAAGAACCGCTGGTACCCCGGATCTTCTTCCATGTAGCCAATCGTATAGACATGCACCGCGAGCGAGACCGAGGTCACCACCACCATCATGGTGGCGGTCAGGGTATCAATGAGAAACCCAACCTCCAACTTCAGTCCCCCGATGGTGGCCCAGGTATAGACCGTGCCGTTAAAGACCCCGCCTTGTACGACATCCACAAAGACCACGAGCGATGCGATAAGGGAGATGGCCACCCCCGCGATCGTTACCTGATGGCTGCGGACCCGGCCAAGACGATGCCCAAACAGACCAGCAGCGATTGCCCCCACCAAGGGCGCCAATGCCGCAATAAGATAGACAGCAACCATCGGCTAGCCTTTCAGCGTGTCGAGGCGCTCAACCTCAACCGTATTGAGATTTCTAAACAAGACCACCAGAATGGCCAGCCCGATGGCCGACTCGGCTGCGGCCACGGTGAGAATAAAAAAGACAAAGACCTGACCGGCAAGATCACCCAGAAAATGCGAGAAGGCGATGAAATTAAGGTTGACCGCAAGCAGCATCAACTCAATGGCCATGAGCAGCACGATGAGGTTCTTGCGGTTCATGAAGATGCCAATCACGCTCAGTGCAAACAAGACTGAGCCGAGCACCAAGTAGTGGGCAAGGGTAATCATGCGTCTTTGGCCTTCGCGTCGGTCGCCTTGGGAAATGACACCATGCGTAGGCGGTCTTTGGCCCGCACCCGCACCTGGGCCGAGGGGTCTTGGCCCTTGGCATCTTTACGCTTGCGCAGGGTGAGCGCAATGGCCGCCACCATCGCCAACAACAACAGCACTGCGGCGATCTGAAAGGCAAAGAAGTAGTCGGTGTAGAGAATCATGCCCAAGGCCTTGGTGTTGCTCGGCTCTGTGACGAGAGGGGCTGCCGTCTCTGGAACCTTAAAGCTGCGCAACAACACCGCCGACATCTCAAAAATAATCAAAATACCCACGGGCAATGCCACCTTCAGATTGGCCCAAAAGCCTTGGCGCAGCTTTGTAAGATCGAAATCAATCATCATGACCACGAACAAAAACAAGACCATCACGGCACCCACATAGACCAATACGAGTGCAATGGCCAAGAACTCCGCCTTCAACAGAAGCCAGAGGGCTGCAGCCGTGAAGAACGACAGCACCAAATAGAGCGCCGCATGCACGGGGTTGCGGGCGGTGATCACCTTGACCGCTGCGAAAACCAGAATGGCCGCGAAGATATAAAACAGACTGGCGGGGGTGGAGGACATGGAGGTTTCGGTCTTTCAGAGTCGCATCGAGTAGGCGTTAGGCGTTCTAGCGATAGGGCGCATCGAGCTGACGGGCCTTGGCGATCTCGGGCTCGACCTTATCGCCAATGGCCAACAGCATTTCTTTGGTGAAGTAGAGGTCACCCCGCTTCTCTCCGTGGTACTCGTGAATGTTTGTCTCCACGATCGAGTCCACGGGACAGCTCTCTTCGCAGAACCCGCAGAAAATGCACTTGGTGAGGTCGATGTCGTATCGGGTCGTTCTGCGCGAGCCATCGTCGCGCACCTCAGACTCGATCGTAATCGCCTTGGCCGGGCAGACTGCCTCACAGAGCTTGCAGGCAATACAACGCTCTTCGCCATTGGGATAGCGACGTAAGGCATGCAACCCCCGAAACCGCGGCGACATTGGCGTCTTCTCTTCGGGGTACTGCACCGTAATTTTGCGGGCAAAGAGATTGCGGCCCGTGACCGAGAGACCAAGCAGCATCTCCAGCAACAGGAACGATTTAAAGAACTGAACAATGGCGGCCATGGCGTTCGTCTCTTAGGTCTCTCAAGTCTCTTTGCAGCTTCTAGGGCTTCCAGATCGACCAGGGGGTCTGCATCCAGGCGCCGACGACGACCAGCCAGACCAACGTCACCGGAATAAAGATCTTCCAGCCCAGGCGCATGATCTGGTCGTAACGGTAACGGGGAAAGGAGGCACGCATCCAGATAAACATGCTGACCACGAAGAAGGTCTTGGCACCCAGCCAGATCCATCCGGGAATAAACGAGAGTTGTTCGATGGGTGCATCCCAGCCACCCAAGAACATGATTGAGGCCAGCATAGAGAGCAGAATCATGTTGGCGTACTCGGCCAAAAAGAAGATGGCGAAGGCCATACCGCTGTACTCCACCATGTGGCCCGCCACGATCTCCGATTCTCCTTCGACGACATCAAAGGGGTGGCGATTTGTCTCTGCGACCGATGACACAAAGTAGACCACGAAGACAGGAAGCAGCGGCAGCCAGTTCCACGACAGGAAGTTGAGCCCCTGGTCGTGGAAGTCTCCCTTCTGCTGGGCCAGCACGATCTCGGTGAGGTTAAGACTGCCCGAGACCATCAGTACCACCACCAGGGCAAAGCCAATCGCCAGTTCGTAAGAGACCATCTGGGCAGAGGCCCGCATAGCGGCCAGAAACGCGTACTTGGAGTTGGAAGCCCAGCCGGCAAGAATGACCCCGTAGACCTCCAGTGAGGTAATAGCCAGAAGAAACAAGAGTCCTGCATTGATATTGGCAAGGACCACATCGGGGCCAAACGGAATCACCGCCCAGGCGGCAAGCGCAGGCATGATGGTCATGATCGGCGCGAGAATATAAAGACCCTTGTTGGCCTGAGCCGGGAGAATAATTTCTTTGGTAAGCAGCTTGAGCGAGTCGGCGATCGGCTGCAGCAGCCCCAGAGGACCCACCCGATTCGGACCCAGCCGCACATGCATCCACCCAATGAGCTTGCGCTCCCAGAGGGTGAGATAGGCCACAGCACCCAGAATGGGAACCACCACTGCCATGATCTTGATGAGGGTATAGACCACTGGCCAGGCCCCCCCGAGGAAGGCGCTGCCTGTGGCGTTAAGTGTCTGAAGAAGGTCGCCCATCGTTGCCCTGCCCTTTACGCGATCTCAGCAGGCGCATCGGCCGCCTTGGTAATTGGGCGTACCTGCAATGGGCCCAGGGCCATATTTACCGCAGAGGCCTGAGGATGCCCGGTTGCGATGCGCACCAGCCCCGGCGCGAGACTCGGGTCGATGGCCACCTCGAAAAGCGATTCAATGCCTGATTGCTTCACAGCACAGCGCATGCCCGAGGCCAGCCCCAGACCCGGCAGATCGGTGGGATGAAACCATGCCTTCGGTGCCGCCGACTGGCGCGTTAGCGAGAGGCTCTTGGCCCGACGCACAATAGGGTCGGTGAGATAAATCGGCGTCTCCGAGACGCGGAAAAGCGGTGCGGTGGCCGCCTCTGCGAGAAGCTCTTTGGTCTTTTTTGCTGCACTGGCCACCGGACCAAACTGAAATCCCAGGCCCGGAAGGACCTCACCATCGCGGGCACCCGGCAGGATCTGGGCCCGCACCTCTTCGGAGCTATTAAAGTCGAAATTCTGGAGAGACAATAAATTGCCAAGCACCCGCAGCACCTTCCAGCCTGGCCGCGTCTGACCCAAGGCAGGAACCACCGCCTGAGTGGTCTGCAGCCGTCCCTCAAGGTTCACAAAACTTCCCGAGGTCTCGGTAAACGGCGCAATCGGCAGCATGATGCTGGCCACATCTTCGACTGCGGAACGGTAGCTCGTCAGGGCCACCACACCCAACGAGTCTTGCAGGGTCTTCACTGCACGCGGCGCCGCGGCAAGATCCAGGGCTGGCTCAACATTGACCAGGAGGTAGGCCGCGATGGGGGCATCAAACATCTGGGCCGCATTGAGCCCACCCTGGCTTGGAACCGCATGTGCCAGATACCCACCCACGCTATTACCGCCAGCAGGCAATACGCCAAGCCGTGCACCAAGTGTGGTGGCGATCTGCTGGAGACGAGACAAAAGCAGGCTGGCCTGGGGATGGCCTAGCACCCCCGCACCCGCGAGAATGATGGTCTTTGCCCCTTCGCTCGGCGCAGACGAGAGAGAATCCCAGATACCCTGTGCCTGACTGAGCACCGCCTCGGAAGGGACAACCTTGGTCTTGGTCTTCGGAGTGAGGCTCTGCAGGGTCTGCAGAAAGCTATCCCAATGCAGTGGCGAGAGACTCACGCTGTTGTGCACGGGCATGAGCAGCGGCTCGGCCCAGGCGTTCAGTGTTGAGACCTGCGCCCCACGTCGGGCGGCCTGACGAATGCGCTGGGCCACCAGGGGCAGCTCAGACCGCAGCTGACTGCCCACGATCAAGACACGCTCGGCAGACGCAAGATCGCCAAGAGGCACGCCCAGACCGGGAACCCCCACGCGCGCTGCATCGAAGTCGGGATCGGTGAGGCCCAGGCGACAATCCACCGCGTCGCTGCCCAGACCTCGCACGACCTGGGCCATGAGGCTCAGTTCTTCAAGGGTGGAGATGGGAGACGCCAGCCCCCGCACCCGGTTTGCGCCGCGAGAGGCTGCCTGCTTGAGCATATCGGCGGAGCGGGCTAAGGCCTCCTGCCAGTCGGCCTCACGCCACTGCCCATTCGCTTCGCGAATCATCGGGACGGTAAGCCGGTCTGAGACATTGAGGCCCTCATAAGAGAACCGATCACGGTCGGAGATCCAGCACTCATTGACCGCGTCGTTCTCGTACGGAACGACCCGCAGTACCTTACCGTTTTTCGACTGGACCACGATATTGGCGCCGAGACTGTCGTGCGGACTCACCGACCGACGACGGCTGAGCTCCCAGGTACGCGCGCTATAACGGAAGGGCTTGCTGGTGAGTGCACCCACCGGACAGATATCGATCATGTTCCCGGAGAGTTCGCTCTCCACCGCGCTGCCCACGAAGGACATGATTTCAGAATGCTCACCACGCCCGGCCATGCCGAGTTCCATGACCCCGGCAATCTCCTGACCAAACCGCACGCATCGGGTGCAATGAATACACCGAGACATTTCCTCGGCCGAAATGAGCGGGCCCATGGGCTTGTGGAAGATGACCCGCTTTTCTTCGGTGTAGCGAGAGGCCGAGGGCCCATAGCCCACCGCCAAATCTTGTAACTGGCACTCCCCCCCCTGATCGCAGATGGGACAGTCAAGCGGGTGGTTGATGAGCAGAAACTCCATCACGCCCTTCTGGGCGAGCTTTGCCTTCTCGGAGGCGGTGTAAACCTTCATACCCGCCGTAACCGGAGTGGCACAAGCGGGCAGCGGCTTAGGCGCCTTCTCGACCTCCACCAGACACATGCGGCAGTTGGCCGCAATAGAGAGCTTCTTGTGATAACAAAAGTGCGGTACGTACAGGCCGAGCTTGGTGGCCGCCTCCATCACCATGCTGCCGGGCGGCACCTCAACCTTCTGTCCGTCGATCTCAAGCTCAATCATAGTGGGGCACCATGCAGGTCTTGTGGGTGATGTGGTGTTCGAATTCGCTGCGGAACTGCTTAATAAAGGCACGCACCGGCATCGCGGCGGCATCGCCTAGCGCGCAGATGGTACGGCCTTGAATATTGTCGGCGACGCGGTTGAGCTGATCGAGGTCTTCGGGCGTGCCCTTCCCCTCTTCAATGCGCTTGACGACCCGATAGAGCCAGCCGGTGCCTTCGCGGCACGGTGTGCACTGGCCACAAGACTCTTCGTAATAGAAATACGACAAGCGCAGCAGGCAACGCACCATGCAACGGGTCTCGTCCATGACAATGACCGCACCGGAGCCCAACATAGAGCCCGCCTTGGCAATCGAGTCATAGTCCATGTCTGTGGCCATCATGATGTCGGCGGGCAACACCGGCATGGAGGACCCTCCGGGAATCACGGCTTTAAGTTTCTTGCCGTTGCGCACCCCACCGGCCAGCTCGAGCAGCTTGGCAAACGGGGTACCAAGCGGGATTTCGTAATTACCAGGACGCTCGACATCGCCGCTGATGGAGAAGACCTTGGTGCCGCCGTTGTTGGGACGACCGACCTCGAGATAGGCCTGACCGGAGTTACGAATAATCCAGGGGGTCGCCGCAAAGGTTTCGGTGTTGTTAATGGTGGTCGGTTTGCCGTACAAGCCATAGCTTGCGGGAAAGGGGGGCTTATACCGCGGCTGGCCCTTCTTGCCCTCTAACGACTCCAACAAGGCCGTCTCCTCACCGCAGATGTAGGCGCCGTAGCCATGGTGGGCATGCAGCTGAAAGCTAAAGCCCTTACCGAGAATATTGTTGCCCAGATAGCCTGCGGCCCGCGCCTCTTCGAGGGCCTCTTCAAAGCGCTGGTAAACCGAAAAGATTTCTCCGTGAATATAGTTGTAGCCCACGGTAATACCCATCGCATAGGCCGCGATGGCCATCCCTTCGATCACGATGTGCGGGTTGTAGCGCAGGATGTCGCGGTCTTTAAAGGTACCAGGCTCACCTTCGTCGGAGTTACAGACGAGGTACTTTTGAATGGGAAGCTTCGCAGGCATGAAGCTCCACTTCAGGCCCGTGGGAAAGCCCGCGCCTCCGCGCCCTCGTAGGCCCGAGGCCTTGATCTCGGCAATCACCTCTTCCTGGGTCATCCCCGGGCCGCCGTCTGCACCCAGAATTTTTTTCAGTGCCTTGTAGCCGTCGCGGGCCTCGTAGTCTTTCAGACGCCAGCCATCGGGGCTCAGGCCCGCAAGAATCTGGGGCGCAATATGGCGGCCATGAAAACAGGTGTCAATAAATGGGACTTCAGGCGCGCCCATGGGCGTCTCCCTTAGCAGCAGGTGCCGAACGCAGCTCATCGAGCAGAGCATCGATCCGGTCGTTTGACATAAAGCTACACATTCTGTGGTTGTTAACGAGCATGACGGGGGAATCACCACAGGCCCCCATGCACTCGCCCTCTTTCAGTGTGAAGAGGCCGTCGGCCGTGGTTTCGTTAAAGCCAACACCAAGGCGTGCCTTTAAGTACTCGGCCGCCTGGCCACCGCTGCGCAGCGCACAGGGCAGGTTGGTACAGACAGTAATCTTGAAACGGCCCAAGGGCTTGAGGTCGTACATGTTGTAGAAGGTGGCCACCTCATGTACGGCCATGGCCGGTATCTCAAGGTAGCTGGCAATCTCAGCCTCTAAGGCAGGAGATATGTGGCCCTTCTCCGTCTGAGCGATGCGCAGGGCTGCCATGACCGCAGACTGTTTTTGATCAGAGGGGTACTTGGCCAGCTCTTTATCGATCTGCCGATAAGCCGACTCCGAGAGCTGCCGGGCTGCTGGGGAAAAGCCGCCCGCCAAGTCGATAGGCATCTGCAGGCTCATCGGTCGATCTCTCCAAAGACAATATCCTGGGTACCAATTAGCGTGACGACATCGGCAATCATGTGGCCACGGGACATCTCATCAAGCGCCTGGAGGTGGGCAAATCCAGGGGCGCGAATCTTGACGCGATACGGCATATTGGCGCCATCCGAAATGAGGTAAATGCCGAACTCTCCCTTAGGATGCTCTACCGCGGCATAGCACTCGCCTTCCGGAACATGAAAGCCTTCCGTAAAGAGCTTGAAGTGGTGAATCAGTTCTTCCATGTTCGACTTCATGCCCGTGCGCGGTGGCGGGGCGACCTTATGGTTGCTGGTCATCACTGGGCCGGGATTCTTCCGCAGCCAGTCGACGCACTGGGCAATGATCTTGTTGCTCTCCCGCATCTCTGCCATACGCACCAGATACCGGTCGTAGGAGTCGCCTTCGGTACCCACGGGAATATCAAAGTCGAGGCGGTCGTAGACCTCATAGGGCTGGGTCTTGCGCAAGTCCCATTCCACGCCAGAACCCCGCAGCATGGGGCCCGTAAAGCCTAGGGCCTTGGCGCGATCCGGGCCGACGACACCAATACCCACAAGCCGCTGCTTCCAGATGCGGTTATCGGTAAGCAGGGTCTCGTATTCATCCACACACTTGGGAAACCGCTGGGTGAAGTCGTCGATAAAGTCGAGCAGTGATCCCTGGCGATTCTCATTGAGCCGTCGTACTGACGACTTGCTACGCAGCCGATTAACCTGATACTGCGGCATGGCATCGGGAAGATCGCGATAGACGCCACCGGGGCGATAGTAGGCAGCATGCATGCGAGCACCCGAGACGGCCTCATAGCAGTCCATGAGGTCTTCCCGTTCGCGAAAGGCATAGAGAAACACGGCCATCGCGCCCACATCGAGGCCATGGGCCCCAATCCAGAGCAGGTGGTTCAGGATCCGGGTGATCTCATCGAACATGACCCGAATGTATTGCGCACGCAGCGGGGGTTCGACGCCGAGCAGCTTTTCTATGGCCATGACATAGGCATGCTCGTTACACATCATCGAGACGTAGTCGAGACGGTCCATGTAGGGCACCGACTGCAGGAAGGTCTTCGACTCGGCGAGCTTCTCGGTGCCACGATGCAGCAGCCCAATATGGGGATCGGCCCGCTGTACGACCTCGCCATCGAGCTCAAGCACGAGGCGAAGCACCCCGTGCGCAGCAGGGTGCTGCGGACCAAAGTTGAGGGTGTAGTTCTTAAGTTCGGCCATAGTGTTCTTCGCGAATCACGCGCGGCGTAATGTCACGCGGCTCGATGGTAACGGGCTGATAGATGACCCGCTTCTGCTCGGGGTCGTAACGCATTTCGACATAGCCCGAGAGCGGAAAGTCTTTGCGAAACGGGTGGCCGACAAAGCCGTAGTCGGTAAGCAGGCGACGCAGATCTTCATGACCTTCAAAGACAATGCCATAGAGGTCAAAGGCCTCGCGCTCATACCAGCCCGCGGCTGGCCAGATGCCGGTAAGAGAGGGCACCAGAGGAAGGTCGTCATCAGGGCAGAAGACGCGAAGACGCAGACGCTGATTGCAACTCACCGAGAGCAGATGACTGACCACCGCAAACCGCGGGCCCTCATAGCGCCCCTCTTTGTAGGCCTGGTAATCCACACCACAGAGGTCGATCAACGTATCGAACTCCAGGCCCGGCGCATCGCGCAACATTTCTGCGGCGGCCAGGTAGTGCGAGGCTGCCACCTCGACGGTGACTTCGCCAAGACTCACATGGCTGCGCACCACCATAGCGCCGAGCCGTGAAGTGGCATGGGAGACAAGCGCCTGTGCAGGAGACAAGGGAGCCTCAGAGACGGCATCGACGGATGCTTGCGCAGGAACCGGTGCGGCGGGAGACGGGGTTTGGGTCATGGGAACGCAGGCCTTGTCGGAATCGCTCGTGAAATGGCGCTAGTCGCGAGCGATGGTGCTGGTGCGCTTGATCTTGTTTTGAAGCTGCATGATGCCGTAGAGCAGCGCCTCGGCCGTTGGCGGACAGCCCGGCACATAAATATCGACCGGCACGATGCGATCGCAGCCGCGGACCACCGAATAGGAATAGTGGTAATAGCCGCCTCCGTTGGCACACGACCCCATGCTAATCACCCAGCGAGGCTCAGGCATCTGGTCATAGACCTTGCGTAACGCGGGTGCCATCTTGTTGCAAAGGGTGCCGGCCACAATCATGAGGTCTGACTGACGGGGGCTCGGCCGAAAGACGACACCGAAGCGATCGAGGTCGTAGCGCGAGGCGCCGGCATGCATCATCTCTACCGCACAACAGGCCAGGCCAAAGGTCATGGGCCACAACGACCCGGTGCGCGTCCAGTTGATTACCTGGTCTGCGGTGGTCGTGATGAATCCCTGCTTGAGAACGCCATCAATCGCCATGTCTTTATTCCCAGTCGAGGGCGCCCTTCATCCACTCATAGATGAAGCCAAGCACCAGAATGGCCAGAAAGATCATCATGGCCATAAACCCAAAGAAACCAATTTCGTGAAGGCTCACCGCCCACGGAAACAGGAAGGCAATTTCGAGGTCGAAAAGAATGAAGAGGATGGCAACGAGGTAGTAGCGAACATCAAACTGCATGCGGGCATCTTCAAATGCCTCAAAGCCACACTCGTAGGGGGAGAGTTTTTCTGAGTCGGGACGATGCGGGCCGACGAGCTTTCCGATCAGCATGGGGCCCACGCCCACAGCAATGCCGACCAGAATAAACAACAGCACTGGCAAATACGACTCAAGGCTCATAGGCCCCCCCCTTTTTTTGGTGCCGACGGCGAGACTCGAACTCGCACAGCTTTCGCCACTACCCCCTCAAGATAGCGTGTCTACCAATTTCACCACGTCGGCTACAGCACTTACTGCTTTGTCGGCGCATCCTCTTTGGGTGCTGCCGGAACCGGAGGCAGTTCGGGGGAAACAGCACCCGGAACTGACCCTGGAATAGACTCCATGATACCGCCTCCTGAGGCGTCGGTACGAATTCCCCGGCTGCCTACGTAGGACAAAGCCAGAGTGGCAGAAAAAAATACAACAGCAAGAATGGCTGTAGACCGGGATAAGAAGTTTGCAGAGCCCGAGGCGCCGAAGACTGACCCTGCACTGCCCGATCCGAAAGCGGCGCCGAGATCGGCCCCCTTGCCCTGCTGGAGCAAGACCAGCACGATGATGGCAACGGCAGAGGCCAGCTGAATGATCAATAAGAGGTTGGTGAACCAGGCCATAAGGTCATTTATTCCACGGTTGAATGAAGAGACTGGGCGGCCTGCACGATGCTCCAGAAATCACGCGGCTGAAGCGACGCACCACCGACCAACGCACCATCGACATCGGGCTGCGAAAAAAGCTCAAAGGCCAGACCAGGCTTCACACTACCCCCGTAAATAATCCGTACCGATGCGGCGGCGGAAGGTGCTCGCTCGGCGAGCACGCTACGAATGGCTGCATGCATAGCCTGGGCATCAAAAGGCGACGCGTTCTGCCCGGTACCAATCGCCCAGATCGGCTCGTAGGCAATGCTGACCTTGGAAATCTGGTCGGACTTAAGCGGGCCAAGCGCGGCCCGTACCTGCTCGGAGACCACCTCGACCGTACGACCCGACTGGCGATCGGCATGCGACTCACCGACGCAGACCACCGGCGAAATCGATTGCGACAGGAGCTGCTGTACCTTGAGGGCGACCCGCGCATTGGTGTGGCCCGAACGCGCGCGACACTCCGAGTGGCCTACTAGGCTAAATTGGCATTCGAAATCAGAGAGCATCGAGGCGGACACCTCGCC
>Ga0169931_10010200_pt1 | contig 13402 bp, 8 predicted proteins | sample Kivu_15m_20L_FD_129675 | JGI IMG/M metagenome (GOLD analysis project Ga0169931, IMG submission 129675) | Freshwater microbial communities from Lake Kivu, Western Province, Rwanda to study Microbial Dark Matter (Phase II) - Kivu_15m_20L... | ecosystem: Environmental > Aquatic > Freshwater > Lake ...
CCGTGGTCGATGGGCGGTGCGGCGGGCGACGGATCCTTCGTGAGGCTCAGGCGGCAGCAGCCGAGCATGTCACCGGGCCCGCCCTGCGCCTTGAGCACGATCCTCAGCTGCGTGCCGGCGGGCAGGTCGAGCGGCTTCTCGAACTGCACCACCGCCACGGACGGCTGGTGCCTCACGAGGTGGCCGCGGTCGGCGCGCCACGCCGAATGCTCGTCCGCGTCGATCATGTTCGCCACGGGGCCGACCGACACGGTCGGTGACGGACCGTCCTTGGCCGCGGCGGCCTTCTTCGGATCGAACCCGGGCCGCGGCACCATCTGCTCCGGCTCGGAGAAGTCGGCCGTGGCATTCACGAGCTTCACGTCCTCCCATGCCGTCGCGTCGGGCTTCTTCACCTGCACCTGCAGCCGGGCCACCGTCCAGCGGTCGTCGCGCCCGGGACCGTTCATGAACAGGTCGCCGTCGGTGAGCGCCTCGAGCTGCAGTCCGGTGACGCCGCCGAGGTCGGGGCGGCCGTCGAAGAAGTGCGTCGCGTCGCGATGACCGATCGACAGGATCGAGCCGTCGGCCCGCTGCGTGGGATGGGTGAGCAGGCCGTTCGAGTGCATCTCCTCCATCCTGATCGGCGTCCACGCCGGCAGGTGGGCCACGGCGGCGGCGGCCCACGCCTCCATCTCGGCCTGCCAGTGCGGCCGCAGCCGCCGGATCTCCTCCTCGGCGGCGGCGATCTCCGACCCGATCGACTCCAGCGCCCGCTGCTGCTCGGGCGTGTAGACGTAGGAGCGCGCCTCGTACGTGTCGTTGAGGAAGGCGAACATCCCGAAGTACTCGTCCTGCGTGAGCGGGTCGAACTTGTGGGAGTGGCACTGGGCGCACTGCGTCGTCAGGCCGAGGACCGCCTTGCCGACGCAGTCGATGCGGTCGAACATCTCGACCATGCGGAACTCCTCCGCGATGATCGCCCCCTCCTCGTTGAGCATGCTGTTGCGGAGGAATCCGGTGGCCACAACCTGGTCCTGCGTCGCGTTCGGCAGCAGGTCGCCGGCGATCTGCTCGATCACGAACTGGTCGTATGGCAGGTCGCGGTTGCACGCCGCGATCACCCAGTCACGCCACGCCCACATGTCGCGGGGAAGATCCTTCTCGTAGCCGTTCGAGTCGGAGTACCGCGCCAGGTCGAGCCAGTGACGGGCCCACTTCTCGCCATACCGGGGGCTCGCGAGGAGCCGCTCGACCGTCTGCTCGTAGCCGTCACGACGGAAGGCCTCGATGTCAGCGGGCGACGGCGGCAGTCCCACGATGTCGAGCCAGAGCCGGCGGCAGAGCGTGGCGTCGTCGGCCTGCGGCGCGGGAAGCACCCCGCGCGCGGCGAGCCGACCGCGCACGAACGCGTCGATCGGGTGCGTGACGCCCGGCACCGCCGGCGGGGTCGCCTTCCGCGGCGGCTCGAAGGCCCAGTGGCCCGCATACTCCGCACCGCCGGCGATCCAGGCCTCCAGGATCGCCCGCTCGTCGCTCGTCAGCGGCTTGTTCTCGTGCGGCGGCGGCATGATCTCGTCGGGATCACGGGCATGGATCCGGCGCACGAGTTCGCTCTCGGCGGGCCTGCCGACGGCGATCGCGGCCAGGCCCGACTCGCCCCCGGCGAGGGCGGCGTCGCGCACGTCGAGCCGCAGGCCGCCCTGCCGCGTCGCCGCGTCACGCCCGTGGCAGTGGGTGCAGTGCTCCGCGAGGATCGGCTGCACGTGCTCCACGAAGTCGATCCGCTGTGGCACGTCGGCATGGGCGAGCGCGGCGGCGAGGACGACCCCCGCCGTGACGGTGAGCCGCCGGAGACCCGGATGGAACGGGGGCGTCGATCGTCTCGCCCCCCCACGTGCCCGCGCGAGCCGGCTCATGCGAGGATCTCCTCGATCACCCGCGCGCCCTCGACACCGGTGAGCTTCGCGTCCAGCCCCTGGAACTTGACACTGAACGCGTCGTGACGGATGCCGAGGAGGTGGAGCATCGTCGCGTGCAGGTCGTGCACCGTGCAGACGTGCTCGACCGCGGCGTAGCCGAGCTCGTCGCTCGCGCCATGCACGAGGCCGCCCTGCACGCCGCCGCCGGCCAGCCAGACGCTCATCGCCTTGTTGTGATGATCGCGCCCGCTGCCCCCCTGCGACATCGGCGTGCGCCCGAATTCGCCGGCCCAGACCACGAGGGTGCTGTCGAGCATGCCGAGTTTCTTGAGGTCGGTGATGAGCGCCATGCACGCCCGGTCGATCTCCTCCGCCTTGAGTCGCACGCCGTCCTTCACGCCGCCGTGGTGGTCCCAGTCCTTGTGGTAGAGCTGGATGAAGCGCACGCCCCGCTCCGCGAGCCGCCGCGCGAGCAGGCAGTTCGACGCGAAGGACCCGTCCCCGGGGCGACACCCGTACAGCTCGAGCGTCGCGGCGCTCTCGGCCGACATGTCCATCAGCTCGGGCACACTCGCCTGCATCGCGAAGGCCATCTCGTACTGCGCGATGCGGGTGGCGATCTCCGGATCCCCCGTGAGGGCGTCGTGCTGCGCGTTCAGGGCGTTGATCACGGCGATGTCGCGCCCCTGCCGCTCGCGGGTGATGCCGGCGGGATTGCCGAGATAGAGCACCGGATCGCCACGGCCGCGCAGCTGCACGCCCTGGTACCGGCTCGGCAGAAAGCCGCTCGACCACTGCCGCGCCGCGATCGGCTGGTTCTGTCCTCCCTTGCCGAGCGAGGTGAGCACGACGAAGCCCGGCAGGTCGGCGGCCTCGCTGCCGAGGCCGTAGGTCACCCACGAGCCCATGCTCGGCCGACCCGCGATCTGCGAGCCGGTGTTCATGAACATGTGGGCGGGGTCATGGTTGATCGCCTCGGTCGTCATCGAGCGCACGAGGCAGATCTCGCCGAGCACCGAGCCGATGTGAGGGAAGAGCTCGCAGAGGTGCGTGCCGGCCGGACCCATCGGCACGAAGGGATGCTGCGGCCCGAAGCAGACGAGCTTCTGTCCCTGCAGCTGCGCGAGCTGCTGCCCCTTCGTGAGGCTCTCCGGCATCGGCTGCCCGTGCATCTCGGCGAGCTTCGGCTTGTGGTCGAACGTCTCGAGATGGGACGGGCCGCCCGCCATCGACAGCCAGATGACCCGCTTGGCCCGCTGCGGCAGGGGCGGCGGCGCGAGCACGCCGGTCAGCGGAGCGGCCGCCGCCCGATCGCCCGCCAGCGACGCCAGCGCGACGGCACCGACGCCCTGGGAGGTTCGGCCGAGGAAGGCTCGGCGGGCGAGGGCCGCCCGCAGGTCGGCGGAGGCACGACGGGAGTCGTTCATGATCACGGCCTCGTGATGGTCTCGTGCAGGTTGAAGAGCACGCGGGCGACGTGGGTCCAGGCCGCGAGTTCAACCCGGTCGATGCCATCGGGCACGGACGCGAGGCCCGCCTTCGCGAGGCCGTCGGCGGCGGGAGGATCGGCCCGGTAGGCCGCGAGCTGTTCGTGGTAGAGCGGCAGGAGCGTCGCGAGCTCCTCGACGCGGGGCAGCCGCTGGAGCGCCTGCCGCCAGGCCCAGGCGATCCGCTCCTCGGGCGGCCCGCCCCCCTCCTTCACGATGCGCACGGCGAAGGCCCGCGCGGCCTCGACGTAGCTCGGGTCGTTCAGGAGCACGAGCGCCTGCTGCGGGATGTTCGACCGCGTCCGCTCGGCGCAGCATTCCTCGCGGCTCGGGGCGTCGAAGGCGAGCATGCTCGGATGCAGGAACGACCGCTGCCACCACGTGTAGAGGCCGCGACGGTACTGCTGGGCGCCCGTGTCGGCCGGGTAGGTCCGCGTCGGGAAGTTGAGGTTTTCCCAGTAGCCCTCGGGCTGGTAGGGCTTCGCGCTCGGGCCGCCGATCGTCCGCACGAGCAGGCCGCAGGAGGCCAGGGCGGTGTCGCGCACGAGCTCCGCATCGAGACGCCACGCCGACTGCCGGGCGAGCTCCCGATTGGCGGGGTCGGCGGCGAGCGCCTCGGGCGATGCGGTCGAGGCCTGGCGGTAGGTGTCGCTCGACACGATCGTGCGGACCATGTGCTTCACGTCCCACGCCGAATCGACGAACTCGCATGCCAGCCAGTCGAGCAGCTCCGGGTTCGCCGGCGGGTCGCCCTGCGCGCCGAGGTCGTCGAGCACCCGCGAGAGGCCCGCGCCGAAGAACTGCTTCCACAGCCGGTTCATCACGACCCGCGCCGTGAGCGGGTTCTCGCGCGACACGAGCCACCGCGCGAGGTCGAGACGGTTCGGATCGCGACCCTCGATCGTCGGCGCCGGCAGGAAGGACGGGAACGCGGCCTTCATGACCTCGCCGCTCTCGTCCATCCAGTTGCCGCGGGGCAGGATCCGGACGACGCTCGGCGGATTCCTGCGCACCGTCACGAGGCACTTCGTCAGCGCGCCGTAGAACTCGTTGCGGGCCTTTTCGGCGCCCGCGAACGCGTCCTGTTCGGCACGGAAGAGCTGCGGCGACACCTTCGCGCGGAAGTAGGCGCGCAGCGCGTCCCGCTCGGGGCCGCTCCGACCGGCGGCGTCCTTCCTGAGGGCCGCCGCCACCTGGGCCGCGGCCTTCGCATCGGCCTCCGCCGCCTGTGCGTCGGGGCGGAGTTCCGGCAACGTCACCTCGTACGCGACGACGTCGTGCTCCCACTGTCGCTGCGCGGCGTCGAGCTGCGGCACGACGGCGTCGAGCGCCTTGCGGGCCGCGGCGAGCGCGGTGTCCAGGTCGGCCAGCTTGGTCACGTCCTCCGGCGGCGCCACCACCATGCCGTCCTCACGACGGCCGATCGGGCGTTCGTCCACGTCGGCGAAGAAGGCCCCGAGCGCGTAGAAGTCTCGCGTCGTGATGGGATCGAACTTGTGGTCGTGGCACTGGGCGCAGCCGGTCGTCTGACCGAGCCACACCGCCCCCACCGCCCGCACCCGGTCGGTGAGCATGCGGGACTCGTAATCCTTCGGCTGCGCCCCACCTTCCTCCGTCGTAAGCAGGAGGCGGTTGAAGGCCGAGCCGACCCGCGTCTCCGGCGTCGCGTCGGGAACGAGGTCGCCCGCGAGCTGATGGACCGTGAAGCGGTCGAACGGGACGTTGTCGTTGAAGCTGCGGATCACCCAGTCGCGGTAGGGCCAGACGTTCCGCGGATTGTCACTGTGGTAGCCGATCGTGTCGGCGAACCGCACCACGTCGAGCCAGCCGATCGCCATCCGCTCGCCATAGTGGGGACTGGCGAGCAGCCGCTCGACGACGCGTCCGTAGGCGTCCGGCGAGGCATCCGCGAGGAACGCGTCGACCTCCTCCGGCGTCGGCGGCAGGCCGGAGAGATCGAACGACAGTCGGCGCAGGAGCGTGCGGCGATCGGCCTCGGGCGCGGGCTCGAGTCCGACGCGCTCGAGCCGTGATCGCACGAGGTGATCGATCGCGTTCATCCCGGGCGGCACCGCGGGCCTGACGGGCGGCTCGTAGGCCCAGTGCCGCTGGTACTCGGCCCCCTCGGCGATCCACCGGACGAGCAGGTCTCGCTCGGCCGCATCGAGCGGCTTGTGCGCCTCCGGCGGCGGCATCACGAGGTCGGGATCGAGCGAGCGGATGCGCGCGACGAGTCCGCTCTCCTCCGGACGGCCGGGCACGATCGCGCCGGCGGCGAGGGCCGACGCACGATCGTCGAGCCTGAGGTCGGCCTGCCGCTTGCCGCCGTCGGGGCCGTGGCAGGCGAAGCAGTGGTCCGACAGGATCGGCCGGATGTCGCGATTGAAGACGACCGTGTCGACCGGCGGCGCGGCCACGGCGGCGGACCACGCGACGGCGCAGCACGCGACGCCCGCGCGGCCCGATGTGGCGATCAGGCGGATCGACGATGACGAGCCGCCACCCGCCGTGGGGGCGGTCGCTCCTGCAGGCGACGACACGTCATACCTCTTCGAGCCGGCCCGTGCTGTCGCCGAGCCGCTCGGCATGCACGCCGAGCCGGTCGAGCAGCGCGAGGTACAGATTCGTCATCGGCGTCTTCGCCGCGACACGGATGTGCCGGCCCGGATGCAGCGCGCCAGCCCCGCCGCCGCACAGCAGAATCGGCAGGTCGTCGTGGTTGTGACGATTGCCGTCTCCGATGCCGCTGCCGTAGACGATCATCGAGTGGTCGAGGAGCGTGCCGTCCCCCTCGCGCACCGCCGCGAGCGCGTCGAGGAAATAGGCGAGCTGCGTGACGTGGAAGCGGTTGATCCGCCGGATCTTCTCCTGCTTCGCGGCATCGTTGCCGTGGTGCGAGAGGTCGTGGTGCCCCTCCGGCACGTCCATGAACGCGTAGCTGCGGTTGCTTCCCTCGTTGGCGAAGACGAACGTCGAGACCCGCGTCGTGTCGGTGCGCCACGCGAGCACGAGCACGTCGGCGAGCAGACGCAGGTGCGCCTCGTAGTCCGCGGGCACGCCCTCCGGCCGCTGCGCGGCCAGCGCCGCGGCATCCTGACCCTTGCCCGCGTTCTCGATCCGCCGCTCGATCTCGCGCACGGCCGTGAGGTACTCGTCGAGCTTGCGACGGTCGGCCCCGCCGAGCCTGCCCTCGAGCCGCCGGGCATCGGCGGCGACGAAGTCGAGGATGCTCTTGTGGGCCACGCGGCGCTCGGCGCGCTGCGCCTCCGTCTCGCCGGGACGACCGTCGGCGAAGAGCCGCTCGAAGACGAGCCGGGGGTTGGTCTCCTTGGGGATCGGCTGCGTCTCGCTCTTCCAGGCGATGTTCGCCGAGTAGGCGCAGCTGTATCCGGAATCACAGTTGCCGGACTGACCGCCCGCGTCGGCCCCGATCTCGAGCGACGGGAAGCGGGTCTGCCGGCCCAGATGGCCGGCCGCGAGCTGGTCGACCGAGACGCCGGCGCGGATGTCCGCCCCGAACGTCTTCTTTGCCTGCATCCCCGTGAGGAAGGTGGTGAGCGCGCGGGCGTGGTCGCCACCCCCGTCGCCGTTGGCGTTGGCCTTCAGGTGCGCCAGCCCGCTGATCACGCTGAAGCGGTCACGGTGCGCGGCGAGCGGCTCGAGAATCCACGGCATCTCGTAACCCGACCCCTCGGTTCCGGGGGTCCAGTCGGGCATGTGCTTGCCGTTGGGCACATAGAGAAAGCCGATCCGCACGGGATGGGCGGCCGTCGCCGCAGCCGCGCCACGGGCGGGCAGCATCGCCTCGAGGAGCGGCAGCGAGACCGCCGTTCCCATGCCCCGAAGAACCGTCCGCCTCGAGAGCACCGCCGCCATGGGTTCACCTCGTCGTCGCGATGAAGCACCCGGCCCGCGGAACGCGCCCGGGCCTGATCCGACCTCAATTCTACGCCATGAACACCGCGGGTCCCACCACATTCCCGCGGGTTTCCCGCGGGAGGGACCCTGCGTTCCTTATCGGCCCGCTGGCGCCTCCCGCTGGCGAAATGCCGGGCTTTTCACGATTTCGGCCACGAGCACGGAGAACCGATCGCCGCCCTCGCGGCAGCGCGCGGCGATCCGCTCGACCGCGCAGGCGTCGTACCACTCGAGGCCACGTCCGAGGGCGTAGGTGAGGAGCTTCTCGGCGAGGCACCGCCGGAAGTCGTGCTCCCGCTCCTTGAGCAGCACCTTGAGTTCGCCGGGACCGCGGAAGGTGCGGCCGTCGGGCAGCTCGCCCGACGCGTCGATCTCGCTCTCCCCGTCCGTCGTCCGCCACCCGCCGACGGGATCGTAGTTCTCGAGACCGAACCCGAGCGGATCCATCAGCCGGTGGCACGCCGCGCAGCCGGGGTCGGCACGATGCTGTTCCATCCTCTGCCGCAGCGTGCCCGTGAGCGGCTTCTGCTCGGTGCCCTCGGGGAGCAGCGGGACGTTCGGCGGCGCCGGGGGCGGAGGCGCGGCGAAGAGGTTCTCGAGGATCCACTTGCCGCGCTTCACCGGGCTCGTGCGCGTGGGATTGCTCGTCACCGCGAGGATGGACGCCTGACCGAGCAGCCCGCCCCGTGTGGCGCGATCCACCGACACCCGCACGAACGCATCGGGGTCGTTCTCAGGCAGCTTCGCGTCGGTGATCCCGTAGTGCTTGGCGAGCCGGGCGTTGACGAACGTGGAGTCGGCGTCGAGGAACTCGAGGATGCTGCGGTCCTCCACCACGATCGCCCGGAAGAACTCCTCCGTCTCGCGCCGCATCGCCCGCCGCAGCGGCTCGTCGAAATCCGGAAACCGCTTGGCGTCGGGCGCGAACGTGTCGAGCGACCGCAGCTGGAGCCACTGGCCCGCGAAGTTGTCGACGAGCGCCCGGGCCTTCGGATCGCCGAGCATCCGCCGGGCGGCCGCGACGAGCTGCTCGTCGGTGTGCAACTGCTTCGCCGCGGCCGTGCGGAAGAGATCGTCGTCGGGCATGCTGCTCCAGAGGAAGTAGGAGAGCCTCGACGCGAGCTCCACGTCGTCGAGATCGCGCACGGCGCCCGCGGGAGGATCGGCCTCGATGCGAAACAGGAACGACGGGGAGACGAGCAGCCCCGAGAGGACGACCCGCACCGCCTCCTCGGCACTCTGCCCCCGCGCGCGGGCCGCGTCGAAGAGCCCCATGAGCGCGTCGAGCTCCTCCGGAAGTGACTTGCGACGAAACGCGCGCGAGGCGTACGGCGTCACGAGCGCCCGCACCGTCGCCCGCTGGGTCGCCGGGTCGGCCGCCGGATCGATCGGCACCTTGAAGAACCGCCGATGCGGCTCCGGAAAACGCTCGGGGGCGAGGCCGATCGGACCGACCACCTCGATCCGCTCGACGTGGAGATTGCGATCGCGATTCTTCGGGTCGGGATCGGCGGGCCGGTAATAGTCGTTGAGAAAGGCGGCCGCGACCGTGTGCCGCCCGGCCGGCACCTCGAGCCGCACCTCGTAGTCGCGCAGGTCGCCCCGCCGGTTCGGCACGTCGAACGTGCGGTTCTCCCTGCCGTCGAGCCTGACCGCCATCCGCGCGGGCTCGGGACCGGCCTGGTCGCCCGCCGCCTGCACGCGGATGAGGTATTCGGCCGCCGCGGGCGACTCGAACTCCCCCGTCACCTCCCCCTGCGACGAAAGCGTCTTGCCGGGAAACCGGCGCACCTCGGCGTTGGCCTCGTCGGCGATGAACACGACCTCACGGACGATCTCCTCGGCCGCCGCCAGGTAGCGCTCGAGCAGCACCGGCGGCAGCGTGAGCACGTCGCCGATCGAATCGAATCCATAGCCGATGTCGTCGGCGGGAAAGTCGGCAGCGGGCCGCACCTTCACGCCGAAGAGATCCCGGACCGTGTTGTCGTATTCGGCGCGGTTGAGCCGGCGGAGCGTCACGCGGCCGGGTCGCTCGCCCGTCGAACAGTCGGGCACCAGCGCGAACTCCCCGATCCAGCGGGCGATCGTGCCGCGCTCCGCGGCGGTGGGCTGCGCCGCATCGGCCGGGGGCATGACCGACGCCTCGACCTGCCGCAGCACCTTCTGCCAGCTCGCCCGCTCGGTGGTCCGTGCGGCCGCCTCCGTCAGGCGATCGAAGCCGACCCCGCCGGCCGGCGAGTCGCCGGCGTGGCATTCGCCGCAGTACCGCTCGAGAAGCGGTCGCACGTCGCTCGAATAGGACGGCGGCGTGGCTGAGGCGACCAGCGGCAGGCACGCCGCGATCGCCATGCCGATGCGCGCGACGGCCGGAGTCCCGACCGCCGTGTGACGGATGCGTCCACCGCTCATGCGCATTCCTTCGAGGCCCGAGGCCCTGCCAACCCGACGCCCTCTGGCTCTCACCACCGTCTTCCATCATATTCGCCCGGCGGTGCGAAGGTATCGAATCGCATGGGCGACGCACGCCCCGCGGAGCGGCGCCTCGAACGCGTGTCAGGAGCGTGACCGTGGGACGGCGAGCATGCGGGCGGGGCACCATGCAGGCTCCGATCACGGCCGCGCTCGTCATCCTCACCGCGGTGCCGTCTTGCTTTGCCGCAGAGCCGCTGGTGCCGCGGGTGCAGGCGGTGCCGCTCCCCGGGGACGTGACGTCGTTCCGACTCGACGACCGAGAGCTCGTCGCGTTCCATCACGACCCGCGCGCGATGCGGCCCTTCTGGTATCCGCTCCGCTCCTCGCGCGAGCCGAGCCTCACCCGCATGGGGCATCCGCACGACCCGGTCGGTCACTCGCACCACACGAGCGCGTGGATCTCCCACAACGCGGTGGACGGGATCGATTTCTGGGGCGACCGGGCGAAGCGCCAGGGCCGCATCGTCACCGTCGAGGTCCCACGCGACGCGCACGTCGATGGTGCCGACGCGGCATCCCTGCGCGTCGTGAACCACTGGCTCGACGCCGCCGATGGCACCATCGTCGCGATCGAGACGCGGAGGACGGAGGTGCGGCCGATCGCCGGCCCGGGTGACTGGCTGCTGGTGGTCGATCTCGAGTTCACGCCGCCGCCCGGCCGGTCGTTGACCTTCGGCGCGACCGGCTTCGGCCCGATCGGCGTGCGCATGGCGCGGAGCATCGGCGTGCACGACGGCGGTGGCCGGATCCTCAACTCCGCGGGCGAACGGAACGAGCAGGAGGTCTTTCGCCGGCCCGCAGCCTGGTGCGATTACGCCGGCCGGATCACGAATGACGCCGACGGGTTCGGGGGCATCGCGATCTTCAACCACCCCGGCAATCCGCGGCATCCCACCGCGTTCCACGTGCGGGACGACGGCTGGATGGGCTGCTGCCTGAGCCTCGATGATCCCGTGACGGTGGCCGACGGCGACACGCTGCGGCTGCGGTACGCCCTCTGGGTCCATGACGGGATCCCGGATGCCGCCGCGGTGGAACGCCGCTGGGACATCTTCGCGGCGCTCCCGCCGCCCGAGCCGGCACCGGCACCCGGGGGCCCGTGAGTCCCGTCGCGGTCAGCCGGGCCCATCGTCGCGTCGATCGCGCGAACGGATCCGCAGGAGGGCCTTCACCCTGTTGATGCCGCCGGCCCGCTCGCAGACGGCGACGAGCGAGGTCCTCGGGGACTCGGGCTCCGACTTCGCGGGCTTGCTCGGGTCGAAGTCACCCTTCTCCATCGCGTCCTTGATGTGCGGATACCAGCGATCCGCGAACACGGGGATGAGGGACAGCGACTTGAGCACACCCTCGGCCGGCACGCCGTCGGTGCCGGCGAAGTGATCGACCCGCAGCCGCACCTCGCCGTCGGCCGGATGGAGCTGCGTCTTCACGAGCGGCGTCTCGGCCGACGCCGCCATGAGGCAGGCGTACAGCGCCTCCTTGTGCGTGGCCAGGCGACTGTCGAACGCCCACGGGGCATCGACCGTCAGGCAGCCGTTCGCCTGGTCGAAGGCGAGGTGGACCGTGATCGACCGCGCCCCCGCCACGTTCTTGTAGGCCCGCGTCGGAATCTCCGTCTTCACGCACGCATCCTGGTCGCGGCGACACGGATACCCGTGGCCCGTCAGGATCAGTTCGATGTCCTCGAGTGTCTTCGCCATGCTCGTGCCTCCTCTGGGTGTCGTCGTGCGTTCGCGATCCGGCCTCGACTCCTCGCTCTACGCGCCGGATCGTCCCGCGCGTCAGGGCGTGCCCTGCGTCATCCGGCCTTCCGAGCCTCGCCGTCCTCCCCGTCGTCGTCTCCACGATCGACGCCGCCCGGCTCGCCATCCCGGCCGTCGCCGGCACGCGGCTCCGTCGCCTCCCCGCCGATGCCGAAGATGCGGTCGAAGATGGCCTTCGCCTCGTCGTCATCCACGGCCGGCCCCTCACCCGAGATCACCCGGGCGAGCTCCTCGCTGCCGCCGGCCTCCTCCTCCAACGCGGCCAGGCGCCTGGCGGACGAGGTGCGTCGCGTGCGCTCCTCGAGGATCTCGAGCGCCACCTCTCCCGTCTGCATGGCACGACGGATCACCGGGTCGAACCGCTGGATGCCGCGGAGAACCGCCTGCACGGCACGATGGAACTGATCCGAGGTCAGCGACGCATCCTCCAGGGCGAGTTCCACGTTCGGCTGCAGCTCGCCGTCCTGCGGGTCGTGGTCGAACCGCAGCATCTTGTACCGGCCCTGCAGGGCCGGCAGGACGCCGAGCACAGCCGCGCGGTGGATGCAGGCATCGAGTTTCCAGGCGAAGGGGGCCGCGACCCGCAGAAAACTCCCCTCCTCCATCACCTCGATGACGACTTTCACATGGGCATCGCCGTCGCTGTCGCGGTACGTCGTCTCGTCGGGATCGCAGCCGAAGCCGATGAGGATCACGCCGGCCGACTCATCGACCATGTAGCGCAGGTCGTATTCGTCGAGAAACCCCTTCACCTCGTCGATGCTGGTCGGCATGGGCGTGTCCTCCGGTCGTGTGTCGTGGCTCGGCTGGGTGCCGCCTTCTCTACGGTCGTGCGGTCCCGGCGCTTCGGCCGTGGTCCGGGCGTCACCGCGCACGGCCGAATCGTGGTCAGCGGCCGCGCGGGAGGACGGCGAGCGTCGATTCGAGCAGGCCGCCGAGATGGTCGACGAGCCGCGCGGGAGGAATTCCGGTGACGGAGCGCGGGAAGTAGCGCGACAGGCCCGCCGTATCGGCACCGAGGCCGAGGCCGATCGTGCCGATGCCGCTCTCGTCGAGCCGGCGCACGGCCGCGGTGGTGGCGGCGGCGTTGTCCGGTTCACCATCGCTGAGCACGAAGAGGAGTTTCGGGACGCCCCGACGGCGCGCGAGCGCCGTGCGCACGGCATCGAGCGCGGGCGCCATCCGGGTCATGCCGTCGCAGGACGCGGGCAGGTTTCCCAGCCGTCGTCGCGTGGCCGTGTCGAGCGGCGCCTCCCACGCGAGTTCCTCTCGGCAGCGCGAGGCGAACGACCAGACGGCGGCCGGGACGCCGACCCGCCTGCAGACCTCGACCAGGAGCACGAGCCCGTCGAAGGCGTGCCGCATGCGCTCCCCGTCCGTCATGGAACCCGAGCGATCGACGAGCAGCAGCACCGCCGGGTCACGACGCACCGGCAGGACGGGCCGGCTCCAGAGCGAGCGGTACCGGCTGCGGTCCGCCTCGAATGCAACCGCCTGTCGCAGGTCGAGCCGCGCGCCGCTCGGGTGGCCCGTCGTCCAGCGGAGCCGCTGCTCGGGCACGAGACGTCGCAGCAGCTCGTCCCCCACGCGGTCGGCCACCCCTGCGATCCGCCTCCACGCCTCGAGGTACGCATCGCCTCGTTCATCCGCCGCGGGGCGGCACGATCGGCGTCGCCTGCCGGACGACGGCCTGCCGGCACGTCGTCGGGCACCTCGCGGTGTCGGTCGCAGCATGCGTGCGACCGGGCGTGCGCGGCCCGCAGGGCATCCCGTCTGCCTCAGGAATGCACGCGTCTCCTCGGCCGCGACACGCCCCAGCCCATCGCGACGGTCGAGCGCCACCAACCGTTCCCAGACGGGC
>Ga0169931_10010201_pt1 | contig 13400 bp, 12 predicted proteins | sample Kivu_15m_20L_FD_129675 | JGI IMG/M metagenome (GOLD analysis project Ga0169931, IMG submission 129675) | Freshwater microbial communities from Lake Kivu, Western Province, Rwanda to study Microbial Dark Matter (Phase II) - Kivu_15m_20L... | ecosystem: Environmental > Aquatic > Freshwater > Lake...
GCGTGGTACGACAATGAGTGGGGCTTCTCCAACCGCATGCTCGACACGACGCTCGCTTGGTCCAAGGCGAGCTGATCGTCATGCCGGTTCGTCGGATGCTCGATCTCGAGCTCAAGGGTCAGCGTGTGCTGATCCGTGAGGATTTGAACGTCCCCGTCGAAGGGGGTGTGATCACGAGTGATGCGCGTATTCGCGCCTCGCTGCCGACGATCCGCGCAGCACGCGACGCTGGTGCGCGCGTGATGTTGCTGTCTCACCTCGGTCGACCGAAGGAAGGCGAGTTTTCTGCAGAGAATTCGCTGCAACCGGTCGCGACCCGTCTTGGCGAGTTACTCGGTTCGCCGGTGCGACTTGTGCGCGATTGGTTGGACGGTATCGAGTGTGCGCCGGGTGAAGTCGTTTTGTGTGAGAACGTACGCTTCAACAAAGGCGAGAAGAAAGACGACGAAGCATTGTCGCGCCGTATGGCGGCACTCTGCGACATTTTCGTGATGGATGCCTTCGGCACCGCGCATCGAGCCGAGGCCAGCACACATGGCGTCGCGCGGTTTGCGCCGATCGCCTGCGCTGGCCCGCTTTTGGTTGGCGAACTCGAGGCGCTCGAGCGCGCACTCGCCAAGCCAGCGCGCCCGCTTGTGGCCATCGTTGCGGGCTCCAAGGTGTCGACCAAACTCACCGTGCTCGAGTCCTTGCTGTCGAAGGTCGATCAGCTGATTGTGGGCGGCGGTATCGCCAATACTTTCCTAGCGGCGACCGGTGTTGCCGTCGGCAAGTCACTGCACGAGCCTGACATGCTTGAGACCGCTCGCGCGTTGCTTGCGCAGGCGAAAGCCAAAGGCACGTCGATTCCCTTACCTACCGATGTCGTTGTAGCGAAGGAATTCTCATCTACCGCAGTAGCCACGACGCGCTCGGTCGCGACGGTCGCTGCGGACGAGCTGATCCTCGACATCGGTCCGTCGACGGCTCGTTCGCTTGCAACGCTCTTGCAATCAGCAGGCACGATACTGTGGAACGGTCCAGTCGGTGTGTTCGAGTTCGACTCCTTCGCGGGTGGCACGCGAGTCATCGCTGAGGCGATCGCGGCGAGTCCGGCGTTCTCGTTAGCAGGCGGTGGCGACACGCTGGCCACCATCGAAAAGTTTGGCGTTGAATCAGGCATCTCGTACATCTCGACCGGCGGTGGTGCGTTCCTCGAGTTCGTCGAGGGCAAGACCTTACCGGCAGTGGCGGCGCTGGAGGCCCGGTTCGACGCATAAGGCGCTGGCAAGGTGTCGCGGCGCACCTCACAATGAAGGCCTATGTTGCGTAGAACCAAGATCGTCGCCACCTTAGGGCCGGCGACAGACGACGTCGACGTCCTTTTCGATATGTGCCGGGCTGGCCTCGATGTGGCCCGGGTGAATTTCTCACACGGTAATCACGACGACCATCTGCGGCGCATCATGCTGTTGCGTGAAGCGTCGATGCGAGCAGGTCGATATGTCGCCATTTTGGGTGACCTCGCTGGTCCCAAGATTCGGATCGAGAGTTTCCAGAACGGCAAGATCGACCTGCAAGATGGTCAAGCCTTTGCGCTTGATACGGCGCTCGACTCCAAAGCCGGCACCGATTCCGTCGTCGGCGTCGCCTACAAGCAACTCGTCGATGACGTGAAAGCGGGTGATACGCTTCTGCTCAACGATGGTCTGATCGTTCTCGAAGTCACGGGTGTACACGGCACGCGTATCGATACTAAGGTGATCGCGGGTGGTGAGCTGTCCAATCGCAAGGGTCTCAACCGCAAGGGCGGCGGTATTTCGGCGCCCGCGCTAACTGACAAAGATTTCGAGGATATTCGCTTCGCTGCCGAGCAAGGACTCGACTATCTGGCCCTGTCGTTCGTGCGTGATGCGGCGGATATCAATAAAGCTCGTGAGTCGCTGAAGCAGGTCGGCGGTGAGTCCGTGCGCATCGTTGCCAAGATCGAGCGACACGAAGCGGTGGCCCATCTCGATGAAATCATTGCGGCTACCGATGTGATCATGGTGGCGCGAGGTGATCTTGGCGTTGAAATGGGTCATGCGGCGCTGACCGGTCTGCAGAAGACCATGATCTACAAGACGCGCCATGCGAATCGCATCGTCATCACGGCCACGCAGATGATGGAGTCGATGATCCAGAATCCGGTGCCAACGCGTGCCGAGGTGAGCGACGTCGCCAATGCCGTGATGGACGGTACCGATGCCGTGATGCTGTCGGCCGAAACAGCGGCCGGCAAATATCCGGTCAAGGCCGTCGCCGCGATGGCCGAGGTGATTGCGGGCGCCGAGCGCTATCAGTTCGCGGCGCACAGACCGCGCGAGCGCTTCGGTGCGATGTTTACCCAGACCGAAGAGGCGATTGCGAACGCCGTCATGTACACGGCCAATCATCTCGAGGTGAAGGCCATCGTTGCCCTTACCGAGAGCGGCGCGACGCCGCAATGGATGTCGCGCTTTCGCTCCGGCATCCCCATTTATGCTTTCACTCGACACGAGAAAACACGGCGTCGTGTGACTCTCTACCGCGGCGTGTATCCGGTGTCATTCGATCTGCCACGCGACACCGGCGAGGGTTTATTGCGAGCCGTGTTCCATCAATTGCTCGACCTGCAACTCGTCGACGAGGGTGACCAGATCATTCTCACCAAGGGTGAATTCTCTGGTGTGCAGGGCGGAACGAACTCCCTGCAGATCTTGACCGTTCATCGCTAGGGTCAGTCGTGGCAGCGAGTACGATCAAGCGTTGGGTCGGTCGTAGCTTGCTGATCCTCGCCACTGCGGTGGTGGTCGCCATCATCGCAGCGTGGTGGGCGGTGCGAGGATCACTCCCGGATCTCGACGGGAAACTTGAGACTGCGACGGGTGAACTGACGGCCGATGTTCGCATCGAGCGAGACGCCGACGGTGCACCGACCATTCGAGGCCGCAGCTTTCCGGATGTGGCCTATGGGCTTGGTGTCGCGCATGCGCAGGATCGTTTTTTTCAGATGGATCTGTCGCGACGCCTCGCGGCAGGCGAGTTGGCGGCATTGCTTGGGCCGACTTTGGTGGGGCAGGACAAATCCGCGCGAGTGTTTCGACTGCGCGAGGTTGCGAGGCAAGTTGTTGCCGATAGCACGGCGGAACAACGTGCTTGGATCGAGGCCTACACGCGCGGCGTGAACGCTGGTCTCGCTTCGCTCGATGCGAGGCCTTGGGAATATTGGCTGCTGAGACAAAAGCCAGCTGAGTGGCGCGTCGAGGACTCGATTCTGGTCGTGCATGCCATGTGGTGGCAGTTGCAGCACGAGAGCATCGAATCGGAAATGACGCGCCGCTCGATCAGTGCGCGGATCGAGGATCGGCTTCGAGCGAGAGCGGGTGATGGCGAGGTTGATCTCGGCGCCGCTCGCGCCGTGCAGCAATTTTTGTTTCCACGCGGCAACGAGTGGGATGCGCCGAACTTCGCGACTGAAGCAGAGCGGCAGGCTGCTAATGGCGGTGTTGCGTACTCAGCGCCAGCGGTGCCGCCACCAGAGTGGCTGGATCTGCGTAGTACGCGTTTGCCGAACGCAGTGGCTCGCGCGGCGTTTGATGAGCAAGCGCGGGGAGTCCCGGGTAGCAATGCATGGGCTGTCGCTGGCGCATATACCGCGAGCGGCGCCGCTTTGGTTGCAGGTGACATGCATCTGGGTTTGAGAGTGCCAACCGTGTGGTATCGCGCGCGCTTGATCGTCACCGACAACGATGGTTCGCCGGTTGAGCTCAACGGTGTGACCTTGCCAGGACTGCCCGCTGTAGCAGCGGGTAGTAATGGTCGAATCGCTTGGTCTTTTACCAACAGTTATGGCGATTGGGCGGATGTGCGGGCGTTGTCTTGTTCGTCGGCCCGTCGCGGGTATTTGGCGCGGGGCGGTGACACCGCTTTCGAGATTCGCCAAGAGCAAATCGACATCGCCGGATCCGAGCCCGAGATGTTCGAGATCTGGGAAAGCGAGGCGGGCCCGATCATCAAAGTCGATGGCGATGCGAAGACCGGTGAGACCTGCTGGGCGGCACGCTGGTTGATCACCGAGCGCGGTGCGACGAATCTTGCGAGTCTGGAGTTGCAGCAGGTGAGCGATCTCGATGCCGCCTTGCAGCTAGCGCCGCGAGTCGGCATCCCGCATCAAAATTTCACTGTTGGAGATCGCAGCGGAAAAATCGCATGGACCATCATCGGGCGTATCCCTGAGGGCTCTCTGGGTCCCGAGACGCCGCGCCCCATCGCCTGGCGTGATGCCGCATCGGCTCCGCGTATCGTCGAGCCAGAGGCAGGACGCCTATGGAGTGCGAACTCGCGTCACGTCGAGGGTGAGCTTGAGATCGTGCTCGGCAGTGACGAGGCGGATGGTGGAATGGGCTACGACATGGGTACGCGGCAAGGGCGTATCCGTGATCGACTGCTGTCGATCGAAGGCAAGGCTACGCCTGCGGATATGTTGTCGATCCAGTTCGACGGGCGAGCAGAGTTTTTGGATCGCTGGCAGAAGCTCGTACTAGGCGTACTCGACGAGGACGCCGTTAAAAATCATCCGAAGCGCGCCGAGTTGCGACGTTGGGCGGGCGAGTGGCAGGGGTTGGCCAAAGCCGATTCGGTGAGCTATCGCGTCGTCCGCGCTTATCGTGACACCACTCGTCGGGCTGTTTGGAACATGATCACCGAGTCGTTGCAAGCCGCGCAGGGTTCCTACCCGTATCCGCTATTCGAAGGATCGCTGTGGCGACTGGTTACGGAGCAGCCCGCTCACTTGCTGACAGCCAACTATCCCGACTGGCGTAGTTTTTTACTACAGCAAGCTGACCTCGTGATTGAGCGGCTCGAGGAGAGCTGCGGAGAACTCGCCAATTGTTCCTGGGGTCAGCACAACACGACACGGATCCGTCACCCGCTCTCGGCCGCTTTGGGGCCTCTTGCGCCTTATCTCGACATGCCGGCACGACAGCTCGATGGGGATATGAATGTGCCGTATGTGACGGGCCCGGCTTTTGGTGCCTCCGAACGCTTCGCGGTTTCACCTGGGCGTGAGTCGGAGGGATACTTGCAGATTCCAGGCGGCCAGAGTGGCCATCCTTTATCGCCTTTCTATCAAGCGGGCTTCGATGACTGGGTTAGCGGACGACCGCGGCCGCTGTTACCCGGCCCACCCGTACATTCTTTGACCTTGGTGGCCATGCCATGACTGATATGCGCTTTGTCGGCTCTGATCATTACATCGCTACAGATGACCTGGGTATGGCGGTCAACGCTGCCATTACTTTGGGTAGGCCCCTCCTGATCAAGGGCGAACCCGGGACGGGTAAGACCCAGCTTGCGCTCGAGGTGGCGGGTGCTCTTGGTCGACCGATCTTCGAGTGGCACGTGAAATCGACCAGCAAAGCTCAGCAAGGGCTTTACGAATACGACGCCGTCTCACGTTTGCGTGATTCCCAGCTGGGTGATCCGAAAGTGGCCGATATTCGAAACTACATCGTACGCGGCAAGTTGTGGGAGGCCTTCGATTCCGATGTGCAGCCGGTCTTGTTGATCGACGAGATCGACAAGGCGGATATCGAATTCCCGAATGATCTGCTGCGCGAGATCGACCGCATGGAGTTCTACGTCTATGAGACTCGCGAACTCATCAAAGCGCGGCATCGCCCGATCATCATCATCACGAGCAACAACGAGAAGGAGCTGCCCGACGCCTTTCTGCGCCGATGCTTCTTCCACTACATTCGCTTTCCCGACGCCGAGACGATGGAAAAGATCGTCGCGGTGCATTACCCGAACTTGAAAAAAGAGCTACTCGCCGAGGCCTTGGGCGCTTTTTACAAGGTGCGCGAGACACCGGGTCTGAAGAAAAAGCCCTCGACTTCCGAATTGCTCGATTGGATCAAGTTATTACTTGCGGAGGACATTCCGCCGGAAGCTCTGCGCAGCGATGATCCCAAGAAGGCGATCCCACCGCTGTATGGTGCCTTGTTGAAGAATGAGCAAGACGTTCATCTGTTCGAGCAACTGATCTTCCTCAATCGTCGCGCGCGCTAACGCCGATGCTGATTCGCTTCTTCTTTGATCTGCGCTCGGCAGGCGTTCCGGTGTCGATCACCGAACTGCTGTCGTTGCTGCAGGCGCTGGAGGCGCGGGTCGCTTACTGTTCCGCAGAGGAGTTCTACTGGCTTGCGCGACTGACGCTCGTGAAGGATGAGCGGCACTTCGATCGCTTCGATCGTGTCTTTGCAGAGCATTTCGCGGGTGCCGAGCGGGTATTCGAGAAGATCGTCGCACAAGTCCCCGCCGAGTGGCTGCAGATGATGGCCGAGCGCCTTTTCACCGAGGAGGAGTGCGCCAAGGCGCAGGCTCTAGGCAGCTGGGACAAGTTGCTCGAGACCTTGCGCGAGCGTCTGAAGGAACAGAAAGAGCGTCACTCGGGCGGCAACAAATGGATTGGCACCGGCGGTACATCGCCCTTCGGCTCGGGTGGCTACAACCCGGAGGGTATTCGTATCGGCGATCAGGGGCAGCGCCAGCGCCGAGCCGTCAAAGTGTGGGAAGCGCGTGAGTATCGCAACTTCGATGATCGTCGCGAGCTCGGTACGCGCAATCTCAAGATGGCACTACGTCGCTTGCGCAAATTCGCGCGGCAAGGCGCGGCCGACGAACTGGATCTCGATAGCACCATCAACGCCACGGCGCGTAATGCCGGTTGGCTCGATCTGAAACTGCGTCCCGAGCGTCGCAATGCCGTGAAAGTGCTGCTGTTGCTCGATGTCGGCGGCTCGATGGATGATCACATTCGCTTGTGCGAAGAGCTATTCTCGGCCGCCCGTAGTGAGTTCAAGCATCTCGAGCATTTTTATTTTCACAACTTCATTTACGAAACTTTGTGGAAGGACAATCGGCGTCGCCACTCGGAGAAAACCACCACCTTCGATTTGCTGCGAACTTTCAACTCCGATTACCGTGTGATCTTCGTTGGCGATGCCGCGATGAGTCCTTACGAGATTTTGCAGCCGGGTGGCAGTGTTGAACACTGGAACCCCGAGGCCGGTGTCGAGTGGATGCGACGCTTCACGGCGCATTTCCCCAAACTGATCTGGTTGAATCCGACGCCGGAAGAGCACTGGGGTTGGACGCCATCGATCCGACTGACTCAAGAACTGGTCGAGGATCGGATGTTCCCGCTTACGCTCGATGGGCTCGATCGTGCGATGGCGGCGTTACGTCGCAAGGTCGTATCGTAAGGCCTTAAGCCAGGCTGCACTCAAGCCAAGAAATCCAAAATAACTTCGCGCTGTCTCAGCGTGTCTTGGTAACCAAGCTCGATCAATTCTCGCGTATAGACGCCTTCGAAGAGCAGATAGCTCGCCAACAGCCCACCCGACGCACCGCGTGCGCCGATGACCGAGAGCAGAGTTCGCAAAGCGCTCGGTAAGGCGCTCAAGTGACGTACAGCAATATCTCTCGGGTCGGCGGTCGGGGCGAGACGAAGTGCTGCAACGGGGCGCAAACCCACCATCGTTTTCTCGGCTTCACTCAAGAATCGATTCGTGCGCTCGAGTTGATCGAGGTCGGCATCGACCTGATCGCTAAACAGCGTGTCGAGCATGAAACCAAAGATATCGCCGGAGGAGGGCGATCTGAGTGAACGAAATTCGTCGTCAATGCCGGCAGCATTCTGCGCGCGCACACCGAGTACCAGGATGCGCTCTGCACCCAAGTGGATGGCCGGCGAGAGTGGCGCGAGTTGTCGCATCGCGCCATCGCCGAAATAACGATCGCCGATTTTTACCGACGGGAATAGAAACGGGATGGCCACACTCGCCATCAAGTGATCGAGACTCAAGGGTGTCCGGGCGCCGATCCGTCGTACACCTTGCCAGTCGCTAACGGATGGATTCGCCTCGAAGAAAATTCGGTGTTGGCCACCGACGTAGGAGGTCGCTGTCAGCGCGAGGGCATGCAGTGCGCCTTCCCGAGTGTGGCTGCGGATCAGATCCCAGTCTATTCGTTCGGCCAGGAGTCGGCGCAGCGGCGAGTTGTCGAACAGCGCATCCGGAGCGCTCGCGAGGCGGCCGCTTGAGATAGCCGAGAGCGACCAACGTGCGCCGGCGCGAAGCATGGCGGCTGTGTCGGCTTCGAAAACCTGTCCGACCGTGAAATTTCCCCATACGTATTCGAGGCGGCGAACCCCCTCTCGCCAGTCGCGCGCATGGGTGGCGAGCACCGCCGCGCAGACGGCACCCGCGGAGGTGCCGACGATGATGTCGAACGGCGGTTCTTCCGTGGGGATGATTTCGGTCAAGGCCTTCAGTACCCCGACCTGATAGGCCGCGCGGGCTCCGCCACCCGACAAGACGATAGCTGTGCGCTTGCGCATGGCACTATGATAAGCGCTCACCCCCAAGGACAGGAGAATGAACATGCGATCGATATCCCGTTGGATCTCCGGTCTCGCTCTGCTGCTACTTGCCACGGTGGCCTTGGCGAGCGCTCCCAAGGTCGGCTCACCGGCGCCGGATTTTCGCTTGCAGGATCAAACCGGCAAGTGGGTTTCTTTGAAAGAGCAGCGCGGTAAGTGGGTTGTGCTTTATTTTTATCCCAAGGACAACACGCCTGGATGCACGACCCAAGCCTGTGAGTTCCGTGACGATATTTTTGCCTTCCGACGCGAGGGAGCCGTGATCTACGGCGTCAGTGTCGATGACGTGGACTCCAAGAAGGAATTCGCCAAAGAACACAGTCTGCCGTTCTCGGTGCTGGCCGACCCCAGCAAGCAGACGACGGCCGCTTACGGTGTGCTGCAGAAGATGCTCGGCATGTTCGAGATCGCTCGCCGCGATACCTTCATCATCGATCCCGAGGGTCGCATCGCCAAGCATTGGGAAAAGGTCGATGCCAAGGGGCACTCGGCGATGGTCTTGAGCGAACTGAAGCGACTGAAAGGTGCTTAAGCACTGAAGTTAGCGATCCGACCTCGGATCGTCCGAAAATGGACAAAGGATGATGCCGTCGGGTCACTAGCTAGCGACTGGCGGCATCATCTGAGCCTTCCTGACAAGAGGGGGTTCATCCATGTCTCAGTCTTCCGATCTGCAACGACCCGAGCGACGTGAATTTCTGACAACCGCAAGTGCGGGTGGTGCCTTGGCCATCGGTGCCGCGGGGATCGCTGGGATGACCCTCGGTGGGCCTTTGGCTAGCGCCTCGGCTGCATTGCATTCGTTGCACGGTCGTGGGCCGGGTCTCAAGGGTCCCTATCTCGATCTTTCAACCGGGCGTGGCAATCAGCTCGCTTATGCGCGCATCCAAGGTGATCTCGACTTCGGCAAGCAGAAGTACTTCTGGTTCAAAGGCTATGTGATGGCCATCGAACCGCAGAAAAAAGTAGTCGACTTGATGGGAGCTTCAGGCTTCGGCGTCATCCGTCTCGAGCAGGGGCCGAACGGCGGCATTCGTCGCATGTGTCGCGAGGTGATCGTCTACACCGATTTGCGTAGTGGCGAAGTGCTTGATGAGTGGAAGAACCCTCTGACCAACGAGACGGTCAAGGCCGTGCATGTGGCCAACGATCCTTTCAACTACATGATTGAGGATCATTTCCCTGCGATGTCCGATTTCGGCGGTCTCAACAAGGAACAGCCGCCCAAAATTCCCTTCATCCTGCCGTGGTATCAGCACGGTGGTATGGCGGAGATGGAGATCCACGTACACCTCGCGTACCCGAGTGCTCTGCAGCCGGACAAGTGGCCGCGCGAGTCGGCAGGCCCGATCGCGCAGGTGTCCGAGTTCTTCGCCCACCATGTGAAGGTGGAGGATTTGCAGAACGAGAAGATCACTTCCCTTGATTACACCGGTACGTGGAATCGCATCACGCCGTGGTTGCCGTGGATGTTGATGGGTCAGCGTCCGGGACTGTGTCAGTACGCCTGCTTCATGGGCACGACCAAGAATCTCGAGGAAATTCTTTCGCGCAACGTCCTTGATTACTGCGAGAAGAACTACAAGAAGTATTTCGATGCGCCCACTGAGTGGAGCACTGATCGCAGCCTCTCGAGTCTTGAGCACTACGCTAAGGATCAGAAGCCGGCGCCGGTGAAATAAGACCAACGGTTCTGACGGCAGCCGGCGTCAATGCCGGTATGCCGTCAGGTGTCACTTCAAACTCAGTAAATGTCCTGATTGCAGTTCCGAGGCTGGATGACAGATGCGCATGCTAGTCAGGAAGGATTGGATGTAGCGACGATCGAAGTCGAAGAAGTTGTCGGCGCCGTATACGAGCACCATCCAGATTGCGCGGCCACGTTGAAAACGCACCAAAAATTCCTCACGTCCGCCGTGTTTCGGCAGCGCGAGGAGCGTTAGACGGTCGCTGATCCCGTCTGTCATGGAGCCAGCCTCGGCCGGCGGAAAGTAGTCGGCGATCACCGAGACTTTTTGCTTTTGAGCGTCGATATCTTCGGCCAACAGCGCGCGCAGACGATCTGGGATCAAAGCGACTGAGACGCGACCTTCGGCATAAGTCAGTACTTGCACCATGACTCACTCCTTCGGCATTTGGATTTCGATTTCGATGCGACGGTTCAGCGCTCTGTTAGCAGGAGGGTCATTGGCTGCGACGGGCTTAGTATCGGCAAAGCCCTGGGCTTCGATTCGGGCCGGATCGAACTTTCGGCCCGTCACCAGTTCCCTCACTACGGATACGGCGCGTGCAGCGGACAGATCCCAGTTATCGCGATATTTGACGGTGCGGATCGGGACATTGTCGGTATGCCCGCCGATGACGATCCGTGCGCCCGCCTTGTTGGCTACGTCGCCGATTTTATCGACCAGGCCGACGGCTAACGGTGTGAGCGTCGCATCGCCGGTGGGGAAGGCGCCACCCGAGCCGATTTTCACGACGACTGCACCGTCTTTGCGTTCCACTTTCACGAGACCGTCTTTGATCTCTCCAGCGAAAGCCTGCTCCAAATCTTTGGCTGCTTGCTCGGTCTTTTCCTTGTTGCTGCCGCCACCGCCTTTATCACCGGTGGTGTTGGCTCCCGTTGTGGCGGCCTTCGCTTCGATGGCGGCGACGAGGGTGCTCGTGGCGCCTGTCACAGCAACTTCACTGGTGAGCTGCGAGGTCAGCTCGTTGAGTTTTTTCATGCCGGTGGCAACCGCTTGAGCAGCCTGTATCCGCTCGGCGGAGGTGGCATTTTCTGCCGCGTTGAACTGTACCGTCACGCGCGTGTTGGTGGCGGCCACCTCGACCCGTCCTGCGGCGACTTCCTGCGCCAAGGCCTGGCGGATCTTCTCGGCATCCTGGGCAATGTTGTCCGGTGCATTGCCTTCGGCTGCGCCTTTGCCGCCGGGCCTTTCGCTGTCTTGTGGCTGACGCCCGCCAGCGGGTAGCGGCTCTTCAGTGACCGGATCTGAATCCTTAGTACGAACCTCGAGTTCGGGTTGAGTGGTGTCCGTGGTTTCCTGCTTGAGGTTGTCCACCAAGGCGACGGTGGGGGAGGGCGAAAAATTCAAGCTTAGGATGGTTGTCCCTTTCGGCTGCTCGACCACCGGAATTTCACGCTGCACGCCGAACGAATTCTGCATGCTGCCTGAGATCTGTTTGAACTTCGGCACGTTCATTTCGGCGAACGAGAGAATCAGCACGAAAAAGCACAGCAGCAGGGTCGCCATGTCCGAGAAGGTGGCCATCCACATCGGCGCTCCCGGCACGCATTCCGGGCACTTCTTGGCTTTGGGCGGATCGGGTGGGCGCGATTTCGGCGGTGCCGGCTCGGCTACCGCTTCCTCCGGCGCACCCTCGATGGCTTCGGCAGCAGCGTTCATATGCGTTGCGGCTTAGGCTTTGACCAGTTTCGCCTGTACCGCAGGCGGTAACAATGCGGTGATCGCATCGCCGATCAAACGGGGGTTGTCACCTCGAGCGATACCTTGCAAACCGGTGAGCACCGCTTCGCGATAAATCATCTCTTCACCGTGATAGGTTTTGAGTTTATTGACGATCGGACCGGCGACAACGTTGGCGATGAACGCACCATAGAGTGTGGTCAGTAGCGCGATCGCCATGGCGGGTCCGATGGCCTTCGGGTCTGACATGTTACCGAGCATCTGAACGAGACCCACCAAAGTCCCGATCATGCCCATGGCGGGGGCGACGTCCACCCAACTTTGCCAAGCGGCAATCACGGCGTTATGTCGGCGCTCCATCGCCTCCATCTCGGTGCGCATGCGATTCGTCAGATTGCCTTCGTCGGTTCCATCGACCAGCAGCATGAGGCCCGATTTTAAAAATCGCTCCTTAGTTTCTGCCGCTTTCGGCTCCAGCGCCAACAGGCCTTCGCGCCGCGCTAGAGTACCGAGTTCAGGCATCAGTTCGATTAGCCCCTCGAGTTTTTCGGATTTCGGCATGAACGCTTTGGCCGCGCCGGTCAGATGCCCGATGAATTCGGGCATGGTGCAGCGCGAAAGCACCACGAAAATGGTTCCACCGACCACGATGATCAGCGAGGGCACATCAGCAAATGCGCCCAATGATCCACTCGAACCCATGGCCCAGACGATGAGGCCGGAGGCCCCCAACAAACCGATCAGCGTCGCGATATCCATCCGAACGAACCCTGCCTAGTAAATCTGTAGTTAAGTCGACACCAAAACGGGTTTCGTTATACTCCAAAACGGTTGTTTTATGGCTGTCGGAGCAATGAGGGCTACCCCTTACCGAGTCGGTGTTTGGATGCTGGTTCTGCTGGCGGCAAGTACGCTTGGATCGGCGCAACCCGCCGGAGAGGCAACCCCTATCCAATTGCAGCAATTCACGATCAAGGATCGGGCGCGGCAGTTGGAATGGCTACGCTGTTCGGTCGGCCAGGTCTGGAATGGCTATACCTGCATCGGTAATCCACGGATGCTCTCGCTCGACGAGGCTCGGCAGGCCGAAGCCCTCGCGAGCAAAGAGCTCGGCGGGGATTGGCGTTTGCCGACACTCGATGAGTTGCAGACGCTCGTGTGCATGAAGTGTCCTCTGCCTAAGATCGATCCGCGGCTCTATCCGAATACGCCTGCTGCGCCGTTCTGGACCTCGTCGAAGAATCGCTGGTCGATCGGGCGCTATTGGACCGTGAACTTTTACACCGGTCACACCTTTGGTCGAAACGCGCCCGATATGGCTCGTTATGTGCGTTTGGTCAAAGATCTGCCGTCACGTCAAAGCGCAGCGCCGCTACCGTGAGTGACAACGCCTTCTCGAACACGGAGCCCAAGGCAAAGCGCCCTGCTTGTCGGATATGCCGACTCGCGCGGATTCATGTTTTTCTGGTGTTAGTGATTCTCGCGCTATGGCGATTCAATCCCGATCTATTTGCTTGGGCTGCCGA
>Ga0169931_10010202_pt1 | contig 13400 bp, 7 predicted proteins | sample Kivu_15m_20L_FD_129675 | JGI IMG/M metagenome (GOLD analysis project Ga0169931, IMG submission 129675) | Freshwater microbial communities from Lake Kivu, Western Province, Rwanda to study Microbial Dark Matter (Phase II) - Kivu_15m_20L... | ecosystem: Environmental > Aquatic > Freshwater > Lake ...
CTTCACCGCCGCGAGCTTGTACTCGGCGGTGTACGTCTTGCGCTGACGGGCCATCGGTGATCCCCCTGTGCTTGGAGTTTACACCGCTTTCCCGCTGTCTACTATTCGTGGGGAGCTTCACAGAACGAGTCGAGTCACGGTGCGGCCCTCGGCGGGTGGCGTCGCGTTGCGTTGTCGGGCACGCGGCAGTTCGATGATCCTATCCGACCGGAACCGTGCCGCCGAACAACGAAATACGGGCTGCTCGTCGTCCGACTGGTCTCCGGGGTGCCGGACGGCTGATCGCCGGTCGAGACGCACCTTCTCCACGAACCACCCGCAGGTGGCACATCCGCGTTGCTGGTCATCGGTCGGGGAACTGCCCTGAAGGGGCCGGAACGGTCATCAGGGCGGGTCAGGGCCGGTTCCGACGACTTCAGAAGCGAACGGCATCGAACACAGGTTAAGGGAGGTCGTGTTCCGCTTGTTCAAGGAGAAACGAGGCTCCGTAGACAACTGGCCCGGCACCTTCAGTACGACCTGTCGTTCCTTGTAGCGGCCGGGGAACCACTCGCCCTTCCCGTACCGCATCGAGCACCCGACCGAGTAGTCCCGCTCGGTGATGTTCAGGATTCCGCTCTCGTCGAGGAGCGTGCGGCACCGGCGGTAGACGGTGTAGCTGAACGGGACCCGCACAAGCCCGCGGGCCACGAGGGCGTTCCAGAGCCCCTTGAGTCGGCCATACGGGATGCCGCCGTCGCGTTGATTCGGATCCCCGTCCAGGATGAACGTACAGATACCGAGGTAGGTGCCGAGCACCCGGCTGTCGATCCACACCAACTTCCCGTCTACCAGCGTCCGGACGCCCGACCCGTACTTGTTCGTGGCCCAGCCGGTGTACTGATCGACGAGGGCCATCACCTCGTCGGCCCGCAGGTTCCCGCCGCACTTCTTCTCATTAAAGTCAGGCTCGACGTAGCGATCCAAGATGAACGCGACCCGCCGCTCCCGGCGGGCCTCTCCGTCGTCCCAGTCGCCCGTGAAGAGGTTGTTCTCCCGCAGGTGGTCGAGGGCCTCCTCGACCTCTGGCACCCGACGGAGCCGTCGGGCGAGGGACATCAACTGGTGGATGTTCGCGGTGAAGCGGTTGCACTCATGGTCGTGCCGGTCCCGCTCGCGGGCCGCCAACCGGGCGGACGGCACGGTTGCAGGTGTTGGCTCCACGACCGGCCTCGCCTCCGCAGCAATCTGTTCCAGCTGTTCCACGAGCTCGCGGAACCCCGCCGGACCGAGCGTCGGGGCGTCGTTCCAGCGGTCGAGGTCCTCCCACGTCCAGTCCGCGAACGGGAGCTTGCCGAGGCGGCCGGCCTTCGTCGCGGTCGTGGCCGTCCCCTTGACCTCGATGTCGGTCGTGCGGCCCTCGGCCCGCCAGATGACCTTGAGGGCCGCTTCCAGCCGGTCAGCCATCTTGTTGAACCGCCACCAGCTGGACGCACCGGCCCACCCGGTCGCGTACCGGACTTTCAGATACCCGTTGTGACCGCGGGGAGACTGACGCTGGAAGGCACCGGGGAAGAGCCGGCTCAGGAGCTCGACGGCAGCCGGCAGGTCGGGAACCTGTTCGGGCCGGTGGGCGTCGATGTCGAGGTACAGGATCGCACTGCCGGTCTGACCGGAAGTGAAGTAGTGGGTTTCGTCGCCGGCGATGTGCTGCTCGACCATCCGGGCGTTGAATACCCGTGCGTGGTAGTGGCCGGGAAGAAACCCGCTGACGTACTCGCCGCGGCGATCCTGCTCGTACCGCTGCCGCAGGTCCTTGCTTATCGTGTGCTTGGGCGTGAGGAGCCACTGGCCGGTCGCTTCGTCGCGGACCGCCATGCCGTCGGCGTCGAGCACCGGCAGTTTCTTGCCGGGGTCGTGGAGGTTGATGAACGGCCGGAACGCCTCGAAAGTGGCTTTCGCGAGCGGATTGATCGGTCGTCTTCTCGGTCGTCCCATGTCGGATGCGGCTACAGAATAATGGCTATCTGTATATCGACCCGGCGGGCGGAAAACTCAAGGGATTCTGCGGGTCGGGAGAAGTTTTCGGGGGTTCCCTGCGGGCTGGGGAGGGTGCGACCGCTCGGAACTCCACGACGGCAATCATTCGCCGGCCGGTGGCGAGGTGTCGGCCGCCGCCCTGATGCGGGCCAGCACGATGTCGTCGGTGAGCGGCAGGTCGGGGTTGCCGGCCAGCCGCTCGGGCCGGTACGGAATGCCGAAGTAGGAGAGGCCGACCTCCCGCAGCGTGAGTTCCAACACCCGCCCGTCGGCGGCCACGCACCAGCCGTGCTCGACCTCGGCCGAACGGCTCCCGAGCGAGAACAGAACGAAGCCCTCGCAGTACGTCAGGCCCGCCGTCCGCACCGCCAAGTCGAAGGCATTGCCGTAACACTGGTTTTGCTTGCCGCGTCGGAAGCCATGCGGGAGCGGTTGCGGGCGGAAGAACTGGCCGTGTTCCAGGTAGTGGCCGTACAGTGCGAGCATGTCGCGGGCCGACTCCGACGGCCCGGTCGCGTGCATCGCCCGGTACTGGTCGCGGAGGCCCGTCAAGGCGGCGAAGAGGGCTAAGTCCTCCTCGGTTACGGCACCGGCCCGCACGGCCGCCTGGTGGGTTTCGTCCATCGGCTCGCGTCCTGTGTAGATCCGTGTGGGACTATCCAGACGAGCGGGGGCGACTCTGCCTCGGTGCGACGCCGCACCACCTCAGCCGGACAACGTGTACTTGTAGGACACGGGCTTCAGCTTCCCGCCGTCCACGTCCCAGGGCAGCACGAGGGAGTGCTCGCCGCCGCACACCACCCACTCGTCGTCATCGCCCCGAGCCACTCGAATCGAGTGTAGAACGAAGAGGGCCATCTCATCCTTGTGGGTCCGTGCGAAGTTGACCTCCCCGGGCGTCAGGAACACCTCGCTCCCGTCCGTCTGGGTGCCCTTCACCTCGACGTACCGGATCTCAGTGCCGCGAACGCACCGTAAGTCGTAGGGATGGTTCTTCGAGCGGTCCTCCCACTGGTAGCCCTGGCCCTCGAAGTACTGTTTCGCCGCGTCCATGGCGTAGCCCTCAAGAGCCTTTCGCAGCTTGCTATCGAGGACGAATCCCTGGCCCTTCGCCTGATCCCCTTCGAGAGTCTCCGCCGCGGCCTCATCAGCCGCCTCGCTCGCACTCGACGGCACGAAGGTCGCGACCGCGTCGCGAGCCGCGATCAGTGCCTTCTCAATGCGGTCGAAGTAGCTCTTCTCGATCCTGATCGCGGCCATCTGAAGCTCGGGTCGCTTCAACTTCCCCAGACCCTTCACGACGACGCCGTCGGGCACGGTGTGCCGCCAGTCGTCCACGTCGATCCGCTGGGCGTACCGCACGAGCGGGTCGTCCGGGTGCCGCCAGTTGTCCGATAAGTCCTCGTAGAAGACCGGCGTGTAGCACACGCGGCCGTCGGCGTGGCGGTGCGAGTCCTTGAGGGCGAGGTAGTTCTCGATCGTGTTCTCGTGGTCCGCGGGGAGCCGCATCGGGATCACGGTCCCGACGGCAAAGAACCTGTGGCCGCGGAGGTACGCGACCATACGGTCGCCCGGCCGGATCTCCGCCATCCGCCTCCAGTTCCGGGTCGTCGCGGCCTGCTGCCGACCGCCCTGAAACTCGTTGCCCTGGTCGTCGGCGTACTGGTACTGCATCAGCCACAACTTGCGGTGGAGGCCGTGCCGGAGGCACGCCTCGAAGTCGAAGTTCACGCACCAGTACTTCGGCATCGTCGTTGTACCCCGTGTCGCGATCGGCCCCGGAATCCTCTCACGCGTCGTCCAGGCGTCGAAGCAGCCCGGCGAGGATGGGCCACTTCTGGTAGTTCCGGCAGTGATTCCGCTTGAGGAAGACGGTCGGTTTGTCCCAAACGAACGTGAGGTTCGGATCGAAAACCAGTAGTGAGGGCCGGCGGCCCGCGTATTCGCAGTCGATGTCGTTGTACCATCCGGTGTCGCAGCTGTTGCGACGGTGGCTGTGGCGGGCTGGTGCGTAGTAGTGCCGCGGTCGAAACCGACCCTTCCCGACAGCGGTCGGTCTGGGAGCGAACACGTCGCTCAGAAAGTTAGTGTGAGCCGATTTGGCCTTCCGGACTGCGGACGGCAGAGCCTCCCAGAGGTCGGCGTGCGATTCGTGGGCGTCGCGAACCTTCGCCAGGTAGAACAGCCAGTGCTGTTCGTCGTGGATGCACCGGCTCGTGAACCCGGCGACCCACTTGTCTTTCTCCCATTCATCTCGGTCAATGCTCGCCCGCATCTGGTGTTTGCAGGTGCAGAGGGTGAGCAGGTCGCCCTGAAGGTTCGGGGCGGAGCCGTACTGCTCGAACAGTTCGGTTCCGTGGCCGATCTCCACGCTTCCGAGGACATACGAGTATACGGTTCCCGTCGCGGTGCCGTTTTGCGAAGTCAACGCTGCCATCGTCGGGTTCAGGTTCCTGACAAGGCGATCGGAACCGGGGAACGGCTGGGGCAAGGTGGACATCGAGGTGCCTCGCTCGAAGACGGTGCCGGAAGGAGACTGCGACTTCAATCGTACTTGAATACTTCCCGTTCAATGGGCACCACCTGCGGGACGCCGTTCTCGTGGAACCACTTGATCAGGCTGTAGTCATCGCTGTCCGCGAGAGCCCTCATCGAAAGCTGGGTCTCGACTTGGGCTCTCATACGGGCGACCTCGGGTGCCGGTAAGCCGCGGCAGCCGATGAGTCTTCCCTCTGGTGTTCCCAGCTTTCGGTTCATGCCTGGGGTCAACAGGGTGGTGGCGACGGCGAGGTCGCCGTGGAAGGAAACCGGACAGTATCCGACCCGGTAGTACAGCGTGTGTTCGGTGACTGCCTTGGCGATGTTCGCGTGGGCGTCTCCACTCGACGGGGCCGGCCGACCGAGTACGTGCCTCGCGTAGGCCCAGCTTGCGAAGTGAGGGACGCACGAGTTGTACACGACAAAGGACGGTTCACCACGGGCAGCGGTGCAATCCTCGAAGTAGACACAGTTATCCAGGAAGGCGAAGGCGTCACCGTTCCCGCCGAAGTCCCGCCAGTTGTAGACGGTTCGTTCGCAGATCCGCTCCAAGGCGTGTTCGGAGAACGCGACCCCCCGTTCCTGCCCGTCGGCACCGAACCGCATTCGGGGCATCCGCCGGGAGAAATAGGCCGGGCCACGGGGCGTCGGCCTGACGAGGAGTGAGCGGCACCGTACGCCGATGTTGCGTTTTAACGGACCGAGCCCGTGGACGATGTCCAGGCACCGAGTCGGCTTGATCACGCCGGCGGGGAGCCGGTTGTAGAGTAGATGCCCGAGAGTCACCAGTGGCACGATGTAGCCGTTCGGCTCGTTCGCCATCGCGGCTCCTTGTCGTAGTTCCTCGTTCGCCGTGGTGAAACCGGCGGCATTGACGGAGTAGTAGAACCGCAACTGAACACGCGGGAGCAGCGTTCGGTGCTGGTTGCGGATCTCATCGAGAGCGTGCCGCACAGGATCAAGAAGGTCCGGGTGAGAGCCGAAAGAGGCCGGGTCGATCATGAACTTGGGGAAAAGGTCCTCCGGGCGGAACGACGAACGCCCCTTGATTTCCCTGACCAGCGTTTCGAGTTCATCCAGTTCTTCGGTTGCGGAGTCCACGTTGACGGTGACGACCACGGCGTCACGACTGGTGCCGGACCGGACGATCTCCTCCAGCGTCTCTCGGCCGTACAGCACAGAGCGGGTTTGTTGGACTGGGTCGTTCGCGACGATGACGGTCGCGGACGCAAGTTGTGAGCGACACTCCGGGGATCCGAAGTGCGTCGCCGAGCGGTCAGGTGACGTGTTCGTGAGTGACGGGTTGCGTGTGTCGGGCGTCTCGTTCACGTGTCATCTCCGAAATCCGGTCAACATCATACCGATCGCGGACGAGCGACGGGTAACGTGGAATGACCCCCGCCCGTTCCGAAAGGTTCACTATCGTGTCGGGATTCTAACCTCATTCTGTTGCCCGCGTCTCGACAAGTGAGATCGAATCGAAGATCATCCGGGGACGCAGCATAACTTCCCTCGTGAGCCACATCAGCGTGGATCGACAGGGCGACGAACAACCTGAGCAGGCCCGCCGGCCGCGGAACCCGGACTGGTCGGACGACGAGGTCCGGCTGGTCGTGGCCGACTACTTCTCGATGCTGGAGCCGGACCTGCTGGGCGGGAAGTACAGCAAGACCCGCCACCGGGACCTCCTCCGCCCGCGGCTGAACGGACGCTCCGACCAGTCGGTCGAGTTCAAGCACGCGAACGTGAGTGCGGTTCTGGTCGGGATGGGGTTGCCCTACATCCGCGGCTACAAGCCCCGCGGGCACTTCCAGACCAGCCTGGTTGATGCGGTCGATCAGTGCCTCGCCGCCCACCCGTCGCTGCTCGATCAACTGGCCGCGGCACCGGCCCTCGATCCCGAGCAGGCACCGGCGGTCGAGCAGCTGAACCCGAAGGCTCTGATCGTCGCCGCACCAGAGCGGCTCGACGACATGGGGCCGGCGGAACGCCCGCTGTCGCGGCGGGGCCGGCGGATCGACTTCGCGGAGCGGGACGCGGCGAACCGGCGGCTCGGGCGGCTGGGCGAGCAGTTCGTCGTCCGCCTCGAAGAGGAGCGGTTGCGATTGGCTCAACGAGACGACCTCGCCCGACGGGTGCGGTGGGTGGCTGATCAGGACGGTGACGGATTGGGCTACGATGTCCTGTCGTTCGACCAGAACACTGAAGCCGAGCGGTGGATCGAGGTAAAGACCACCAGGCTCGGGCTGTACTTCCCGTTCTACGCGACCGCCACGGAGGTCCGGTGTTCCGAGGAGGCGGCGGATCGCTTCCACCTACACCGCGTGTTCGAGTTCGCCAGCCGACCCCGGCTCTACATCCTCGCCGGGTCGCTGCGGGAGCGTGCCGGCTGGAGCCGGCGGTGTATCGGGCGTCGCTCTGACCGGAACTGTGTGAACGCGGCAAAAACCGCAGGTTCAACTCACCACCCCGAACCTGCTTCCCGCATCACGTATCTGTTCGGGGGTACACGCACGTGCCCGCTCACTTCGGGAACCGGGTGCCAGCATTCGCCGAACAAAGAACGGGTGCGATTTGTCGTAACTGGCTCTTCCGGGCGGAACTGTGGTCGTTCGGCTCGGAAACGTGACTGCAAAATATGTGCGTCTGTTTCAACCTGACAGGTCTGTCGGTCGAGTTCTTATCGCGGTTACGGTGGGGTGTGGCGGGCTACCACGCCGTTACCGTATAATCGCCCCTCTACCCGACGACCGAGAAGAGCCGGCCGGTTTCTGGTGCCCCCGGCACCACGGTGTTGAACCGCATGAACATTTTCGACTTCCGCAGCCGCCTCGTCGATGACTACGCGGGCTACACCCGCGGGTTCATCCACGTACGCGAGCCCCGCCTCAGTGGCTTCGTCGATCAGCAGCTGGACGAGGGGGTTCTCTGGCCCGAGCCGCTCATCCAACTGAACCCGTCGTTCGAGCCGGGGGAGTCCGTCGACGAACTCGTCACCCGCCGCGAGTTGCACCAGGAGTGCAGCCGCGTCTTCCGCCGCAAGCCGCGGCCCGACTCCGCGGGCGACCAACTTCGGCTGCACCGACACCAGTCGGAGGCGATCCGCGTCGCCAGCACCGGACTCCCCTACGTCCTGACGACCGGCACCGGCTCCGGGAAGAGCCTCGCGTACATCGTGCCCGTGGTCGATCACGTCCTGCGGCGGGGGAGCGGCAAAGGAACCCAGGCGATCATCGTCTACCCGATGAACGCCCTCGCCAACAGCCAGCGGGGCGAGTTGGAGAAGTTCCTCTGCTACGGCTACCCAAAGGGTAACCCGCCGGTCCGCTTCGCCCGCTACACGGGGCAGGAGAGTTTCGAGGAGCGGAAGTCGATCCAGCAGAACCCGCCCGACATCCTGCTGACCAACTACGTCATGCTGGAGTTGCTGCTCACCCGGCCCGAGGAGCGGCGGACGGTGATCCAATCCGCCCGCGGATTGCGGTTCCTGGTCCTCGACGAGTTGCACACCTACCGCGGGCGACAGGGGGCCGATGTCGCGATGCTGGTCCGTCGGGTTCGTGACGTGCTCGACGCACCCCGGCTCCAGTGCGTGGGCACTTCGGCGACCCTCGCCGGTGCCGCCGACCCCGACGAGCAACGGCGTCAGGTGTCGCAGGTCGCGAGCCAGTTGTTCGGGGCAGAGGTTCTCCCCGAGAACGTTATCGGCGAGACGTTGAAGCGGGTCACGCCCGCCCGCGATCTCGCCGACGCGGGCTTCCGTGCGGAACTGACGGCCCGCGTCGCGGACGCGGCCCGCAAGCCGCCGACGGAGTACCGGGCGTTCGTCAGCGACCCGCTCTCCGTTTGGATCGAAGCGACCTTCGGTGTTCATCCGGACGCGGCGGGCTCGCGGCTCATTCGGGCCAAACCGCTGGCCATCCACGGGGACGGGGGAGCGGCGGCAAGACTCGGCGGCCTCACCGGACTTCCGGTCGAACGCTGCGGCGAAGCCATCCAGCAGGGACTGCTCGCCAGTTACGCGTGCGAGCCCGACCCGGAAACTGGGCGGCCGCCGTTCGCCTTTCGGCTCCACCAGTTCATCAGCCGCGGCGACGCGGTCCACGCTTCACTGGAACCGGAAGCGGATCGTTACCTCACCGTCCGCGGCCAACGGTTCGTGCCACACGACCGCTCGCGGGTCCTTCTGCCGCTGGTCTTCTGCCGCGAATGCGGACAGGAGTACTACTGCGTGCGGCGGACCGCACCCACCCCGACCGACACGGTCTTCGTGCCCCGCGAGTTGTCCGACCGCTCGGCCAACGACGGCGAGCCCGGCTTTTTGTACTTCAGCACCGACTGCCCGTGGCCGGAGGGCGACGCCGGCGAGTTGCTCGACCGCGTGCCCGAGGACTGGGTCGAGGAACACCGCGGGAACGATCGCGTGAAGCGGTCCTTCCGCGAGCAGTTGCCCGAACCCGTCCGCGTCGCACCCGACGGACGACTTGCGACCGACGGGTCGGGAATCGGGGGCCAGTTCCTGTCCTCGCCGTTCCGCTTCTGCCTGTGTTGCGGCGTCGCGTACAACTCGCGGCAGTCGTCCGACTTCGGCAAGTTGTCGGCACTCGGCTCGGAGGGCCGCAGCACCGCCACAACCATCCTGAGCCTCTCGGCCGTGCGGCAGATGCGGGCGTCGTCGCTCGAACCGAAGGCCCGGAAGCTCTTGAGCTTCACCGACAACCGGCAGGACGCCTCTCTCCAGGCGGGTCACTTCAACGACTTCATCGAGATCGGCTTACTCCGCGGTGCCCTGCACAAGGCGGTTCTCGCCGCCGGGGCGGACGGACTGCGGCACGAGAACCTGACGCAGAAGGTGTTCGACGCCCTGGCCCTGCCGGTGGCCGCTTATGCGAGCACGCCGGACCTGAAGGGGCTCGCGAAGTCGGAGACGGATCGGGCGTTCCGCGACGTGCTGGGCTATAGGCTCTACCGCGACCTCAAACGGGGCTGGCGGGTCACTTCTCCCAACCTGGAGCAGTGCGGGCTCCTGAAGATCGCCTATCTCTCGCTCGACGAGTTGTGCGAGGACGCCGAGGAGTGGCAGGGCAAACACCCCACGCTCGTCACCGCCACACCCCAGACGCGGCGGCGGGTGTGCAAGGTGCTGCTGGACTACATGCGTCGCGAACTGGCCATCAAGGCCAGCTACCTGGACCGAACCGCTCAGGAGCAGATTCAACAGCGGTCCAGCCAGCGGCTCATCGACCCGTGGGCCTTCGACGAGAACGAGGCCCGTGCGATGGAGCACGCCTCGATCCTGTTCCCCCGCCCGGCCCGACCGACGGGCGAATCCGACGACTTCGTGTTCCTGTCGGCCCGCGGCGGGTTCGGCCAGTTCCTGGGCCGGCGGGGCACGTTCCCCGATCACTCCGGGCCGCTCAAATTGGACCACCGCCAGCAGATCATCGCCCAGTTGCTTGAGGGTCTGCGGAAGTACGGCATCGTCGAGGCCGTCGTCCCGCCGCGGTCCGACGCCGACGTGGCCGGGTATCAGATCGTGGCCGACGCCCTGGCGTGGGTCGCGGGCGACGGGTTGCGGGCGTTCCACGACCCGATCCGCGTGCCCCGCGAGCCGGAGGGCGGCGGCCGCACGAACCCGTTCTTCGTCGAGTTCTACCGCAACACGGCCTCCGGGTTACAGGGGCTGACGGCCCGCGAGCACACGGCCCAGGTGCCCTACGAGAAGCGGATCGAGCGGGAGAACGACTTCCGCGAGGCAAAGCTGCCGGTCCTCTACTGCTCCCCGACGATGGAGCTCGGCATCGACATCGCGGACCTGAACGTGGTGGGGCTCCGCAACGTCCCGCCGACGCCCGCCAACTACGCCCAGCGGTCTGGCCGGGCCGGGCGGAGCGGTCAGCCGGCGATGGTGGTGACGTACTGCTCGACCGGCAGCCCGCACGACCAGTGGTTCTTCCGTCGGCCGCAGCAAATGGTCGCCGGGGCCGTGACGCCGCCGCGGCTGGACCTCGCCAACGAGGACCTCGTCCGAGCCCACGTCCAGGCGGTGTGGCTGGCCGAGACCGGGGCCGACCTGAAGAAGTCGTTGTGCGACATCCTCGATGTCGCCGGCAACGACCCGTCGCTGAACTTGGCCGATTCGGTGCTGGCCGACATCACCAAGGACGACGCCCGCCGCCGCGGCCGGCAGCGGGCCGTACGGATTCTGGAAGGCGTCCGCGGCGAGCTCCAGCGGGGCGGCTGGTACTCGGAGGAGTGGCTCGACGCCGTGCTGCACCAGGCGGCACGGCAGTTCGACGTGGCGTGCGACCGCTGGCGGGGCCTCTACCGTGCGGCACTGGCCCAGGCCCGTGCCCAGGACGACGTGATCCGCGACGCCACCCGCGGTACGGACGACAAGCGTCTGGCCGAGCGGCTTCGCAAGGAAGCCGAGCAGCAACTGCGGCTGCTGACCGAAACCGAGGACTTCGCCCAGAGCGATTTTTACTCGTACCGTTACTTCGCGTCGGAGGGCTTCCTCCCCGGTTACAACTTCCCGCGGCTGCCGCTGTCGGCGTTCATCCCGGCCCGCAAGACGAAGCAGCGTGAGGAGTACCTGTCCCGGCCGCGGTTCCTGGCGATCTCGGAGTTCGGACCGCGGGCCGTGGTGTACCACGAGGGCAGCCGGTACGAGATCAACCGCGTCATCCTGCCGATGCTGGAGGACGGCGTGCTGACCTGCCGGGCCAAGCAGTGCATGGCGTGCGGCTATGTCCACCCGATCGCGGACGGCCCCGGACCCGACAGCTGCGAGCGGTGCCGGGAACTGTTGCCCGAAGAACTGCGGGACCTGTTGCGGCTCCAGAACGTCGCCACCCGGCGGAAGGACAAGATCAACTGCGACGAGGAGGAGCGGCTCCGCCTCGGGTACGAGATCCGCACGGGGGTTCGGTTCGCCGAGACGGGGGCGTCCACTCAGACGACCGCACGGCTCCTCGTGGACGGCGAACCGGCGGCGACGCTGACCTACGGCCGGGCGGCCACCATCTGGCGGATCAACCTGGGCTGGCGGCAGCGGAGCAACCGCACCCAGTACGGGTTCGTGCTGGACATCGAGCGGGGCTACTGGCAGAAGGGCGAGCAGGAGGGGAAGGAGACCGACCCGGACGACCCGACCTCGCACCGGGTTCAGCGGGTGATCCCGTTCGTGGAGGACCGCCGCAACTGCCTGCTCGTGGAGCCGACCGAAGACCTTGAGCCGGACCAACTGCTCTCGCTGGAGGCGGCACTCAAGAACGCCATTCAGGTCGCGTTCCAGCTGGAGGAGAGCGAGTTGGCGACCGAACTCCTCCCCAACAGTACGGAGCCGCAGTTGATTCTCTTCTACGAGTCGGCCGAGGGCGGGGCGGGCGTGCTGCGGCGTCTGCTCGACGACCCGGCCGCGTTCGCCCGCGTCGCCAAACAGGCGTTGGACATCTGCCACTTCGACCCGGAAACCGGGGAGGACCGCCGTCGGGCCGAGCGGGCCACGGAGGACTGCGAGGCGGCGTGCTACGACTGCCTGATGAGCTACACGAACCAGCCCTTCCACGGCCGGCTCGACCGGCAGCGGATCAAGGACGTGCTGTTGCGGTGGGCCGGCTCCCGTGCGGAAATCTCGCCCGGCGGGCGGACGCGAGAGGAGCACCTTGCGGAGTTGCGGCGGCTGGCCGGCTCCGACCTGGAGCGGCAGTGGCTGGCCGCCCTCGACCGCGGCGTCCTGCGGTTGCCCAGCCACGCCCAGCACCACATCGCCGCCTGCCGGACCACGCCGGACTTCTTCTACGCCGAGCAGCAGACGGCGGTCTACATCGACGGGCCGCCGCACGACTTCCCGGACCGCCAGCGGCGGGACGCGGACCAGACCGAGGCGATGGAGGACGCCGGCTACACCGTCATCCGGTTCCACCACCAGGACGACTGGGACGCGACCCTCGCCCGCTACCCCCACCTGTTCGGGAGGCCGTCATGAGCTTCGCCATCGGTTCCTTGATCTGGGCACGGGGGCGGGAGTGGGTCGTGCTGCCCGAATCGACCGACGACACCTTGATCGCTCGGCCCCTCGGGGGTAGCGACAGCGAGGTCGCGGGCATCTACGTGCCGTTGGAGAAGGTCGAGTCGGCCACCTTTCGGCACCCCGATCCCACCCGGCCCGGCGACTACCGCTCGTGCCGGCTGTTGAGAGACGCGTTGCGGTTGGGTTTTCGTTCGTCGGCCGGCCCGTTCCGCTCCTTCGCCCGCATCGCGGTCGAGCCGCGGCCGTACCAGCTGGTGCCGCTCTTGATGGCCCTGAAGCTCGATCCGGTGCGGCTCCTGATCGCGGACGACGTGGGGATCGGGAAAACGATCGAGGCGGGCCTCATCATCCGCGAGTTGATCGACCGCGGAGAGGTGCGGCGGTTCACCGTCCTGTGCCCGCCGCAGATCGCCGAACAGTGGCAGGAGAAGGAACTGGCCGCCAAGTTCCACCTCGACGCCGAGTTGGTGCTGCCCTCGACCGTGGGCCGGCTCGAACGGGCGTGCCGCATGAACCAGTCCATTTTCGACCGCTTCCCCTACACGGTCGTGTCCACCGACTTCATCAAGGCCGACCGCCGGCGGGAGGACTTCTTGAAGAAGGCCCCCGAGTTGGTGATCGTGGACGAGGCCCACGCATGTGCGTGGGCCGGCGAGGGCAAGGGGGCACGCCACCAGCGGCACGCCCTCGTCAAGGGGCTGGCGGAGAACCCGAACCGCCACCTGATCCTGGTTACGGCGACGCCCCACAGCGGCAACGAGGGGGCGTTCCGCTCGCTCCTGGCGTTGCTCGACCCGAAGTTCGCCGA
>Ga0169931_10010203_pt1 | contig 13400 bp, 12 predicted proteins | sample Kivu_15m_20L_FD_129675 | JGI IMG/M metagenome (GOLD analysis project Ga0169931, IMG submission 129675) | Freshwater microbial communities from Lake Kivu, Western Province, Rwanda to study Microbial Dark Matter (Phase II) - Kivu_15m_20L... | ecosystem: Environmental > Aquatic > Freshwater > Lake...
ATCGGCGCCGCGATCGTGGTGCAGGTCGACGCCCTGCACCAGCAGGGTCCAGTCGCGGCGCGGCAGGGCGGCGAGCTCGCGTGCGCGGAACGGGCCATGCCGCAGTTCCCAGCCGTCGCCGTTGCGCAGAACGAGTCTGGATTCGACGTCGTCCTGTTGGGCCAGATGGAACATCGATTCGCGATCGAGGAACCCGGAAAAACCGGCGATCGCCTGCCGGATCAAGTGGGCGTGGCGATGCCAGATGCGCCGCATGAAGGCGGCTGCGGACAGGTCGCCAAGCAGGCTGTCGGGTGCGTGGGTGGGCGGGGTCGGGTGTCGGGTTGACATCGGGTTGCGTCACGCAATTCGGTTAGAATTCGCGGCGTCGGTTCTTGGGAAACGACGTTGATGTTGAGGCAAGGAGAGCCCGCACCGCAGTTCGAACTTCCGAATGCGGAAATGAGCATGGTGAGCCTGGACGCATTCCGCGGCAAGGGTATCGTCGTGCTGTATTTCTACGTCAAGGACGACATGCCGGGCTGCACTCTCGAGGCGATCGATTTCACCGACCACGAGGACGCGTTCCGGCGGCTGGATGCCCGAGTGATCGGCATCAGCATGGACGACTGCCTGGCCCACTGCGCATTTCGCGACAAGCACGGCCTCGCGATTGAACTGCTATCTGATGCGGATGGCGAAATCTGCCGCCGCTACGGGGTGCTGCAGGAGAAGCAATTCGAGGGTGGCAGCCGCAGCATCGTGCGGCGTTCCACCTTCATCATCGACCGGCAGGGACGGGTCGCCTGCGCCATGTACGGCGTGAGTGCGCGCGGCCACGTACGCGAAGTCTTGAACATACTCGAGGGAATGCAATGAGCGTTGCGATCGGCAAGGACACGGTGGTGTCGCTGAGTTATGAACTCCAGGACGCCAGCGGCGCCATGCTCGAAAAGACGGAGCAGCCGATCGTCTATCTTCACGGCGGCTATCACGGCATCTTCCCTCGGGTGGAGGCCGAGCTGGAAGGCAAGCAGGCCGGGCACGAGTGCTCGCTGCGGCTGGAGCCCGAGGATGCGTTCGGCGACTTCGATGCCGAACTGATCCGCGTCGAGGCGCGCAGCCTGTTCCCCAAGAACGTGACGGTGGGCATGCAGTTTCAGGGTACCTCGCAGCAGAGTGGTCACGTGCTGCTGTACACGGTCACCGACGTGAGCGAGGACAAGGTGGTGGTGGACGCAAACCACCCGCTGGCCGGCAAGGCCGTCCAGTTTTCCTGCAAGGTGACGAGCGTGCGCAAGGCCACACGCGAGGAGATCTCGCACGGTCACGTCCACGGGGCCGGCGGGCACCACCATTGAAACACGGCGAGGTGGACGCCGCCGCCCGGCCGTGTCTTATCAGTCCCCGGCCGGGACGCCCTGTCCCACCCCCGAGAGCCGACGCGAGTTGCGGTCGTCGCGGAACACGATCGGCTTGACGTTGGCAGGCATTTGCGGGCGCTGGGCCTTCTCCACCTGTTCGGTGATCAGGTGGTGGTGGGGCGACAGATCGCACACCGGGTCGGCATTGGTGGCATCGCCCGTGAGCATGAATGCCTGACAGCGGCAGCCGCCGAAATCCTGCTCCTTCTCCGGGCAGGTCCGGCAGGGTTCCTTCATCCAGCCGTCGCCGCGGTAGGTGTTGAACGCCGGCGAGTCGTACCAGATCCATTTCAGGTCGTGCTCGGTCACATTCGGGAAGGTAATGCCGGGCAGCATGCGTGCCTCGTGGCAGGGCAGGGCGACACCGTCCGCGGCGATGTTCAGGAAGATCGAGCCCCAGCCGTTCATGCAGGCCTTCGGCCGGCTCTCGTAGTAGTCGGGATGCACGAAGTAGATCTTCATGCGGTCGCCGACTTTCTCTCGGAAGGCATTGGTCACCGCCTCCGCCTTCACCAGTTGCTCGCGCGTGGGCATGAGCTGTTCCCGGTTTTCCATCGCCCAGGCGTAGAACTGGGTGTTGGCCAGCTCGACGAACTCCGCGCCCAGTGCCTCGGCCATTTCCAGGATCTGCTGCGTATGGTCCAGGTTGTGGCGGTGCATGACGCAGTTGAACACCATCGGGTAGTCGTATTTCTGGATCAGCTCGGCAGCGCGCTTCTTGTGCTCGAAGGTCTTGGTGCTCGACAGCCAGTCGTTCATCTCCCGGGTGGAGTCCTGGAACGACAACTGGATGTGATTGAGCCCACCCTCCTTGAACGCGGCGATGCGCTTCTCGGTGAGGCCGATGCCCGAGGTGATGAGGTTGGTGTAGTAACCCAGGCGCCCTGCCTCCGCGATGATGATCTCGAGGTCATCACGCATCAGCGGCTCGCCGCCGGACAGGCCCAGCTGCACCAGTCCGAGCTCACGGCCCTGTTGCAGGACCCGGATCCACTCGTCCGTGGTGAGCTCACGGCCGTAGCTGGCGTAGTCGACCGGGTTGTAGCAGAAGACGCAGTGCAGCGGACACTTGTAGGTCAGTTCCGCATTCAGCCAGTGCGGGCTATTGGGCTTGCGCGGGTCGGATCCAGCCGTTGCCATGTGCCACCTCCAGGAAGTCGACGACGTCGGCCCGCAGGTCCGGCGCCTCGGGGAAGGCGGCCTGCAGGGCATCCACGATGGCGTTCAGGCTGCTGCTGCCATCGATGCGTTTCATGATTTCGCCCGCGCTGCCGGGCAGCTTCACCATGCCTTCCGGGTAGAGCAGCACGTGGCACTGCTGCGCCGGTTCCCACTGGAACCGGTAGTACTTGGCCAGCTCGAGCGGAGTGGCATGATCGAAGGGTACGCGACGCGGTTGGGCCATGGTTCATCCCACCTGATGCGCGCCGATGCCGTAGTTGACCATCATCGCGTCGCACATGGTCCACAGCACGTCGAGCTTGAACTGCACGATGTCGAGAGCACGCTGCTGCTGCTCGCGCGTCTGGAAATACTCGAGGGTCACGCGCAGGCCGTGCTCCACGTCGCGGCGCGCCTCGGACAGGCGCTTGCGGAAGTAGGCGTAGCCGCCCTGGTCGATCCACGGGTAATGCTGGGGCCAGTTGGCCAGGCGTTCCTTGTGGATCTCGGGCGCGAACAGTTCGGTGAGCGACGAGCACACCGCTTCCTGCCAGGGGCGGGTGCGGGCGAAATTGATGTACGCATCCACGGCGAACCGCACCCCGGGCAGCACGTGGCGCAGCGAGGTGACCTCGGAGCGGTCGAGCCCGACGGCGTCTGCCAGGGTGAGCCAGGCCTCGATGCCACCCTCGTCGCCCGTGGTGCCGTCGTGATCGATGATGCGCTGGATCCACAGGCGGCGATGGTCGCGGTCCGGCATGTTGGCCATGATGGCCGAATCCTTGATGGGGATCGCGATCTGGTAATAGAAGCGGTTGCACACCCAGCCCTGGATCTGCTCGCGCGTCAGCTTCCCGCTGTTCATCGCCACGTGATACGGGTGGTAGATGTGGTAGCGGCTTCCCTTGGCGCGGATCTGCTGTTCGAATTCCTCCCTGCCCCAGGGCAGGTTTTCCGTGGCACCCATGGTGTTTCCCCTCACAGTTCGATGTCCATTCCGTCGAAGGCGACCTCGATGCCGCGGCGCGCTAGCTCCACCCGCTGCTGCGAGTCCTCGTTCAGGATCGGATTGGTGTTGTTGATGTGGATGAGCACCTTGCGCGAGGCGCGCAAGGGCGCCAGTACATCCATCATGCCTCCGGCGCCGGACTGCGGCAGGTGGCCGATGTCGCGCGCCCGCTTGCGCGAGATGCCCATGTCGACCATCTCGTCGTCGGTCCAGAAGGTGCCGTCCACCATCACGCAATCGGCCTTCTCCATGTAGGGCACGAGGTGCGGCTCGATCTCGCCGAGGCCGGGCGCGTAAAAAAGGCTGAGGCCGGTAAGCGTGTCGCGGATCACCATGCCGATGTTGTCGCCTTCGTGCGGGTTGTCGCGGTGCGGCGAGTAGGGTGGCGCCTTGCTCTTGAGGGCGACCGCGGTGAACTCCAGTCCCGTGCCACCGATGACCTCGAAACGGTTGTCCGCCTCGATCGGGATGCGGTGCCAGTTCACGCCGCAGTAGTGCCCCAGAATGTTGAACAGCGGGTTGCCCGTGGTCATGTCCTCGCGGACCATGTCGGTGCAGTAGATCTCGAGCGGCTTGCCTTCCCGCAGCATGAGCAGGCCGGTGGTGTGGTCGATCTGGCCGTCCATCAGCACCACGGAGCGGATGCCGGTGTCGCGCAGCGCGCGGGCGGGCTGCAGCGCGGGGAAGGCGCGGATCTGGGCAAGCAGGTCGGGTGAGGCGTTGAACAGCACCCAGTCGATACCGTTGCCGCTGACGGCGATGGAGGATTGCGTGCGGGCCTTGGCGTTCAACGTGCCCTTGCGCAGGCCGTCGCAGTTGGGGCAATTGCAGTTCCATTGGGGAAATCCACCGCCTGCAGCGGCTCCCAGCACTCGTATCTTCATCGGCGCATCCGGCTCGCCCAATGCCGCGCGTGGTTTGCGACTGGGACATTCAAATAAAAACGCGCGACCGCTATGGCGGCCGCGCGCGCTTCACCAGTCGCTGATCAGCGGTTGGCGATGTACATCGTGACTTCGAAGCCGAAACGCATTTCGGTGTACTCGGGCTTGCTCCACATATCAACCTCCGGATGTTAAAGTTCAGAAATGTTCCAATGCGTTCCGCATCAGGACCGGATCCGAGCCTGCTGTCGACGCAGCATTGTGCGATGCCTCCGCGCGAACCAGATCTCGTAATCCGGAGCGCAGTTTGTTCCAAGCCGGCGGGCCTTCCCCCCGAAAAAATCAGCAATGTGGTCTCATGATTTTCATGAGTGTGGCGGGGCTTCGCGCTGAAGGCGACGGGTGGGCGGCGAAGGTGACGGAATGCGGCTGAGCAGCCTGGTTTCTGACGAGAGGTCGCTGGCCGCCGCCTTCGGCATTTCGCTGGTCGCGCATGTGGTGTTCCTGGTCTTCGGCCCTGATCTGCGGGTGCCACCGCCGCCGCCGGAGAAGGTTGTGCAGGTGCGGCTGATCGAGCCGAAGCGCGAGCCCCCGCCCGAGCCGAAGCCCGAGCCAAAACCCCAGCCCAAGCCCGAGGAGCCGCGGAAATCCCGCAGCCGCCCCAGGGCCGAGGCTCCGCCGAAAGGGAAGGCCCGGGGCGAGGTCCGTGCGGCAGCGCCGCGGGGGAACCGGTCGACACCGCCGCGGCGGCCAGCCCCGGCGGTTGCCACCCGGCCGACACCTCCGACACCTCCGACACCGAGTGCAGCCCTGCCGCTTCTGCCGGTTGCGCCGCCCCCGGTGATTGCGCCGTCCGCATCCCGTGCCCAGCCACAGCCGGCGCAGCGCCCGCCCGCCCAACTCCGGGCGGACGCTGCGCCGCCCCCCCCGAATCCCATGGCCGATGTGTCCGGACCGCTGGACGTGCCCGCCCTGCCGGCGCAGCCCAGGACCCAGGCATCGGCGCCCGCGGCCCCGCTGCCGCGCCCCGGACCGGTGCCGCGTGCGGAGCTGACGGTGGGGATGCCGCGCGCCGAGCATTCCGCCCAGTTCCAGGACGACGATGCGCCTGCCGCGCCCGCTGTTCGTGGCGAGGCCCGTCCTGCCCAGCCGCTGCCGCGCCCGCCCGGCGAAGTGCGTCCCCCGGGTCGCCCGGCGCTTTCGACCGACGCCCCGGTCGCCACGGCGTCGGCGCCCCTGCCCGAGGCCGCTCCGACGCCCGCCCGGCCGCGCGATGCGGGTGCCGTGCGTTCGGTGCAGCCTTCCGCAGCGGCGCCGCTCGCTCGGCCGGAGATGCCGCGCCCGTCCGCCCCGGCCAGCCTGCCTGCCTCGGCGTCGGCATCTGCGCTCGCCGTGGCCGAGGCCGACGGCCCGGCGCAGCCGGTGGCCCCGACCGCATCCAGGCCGACGCGGGTGGCGCCGCCACCCGCCGAGTTGCGGACGCCCGCGCGTCCGCAGGCTTCGGCCCCTGGGCCTGCCTCCGTGCGCACCGAGGTGGCGCCCGTCGATGTGCCTGCAGCCGTATCGCCGGCGCCGCGACCGGACGCCCCGCGGGCAGGCCCACGCGCCGAGCCGGTGGCTGGGGCCAGACCCGCAGTTGCACTGTCGCCGGTCGGCCCGCCAGCGACAATGACCTCGACGACGGGGGCTGTCAGTCCGTCGCCTTCGCTGCCATCGACCCGGATGGCTGCGGCTCCCCAGCGTTCAGTTGCTCGAAGCACGGCTGCACCGCCGTCGCGACCGATCCTGTCCGCTGATGCGCCAGAGGCGCCAGCGCCGGCGCTGGTCTTGCCCGACGAGGGTGTCGGTCCCCGCGTCGCGACTGCGCCTCGTGCCACGGCGGCGGCACGCCGCGAACTGCCGGCTCGGGCGGAGTCCCGGCCTATGGCGCCGGCAGTCGCGGTGACCGCAGGGCCCGCGATGACTGCCCAGGTTGCCGGTCCGACCCTCGTGCCGGCTGCTCCCGGACCGGATGCCGGGGCCAGGGCTGAAACGCGTCCCGATCCACCAACCCCGGTCACGGTCCGCCCCGAGGCGCCGTCTGTCCGGGTTGCCGCGGCTCCGTCCGAGCCGGTTCAGCTGGCCCCCCCGAGCGCCGCCCCGACGCTGACCCGCTCCGACATCGGGCGGCCCAAGCCGGCTGCGCCTGGCACTGGCGGTGCGCGGGCGCCCCGCATATCCTTTCCCGGGCTGCCTTCCGGTGCCGGCATCGACCAGGCGGCGCTCGATGCCTTCGGTCTTGGCGTCGCGAGACACATCGGTGAGAGCCGTAGAGACTACCCGTTGCGCGCCCGGCGCCTGCGCCAGGAGGGCACGGCCGAGGTGGTGGTGAAGGTCGGGGCGGACGGCAAGGTGAAAGACATCACCGTGACCCGATCCAGCGGCCACCGGGCGCTGGACGAGGAGGCCGTGGAACGCGTGCGCAGTGTTCTGCCGCTGCCGAAGGCTCCCCCCGACCTGCGTGGGCGAGAGTTCAGCATCCAGGTCCCCATTTCCTTCAAACTCGTCGAACCGTGACCCTGCCCGAGCCCACTTCCCTGTATCCCCCCATCGAGCCGCGGCAGGTCCTGTCGCTGCCGGTCCCGGCCGGTCACCGCCTGCACGTCGAGGACTGCGGCCACCCGGAGGGTGTGCCCGTGCTGTTCCTGCACGGCGGGCCGGGCAGCGCCAGCAAGCCGGATCACCGGCGCTATTTCGATCCCCGTCACTACCGCGTGGTCCTGTTCGACCAGCGCGGCTGCGGTCGCAGCACGCCGCTCGGTGGTGTCGACGGCAACACGACGGCCCATCTCATCGACGACATCGAGCGCATCCGCAACCATCTGGGGGTATCGCGCTGGATGCTGTTCGGCGGATCCTGGGGCAGCACCCTGGCGCTCGCCTATGCCCAGACCCACCCCGATCGTGTGCGGGCACTCATCCTCAGAGGCATCTTCCTCGCGTCGCGCCCCGAGTTGGACTGGTACTTCACCGGGTTGAGGCAGTTCCTGCCCGAGGCCTGGGAGGCCTTGTTCCGGGTCGCCCCCGGGCATTCCTGGGAGCGGCTGGTGGCCTGCTACGAGACGCTGCTCAACAGCGCAGATCAGGCGCAGGCGCGGCGGGCCGCGGCGGACTGGAACGCCTACGAGTCGGCGATCATGTCCATCGGCGACAACGCCTTGCCCGTGTCCGGTGTGGCCGACGACGCCGCGCTGGCGCGGGCGCGCGTGCAGGTCCACTATCTCGCGCGAGGCTGTTTCCTGCGCGACGGCGAACTGCTGGACAACCTGCCCCGCATTGCGCACCTGCCCGCCATCCTGCTGCACGGACGGCAGGATTTCGTCTGCCCGCCCGTCACCGCCTGGGAACTCGCGCGCCGCTGGCCGCACGCCCGACTGAGCTTCGTCGAGCAGGCGCGGCACGCCGCCTCCCATCCCGCCCTCGAGCGTGCCCTGGTCGCCGCGGCGGACGAGATGCTCCAGCGGCTGGCCGCGGCCGACTGAGAACGGCGTGAGTCTGCGCGTCCGCATCAACCTGCTGATCACGGTGCTGACGGTGCTGTTCACCGCGGCCGTGCTGAAGATCGCGGTGGACGACACCCGGCGTGCCATCCGGGAGGAGATGGAGGGCGCCAACCGGGTCACCCTGCAACTACTGTCCACCGTCATCCGCGACGCGCAGATCGTGTCGGGGCCGCAGGCCGGGGGGCATGCTGTCCTGCTGGGTTTTCTGCGCGAGCTCGGGCGGGTGCGCGCCCACGACATCGTTCTGCGAGACGTCGACGACCATCTGCTCTACGCCTCGCCACCCTCGGCCTACAAGGCGGGGCGCTCTGCGCCGGAGTGGTTCGTCCGGCTGGTGCGCCCCGAGCTCGCAGTCATCAACCTGCCGGTCAGTCGCGGCAATCTCACTGTCACTGTCGATCCGTCCCGCTCGGTGCTCGACGCCTGGGACGATCTCGGGAGTCTGGTGGCGGTGATTGCCGTCTTCCTGGTGGCGGTCAACGTGCTCGTGTTCTTCCTGCTCGGGCGCTCGCTGCAGCCGGTCGAGGCGATACTGGCCGGCCTGCAGCGCATGGCCCGCGGCGACCTCGGTGCCCGGCTGCCGGTGTTCCGCCCCCCCGAGTTCCGGGCCATCAGCCAGACCTTCAACGGCATGGCCGACGCGCTGGAGCGCAGTCTCGCCGAGAACCGGCGGCTCGCCCTGGTGGCCGAGCAGTCCGGCGACGCGATCCTGATCCTCGATCTACAGGGCAGGGTGTCCTACTGGAACCCCGCGGCCGAGCGCCTGTTCGGCTATCCCTCCGCCGATATCGTCGGCCAGCCCGGCGAACTGATCGTGCCCGTGGACCTGCGGCCGGAACTGGCGCGCCAGTCGGCAGCCCTGCGCGCGCGCGCCAGCATCGATCCGGTGGAGACGCGGCGTCTGCGGCGTGACGGTCGGGAGATCGATGTCGCGCTCGCGGCGGCGCCGCTGGTCGACCCCGCGTCCGATCAGGTCATCGGCGAGATCTACTCCCTGCGGGATGTCACCGAGCTCAAGCGGGCGCGGGAGGCAGCGCTCGAACTGGTGCAGAACCGTCGCCTGACCCAGCTGATCCAGGCCAGCCTGGAGGAGGAGCGGCGCAGCATCGCGCGCGAGCTGCACGACGAACTCGGACAGTGGGCGACCGCCGTGCGCACCATAGGCACCGTCATCGCGACGCGCACGGAGGGCACCCAGCCCGACATCCACCGCAGCGCCCGCATGATCGTCGACACGGCGGGGCGCATCTACGACACCCTGCACGGCATCATCCGTCAGCTGCGGCCCAGCGCCCTCGACCACCTCGGCCTGCGCGACACGCTCGAGGAGGCCTTCGGGCAGTGGCGCAGCATGCACCCCGAGATCGATTTCCGCCTCACCGTGGAGGGGGAGGTCGAAGGGCTCGGCGAGCGGGTCAACATCACCGTCTATCGTATCGTGCAGGAGTGCCTGAACAACATCGTCAAGCACGCCGGGGCCTCGACGGCCGAGGTCAGCGTCATCCGCGCCGACGAGCACGGGCACGACAGCGTGCGCGTGACGGTGCGGGACAACGGGCGCGGGCTGGTCGATCCCGCGGCGGTCCGCGCCACACGCTTCGGCATGCTGGGCATGCGCGAGCGCGCCGAGGCTCTGGGGGGGCGGCTGGAGGTCAATGGTGGCGACGCCGGGGGCCTGACGGTCGGGGTCGTCATCCCGCTGGCGGAATCATCGGGGCAGCCGCCTGTCGAAGCGGCCACGTCCACAGGGGAGTGAGTCCGCCATGAGCGACCTGATCATCAATGTCATGCTGGCCGATGACCACGCCGTGGTGCGGATGGGTTTCAGGCTGCTGTTGGAGGGGGCGCCGGACATCCGCGTGGTGGCGGAGGCCGAAAGCGGCGAGGACGCGGTGCGGCGCTACCAGGAGGTCCGGCCGGACGTCCTGGTGCTCGACCTGTCCATGCCGGGCATCGGCGGGCTCGAGGCCTTGTCGCGCATCCTGGCGCGCGAGCCCGGCGCCAAGGTGCTGGTGCTCACCGCGCACGAGGACGCGATGCACGCCAAGCGTGTGCTCAAGGCCGGTGCCCTGGGCTACCTGTCCAAGCGCACCGCGCCCGAGGCACTGATCCAGGCCATTCGCATGGTCCACCAGCGCCGCACCTTTCTCGAGCCGGCGATCGCCCAGGCCATCGCCGTCCAGCAGCTCACCGGCGACCGCAGCCCCGTGGACATGCTGTCGGAGAAGGAATTCAAGGTCTTCCTGGCCCTGGCGAAGGGCCAGAGCGTGGCAGACATCGCCCAGGTGATGTCGCTCAGCCCGCGTACCATCGGGACCCACCTCTACAACATCAAGCAGAAGCTCGGCGCCTCCAATTCGGCGGAACTGGCCCTGGTCGCGATGCGCCACGGGCTGCTCGAGCCCTGAGACCCGTCCCGGGCCGGCGGGCACCCGCCGGGGCCGGAAGCTCATGAAAATCATGAGGCGGTTTTCAGTGATTTGACGACGCCTGATCGGGGCGGCATCCGGAGAATCCGGGGTGTTGAAAGCATGCAGTTTCCCGAAACCACCGAGTCCAGGAGTCAGCCATGTGGAACAAGCCCGAGTACACCGAAATGCGTTTCGGCTTCGAAGTCACGATGTACATCGCCAACCGCTGAATCAGAGATCGAGGATAACGCCATGTGGACCAAGCCTGCCTACACCGAAATGCGCTTCGGCTTCGAAGTGACGATGTACATCGCCAACCGCTGAACCAGAGATCGAGGAAATCGCCATGTGGACCAAGCCTGCCTACACCGAAATGCGTTTCGGTTTTGAAGTCACCATGTACATCGCCAACCGCTGAATCAGCCGGTAAGTGATGGCGAGAAGGGCCGCCCTCGGCGGCTCTTTTCTTTTTTGTGGCGGGCGGGTGCGCGTGAAGACGCCCAGCCTGCTTGGTCGGACCCCCGGACGTCGGTAGAATCCGGCGCCTCATCGGGAGACCCCACTCCCGACTCAGAATAACTGTCGCGAAAAGCCCTGGAGAACTGCATGTCCGCCCGTCGTTCGCCCGTTGTCAGCCATCGGCAGCTTCGCCCAATCTGCGCCGCTCTCACCCTGGCCCTGTGTGCCATCGCCGAAGCCTAGGCCCAGAGCTCCGTACGCTCTGCCCCCGTGGTGGTGACCGCCACCCGTGGCGAGCGCTCGAGCCTGGACGTCCCGGCGGCCATCGACACCTTGGACAGCCGCGACCTGACCGAGGCGCGGCTGGGAGCGAACGTTGCCGAGACGCTGCCGCGCATCCCCGGCACCTACGTGCAGAACCGCGAGACCTACGCCCAGGAGCAGCAGATCACGGTGCGGGGTTTTGGCGCGCGGTCAGGCTTCGGCACTCGAGGCATCCGTCTGTTCGCGGACGGCATCCCGGCCAGCACCCCGGATGGCCAGGGCGGCAGCGCCAACTTCGACTTCGCTTCGGCCTCGCGCATCGAAGTGTTGCGCGGTCCGTTCTCGGCGCTGTACGGCAACCACACCGGCGGTGTGGTGCAGATCTTCACCGAGGATGCCCCCAAGGACCCAACCGTCACTGGCTTCGCCAGCTTCGGCAGTTACGACACCATGCGCATCGGTGCGAAGTTCGGCGGCCGCTACGGTAACGCAGGCGCGGTGGCCAGCGGCAGCTACCTGAGCACCGAGGGCTACCGGCAGCGCAGTTCCTCCTCGCGCCACCTGTTCAATGCCAAGTTCGATACTCCGCTGGGGGACAACGCCAAGCTCACGCTGGTGGCCAATTACCTCGACCAGCCCGAGGATCTGGATCCGCTGACCCTGAACGCGGCGCAGGTGGCGGCGAACCGGCGGCAGGCGCGACCTGACACAACCAACCCCAATGCAGGCGGGTCGCAGCAGTTCAATACCCGGCGCAGCCTGGACCAGAAACAGATGGGCGCGGTCTACGACCTCAACCTCAACGCCGAGGACAATCTGCGGCTCATGGTCTACGGTGGACAGCGCAACAACATCGGCTACCTCGCGCTGGCTGGCACCGGGGCGCTCAGCTCCGGTGGCGTGTCGGAGTTGTCGCGGGACTACGGCGGCATGTCCGGCCGCTGGACCCGCAAGACGGAGGTGTTCTCAAGCCAGCCCTTCACGTTCACCGCCGGGATGGACTACGACGTCGCGCTCGAGGCCCGCAAAGGCTACGAGAACAGATCCGGTGTTGCGGGAGCGCTGAAGCGTAACGAGGAGAACCGCACGCAGAGCTGGGGTGCCTATGGACAAGCCGAGTGGCAGCCGCTGCCCAGGCTGTCGACCTTCCTCGGCCTGCGCTATACCCAGGTGTCGTTCCGTTCCAAGGACAATTACATGGTTGGCATCAATCCCGACGACAGCGGCTCGGCGCGTTACGACGCTTGGACGCCCGTCGTTGGCGCGATGGTGCGGGTCACGCCCCTCATCAACGTGTACGCCAATGCCGGCAGAAGCTTCGAGACACCCACTCTCATCGAGCTGGCCTACCGCACCAGCGGCAGCGGCCTGAACTTCGGCCTGCAGCCCAGCACCAGCAATCACTACGAGATCGGCACCAAGATGCTGGTGAACGACAACCTGCGCCTCAACGCCGCGCTTTTCCAGGTCTATTCCAATCGCGAGATCGTGGTGGATACCAACGTAGCCGGGCGCTCGGTGTTCAAGAACGCGGGGGCCACACAGCGCAACGGCCTGGAACTGGCGGCCGAGGGCGACCTCACCCGAGGCTTCTTTGCCTACGCTGCCTACACCTACCTGCGTGCCACGTTCGAGGATGCCTTCGTGAGCAACGGCAACGCGGTGGCCAAGGGCAATCAGATCCCAGGTGTGCCACGGTCTTCCCTGTATGTGGATATGGGCTGGCGCCACGCTGAATCCGGCTTCTTCTCGGCGATCGAGAACCGCTGGGTGTCCAAGGTGTTTGCCAACGATACCAACGCCAACTGGGCCGACAGCTACCAGACCATGGACTTGCGTCTCGGCGTGAACCGCAATATCGAGGGCTTCGCGGTCCAGGCCTTCATGCGCGCCAACAACCTGCTGAGCGAGAAGTACATCGGGGCAGTGGCTGTAAACGACGGCAACGGCTACTTCTACGCGCCCGCGCCTGAACGCAATTTCCTGTTCGGCGCCTCCGTCTCCAGGCAGTTCTGACGCTGCTGACCTTGCGCGGTTGCAGGGCCACCCAATGAAGGAAGCCGCGCATGCGCGGCTTCCTTCATGATGCTCCCTCCCTCGACAATTTCGTGGGTGTGCCCTACCGCGAGGCAACGGTGTGGAGCGGACTTAACGTGAAAGAACTCGAATCGAAGGCGAGACTGTTCCTGACCCTGGCAGGTCATGATTTTGCAGCCTTTCTGGTAGGAGGTCAGCCTGGCTGAGGCATGAACCCGAATCGGGTGAGG
>Ga0169931_10010204_pt1 | contig 13397 bp, 15 predicted proteins | sample Kivu_15m_20L_FD_129675 | JGI IMG/M metagenome (GOLD analysis project Ga0169931, IMG submission 129675) | Freshwater microbial communities from Lake Kivu, Western Province, Rwanda to study Microbial Dark Matter (Phase II) - Kivu_15m_20L... | ecosystem: Environmental > Aquatic > Freshwater > Lake...
AACTAAAAATAACATAACAATTTAATATTCAAGGAGTAATAAACATAATGCAGTCAATTTTAAAAACATTAGTCATAGTTTTTGCTATGTCCGGGCTAAGCGGTTGTGGCACAATGCATAAAGCTATAAAGCACGGTAAATTAGACGTGCAAACCAGAATGTCGGAGACTGTTTTCTTAGATCCTGTAGCGGATAATAAGAGAACCGTAGTGCTACAAATCAGAAATACTTCTGATAAAAAAGATCTTCAAATTGAAGAAGAATTAAAGCAAGCAGTTGAAGCTAAGGGATATAGAGTTGTTAGAAATCCAGATGAAGCTAACTTCATGATTCAAGCAAATATTTTACAAGTAGGTAAAAATACTTTAGAAGATCCTTTTAGTAGTTTAACTGGCGGATACGGCGGAGCATTAGACGGTGCGCTACTCGGCGGTCTTGCAGGAGGTCTTGCTACCGATAATTTTAGAGGCGCGGGAGTCGGCGCGTTGGTAGGGGGTATCGGCGGAACTATTGCGGATGCTATGGTAGAAGTAGTTAACTATTCTATGATTACCGATCTACAAATCTCGGAAAAAGCATCGGGACATGTTGTTAACGAAGCAAGTAATGCTAGTCTAAAACAAGGAACAAGCGGTCATAAGACTTCTTCATGGAGCGAGAAGAGTAACTGGAAAAAATATCAAACTAGAATTATTAGCTCAGCTAAGAAAACTAATTTAAAATTTGAGGCGGCTCTACCAGAACTAAAACAGGGATTGATTCAATCTATTTCTGGTCTACTTTAAACAATTATCTAAGAGTGGTTGTGATTTTATAGAGCCACTCCAAGCTTAAACAAAAAGGACAGAAGTGACAAAAGATTCAAAGACAAGCGCAGAAGTAAGCGCAATCATGACTAAGGCACTTTTTGTGCTTAAAGATCTTGTAGATAATGATGCGGAATATGAGATGGATTATCATCAAGTTGTTACCCTTTTTCTACAAGGTGTTATATCGACCGCTATAGACCTTGCCGAACTACATTCCCCAGGAGTGTCTCCGATGATTTATGCGGATATTGAAGCTAGTTCAAAATTAGGAGGGTTGAAGTCTATTGAAAAAATGCAATCAGAAAAAGGGGCTATTTCTTACTCGGTTTCGGATATTGGTGCAAATGATCCAGCTGCAGCTATGAATTACTTAGGACGGCAACTGTCTACGACACTTTTTAAAGGAATTCATGAGCTACCGCTACCATTACGTAATCAAGAAATGTTGGTAAGAAGCGTAGAAGCTCTTCTTGCTAACTTACTAAATGACAAGTTTGATAATCCCCATGCTGTCCTAGATACTTTTTGTGAACATGTTCACATGGCCTTGAATGATTTGGCATCTCGTATCAAATTAATACATTAATATTGATAATTCTAGCACTTTGGATAATTCAACGCAATAATATAAAAGTAGGAGTATTACTTGTTTTACTCTTACTTTTATGTTATTATTACTTTATATGCAAAGGTTCAATATTTTAAAACAAAACTTATTTAAGATTAATTTTATGAGAGTATCTACTAAAGGACAAGTTACTATACCATACGAGATGAGAACTAAATTAGGTATGCTTCCATGTACGGAAGTTGATTTTATCTTACAAGATGATGGAATATTAATTCAAAAACAACATGGGAGTAAACGCAAAGGTTCAAAACTGCTAGAACAGTTATCTGGCAAAAGTCGATTAAATATGTCTACTGAATATATAATGAAACTAACCAGATCATGATTTTAGTAGATAGTAATATATTACTTGATATCTTGACTATCGATCCTCAGTGGTACGACTGGTCTGCCTCTAAACTTAGCATAATTGCCGAATCCCACGAGCTAATTATCAATGACATAATATATACCGAAATTTCAATCTGCTTTGAGAGAATTGAAGATTTAGAGGAAACTTTTTCTGGCAACTTTTTTAAAATTATGCCAATACCGAAAGAAGCACTTTTTTTAGCCGGTAAAGCTTTTCTACAATATAAATCTAATAACGGCACTAAAAACTCGGTATTACCGGATTTGTTTATCGGCGCACACGCCTCCGTGCTTGGGATTCCTTTGATAACAAGAGATACAGGCCGTTATAAAACTTATTTTCCAAAGTTACAATTAATCACGCCTTAACCCAGTTTGCTGTTCCATTGCTCAATGACGATTATAGTTCTAGCTCTAGACCCTTACTTTTGGACATCTCTAGTTGCTTATAGGTTTCAATAGCTTTACTTTGAATTGTTTGAACTTCTCCTTACATGAAAAATATTCATGAGCTAACCTAACCGTAGGCTCTAAATCATCAAGCGAAATTCCCGTAGGTAACAAAATTAATTGTGAACTTTTTGCTATCTGTAATTTAGTTTTACTTGCAGCAGGTGCACCGTCAAAAATTAACAAGTGCATTTCACCTTTATTATAATCAGCAATAGCATCACCTACCGAGCGATATTGTTCCGTCTTTACCATAGGTTCAATCTCTAAATGATTACGGACCCCCCTTTTTGTGAAATTATTCCTATGATCATTCGTTAAAAGTATATTTAGTTATTACTTTATTTAATATTATAAATTAAGCACTTTTTAACACAAGAGTTAAGTAGTTATTTGTAGTTTATGTCAACAAATATCGTTTTTTATAAATTTGGTTATATTTTAGACTGCCACAGCTTCACGATAAGGAAACTGATACACTTGAGCCAATTTCTTTAATCCTACATCGATAATAGGGTTCTTCCTTTTAGCGACAAATCCTTCCAACCTCTTAAGAAAGCTACTTACTCCGCTACTCAATAACAGGTTAGCTTTTGTCCTTGTTACTCCTACATATATCAAATTCAATTCTTCTACAGCATAGACCAAGATTGCTTCTAACAGCATTTCATTAGTAAAAATAATAAAATCATCCTCAAGTATCACGTTGTCCCATTCCCGACCTTTTGACTTATGAATAGTTGATAATGTTACCTCTGCCATACTCTCTTCAACATAGCATGCATCCTCTATCTGCTTGATAATGTTTTTAAATGACCTTTTATGCTCCTTAATTAACTTTGCAAGAAAAGTAATATCGGGGTCTTGGTACTTATGATTAAAAGCTAACATTGCATTCCAAGACTTAAAGTATTTTATCTTGCTGTGATTGACCCTCTCTTTATTACCGATAAAAAGCGCATAGCCGCTTTTAGCAAGATTTAATATTTCATTTACTCCACCTACTACATGGAGCTTCTGTTTCCGAAAGGTTAATATTTTCTCTATAATCCTTGCATTGGTACGGCACAAGACGGTAAACGGAGCCATTAACTTGTTTACTACAAGCCTACTCTCTATACTTGCACTGCCGCATAAAAGTTGCGTTTCATTCTTTGCGGTAATAATTATGTTTGCAAGCATGCTTATTTCGTTACCAAAACGGAATGACCTACTTAAATAACAGACTTCACCTCCTAATTTAGCAAAACTATTAATAGATCCCCGCCATGAATATATTTGCTGGTGTTCATCACCGACATAGATTTTCTGACATCTTTGCTTAAGTAAAATATCCAGTAATACGGGATTGGCATCCTGACATTCGTCAAATAGAATATAATCATATGTACTGCTTAAATCAGGATTTGCCAGCTGGTACATCTTCAAGTAGAAATCATGCTCCATAGGAATAGTAGATCCTCTTTCCATGCATCGCTCCCAATACTCTGCCGCTTTATTAATAACGTAGTTTATAATAGCATTGGTTTCTTCTACGCCTTGCCCTTCTATTTCTTCAAATATCCTGCTATGTCTGAACTGCTCGTCTATCTTGTTCCTGTCGCTATTAACAAAGACGTGTAGAAGCTTTAACGTAAAAAATGCTATGTCGTTTTCTTCATAGCAGTAAATACGCTTAATATCCATATACCTTGTCATATCGAAAATACTTAAGGTACGGACCCGATCTTTAATTTGATAGAACTTTGCCTTATAAGCAATACTATGAGCCGTCTTGCAGTCTACGTTCGAGGGAAATTTTTTTACCGCGTCCGCTTGAATAGCTTTATTATAAGCAAGGTATAGACCCCTGCCTTGTAGTTCTTTAGCTATTGCTACCAAAGTAGAAGTCTTACCGCTACCTGCAAATGCCTTTATCTTCAAGTCCTTACCATGAAGTGCCATCTCTACGCATTGCTTCTGCTCAGCTGTTAACTGATAATCACCACTGCCTTTTTTGAGCAACAAAGGGTTAATAGTATCCATCCCGCAACTCTTTTAAGGTTCTTCTTAATTTTCTTTCAGCAAAAATTTGTTTAAAACGCTCCAAGGGATCGTCATTTACTACATCATTATTATTATATTCTACTTTTTGGGCATTTTTATTTCTACTCGGAGTGGTATAAGTTAAGTTATTAGCAATAATGTATTGATCAATCGCTTTATAGGGTATTTCAAGCTTCTTAGCCAAACCCTTTTTTGAATCACCGCTATTTAACATTTTCTGTATATACTCGGGGATATAATTTTTAAGTGTCAATACGGATTTTAAATTATATTTAGTTCCTTTTTGATTTGTCATCATTCTTCTTCAGCTTTTCTTTATACTTTAAAATTCTTTATATTCTTGTAATAATTTGTATTTTCAATAAGAAACTTTGCTTGTTTACAATAAAAAGTATTCTTTTTTTCTATGATTTTCAATTTTTATTGTTAGAAACTAAAAATCATCTTAAATATATAAGTTCCATAATTAGTTGAACAACTTTTAAGATAAGGCAACCATGGAATAATTGCCTTATCTTATTTGATATTTCCTTAATTGCGTCCCTATAAATTAATTTCTACCCATTGTAAACTTACCATTTTTTAATTGAATTATTAACCATTTGTATATATATTCTGGCTACTCCTCTAGGTTTAAACAACTTAGGGGAGACTAATAAAACTTAAAATTCAATTTTGATTTATTCCTCATAATTATACCTTTCCTACTTGCCTATTCCTTTAAATTTCATTCCAAATTCGCTAACAATTTTTTTTATATTATCCTCGTATCGTCTTGTTATCTCCTCTTGAACAAAAGAATTTGGAACTATCAGCTCAATAGTTTTAGCATCCTCGTTAATAACGGGAGTGAGCTTGCTAAACCAGTTGTTGTATATATGAATGCCATACGTTTTTATCAACTGGCGGCAAATGTCTCCCCATACGCCTTGGTGCAGTGGCGGTAGGTCTACTGCTTTTTTGGTCTGCAAGTTATTATGATTATTTGTAAAATTACGGACATTTTCTACCACATATTCTACACTTTCGATGTCCAACTCCGAGTTTGAATAGATTGACCGGACCTGACTTAAAACAACCTCTTGCTCATGCTCACTTAACGCAGCGGGATTCTTGAGGTAAATTCGCATGGTGCTACCGACAACCTTGAAATCCTTGATGGCCCAGAGCAGTTCATAGCCTTTTTGGGGCTCGAGGATATTAGCAAGCCTTGTCCTTAATTGATTCTCAGGGCAAACATTAGTAATTGCTTTCTGCTCTATTTCGGCTAGGTATCGCTCTATTTGCCTTTCCTGAGCTATTTCCACTTGCTTTTCTTGGGTATAGTTGACCTTAATATGAAAATTAACGTTATTGGTTTTTTCAGCATCTCGTTTCTCATATCGCAAGACTTTACCGAAATAGGCCATAAACTGGACTTTTGAACAGAAGGTGTTATCTTGTCGCCTTGACATGTCTAGGAGTATTTCGTTCATTGCCTGTAAGGTAAAAGCTCGTCCCGATAAGCTTTGCAATTTAGCCCCTTCCTCTTGGCTTAAAGGATAGTGGTAGTTTAGGTTCTGCGGCTCTTCGTACTGGTTAAAACGGTAAACTCTTGCCTTTTTTTCTGCATTAGTAGGCTTTTTCCTTTGGTTAGCAGTTCTAGTTTTTAGCTTAGCAGTTTTTTTATAACAAACAGAACTTTCAGAATTTTGTAAAAAATTAGATTTCAGATCTATATTTTTATTTAAAAATATAGTGTTATTTAATTCTTTAGTATCCAACCGTGGTTGGATACCCTCCCCTGTACTAATCCCTTTATTTTGCGGGGTTAGGGAGCCAAAACTAATTCCATATCTTCTTTCTATATATTGATGGTTCGTTTGTGCCGTTAGCTCAGAAACTTGGTTGCTATTTACTCCCATGGGATTGTAAAAATGAGGCGTATCTTTCCATACATAAGCTATCAACCTGTTGTATGATTTAGTAGTAGAAGTTTCTTTATGCTGGAAGCTTCTATGAATAAGTCCTAACCGTTCTAATTTAACTATTTTTTTTCTAACAGTTTCTTTGCTACATCCGTGTATTTCAGTAAGTCTTGTATAGTTTAAAAATATTCCCGGGGTTTTTAGTTTGTTAATATGATATACATTTCCATCTTTATTATATCCAATCTTTAGGTTATACCAAGACCTGAGAGTATCATAGTAAATATTTATAGCTAAATAGTCGGGTGATCCGTCCTTGTTAGTGATAATTGTATTTAGCTGCTCCTTGTTAATAAGGGTAGGTAATACACGATTGTTCGTAGATGAATATTTTTGTTTGTTTGAAGCTTCTTGCTCCTGTTTTTGTTGTCTTTTTACAATTGTCATTTGTTCTCTTAATTCTAATTAAAAATTTTTAAGAGAGATGTTGACTTTTTAGCAAAACAACACTATTCTGAAGTTGCTGTTTCTTCAGTTTTTGCGTGGTTTCTGTGTTATTTGCTTAACAAATCAAAAAATCTCGCCCCATTTTTTATACTCTGTTCTTTGTATAGTTTTTTAGACCTCCTTGTTTTCAAATTTCTTTATTTAGTAATAGATACTTGATAGTGATATAATAAGTCAAGAAATTGTTGTCTTAAAAAAATAAAAAAAGAGTTTTATAATTGTTATGGAAGATAAGGAATTATTAATAAAGGCTATTGACCATTATACATTTTATACTAGTGTACAACGCAAATTATTAAAACTTTTAGTACAGATTGAAATTGATCATGTAGTAAAAGCAAATGTCTTAGAATTAAGTAAAATAACAAATATATCTAGAGCCTCTATTTATAGAATTATCTCTATTTTTCAACAAGAAGGCATCATATCTTTACCTATCAAGGAAAATTTAAAACTTAATCAAATAATTTTAATTCCTGAAAAATTAGAACTAATAAAGGATAATTTTCTAAAAAAAACTCACTTACAATTGTAGGATAATACATTTTTTTAACATTTTTAAGAATTTTATTTGACAAATTATTTTTAATTGGTTATTATGACCTATAAGCAAGGTATAAAAAAAACGCCTTAAGCTGGTAACTTAAGACGCTTTGGAATCTTATTTATGAGTTGTAAGAATTTTTTGTTTGAGAAACTAGTAATTCTTACTTTTAACTACTTTATCCATCTCTGGAGGATATATGCAGAATATCTTAACCATACCTTTATGTCAAGGTACTTTTTTAAGATCAAAAAATCACGAGAGAATCAATAACTCGGTAAGTCATGCTACAATAGAATTAATAAGCCATGATAATTACGAGCCTACTATGTCGAGTTTAGAAGAAATAAGCGTTGTTAAGGCCAAAGAAGCTTTAACAAAGAACTTATTTGTGCCAAAAGAATCAATGCAAGTGTTTTCTAATTTAGAAGCCGTCAAAGAAGCTATCAAAATCTTTCTTAAACGGAATAATACAAAGTCTCCGGCAAACATAACAGAAACACTGAAATTTCATCAAGTTAAAAGTGAGAGCTTAGAGTTATCTGTTTCTGCTCGTGAAATCTTTGCAAGAATTGGAGCAAGAGCAAGAAAGGTAGCAGCACTATGACTTATTTTACTTCTAACTTTAAGGAAATCGAAGCTGTGCAATGTTGTCAAGGGATAGTTACCAATATGGTGCTGGAACCCCAACATAATGAATATAAAGGATAAAAATTATGAAAATACAATATTCAAAATTAATAGAACATATATATAACGTATCTATAGTTATATGTACACTCAGCATACTCATTGGTCTGATTAATTTATTTACAAAATTTCTTAGCCCTTTGTTTTATAACTTAATTGTTAGTGCGTTTACTTTATCGGTAACTGGTTTTGCTGTTTCTGATTTATATTTAATAGTATCTCAAAAAAATATAAAATTAGCTACAACAGAATCTACCTCTATATTCAAAATAGTCTTTGGTTCGATTATTTTTTACTTTTGTTCCCTTTGTTTTGCCCTGTTTTTATTTTTTGGATTTTTCGGTTACGAAAAGCAAGCTATTTTTTTGAGTGTTCTATTTTCTAGCGGAGTATCATACTTTGGATATTACAGAGAGCAAAACATAATAAAAAATAATAAAACTAAAAAATCAAAAATAGAAAAAATAGCTCCAATAGATCTATCATTTTTAATGGAGCCAACACTTATATATAGTGCTCTTTATTTTTCAATTGCTTTTTTAACCATAACTTTAGTTCACACTTATATTTTGCCATTATCGTCAAAAGCTTCTGTTGTTTGCTTTTTAACATCATGTCTTTACATGATATTTTTTGCAACTGACTTAAGATCAAAAACGATATTTTATGCAATTGGAGGGATTGTAACCGTCATATTTTTAAGCTTAAGCAATATAATTTAAAAAATCAAAAAATTAACAAGAGGTAAAAATGATAACTAGTGCAGAAATAGAATTAATAGGCTATGTCGGAAAAGATCCAATATTTCCAAAACCTAATGAGTATCCGAACTTTGTAACTTTTCCGGTAGGAATATCCAGAACATGGAAAGACAAAGAAGGGAAAGAGCAAAAAGTAACAACGTGGTTTGATTGCCACGCCAATTCGGAAAGCTTAGCTAGGGTGATTAAAACGCACGTAACGCAAGGGGTGGGAGTGCTTATTAAAGGTTATCCAAAGGTAAAAGCTTACATTGATAAAGCGGGTGAGGCCAAAGGTTCTATTGAAATAAATATTAACCACATGAATTTGTTAACAAGTAGCAAAGAAAAGCCAAGTAAAGGCGAAGCCTCAAGAGAAAATCATATAACCGAAATAGAGGAATTATCGGTTATTAGTAATAACATTCCGTTTTGATAAATTAGTTTGTGCTACTCAAATAGTTGGCAAGGTTTGTCTCTTCCAAGATAACCTAGCCCTTGAAGGAGTGATGTTTTAATATCTTAAAAAGGTTAAAAATTCAAGAGTTGGATGAAATGAAGTTATTTTTAATTAAAATTAATCTCTTAAGAAGGTCTAGCGTAGGTGTCTATATACTTTTAGGTCACAAGCAATACATTAAGCAAGCTAATAAATAGTGATTTAGAGTATGCCGAAAAAACTGGTTCTGTTAAAAAAAGTAATAAAACCCTTTGCATTATATATGCTAATTTTATTACCCATAACCTTTGCAATAAATATATTAGCCAGACATTATGTTAACAATAATATCGAGCTTCAAAAAGAAGAAGTAGAGTTAGTTTATAATGATATATTAAAAACATTAATAGAAGAAGAGTTCAATCCCACAATTCTTCCCAATTACAAAGACTTATCACCGCAATCACAGGTAACTTTTTTAAGAAATTATTTTAGTAATAATATTTTTTTTTCTAAACAATCAATTAATGGCAAAGTTTTTTTTACAACTTTCAACTTACAGGATTTTTTAAAAAAACTGGCAAAAAATAATATTAGATTCTCTATATACTTAGAAAACACTGGTCTTGTTAACCATAATGATGATCTTCCAAATATAAATTCTCAATATATTAAATTAAGCAATGGTTTGAAGTTCAAATCTCAACTTAATGTTAATTCTTATTTGTTTACAAGCTGTGAAAGTCGGCTACAAAAGCAAATTTTTTGGTTAAATATTTTGACTATATTAATATTTATTTCCATAACAATAGTACTTATTATTAGGAAATATAATGCAATAGATTTCAAGGATAGGATATTTAACTTAGAACAGAAATTGTTTAATGAAAGCAAGGCAAAAGAAGCAATATTAAGTTTTAACAAGGTTAATATGTTATATACGATTAACTGCTATGATAAATCTAAAGAAACTCTCGGTGAATATAAATTAACGAAAGGTGCAAATGAACTAATTAATCAATCTGAATATTTACCGCTGCCACTAGACACAAATATTAGAGATTATTGCAATAACCATTACATTATAGAGCTAGAGCCTCTTATCAAAATTTTAATCAATTATTTTGAAGGTTATAAAATTTTATCTAATACCATGATAGAATTGACTATTGAAAAATCAGTATCAAAATTTTGTAGTCCTTATAACAAAGAGTTATTTTACCAAATAATAATAAGTTTTTTTTGTAATATTTTGTATTTCCACAAAGATACTAAAAATAAAAGGAATATCAAAATGGTATTTAATGAATGCCTAGTTTCATGTTCAAGTAACGGAGTTTTTCTTGAAAATGATCTAGCTATAAAGTATTCCCAAAAAATATTTTATGAAACCGGTAATCTATTTATTTTAAGTTTGGGACAAATATTCATTTTATTAAACAAATGTGGTTTAGAGTATAAAGTATTAAATGAGGCCCAAGGAACTAAAATTGAATTAACATTCAAGGTAAAAAATACTAAAAGAAAATTACATACTAAGGCAAAGGATAATAATATAATAAATTTTATGCACGTAAAACAAAAAGAAAGGAACTGATGAAAAACATTTTATATATTTTAATAATATTTTTTAAAATAAATCCGATTTATGCATTGGTAGTAAACGAAGAAGTGCCAGTATATTATTTTGTTAATCAAGAAAAGGTAATAAATAACCTCAAAGAGAAACTAGATAAAACTAATATAGTAGCCGTTACGGGCGTCACCGGTGTAGGTAAAAGTGAATTAGTAAGAATGTTTGTAAAAAAGTATTATCAAGATTATGAAATAATATGTTTTATAGATACAAATACCAATTTTATTCCTCAATTTATTGATGTTGCGCGGGAAATTAATAGTAAGTTATGTCAAGAAAAATCATGTATTTCTGAGAATCCTGCATATGTAAAAAATAGTTTAATGCACTATTTAAAATCACGGAAAAATTGGTTAATAATTTTTGATGGATTAAAAATAAACGAAAATAGCAAAGTACAAGAATTTATAGATTGGAAGCACAGCGGTCATATAATAATTTGTTCACAAGACATAGAAAATATGACGCATAGAATATCTACTCCTAATATTTATGGTAAAAGTATTAAATTAGTTATAGACGAAATAATGGAAAGAAGCGATGAAAAGTTTAAGAATAAACTAGCATCTTTGCTTCAAGGATACCCGACTTACCTAGTGGCGCGTAGTGCTATTTTTTTACATAATAACAATCACATGACCATAGATGAATATATGAAGCATATAAGCAAAAATGACAATAAAATAGGCGCTCATTTAGAGATAATATTAAGACACATTCCTAAAAATCAGCAAGATATATTATTTAAACTATCATTAATTAATAATCAAAAAATACCTAAGCAACTAATTCATTTACTAGTATCAAATCAAGAAGAATATATAGAATTTGTTCATAATACAGTTAGATTTGGGGTGTTAGAACAAGTCAATGAAGACAGGGAAAATCAAATATTTAGGATGCATGACTCTTTAAAAGATGAGTTAGTAAGAATTAGGGGGAGAGATAAGATCAGAAACGATTTAAATTCCACACTAGATGTAATAGATAAGTTACTGCCAGCATCTGTCACTGATAGACTGGCTGTTCTGAAAAATAATAGTTTGTTAGAAGGTAATATAGAGGTGTTGTTAAAAAATGGAAGAATATATAATGCTTCTCACGAAAAAATGATACAAGTAGGAGAAAAATTATTATGGTATTATTTACTTGGGTCTCGCCAAGTAAGTAATGCAAAAAATCTAGTAGAATGGTTTAAAACACATGATAAAGATAAATTATCTCTCAACTCTGATAAAGAAAAAATAGCTTATGCAAATTTCTTAGTTTATGTTGCTGGATTTGAATATTCGATAGCTAATGTTGCTCCTGAAATAGCAATGAATTACCTTGATAGAGCAGAAGATTTACTAAAAAATATATCTAATGAAGAAGAACTTGTTGCGTATATTTACGCAACAAAAGCACATATTCAAATTGCTATCGGAGAGTTTGATAAAGCTGCAAATAATGTCGAAAAAGCAGAACAAGTAAAACCAAAAGTATTAAGAACTTACCTAGGTGCTAATGTTACAAAACATTTAAAATCTCAGATATATTTATCCCAAGGTAGAGATGAAGAAGCATTAGATTTAGTGTCTAAAACAATAGACGCACCTGATGCCGTTAATACAAAGCATCACAACATAAAAAACATAGAAGATAGAAGTATACTTTTAGCTCCGGAATATATTACTAAAGCAAAAATACTTAATAATCTAAAAAGATATGACGAAGCCTTTAAAGTTCTTAGTGATAATGTATACAAATATATCAAGGACGGTAAATCAGAAAATTTCCATATCCTTTTGGCTAGAACTTTAGTTGAGATTGCTAGAGCAGAGAATGGTCTGAAGAGATATGATAGTGCTTTGTCTTATATTCAGGATTCCATAGCAATATTAACAAGAGATAATGACAATTTGGCTTCATCTAAAAATATACATTTAGCTAACGCTCTGTTTATAAGAGGAGAAATACTTTTTAATAAAAATTACTGTGATGAGGCAATAAAAGACTACAAAACGTCAAAAGATATATATATTAATATATATGGTAATAATGCTAAGAATATTAATACATTAGCGGATTTACTATCTCAAGGTGCTATAGCTTCGCTAAGGCTAGAAGATAAAGAAAAATCACAAATATGGGCTAATTATTTTTATAAATTATTGATTAATATATTTGGTTTAGAACATCCCAAAAGTCAATCAATAGCTAAGGTATACTATCCATAATATTGAGAAATCATCCATTTTATGAAATTTATATCTGCTTGTTCTATATTTAATTTTTTAGAATACTCATAAGATTCTTTTATTAAGGATAATAGGTTATTATGACTAATATTTAATTCTTTAGGCAATTCATTAATTTCATTAAGAACTTTAATGCAAGTATCGGAAAAAAGGGGAATATTTACTGATGGAAGGCTGGTGGGTTCAACAATTAATTCCTGAATTTCAACATTAAATGCTTTAGCGATTGAATATAAAACATCAATTGTAGGGTTTTTAGATCTTCCTCTTAATATATTAGTGACGGCCCTAGTAGAACCAAGTTTTTTCTCTAACTGGGCAACTCTCCAGTCTCTTTCCTTGAGTAATCTATTAATATTATTTTTTATTGCAGAATGAGACATTAAAAATATGTTACTATAAATAGG
>Ga0169931_10010205_pt1 | contig 13396 bp, 17 predicted proteins | sample Kivu_15m_20L_FD_129675 | JGI IMG/M metagenome (GOLD analysis project Ga0169931, IMG submission 129675) | Freshwater microbial communities from Lake Kivu, Western Province, Rwanda to study Microbial Dark Matter (Phase II) - Kivu_15m_20L... | ecosystem: Environmental > Aquatic > Freshwater > Lake...
CATTTAAATGCTTTTAAATAGTTTTTCTACCCTGAATCAAATTTGAACAAAATTTCCTCAAAATCAATCATTTATTTCCCTTAAATACATCTTATTTCAATTTCAATTTTTTTCAAAAAAAAAATGATTATTTTATCTACTAATTATTACTTTCAAAAATGGATTTTATTATTGATTACCCAATTATATTTTTTAACGGAAACAACCAAACAATCAAATCAATCATATTCAATGATGATTTTGATCGCTGTTTAAGTAGATCTATTATTAAACAAATGAAAGGTGTTAGAAGAATTATTTTTGGACAAAATTTTAACAAAAGAGTTGATAATTTACCGGAAGGAATTGAAATAATTGGTTTTCATGAGATGTTCAATCAACCAATAAATTATTTACCTAAAAGTCTTAAATATTTGGAAACATATTGGAATTTCGAACAAAGAATTGATCATTTACCTGATTGTTTAGAAAATTTAGTAATAGGATCTAGTTTTGACTTGCCTATTGATTATTTACCCTATTATCTAAATAAATTGGAATTAGGGGATAGTTTCAATCAAAAAATAGACTATCTCCCTTTAAGATTAGAGATATTGAAACTTGGTTCAGATTTTAATCAAAGAATTGATTATTTACCGCATAATCTTAAAAAGATTAAATTTGGTGATAATTTTAATCAATCTATTGATTATTTACCGCAGAATCTTAAACGAATTAAATTTGGAGAAAAATTTAATCAATCTATTGATTATTTACCAAAAACAGTTGAGAAAATAACTTTTGGTGACAACTTTAATCAAAGAATAGATTATTTACCTATTAAATTAAGAAAATTAATTATGGGAATTAATTTTAATCAATCAATTAATCATTTGCCTCGAAAATTAAGAGAAATTATTATTGATGAATCATTTAATCAGACCTTAGAATTTTTACCAAGATCTTGCACAAAAATTGTTTTTCAAACACATTTTAATAATCCCTTAATGAAAATATCAGATTATGTAAAAAAAATATATTTTGGAAGGAATTTCAACCAAAATGTAGATAATTTACCAAATAATTTGAAATACATATTTTTTCGTTCAAATTTCAATCAATCTGTTGATAATTTACCGTTTGGAGTAAAAATTATTTACTTTGAGGGTTCATTCAATCAACCTCTGGATTTTTTGCCAAATACTGTTAAAAAAATAATTTTACCTAATTCTTATGACAAACCATTAGATAATTTGCCGGATAGCGTTGAAGAAATAATATTTGGATATGAGTTAGATTGTCAATGGAAATTATACAATGGAGGAACTAATCGTTTTGATTGGAAACATCGATTTAACAATATTCCAAAAAATTTAAAAGAAATTCATATATGTAACAAATACGTTTATCTTGAAGAAATGAGGAAAAAATATCCTTTAGTTAAATTTAATACTTTTTTATGGAATAAAAAATTGAATATTTATTGATTTAATTAAGTTATAATAAAATGTTTAGTTTTAGTCTTGAAGGTTCTAGAGTTTATCATTTGTATAAGAGTAATATATACAAAAAATACAAAGATTTTCGAGAAAAAAACCAGAGGAATATTACAAAAGATGACAAACTAATTATTTATGAAGAATATTTCAATGAAGCACTTGAAAATTTATCTAAAATTGAGGCTGAAGCTGATAAAGAAAAACTTGGAAAGATTGGTGTTAAATTATATAAAAAATACAAAGATCTAGATTCTGTGAAGGGATTATTTTTTCTGGAAAAATCAATGAATTTTAATTCACCAGAAGCATTATATATATATTGTGAAATATATATTAATGAAAAAAAATTTTCTCTTGCTGAAACGCATTTACAAAAACTCATCAAAAGTAATGACAAAATTAAATTTAAATCTTTCAAAAGATTAGCTGATTTATATTTTGAACAAGGTGAATTTAAAAAAATGGAAAAATATTTGATAATGCTTAAAAAATCTGATGCTGACGATAATTTAATAATTGATGCTAATTACATATTATTGATTTATTATATTTTTGAAATTAATAATAATGCAAAAGCTGAAAAAATTATTGAAGAATATTTTGATGAAGACATTTTATATATAAAAAAGGATTTTGGTGAATATGGATTAATATTTGTATCATTATTTTATGATTATATGAAAAACAAATTTATTTCATTTGTTCTTTTTGAAAGAGCAATGGAAAAAATGAGTGATAACCATATTAAAAATTTATTCAGACTAAAAGAAGCATTCTTCTATCAGTTTATTAAAAAAGATATTTCTTACGCATTAATGTTATATTCAGATTTATTAAAGGAAATTCATTACGAAAGTTTTGACATATATATTCCAGGATATGAAATATATTTTAAAAAATTTTTGAAGGATACAGCATATTCACAAAATATTGTATCAGTTTGTTTAAACAATATAATCAGGATATACGAGAATAGTGAGAAGAGAAATTATTTTGAAAATGTTCTGGAAAATTATGATAAAAATGGACTTCTTGAAGAAAATTTTGATTCAATTTTAGAAAACCTAAATGATGACTTTCCTGAAAGTGAAGATTATTTTACTTGTGATGATTGGTTTGGAATAAATGTTTACACTGAAGAAGCAGAAGAAATCGATGATGAAATTATCAAAAAAATCGAAGGTTTCAAGAAATTATATATTTCTGGAAACAAAAAAATAGATAATTTACCGTTTGGTATTGAGAGTTTGTTTTTAGTAAGCGATTTCAATTATACTGTAGATAATTTACCACATTCAATCAAATACATTGTTTTTGATTTTTATTTTGAACAGTCAATTGATTTTTTACCATCATCAGTAAAGAAAATACTATTTATGTCTAATTCAATGTATAATAATAGTAAATTTACTATATCTGATTCAGATGAATCTGAAGAAGATGAAATTTTGAATAAAAATGTTTTTGAGAATATTCCGAAAAATTGTCAAATTTTTTTTAGTGCTTAAAAAAATTGTAATATTTATAATTAAAAAATGGATAAGTTTATTATCTTTGAGGATAGTCTCTGTTATAAGAAAAATGGAATTATTAAATTCTATTTTTCTCTTAAAAAATATGACCAGCAGCGAAAACAAGATGTCATTGATACATTAAATGATCATTTTAATGATTTAACCGTTCTGAAGAATCCATCAAAAAATTTTGTAACATTTTTAATCAATGGAAAGCCGTATATTGAACAATGTTCTGATAATGATGTAATTATTCACGATGATTCAAAAGAAAATGATCATCATCATTTACCTGTAATGGTAAAAGATCATCATTATGTGAATATTTTCGATAATTATAATGTTGTTGAGGTATGGCCAGATGAATATTATATTATAAAATGTGATACATCTAAAGGAATTTTTGTTGTTGATAAGAATAACCATTTAGTTCCACACTATGTGCATATATTTGAAAATTTTAATATTTTTGAGGGAAAACACATTGTTGTTGATTTGGATACATTTTTAGGAGCAGGTTATGTGAAGGATAATGGTATTATTGATCTAGATGGAATTCGCAAAGTAATTTTATTAAAATTTCATGTAAGTTATATAAAGAAGTTAATATGTAAAAAGGATTTGAAGATTGAGGAATTAAAAAAATTTGTTGAAGGATGTCATTGTAAGATTAATTCCACGATAGGATATAATGGTAATAAGGGTGCTGTATTTTTTGTTATAGATAATTTTGGAGACCATTATGAAGTAAAAGTGGATTTTGATGAGGAAGGATCCAAGTTTTTTGTTTCAAAGGTACATCATTAGATGGAAGAATATAAGGAAATATTTGATATTTTGTATGAAATAAAAGATAAAATTGATGATTATCAATATTTGAGGTTAAGTAATCTTATATGTTCATTATATAATTTAGCAAAAGAATCTAACATTTCTGTAGAAAATTCATCAAGTTCATTATATGATAGTAGTAGTTCAATGTCAAGTTCTGATACATATTTTATGGATGATTTAGATGATTTTGGAGAAAATACTGAAGAGTAGTGCGTTTAGAAATTAAAAATAAAATATTAGGTAAAAATTTATTTTGTAAATAATATTAATGGAAAATACGTCTACTTCAGAAAATACAAAAAATAAAACAAAAAAAGATTTTTTTTGTCATCTTTGTAATTATAAAACTAGTAATTGTAATGAATGGATTAAACATAATGAATGCAATAAACATAAAAGAAACGGAGAATTACTCCCAAAAGATTGTTCAATATGTGGTTATAAAGGCTATACCCACTGGAATCTAAAAATGCATATGATTACCAATCATTCAACATTAGAAGAAAGGCAATCTCAAAAATTTTATTGTCCAATATGTGATATTGTTTTTTTTAGTCAATCATATAATGATAAACATTTTGCTGGAAAGAGGCATAAAAATATGGAATTAGCAGTCAAATATCAAGAAGAAATTAATAAAATACCGCAGAAAAATTGATGTTTTTTTTATTATTTTTTATAGAATGGTAATGATGTCATATAAATATAATGAAGAAGCAATATATTTTGATCAAAATTTTGATCAACCATTAACTGATGATATTATAGAAATTATGAAAAAAGTTAAAATGATTAAATTTGGAAACAGATTTAATCAGAATATAGATAGAATACCAGATAATATCAAATACATAATATTTGGTCATTCATTTAATCAAAAAATTAATAAATTTCCATATGAAATCCATACATTATGTTTTGGAAATGATTTTAATCAAAGTATTGATAATTTACCAAATAATTTCAATAATAATTTTTATGATTGGAAAAAAGGTCGCGAGAAATACGTATTTGCAAATGGTCCATCATGGAGAAGTATTACAACTGATCCAGATAATGAACGTTTAGAAGTAGAGTCTGGAATAAGGACAATATTGTTTGGTGAAAAATTTAATCAGCTAATAGATAATCTACCTGAAAGTATAAATGCTTTATATTTGGGGGTAGATTTTAATCACCCTATAGATTTTTTACCGAATAGAATAGAATTTTTAAGTTTAGAGTTGAGTAAAAATTTTAATTATTCAATAGATAATTTACCGGATTCATTATTATTTTTAGAATTGGGTAATAAATTTCAAAAAGATATCGTAAGATTACCGAGAAATTTGAAAATATTGGTATTAGGAGATTCATTTGATAACAAAATTGTTTTTAATGAATCATTAGAAAAATTAAATTTTGGAATTAATTTTTCAAAAAAAATAGAAAAATTTCCTAAAAAATTAAAATTTATTAGTATCAACGAAACTTATCCCTATTTAATCCCTAAAAAAATTAAAACACAAAAATTCAAAGTAGTTTATAATATTTAATCATACATAGGTAATATTTCTAGTAAATATTTATTTTGCTCCCTTCTACATAAAATCGACATAATGATATCTCTTGTATTTTTTATTATTTTCCCATTTTGTCTAATAATAAATTTACTATTTACTGCATCATATTCCATATTATCACATTCCATTAAACCCAAATCATTATTCAATAAATATAATTTATCATCAACAGATAAATTCTTACTAAAAACTAAATTACAATTCTCACAAATCATTATTCCATTTTCAAATGAAGCAATTCCTCCTTGATAAATAGGATGAAGATGATCAATATGAATGCGAGAAATATCCGTGTAAAAATTGGGAACTAATCGATAACCCAATTTTGTATGTATTTTTTGATAATTTTGATTTCCATAATATATTGTTCCATCTTTTTTAGCATCAAAACCTAATGCCATTTTACAATAACAAGAAGGACATTTGATTATTCCATACGTTGGACATAATAAATCATATTTATGGAAATTTCTAATGATTATTTCTTCTTTTTGTTCAAATGTAAAATCCTCTTCTCTTGCCATAATATATCGTTATAAAACTGGATATTTTTATATCACTTTTTTAGAATTCTGCTTCAATCTCTATCATTTCATTGAGGAGCTGTCTTGCAGTCTTAGTTGATAATGGATCAATCATTCCAGTAATAGTTGATACCAAGAGATATTTATAGTAATTTGGTCCCAGAATGTTTGTAGCCTTAATTTCATTCAATATAAGGGTAGTTATTCCTCCTGGACATTCCATCTCCATTCTGATTGCATCATAAAGTTGCTTCTCATCATGAAAAAAGAATTTCTTACTATACTCACCACAATCTAAGAAAAGTTTCTTTCCTGTAATAGCATAGAACATTGTTGTTCCTAATGCCCATATGTCTGCAGAAGATTTTCTAATAAAAGCTTTACTTCTACAAGCAGATGGGATATCTTCGAAGTTCATTAGATTTTGGCAAATTTCAAAATGTCGGTAATGCCAAGAAACAATTAAGCCTCCTTTATTTCCTTCAATATCTGCCAATCCAAAATCTCCTAAAACAGGAACATCACCATCCATAAAAATATTATCTGGTTTGATGTCACAATGGATTATGTGTTTCTCGTGAAGTTCAGCTAATGTAGTTAACAAACTCTTCAAAATAAAAATCCACTCACAACTAGTTCGCTCTCCAATTTGATTGAAACAGCCTGAATATTCTTTCATAATCATTAAATGTTGTTCATTATAGACGTATGATTCTTTAAGTTCAACAACATTTGACACTTCTTTAGCCTTTTTGATATATAATTCTTCTACTAGTCCAGATGTCATTCTTTGCATCTTAACAACCCAGAATTTATTTTCACTATCTTTCACTTGAAAGACAGTTCCAAAGCTTCCATTTCCAATTTTCTTTGTCACAGTGTATTCATCATTATTTCCAATTTTCGTTTCTTCTGAAAGAAATGCTTTTGGTCCAGACGTTGTCTGGATTATTTTGAAAATATGTTTTAAATCAGTAAGAAATGTCTTACCGCGTGTATTTTTACACATGTGAAAATTATTGAACTTTCTTGGAAAACCATTATCATAAACAATGGTAAAACCGGGTTGTATTTGTAATCCTGGTTCAACTTCGGCCATTTTAACCAAATTGTCTTAAATTCATCCAAAAAAACCATCAATTTTTTACTTAAAGATATTTTTATCTGTTTACTATTATGAATTTTAACAATGTTTTAGATAAATCATTCAAAAGTGGATTTAGTGGAGCAGGTGCAATGACAATTCAAGTTAGTTCTTTAATGTGGTTAAGAACTACTATGAATTACCAATACAAATTCGGTGGTCATATGTTACCTACCATTAAATATCTCTACAAAGAAGGAGGTATTTTAAGATTTTATAAAGGATATGTTCCTGCTTTAATGATTGGTCCATTATCAAGATTTGGTGATACATTTTGCAATTCTTTAGCACTCAACATCTTCAAAGATTCTTATGTTCCTTTATCCATACAAACAGGAACTGCTTCTGTTTTAGCTGGTAGTTGGAGAATTTTAACATTACCGATTGATGCATGGAAAACTAGTCTCCAGGTTCATGGGGATAAAGGATTGGATGTATTGCGGGATAAAATAAGGAGAGAGGGAGTTAGAAGTTTATATAATGGTGCGATTGCGAGTTCTTCTGCAACTATGATGGGACATTTCCCATTTTTTTATACATTTAATTCATTAGATGCTTATTTACCAAAATATAAATATAAAGATGAGACTTTGAAGGCTTTGGGTAGAAATGCTGTAATTGGATTTTGTTCGACATTAATGAGTGATACTGTTAGTAATAGTATGAGAGTGATAAAGACGTGTAAACAGACACATCCAGAAAAAATAGGATATGGAAAAATTGTGGAGGAAATAATAAAAAAAGATGGGATAAATGGATTATTATTTCGTGGATTACAAACAAAAATTTTTACAAATGGATTGCAAGGAATCGTGTTTAGTGTTTTTTATAAATATTTCAGTGAGCAATTTTTGTAATGAAAATCAGATATTTTAGATTTATAAAAAAAATAACATATTTCAATATTTTCTTGAGATTTCAACTCCTCTTCAAATATTCTTTCTATTATCTCCATTTCCTCTAATGAATATATAATAATTCCTACTTGTGGATTATGATAAATCAATCTTTTACAATCTTCACTCACTTGTAAATGAGAGAATGAATCGCAGTTAATTACATCTAATTGCGTTTTTTGTTTTTTATCCAGATCATACATATTTATGTAACTATAATCAAAATAAACTGTGATATAAAATATTTTATTATCGATTCTTATAAATTCCATTATTTGTGATTTCTCTTCAAATAATATTTTATCTCCAGAATAGATCCCTTCCTTTGATTTCACATAATCTATTTCTTTTCCATCTATACTAAAATGTATCGGTCTTCTATTTATTAAATTAGAATAATCAGTAATATTATTTTTATCAAATTCCCATACACATGTCTGGATTCTCATTAAATGATACTCATAAAAATCTCTTAACCAAGCACCAGAAATCAATATTTTATTATCGGTTGGATGAAAATCGATACTTAAATCGTTATATAATATCAAATATTCTGTTGGATTATCACTTGGACAAACTAAATTTAATTCATACATTTTATCATCCAGAAGATCCCATACTTTTATATTATTTTTCATAGATTCTATTGCAGCAATATATTGACCATTTGGGCTAAAATATAATTTTCGAATAGTAAAAGTTGCTCCAGAAATTGTTTTAATAATTTTATTATTTTTATAATCCCATACATAGATATTACAATCTGTTCCTCCAACGTATAGTTCATCAGTATTTGGACGAAATCTTAATGAATAAATTGGACAATTATTTTTTAATATTTTATCCAATTTATTTGTAGTGTAAATAAAAATGTATCTATCTATAGATATTGCGAGTGTTTCGGATAATTTATTGATTTGATATTCAAACGTGTTTTTTAAGTCTTGTTGAAGAGAATTATTGAATGAATCGAATAATTTTTGACAATCTTGGATATTTGATGTATTTTCAAGAATATTTTTCCATATTTCATTTGGTAAATGCATTATTTACTAAATGTGTTATTATTTTTAACTTATGTTTTCGTACATTTTTTTAGGATTTCTATAAAAAATTTACATTCATTTCCAGTTTTAAGACATTCCTCTAAATCACTATTTTCTTTCATACATAGTTCAGGAGATGATATAATTGTATTTTTTACAGGTTCATGTTCAAATTTATCACTTGGTTGGAATGTTTTATTTGGATAAGTTATATTTGTTTTATGTATTTTTTTGTAATATAGCATTACATTGTATAAGATTTAATTATATATGAGAGAACGTAAAAAAAATTGATAGTTATAATAACTAATTAGTAATAATAAAAAATTGCTAATAATATAATAAGACCATTTGATACACTTCGCTTAGAATTATTTCAGCGAGTAAATAATGAAATACCTAATTCAATTTTTGAAAGATTGAATGAAATATTTCTGGGTATAAATGTAATGATCCTTGCTTTCAAAAATGAAAGAATCTTGGTTTCTGCTAATTTTGAAAATATTTTAACAATAATGCAGACTGGAAATGGATCAAATTTCTATATACTTGTTAATAGCGTTTTTTCTCCAAATGAGATAAACATAGTAAATCTCAATCAACTATTTTTTCTACTAAATGCAGAAATTGAAGAGAGAAGAAATCAGCAAGGTAACTTAATACTTCGGAGAACAATAAGTAATGTAAATATACCACAAGAAATAAGGAATCTTGTATTGAATAGTGATGTCACAAATATAGGGTTACATATTGATCAAGATATGATCCCAAATTATAATTATGCATAGCATTTATGCAGACACTCAATTTTTTTATGAAATAAAAAAAATTGACGGCGCATAATTGCTTTAACAATTATGCAGACACTAAATTTTTTTTGTTTCACAAAAAAATTGATAAATTAAAAAGATATATTTTACAGTAATTATCATGCGTGAATAATCAAACATGGAAAATAGATTCATTATTTTATTTAACAACTTAGAACTTGAAGTCCTTAATAATTTTAAGGAATCCAACAATATTGTTGATTTAACCAACGAAGAAATATTTTTTCGTTATCCAAAACTATCAAATGAAATATCAAACTATTATTTTCAGGAAGGAGATAAATGGAATTCTTTAAGGTGGTTATTCTATGGAACAAAAGATAGTAAAAGTTTATACAGATTCGGAGTTATTTTTGAAAAAGGAATTACTTGTCATATTACACAACAAATTATTCTTACACCAGATTATCAGAAAGCATTTAATTATTATTTAAGTTCTGCTCAATCTGGATATCCTGATGCCTACAAAAAAGTAGGACAATTTTATTATAGTGGAAAAGGTGTTAAAGAAGATAAAGAAATTGCTCTTCAATGGTATCTAAAAGGTGCCAGAAAAAACATTACATCATGTTATTCTAAAGTTGGCTTTTGCTATTTGAGGGGAAAAGGAAGTAAAAGAGAATTTGAAAATGCATATTACTGGTATTCCAAGGGAGACTATAACAATAACATTGAATGTCTTTATGGACTAGGTGAAATATATCAATATGGTAGAGGTAAAAAACAAGATTTGAAAAAGGCATTTGATTATTTTAATCGAGCTGCGAGATTTGGAAGTGCAATGAGCAAAAACAAAGTCGGTCAATTTTTTGAAGAAGGAAAACATGTAAAAAAGAATTTAGCTGTTGCTTTTGAATATTATCTTGATGCAGCTAGATTAGGGTGTTCTCAAGCATACTATCAGATAGGGCTTCTTTATGAAAATGGTGTTGATGAATACTATTTCAAAATACCAATTGATATTAGGAGGGCACTTTATTATTTTGAAAAGGCTGTTGAGAAAGGACATAGTATTACATTAAACCATATAGGGGAACTATATAGTTCAGGAGCATATTCCATTTTGGGAAGAGATTTTGAAAAAGCAAAGGAATATTATTTAAAAGCATCTGAGCATGGAAATCACGTAGGAGAATTTTGTGTAGGAGAATTGTATCAATTTGGAAGAATTGGTCCTGTTGACTATAAAGAAGCTCTTCAAAATTTTGAATATTCAATGCAAAGAGGCAATCGTTATGCTAATAACCGAATTGGTTATTTTTATCAAAAAGGATATTATTTTGAAAAGAATTATGAAATAGCAATTGAAATGTATAAAAACAGTGATTGTAATGACAATGGCTGGGTAGATTGTAGATTTGGATTAATGTATGAAAAAGGATATTATTTTAAAAAAGATTATCGTATGGCTTTTAAACAGTACAAGAAAGCTGAAAATAAAAATTGTCATGATGTTTATTATCGTTTAGCTAAATGGTATGAGAGAGGTAATATTACAACTCCTATTAATTTTAGCAAAGCAATCGAGTATTACAACAAGGCTGTTGAAAATAGACGTAAAAAAGCTTTTTTTAGACTAGGTATGTATTATGAAAACGGCTTAAATTATCAAGGCGTTCAGTATATAACGCCAAATTTTCAAAAGGCAATTGAATTATATCAATCTGGATATAGACGTTTATGTGATAAATGTGAAAACAAATTAAGAGAACTTAATATTCCAATTCAATACATAGAATAATTTTATATTATAAATTATATGAAAGACTCGACTAAATTTTTTGCTTGTTTCTGCAAAATAACTTCAACACCAATGGTGTTAAATTGTGACAACAAATTTGATACTCTCAAAGAAGCAGACAAATTCTTTGACGAGAAACTAGGAGAGCCGATTGTTAGAAATAAGGATTATATGACTACAACTATCCCGTTATGTAAATATTTTCCAGAATTCATTAACAATTATCGTGCAATCAATAAATCAAAAAATACATTTATTGTAAACAAAAATTAAGCATCAAAGTGATCTTCTTCATCATGTTGAGACTCTTCCTCAACTTGTTCTTCTTCTTGAGCTGGTTCAGATACCTCTTCTTGAGCTGGTTCAGATACCTCTTCTTGAGCTGGTTCAGATACCTCTTCTTGAGCTGGTTCAGATACCTCTTCTTGAGCTGGTTCAGAAACCTCTTCTTGCACTGGTTCAGATACCTCTTCTTGCACTGGTTCGGATACCTCTTCTTGTGCTGGTTCAGAAACCTCTTCTTGAACAACTTTTTGAAATAGAGTTAAACCAGATGATTTGTCTATATCAAGATCATTGTTAAGAACTATATAATTATTATTTTTACACAATTCAACAAACCTATTTATTCCAATCCAGTATAATTTACCTTGGGCGGGAGCGCCGTTAACAGATTTTTTGGCGGAGTGTAAAATTTTGTCAAGAGGTAATTTTTGTAAAGCCTCAACTTTTCCAATATGTTGAAGCTGAAATCTATAAAAAGATTTATGGTTATGTTTAACATATTTTTCAACATCAGCATAATTAATTAATAATTTCGCGTTATTTTACATTTCTTGAATAAATTGCTCAAGTAAGCTTGTTGACCAATTGGAGAAATATAAGAGAAAGTATCATAACTAAAAACAAAATCAATACTATTATCTTCAATCATATTCAAAGAAAAGTCCTGTACTGTATGATATTTTACTAAACCAATCTTTTCTAAACCTACAGTTTCCCAGAATTGATTATATTCTTCAGTAAAAAGATCAATTGCTATTATTTTATTTACATCTGGTAAATCAGATAGGAATTTGGTCCATTGACCTCCACCACAACCAATTTCTAAAATCGTTACATTTTTACCGATATTATCTCTCAAATATTCCTCAATTTGTTTCTGATTTCTAACTGAATCATATCCAGTTTTAAAACCACCTTTCCAAAGACCCTTAAATGATCTCAATTCATCTAACGCACTCATATAAAATACATAGAAAAAAATTGATAATTTTTTCTATTAAATGGAAACCTATTAAATGAGTAATTCATTACCAATTAATGATCATATCTATATTTGTTTAGCGAACAACATCAATTATGAAGACTGTAAAAACAACTTTCATGGAAATGAAGCCTTTTCCATAACTAAATCTTTTTATGATGCTCTACAACATGATATTGTAAAATATCGTTCAAGAAATTATAATTTAATATATCTAAACACTAATATTTTATATATATAATCATCAACTTTTTCATTCCTGTAATACCAAAAATCATTCATTAATGAATAATTCTCATCATTTCTAAAATACATATTTTCTGAACAATATAACTTTTTTATGAATCCTGTATCAATTAAAAAGTTATGTGCAAATAATATATTTTCATCTTTCATTTTCATTAAGTTAAAAATTTCAGGAGTTAATTCTTTTTTAATTTGATTTATCAATTTCTTCGGAGTCAAATAAGTATCAATGTTAAATAATACATAATTTATCATAAACACAACTCTATCATTTTCATCAAAAATTCTTCCTAATTTAGCATAATTTCTATACA
>Ga0169931_10010206_pt1 | contig 13396 bp, 9 predicted proteins | sample Kivu_15m_20L_FD_129675 | JGI IMG/M metagenome (GOLD analysis project Ga0169931, IMG submission 129675) | Freshwater microbial communities from Lake Kivu, Western Province, Rwanda to study Microbial Dark Matter (Phase II) - Kivu_15m_20L... | ecosystem: Environmental > Aquatic > Freshwater > Lake ...
ATATCTGGTAGCCAGATATATCTGGCTACGTAATGACCAGATATCCAGATACGTATGTAGATAGTACGTAGATTCAAATCATCAGATATGTATATCTGGTGATGGTATAGCACCAGATACCAGATACTGTACGAAAATTTGCGCACCAGACGCAAACCCTACACAAATCCCCAAAGTCAACCGACCAATTTGTCTCCGTCTTGATGCTGACTTGATGACATAGTACAGAATTGTGAACTTCTCAGGATTGGGAATGGGGGTACCTTCAAAATTAAATCGTGCTTACTTTCCAGGATTGTGACCTTTCCAGGATTGGGAACAACAAGAGGTCCAGACATCAAGGCTATTCAACGGTACAATTTATTTCATGACACTAGGATATTAGTTATTTCAATACTCTAGGTAATAAGCGCCATCATTTGTTATGTGTTAACTCACAACGTGAATGTAGTTCCCTTTGCATAATGCGCACAATTCAAAATGATCTCTCATTTATCGCGTTTGGTATTATTGTGCCAAGAGACTGTCCACACCGAATAAGCATTTTTTACGATTCGTGATAGATAATCGCTGTAACTGAACTAGACCGGTCGAAAAGTCGTTTGCGGAAAACTTGGTGTCGATCCCATCACTGGAAAGTCCTTGTTTTAATATATCGTCCACAGTCACAGTTTGTCGTAGCCGAGAAGTAAAACTGCGACTTAAATTCGCGTCCATACTATCACGAGCACCATTAAAAATTTCAACAGCCCTCCGACGCAACCATGCTGCAAGATACACAAATGAATATTTTGCAAGTTCTTCTCGAATCAAATACTTGGTTCGTTGAAGTATTACATGCGCGCTATCGATGGGGCTATGTCGACAGTAAAACCACATTAGACCGTAGTTAGGATCTGCATTACGACAACGCAGTTCAATGTCCGATTTTACTCCTATGGATCCTTTGAAATTCTTCAAAGAAATAAGAGCTAAGGGAAAATTGGGATGTACTTCAAGGGTATCACACCCTGTTACACTATTACAAGCGTCTTGAATAGAATTCACAGCACTATCGAAAAACAGCGCCACATCATCGCGTGCGACATTTTTTAATTGGTTCTCCATAAGCTGACCGAAGTAGATGGCGATAGGCTCAACATAATGCTCCAACAAATCCAAGCGTAACGTCTCTAAGAAACTATCTCCATATTGTGGAGTGAATTTTATGCCATAATTCAAATACTTTCTAGCGGATGCTGGATGGAAAGTTGGGCACAAGGGATTCAGAAACATTCGAGCTACTTCACACCAAACCTCACCAGATTTGGGAACGGCTGTCACAGCTGTCTCTAATACGGATAGGTAAACGCGCTCACCATCAGGCTGAAGAAGTTGAGCCAAAGCAGACCAAAGCCGTCCTGTACCTGAATGCATCTTTAATGACTCTATGCAAAACTTAACGGCTCGCAAGCGCTTGCCATTACGAGCCTCCAGGTTGACAGTCTCTAGCCAGACTTTCCACTCAGAACTATACTCTTCTCTAGCCTTGCAAAGTAAAGCCCTAGCTAGATCAAGGTTCCCTGCAAAATCTTCTAATCGAGCAAGTTCAATTATTACTGTTGCTCGCCCTTTCGACGGGACAATATTATAGCTCATCAAACAAATGCGTCTAGCCTTGTCTACGTCACCAAAGGAAACTTCCGCTCGCGCTGCGGCTAGCCAGCACTTCCAGCGCATGTTATCAGGGCTTGCAAGCACGGCCTTTATGAAAGCTTTACGGCTGCTCACCATCAATTCCTTCAGAGGCTCGTCACTTATCGTTGCAGCTCTTTCCTGCGCTAAAGCTGCCTCCAAATAAACTTTCCATATCAACTCCTTACTTATGCTTTGTAGGGCTCGCTCAGTCATTGCGGAAAGGCGTGGCAAGCTAAAATTTTTTTCCTGCAAATCCAAGATTTCACAAATCTCGAAAGACTGGAACCATAATGGCCCATACCTACTATTTTCCTTTAGGCCTTTCTCTACAACCATGAGTGAATCATGTAGACGTCCAAGATCCCTTTCCAAAACATGAAATTCGATGTATAAAGGACCGTACCAAGGAATATGATGAACTAAGAAACTGAATACACGACGAGCGGTTTCTACGTTTCCCGCTCTTGACTCTAGCATTGCGCCTTCTAAAAGCGCCCGCCAACTCTTGTCAAGATTGACATTTTTCAATCGGCAGAGCAAAGCCCTCGCCCGGGATAGATCTCGGCTGCTATTATCAATCGAAAGCTTTTCTTCAAATTTTACAGCCCGAATAAGCAAAGCTTCATTGAAATCACAAGCGGCCAACCCTTTGTAAAGAAGTTGGGAGCATTTTTTAATATGACCGCGCTCCTCTTCAAATTTAGTGTACTCCATCCAAACTTCTGGTGACTGAGGAGATGACGAGCATGCTTTGTTGAAATAAGATCTGGCCTCTTTCACGTTCCCTTTACGTTTATTTAGGTCTGCAAGCTCTAGATACACACGCCAAAACAGCGCCTCGGGGACAGATTTAGTTTCAAGGGACTGATCTGCGAAAATCAAAGCGGTTTCCAATGATTCCTTCTCTTTTAATCGGAATATATAGTAAAAGCTTTTTAATGCAGCTCGATTCGTTGCGCTTTCTCCATATTCTAACTCTTGAGTTTCGGACAATGAGTCGGGACCAGATGGTTTGATGCGAGCAAAGGTGTTTTCAATCACAGAATCACTCCAATCTGTAGGAGTGCCTTTCGGCTCATTTTTCTTTTGAGTTGTTGATGATTGCATGCTTCGCGAGTGGTCGGTCGGTGTTTGCTCGATTCGTTTACCAGCTTTTTCTTTGTTGCTGACGCTTTTATAGTTACCCTGTTCCCATGGAAAGGACGCCAAGGATTCCTTTCTGAGACCGTGAGATGAATTGCGCTGATAATCTTGAGAAGTGGACGAAGCGTCGGAAACGGGTGCGACTTGGTTGAAATTATTAACCACCTTTTTAAGATCACGGTACGTATTGGTTTGGGGATAATTATCTTGAGCAGAGTAAGAATGGCTATACGGGTTTGAAGGAGGATACATTGGAGTTATATCACTGTATGTAGCTAATGGAATCATCCAGGTGGACCCCATGGGCGTAGGTGATACAACGCCCGAAGATGAGCTTGAAAGGTGATAGTTATTATAAGAAAAGTATGGAGAATGACTGCTGTCACGATTCATAGCCGGATGCCATGGGATAGGACTTGGGGTTATTTCTGAGGACCATGGCATTGTGGTCGATACTTGGGCTTCCATCGTAGGTATTGTAGTGAAGGGAATCGGTGAGATTCTTGAATGATAAAATTCACTCATATTTGGGGCAGGATAAATAGACGGTATCGTCAACGGACTCAGGTTAGTCTGCGGAATCGTCTCTGGAGAATATTGCATCGGATGTAACGTTGCCACCTGATTCGATGCAATGTCGTGATTGAAAAGATAATTAGATGGAATAAAAGGAGGCGGACTTTGAGAACCTCGCATGGAATGAGTTGGGTAATAGTACTGTTCATCGACCGTCGGCATCGGAAGGGTAGAGTTGTAATGGGTATAAAAGGGCACATCTTTATTGTAGTGATGATGGTGATGATGAATGATGACTGGAGCCTGCTGGATGTGACTCTGAGCCATGCGATGAACGTCGGTTTTGTAAACGCTCATCTTGGGGCGCCCCGTTTCCTCTCGGCGGGAATGAGACGAAGACTCTCTCCCTGACTTCCGCTTTGTAGTTTGCTGCATAAGTAACGAGGCGTTGGTAACTTGCGGAACAGGTTGTCCATACGATGAGACTTGGTAAGAGCGTTCCGGAACTGGTGGTTTCCAAGACGAGGAAGATGAAACACCCGGCACTCCTATCAATGCCTTCGTTGCTGGGACGAATGCACCTCCTTCAGATGAACGCATAGCGCGTGCAGTAGATCCATCCTCTGACAATAAATTCAATCCGCCCTGAGTGACATCGATGCCGATACTTGAAGCCCCAACGCTTCCAAGAGTGCTACCGCTAGAGCTTCGCGTAAATCTTTGAAAGGAAGAGCTCAGCATCGCCGGAGGTTTTAAGGCGTTTCCATGTCCAGGGTCAACCCTCCGCGCTGGAGACTTGGAGTTGATACTGGATATTGAAGCTCCTTGTACACTACCCAGACTACTACTACCTCCACTATGGGTATGTCGATGAAAGGGTGCGGATGCAGTGTTGAAGTTCTGATTTTGCACGCCGTCAGTAAAAATGAGACAATGTGGTCCACTACCATTGCTACTACTCCCTCCACTACTGGTACGTTTATGGAACGGTTGAGAATGATGGCGCCTACTTGGAATAAATTCACCTGAAGATACCGATACATGATTTCCAGGACGACATGACATATTCAATATTGGATTAATGTATTGATGTTGTTCTTGTGAGACATTATAAGCATGATAAAGCGTTTGAGTAGCTGTAGATTGCTGTCGTTGCTCATACGAAGGATCGAAGAAAAAGCTCCCTGCACTACTCGCGTAGTCATCTTCATATTCCTCTTCCCCTTCGTCTGTGACGGCACCGTAAAAGTGTCCGTCTCCACCAACATCAAAAATCTTCGATGCATCATTATCCCAATAATAATCATCATGCGTAATCACTCTATCCATCCCTGTCAGACTCTCTGCAAAAGAGTCTAAACTGTAAAGATCGTGGATTGTATTTTCTTGCTCACTAGCTCCATGAGTATCTGATTGAGTAGACATATGAACGACAGTATCGACTTCTTCCTCATCATCTTCTTGTAACAAATGATCTAAAGCCTCGGTCAATCGTACTGTATGTGGAGAAAAGGTACCTGATAATGCTTGAAGATTCAACTCTTGATTTTTAGCCAAGCTAATACTGGCGGGTGTATACAGGCTATTTCTACCTCTATATTCCTCGGGATGTTGCAAAGATGTATTCAAAATCAGATGTGTGGGCCTTGCTAGTTTGGGTGATATGAGTGGATTAGCACTAGCATCGGCGGCCGAAAGAGAACCTACAGTAGCAGTGGCCGGAAGAGGAGCAGTGGAAGTTGACAAAGAAGTAGTAGATATCGAATGTAAAGCTGGTCGATGATTCAGATCCAAAAGGCTCTCAAGGCTCATTGCTTTTTTTTTGTGCAACGCGGAGGATATCGGACCATTCGACTGCGAATGGATCTCAGTACTAGCTTGAGACTGCTCGCTCATATGCGACGGTAAATGAAAGCCGTATCCGAGAGGTCCGGTTCCAACACACGTATCCTCCTCGTCATGATCATGACCTTCTAAAGACGATGACTGAACGTGGGATGGCACCACAACAGCAGTGTCCTTGGTCGCGCAAGAAGTAACACTAGTTCCTCTTGGATATGCTGAGAGTTGTCTGACATTGGCCCCTGGAGTTCGTCTCATCAAGGCTATGGTGGTGTCTGTTTTTTGGACTGCAGGACGTTGCATACGATCCTGAGTACCACGAGCTCCTCGTTGACCCATCGGAGTCTGTGCAGTAACGGATGCCAATTCCTCATCTTCTTCTACATCTACGTCAGCATCAGTGTTTGATTCTATAAAGGCGAAATTCTTCTGATAATTACCATCATGTTTACTCTCCTTCATTCTGTCAAAAGATTTCATTTCTTCCGTCAGTTCCGATGATTTTATCCCACTCGATTTTTAAGTTGGGCTTGGTTGGTTTGCAGTATGATTGATTGATTCAAACCATTAGACTCAAAGAGGTCAAGTTTCAAACTTTGACCCTTTATTATATAGACAGCAACGTTGAAGATATATCAAAAAAAATTGTTAGAGTCGGATTATCTCCCAGTGTTGTATTTTGGCATGGCTGTGTGACTGCACTCACTGCGCGTTTTACACTCGTACGCGCGGTAACGGCGGTTTCATTCCCGGCCCGGCCCCCGGCCCCCGGCCCGTATACGAAGTTCCAGATATTTCGTACGTGCAGCCATAAAAAAGTATTCCGTATTCCCTCCAATAATAAATGACCCATATGTATGAAACGTTTGTCGTCGGAAATTCGGAAGTCGAAATCATGTCATCACCTCTGTCGTCTGTAGCCGATGTAGCAGCCCAGACGAAGCAGCTGGATTCGATGGATGAAATGACGGACTCTTCAACGGGAGCTGCAACATCCAATCCTTTCATAGGAAGTACCAACGACACGGTAGCATCACCTCTTTTACTCCCAACTACAGATGATATACTGAAGATTCTTCCGGGTACACCAGCTGACATTGCGATACAAGCCCAAGCACATGTCCGAGTGACCAAGGCCAAGAAGCTGGCAAGATACCTACATGTACAAACCGTGGGCCGTGTTGTACGGCATGGTTTGCTCTTGCTTCCTTCATCGGGGAATAGAAAGGGAAAGCCTCCTCGGATTCCTCCGAATGTTTTGTCAGAGATGGATACAGAGCTTTTGGTTTTAGATGCAACGTCTCCGAGACAACAATATCAGCAGGATCATTCTCAGCAACAACAGGTGTTTGAGTCGTGTCGAAAGGATGATCACCTTGATGAAGAAGCCTCTTGGGATGGTCTCAGTCAAGATAGCCGTCCTATAATAGGGGGCGAGAATGATAGAGGTGACAACAAAACAGAAGGTAATTTCAATGATGAGAGTTTTGAAGAGACAGATCTTGTGAGTGTTGATGATACAAACGGAGCTTCTGACAGTGGTGTGGTCAAGTCCAAGGTATTGATGGCTTCCATTCCTGCAGAGGAAGGATCGCAAATCAATCAACAAGACTCGACCATACCACTGCCGCCGCCACCGTCAGAATCTCCAATTGTGTCAACAACACTCACGAGATCTGCCTCTTCGAAACTCTCACCGCTGAAATGGCCTTCTGTTTTGTCACCTCACAATTCACCTAAAAATACCATACGTAAAATACCCACCTTTCATACAGACACTGCTCAAGGTATGTACGAATACAGTGAAATGAATATTGGTTCTGACTCAACTTTTGCACCTGCTCCATAATATTTTGCATTTATTAACTTTTGTAAAATATTAAAAATGTAAAAAATCTCATTGGCACAGAGAGAAGGCTACGTCGGCGGAAGGAAAGAAAGGAAAAGCGACTAGCAAAGAAAAATTCAAGAAAAAGTTATGTCAAGGGGAAAGTCATTGATCGTGAACATGAACTATATACACTTTCAATAGCCATGATGTTGGGACTACGAACTTCAATTGGAGTGACACATGCGCAACTAATACAACAGAAGCAACAACAGTCTTCGTCATCAACGGAAACGACAACGTGGCTAAATCCAGAACAATTCATGCAAGTAGAAAAATATCAATTCAAACCATCTGGATCTTCGCAAACACCACCTCATCAGCTATCTCATACCTTTAAAGTCAAGGGTTATTCACCCATGGTCTTTGCCTATATACGCCGATTATTTGGTATTAATGAATCGAAATTCTTACTAAGTGTTTGTGGACAAGCATCATATATTGAATTCATATCCAACGCAAAAAGCGGACAATTCTTCTTTTATTCCAACGATGGAAAATATATGATCAAAACTATGACAAATGCTGAGAGTAAATTTTTGCGTAGAAGTAAGTTGTATACGTTGACGTGTGATGTTTTACGTTTCATTTTTCCTATGACTCTTTAGTATGGATACAAACTTTGAAACCTAATATATCTTTCATAAGTATTACCCCATTACTTTCAGTACTGTGTCGAGAATCCCAATACACTCATTACTAAGTTTCTTGGAATGTATCGAGTCAAGCTTTATCATTTACAACGAAATGTCAAATTCATCATTATGAATTCTGTGTTCGACACGGATAATGTTCTTCAATCGTTCTTCGATCTAAAGGGGTCTTCCTTGGGGCGGGATGCAAAGCCAGGACAATCTGTGAAGAAAGATAATGATGTGCGAAGGGGATTTCCTGATTCGATCTTTTCATTACACTCTCCTGTGCGAGATCGGATGAGAAATCAACTGATTCAAGACTTGGAATTTCTTAAACGGATGAAAATTATGGACTATTCAATGCTCATTGGAGTTCATCACATCCCTTGTCAACAACCCCCACCGACTCCACATGAAGACATTCATCAAGGATCTAACGATGCGCAAAGCATCGTCACGGGGTTGAATTTCCGAGATCAAACGTCACGAGTTTTGCAACGATCTCAAGTTGATCATGACCGACTGAAACTTGATACTGTTCCAATACCTTTGGATGATGCTCCATTATCAGTAGTTCACGATGGCAGATTACCATCAGATATCGTCGACCCGGGTATCAAATTGGTTTCGGGTGAAGAAATTTCACCTACGACAATTAATCATAGAGTATCAAAAGGACAAAGACTTCCGATGAGCTCAACACAAATGACTCGGCCCAGTTCATCTGGCAGGGATTCTTCACCACTTGAGGTAACAACTGAAAAGTTAGGTCCACACGCTACAGTAATGAGACAATCATCCAAGACACTTTCGGTAGAGGTAGGCGCAGATAGACTTTATTGCGAGTCCCCTGATGAATCCTTTTACTCGGCTACTTCAAACCAAGATGAAGCAAAGCTTGCTTCTATGATTTCACCAAATCAAAAAATCAATCCAGGCATCAATGCTAACCATAGCGATTTTGCAAACATTTCCGAGAACCAGCACAATGACGAGAACCTCATACGGACTGTCTTGGGAGCTCAGTCCTATGAGTCCTATAGCACTTTGGATGAATATAGCAGTGATACAGATGATGACGAAAATAGCCTCTTGCAAGTTGAAAATGAGTTTGATACAAATCTTAGGGTAGGAAATACTACTAAAACCTGCAATCATGGAAGTACCGAACAAATGAAAAACGACTCCCATCTGTTGAAGGAGCGAATATCAGAAGAATTATTCTGGCCGTTTGACTATTTGTATGATTTTAAAGGTCGGCGTCGTTTAAAGCCAAGTTCCGATCCTATTTTACCAAGTTTCGCACCGAACGATGTGTCGCGTGACTCGCGATCCGGAACCAGCTACTCAATACATGACTTAAAGGATAAATCCAAATTACCCTGGATTACCGAAATATCACACCGGTGCAATACGTGCCTATGCTTAAATGATTTTGACAAATCAGATGCCCATTCGATAGGAAAGTCATCAACTCATGCATTCACCCCACCCTTGTCTAACAGAAAGGATGGTGGTTTTCTCATGGATACAACTGGATTCAACGTGCCCTTGAAGCTGAGCCTTGGTCCTGCAAGTCAATACTACAACGGAAAGATATTTTATATGGGTATTATCGATGTCCTACAGCAATTTAACATTCGTAAACGGTTGGAGGCTAGATTTCGTAAAATTAAGGGGGGTGGATGGGAAGGTGCTAGTTGTGTCCATCCTTTTTTATATGCAGATAGATTTCTTCACTTTTTCGATGAATACACTAGAACAAGAGAGCCATCAAGCAACGAACGATCTTGAGGCTTGACGGATCCTTCGTTTCTCATAATTGAAAAGCATACATGTATGAAGGACCAAGCCTATTACAAAGGCACTTTCGGAAAATTTAGGATAAAAAATACAGGATTTGTTACTCGTAAAAGAATTCATAGTAGGTTTCAAGGTCGTTGATATATAATACTCTCCTTTTCAGATTGTATCGTTATTCTTTATCATAAAATGAATCGTAAATCATATTGCACATAACAACGCAGTTGTTACACTCATTTTCGGAAAATGCACAATCTCGAGTTTGCGCAGCGCACATACGAAGACTGTACCTGAAAAAATCTCGGTTTCCAAAAAAAGGCTGTACAATCTCGAGATTTTTCAGAAAAAACTCGAGATTGTGCATTTTCCGAAAATGGAGTGTATGTAACAGCAGTTGATTCGAGACCCGCCGTAGGGTTAAAATATTTCGTCGTTTGTCAATGGATTACTACGTACCTAGTGTTCACTCTGCGGTTGTCACTTCGTTCAACTCTAATAATACGGAGGAGTCTATCATCGAAGTGGATTCAACTTTAGAGACTTGAGTCAGAATGAGATTTGTCTGCAGCCCTTGCAAGTTTTTATATACCTTCATACTCATCAGCTTCTGGACCAAGCATGTATCATCATCAAAGTGTTCTTCCTCGTCGACGCGTATTTTGAAAAACAGTGCGCCTCTTACAACTCATAAGATTCCTCCGAGTATTCATGTTATTCCTAGAGCAGCATCGCCTATTACCTCATATGATTTTGTCTCTCGTGGTGGTGGTGTATCAATGTGGACACCCCAAACCCAAAAAGAATTGTCTGGAGCTTTAGTTTTTGTCCTTTTGGATAAATTGTTTCGCTCCTATTTTACGGCTAAAAAGCTAGCCTTTCCTTCACAGCTTGGAGGTTGTATAATCCTTTTAACGTCGCTGATCACGGCAGAGGTTTTGAAACCTGGCTTGGGGGAAATGGTCTTTCAAGCACTATCTCCAGGTGCTGGATGGCTCGCAAAATGGCTACCAGTATTCTTCGTTCCAGGTCTAGCTGGACTTCCTCTTGCACCATCCATTGGGGATTCTTTGGAGGTATGTTCATACCATGATGAGAATTAGTTTGTCTATGTGTTTTAATATTTTGATATTTGCAGCTTCTATTCATATCATACCATACCTTTCTCTATTATTCTTTTGACCTTAGATAATCAAAATTTTAGGAGTTGTTGTGATTGGCTTTTTCTTTACATTGTCAACATCGGCCTTTTCTGTTCTCACTGTACGAACTTTACAAGGGGCAACAAACACGGCTCCCCCAGTAAAGAGTAGTACTTCGTCTTCTGCTTCTACATCAGTATCATCTACCTCTTCTTCGTCTACTGCAGCACCTTATTCACCTCAGTTGGTTCATTTCCTTTATACTGCTGTGCCTATCGCTGCAGCAATCAGTATTCTTGCTACTAAATTGAATCATCCGTTTGCACAGCCATTGAATACACTTTTTATGGCGTTGACAACAGTCACAGGTTTTGTTTGGGGTGCTTGTCTACCGGTACGCTCTTACTTAACAAATATAATATTGTCGGACATAAGCTTTACAGATTTTTTTCTTATTACGATAGGAGCAAGTGACAAAAATCGTCCATCCTCTTGTTTCAAGTACTGTCATCACATTACTCATGACATACATAAGCGGAATCGTATTGGGAAGGTCTTTTATTGAAAGCTTAAAAAAATACAAAGCTGGCTCATTGTATCCCATGAAAGCAGGTGCGGGGGATTATATTCTATACATGCTGGGACCTGCGGTTGTGTCATTTGCATGGCCGATGTTCAGTCGACGTTTCTTTATCCTTCAAAACTTCCTTCCAGTTGTTACTTCGATGCTCGTTGCTAGTATTGGAGGTCTTTTCGGGACAGCAGCTTTTGTTCGATTAATCAATCTTGGTGGTAATCGTGTCGGCAGTAGTATACTAAGACGATCCGTTCTCCCTAGAAATATTACAACTGCCCTTGCTATGGCAATTTCAAAAATCTTGGGGGGTGAGATATCCATCACAGCATGTTGCGTTATAGCAACTGGAATTTTCGGCGCGACGTTTGGGACACGAATCTTGACGGCTGTAGGTATATATGATCCAGTCGCTCGGGGCTTAGCCATTGGAGCTGCTGCACAAGGACTTGGAACAGCCTCCATAATCAACGAAAAAGAGGCTTTTCCCTTCGCCGCCATATCCATGATATTAACTGCAGTCTCTGCAACTACGCTTACTTCAATTCCTGCTATCAAAGCAGCTTTGTTAAATATTGCAGGAGGAAATTAATGAAACCTTTTCATCAATAACTGACTTTTCTAGCTTAAAACTGCTTCATTGGAAGCCTCAACCTCATCCTTTACCGCTAATTTGTCTTCCACCTGTTTTTCCACAATAGCCTTGGACACCTCACACTGCACACCGACAAAGTTCACAATATTTCCTTCAGCATCCCTCAGCGCTGCAATAAAGAACTGATTCCAAAAGGGGGTCCCATCAGCTTTATAATTTAACAAACAGACGGATGTATCCACTCCCTCTTTAATCCCCTTACGAATAACATCCACCGCATTCTGATCTGTCCCAGGCCCCTGCAGAAATCGGCAATTCCTCCCAAGAACCTGATTCAGCGTATATCCAGTTAAATCCAGAAAGCCCTGTGACACATAGACGATAGGATTATCTGGTAAACTGGGATCTGAAATGGCAAAATTTTGTTGCGACCCCGAGAGTGCGGACATGAGGCGGTAATCTGGTTCAATCAGGGTTTTCACAGGCCCAAATCCACTGGGCAATGGTAGGGGTGTATACTTCCCTTTCGGTCCAGAGATAGCCTCCAGTAGTTTCTCGGCTCTATCTGGGCACTCCCGACGAATAATTTCTCTCAGAGAATCTATTTCACCCTGAAGACCATCTATTTGGTCTTGTAAACTCTCAAGCAAAAATTTCTTTCTAAGCCTACTTCTTTTTGCATGTTCTCGATTTCGTTCACGCCTTTCAACACGCTGTGCATATGCCACCGACTTTTTCGGGTCTGGTTCATCTGCTGTCTCGGCTGTTGCTGAACTCGTTGCCTTCCGTTTTTCCCCAGCCACTAACCCCGATGTATCCACAGAGAAATCTCCAAAGTAACAATCCCGGAACAAATCATCTAGATCCAGTTCATTATAACCATCCTATGTATGAAGAGAGTTAGTCAAATGAAAATCAGTGAGCTGGATCATTTTTCTACATCGGCCGTTCGCTTGTAATTCATACCTCTCCCACGATGGGTTCTTTGGAGACAGTGAACATGGGTACAGGACCTAGTGAATGTACTGCAGAAAAATCATCATCCATGGGCAAGTCGAACATGTTATTTCAAAAGTGTTAAAACGGAATAGTATTGATTGCTCAAAGGGATGTCACATTTCTCGCTTCTTGCGCATTCATGTACTCCTATTCAGTGCATGGGCGGGTGCGGGGTGCGGTGAGAGATCGTTTGACCTTTTTAGTTCAAGCGGATGATTTTGCAGAATAACCGTGACGTCATGAGACGTCTTCCGCGGTTTGCGGAAGGTGCATCCTAAATATTACGTTCCTACTGGTTTCACGTAGAGGCCTACGCGCGGGGTTTAGTGGATCTTGTTACGTTGGTACCAAGGCTCTACGCGAAAAAAACGTATAGACATGATGTAGACACGAGTCTATCACAATTAATCAAAACCAAATGAACCCTGTTGATCCAAACGAAACCATCACTCTTTCGACTGATGATGCAGAATAAAGGGATATAAGTGTGAAGTTCGAATTCGATTTCGATCAATAGTACTAGAACTTCAAAGTTACGACAGTAAAACTATTCGAAATAGTCTTCATGCCATGACTTTGAAGGTC
>Ga0169931_10010208_pt1 | contig 13396 bp, 10 predicted proteins | sample Kivu_15m_20L_FD_129675 | JGI IMG/M metagenome (GOLD analysis project Ga0169931, IMG submission 129675) | Freshwater microbial communities from Lake Kivu, Western Province, Rwanda to study Microbial Dark Matter (Phase II) - Kivu_15m_20L... | ecosystem: Environmental > Aquatic > Freshwater > Lake...
AGCTGCAATCCGACGTCAAATCAAGACATGTCAATTTGATTTGGCAAAGGTAGAAACCAGTCTTATTAGTGACCATTTTCTGCATTACACTTGCGTTGTCGAAGAAATAGAAACAAGAATTCGCACTTATCATGATCAATGCTCATCTATCAAATAAGAGAGTAATCGCGAATCTAAACAGCTCCATGAGAACAAGGAAAAGCTTGAACAGCCTAATAATGACAAAGCTGCGATCCGACGTCAAATCAAGACATGTCAATTTGATTTGGTAAAGGTAGAAACCAGTCTTATTAGTGACCATTTTCTGCATTACACTTGCGTTGTCGAAAGTGACGAGTTGCGTAAGCTATATGTTATCGAATTGCAAGCCTTGATACGATTATCGAGGATCAATCGCCTGAGTTTCAAACACTATGCGAAGCGATTCAAGTCGCTGAAAATGAGTACAGTAAACTGAATAAAGGCATTTGCCCACTCGTGACAAACCAAATAAAGTATTGTATAAGAACTTGCTACACAACTACAAAGTAACAAGAGTACTAACGTTATTGCTAGACAAGGTCAACATTTCAGACTCAACAAACATAAATGTATATTCAGGAAAGAATTAAGTTGGGAGAAGTTATCTTGAAATACTGTAAAACAACGATATGGTGGCTATTACTGCTTATGCATAAAATCCAACACACCCTCCAAACTTAGTATGTTTCTGAATTCCATCAATTTGACCCCTATTGATTTGTCATATTTCGAGATTTAAGAGCGAAGTGAACATTACTAATTTTGACTGCATTGAAGTGTAAAGCTATGAGCATAAAGGGTTATCCTATACTTTACTTAGAGTTTATCACGAAATTCAACAGTTGAAGAAAAGTTTGAAAAGTTCAGCTAAGAGCCTTTCATAGCATAAGGGTAATGACGTGAAGTATTGAGAGAAAACAAGACAGATGAGATCAATTTTTATCTTTTATATATTTATATATATATATATTGATTGAATAAATGAAATATTATAAATTCATGCATTTTTAAGTACTTAATGATTAGTCATTGATAATTCATTTAGGTTACTTCACTCCTATCATTACCTTTACCTCCTCTGTACTTTTGTTAGGGAAAAATAATTGCGCTGTTGCCGATGCATAAAAATCCTCAAGGACATCAGATAATAATGATTTCGCAATCAAAATATTGTCTGATTCCACTAAACATTTAACAGGAATCGTTTCCTCAAACGACCCGCTTGAATTGAAAGCAGCCTTTATCGGAAAAGTGGCGTTACACAACTCTTTGTTGTTCAGTAGCTAAGCAAAAATGAGATATAAGTATTCAGTACACTATGAGCATCCTCAAGTGCTGGTGTGAACGAGGTCCCATTGTGGGGATCCACGAGTTAGCATTGGGGCGACTGTAGTTCGATTCGAAGGGCGACTTCGAAGAACAAGAGTCGTCATACTGGCGAGTATGCGAGACGACATTGCGAGTGGTACGAGTGAGAGAAAACGAAATGAGTAAAGCTTACCGTCATGATGAGTCGAAAAGGTAAGATAAACTTTAAATTCTATCTACTAGCTCTAAGAAATTGTCTTCACTGAGAGGAAAAGACAATGAGGTCTAGGACCGATGGATATCGAATCTAGTTCGAAATCTTACGTCTTTACTTCGCGCCGTCCCTCTAGAGCGATGGTCACACATCGCGCCTCTAACAGGACACGAGTCTTGCGCAACGGACCGAAGTGACACGTGCAGCAGGAGATGCGCGCGTGCGCACCCCTCCTTAGGGTTACTACGGCTTCCTGTGATCTACTACTACTAGCTAGGCCTACCGGCCTACCTACTGTCTCCTGAGAGGGAGTACGAAACCGCTATCAAAATTTTATAATTGATTCACTTCCTCTCCCATTACTAAAATCATGGTTATAGCTGAAGTTCCTCTTTGGATTTGGCATGGCAATGCATCATCATCGTCATCGTCTGTTATACCAACCTCAACATTGTTATCCCATCCTGCTGGAACCAGTCTCATCGATACCAATGCAACAACCTCAAAACAGAAACAAGAAAAGAAGATTCAACAGAATTTACAACTTTGGGATCCTTTGAATCGTCTCGTATCTCCTTCTCTCTCTTCTTCCATCACAACAGGAAACAATCGTAATCGCTCAGCTATTTACTGCTGTGATATTACTTGCGGTTCATCTTATCGGGCCGAGCAACATCCTGGAGGAAAAGACAAGCATTATGAAGCGACTGATGCTCGATTAGCTACAGGAGGTGGAGATGGTTGTATCAAGATTTGGAGATTCGATGCTCTTTTTCAGTTATCCAAGGACGATGATCATAAACAGGATATGAAACCACCACCACCACCTCCTCCTCCGTCTCATTATCGTATGGCAACATTTGATAAAGTAATGGGATACATGAGTTCGGATGAAAGTTTCACTACGTTATCTACAAAATCATCTTCATCATCATCTTCTTCGAGTAATCCTTTGAAATCTACATCCAACGTTCCAATAGGGTCTTTACATGCGTCATCCACAAAAGATTGTGATTCTCGTTTAGTTTGTACACTTTCATCCCATTCAGGTTCCGTGTTGACATTACGTTTTTCTACTTTTGGATCTTACCTTGCATCTGGTGGAGATGATTCATCGATATTTATTTATACTCGATGTAAACAACCACAACAAGAGACATGGAATCGGTTATACATTTTGAGAGGGCATAATTTAGATGTGGTAGGACTTGCATGGGCACCTGATGATTCCTATTTAATTAGTTGTTCCTTGGATAGTCAAAATCCTATTGGAGTTTGGAATCTCCCATCCTCTCAACAAACGGCTGATAATACAACAACAATATCCACAAGTATAGGAGCGACAAATTCATGGATTGCTCCTACTGTTTTACGTCCGTTTCGAATCCTAGGACGCAAAGAACATAGCTCTACCGTTAAGGGTGTAGCATTTGATCCAGCAGGACGATATATCATTTCAAGTGGAGATGACCCAGCCGTTTGTATATGGAGAGTCGAAGATTGGGGACTTGATCGAAAGATTGATGCTAGCAATAGTGAAATATTTCCTTCTTCCTTTCATCGACGAACAACCAAGACTAGTACCAAAGATAAGGATAATGCCAGTAATAGTAGTCACGTTATACAAGAGATGGATGAACAAGATCGAAATTTGCAAGTATTGTCTAGTCTTAGTTTATTTCGACGCATTAGTTTTGCTCCGGATGGTAGTCATGTATCTGTAACGAATGCGACGCTACGTGGTAAAAATATTGCAGCTATGATCAGTCGGGATGATAATTGGGCTGTCAGTGGTAGTGGTGATTTAAATTCTATTTCTCAGCTTAAGGAAGCATCTAACAAGGCAAATGGAATATCCAGCCATTCTGTACCAGCAGTGGGTGCAGCCAATTTGGTGGGACATAAACAACCTGTAGTATGCAGTCGACATTGTCCTTATTTATTGAAGGCTTCCAATAATCAGACCGATTTTGATGATGAGGAAGAAAACTTGGAATCTCAACCAAATTACGCCACATTGGTGGCCTTGGGAGATAAAAAAGGGTTTATCACAGTATGGTCAACAAAAAAAAGCCGCCCTATTTTTAAGCTACAATGCGGCGAAAATCAGAATACAGTTACCGACATGACGTGGGGGCTCTTACCATCAACGGGAACGATAGGAATGTCACTTGTGCTTGTCATATCGTTACTCGATGGATTCATTACTGCTTTGCGCTTTCAAGTTCCGGACGAAGTTGGACCTCTATTGTCAGAAAGCAGTCGACATAAAATATTTCGATACAAATATGGTATTGACTTTAAATCTATTTTATCATCAGTGGGAAATGGTACAAGAAAGCGTTGGGTTGATGATAAATCAGGACCAAAATTGCTAGAAAATATACTTCCATTTGAAATGGATAATATAGAGGAGAACGAGGAAGATTTGTTCGATCCAACGGACAAGAATATGTCAAACGGACATGACAATAAAAGTGAAAATTTACGTCACGCGTCAACTTCCATTTCATCAACGAGATTAGAAAACATTCAAAGTCAACATACAGTTGAGCACCTTAAGGGTGGAAAGAAGCGTATTCGCCCTACGCTGCTTATAGGTAACAACGCTCAAGCAAATCAAACGACTTCTGAACACAAATCACTACATGAAGAAAAAGACGACGAGATAAGTAAAAAGCAACCTAAGAAATCTGCTGATCCCGTGAAAGATGTCTTAGACGATGCAGAGAAAGCAATATCATTAGCAGAAAATTTGACTTCGAAAGTTACGAAGCGTGAAGTGCCAATAAATGGTCAAATGAGACGCACAACTGTTTCAAATACTACAGATATTCGTACTTCATCGCAGAATAACTTAAGGTCTATTATCATACCGGCAACAAAAGAAAAGATTCATAGTGTGGATCTAGCCGTCACGAACGAATGTCCTAAAGTGTCGATGGAACACTCACCGTCACAAATTGTCGTTGGAAGCTGCGTGAATTCTATTGAAACGATTCCTGGGTCAAATAAATCTATCCCATGCATAGGGGTATCTATCACTCGAGGATCTACCGTTAGCTGGCGAGATATGATTTATGGCGCCACCTGCACCTGCATAGCAAGCTCGTCCAATATTTTCGCAATTGGCACGCTCGATGGATCATTGTATCTATATAGTACCTCCTCGTCCTCTGGATGGCTTTCTGGTATTGGCTATCGATCCCATCCACCAATAATTTTTTCCCACTCCATCGCTCGACTCTCATGTAAACAGGAAAAACGATCAGGAACGAATGGGTGTAATAGCCCAAACTCGACCATATTAGTTCTATCATCAGATGGATCCTTTGGTGTTTTGACAGTCTATCCTAGTCTTAAACTGTTATACAAAGGAAATATTACTACGCCTATGAATCACATTCGTCAGTCTGCATATGGGGGAACTCAACAGCAGCTCGATTTATTTTCCTCCGGTTCTCCACATCTTTCAAAGATTCAACTGACGGACTCAAATCACCTTCTTATTATACTATCATCTGCTCCCTCTTCATCCACGCAAATGATTGTGGCTGGTGGTCCCATCCATGCTTTTGCATACAATTTTGAATCAGAACTCTGGATGAGAATAGCAGATAACAGATTTGTATTCTCTGACTTTTACTCTTCGATACCAGGCAAGCGCTTTGCCTCTGAAGGTCAAGTTATACAAAGAGTACTAGGTTCTATTGAGGACGCCGTACTATGTGAACCGAGCAGATCTCATATTCATAGAAAGGGAATACTCAGCACCGATTACACATCCACGGGGATGTACAATAGTATAGAAGAAGATGGACAAGGACAGTACTTAGTTACTAGAGCACATTGCGAGGATCGAATGTCATGCGCTTTAGCTCTTGGTTCTACGAAGGAATTTCTGTATTGGCTTCGTCTGTATGTGCGCAACCTTTCTTATCATGGAAGCTCTACACACCTTCGATATATCGTGGATATATTTCTCGGCCAATATAATGAAAACAATCATATGGAAGATACTTCATCTTGTCCTGCTGCATGTCCATGGCTTATTTCGTATAAAATCGCTTGTGGTGTTGATTGGGATGCAATGGATATACTAAGAACTATCATTCTTCCTGAAATGATTAAGAATAGTGCATTACATCGACTTGTTAATGAGATTGATACAGAATTAAAGTTGTATTGTCGATCAGATTGATACAGAATCAAAGTTATATCATCGATGAGTCTATCGACCGTATATTCAGTGAATTAATATTAATAATTCGAGATTGGAAATGTAATTTGAATTTATTCTATCTACAATAGGGCTTATTTTAAGGATTCTTTGCTTTGAGCCAATGGTTCTTGGCCATGTCTTCGGCAATCAATACGGCATTTAAGGCAGCCCCACGAAGAAGTTGATCCCCTACAACGAAAAACTCCAAGCCATGATCCCCAAAGACAAGATTCTTTCTCAATCGTCCCACCTCACAATCATACTGTCCAGTGGCAGTAAGTGGCATGGGATACTTATTTGAGGAGACATCATCTACCAATTTGATCCCTGGTGCCTCCGATAGAGCTTTACGGGCAGCATCGATATCTACTGGAAGTTCCGTCTCACAAACAATCGTCTCTGAATGTGCTCGTAATGTAGGGATACGAACAGCGGAGCAACTAACGGGAAAATCATCGGCAAGACCGCAAATTTTACGAGTTTCCCACACAACCTTCATTTCCTCCTTGGTATAACCATTAGGCTGGAATTTATCAATATGAGGTATAACGTTAAATGGTAAAGGATGCGCAAATATTTTATTTTCGGCCACCACTTTCTCTCCAGATAGAACGGACCGAGTACCTTCAATGAGTTCATCCATTCCTTCTTGTCCTGCTCCAGATGCAGCTTGATATGTCTTTAAAAAATTGAATGAGTTTCAACCAAATATGAGTGGTATCTATGTTTCAAATAGTTCCATTGACTTATTTTTTTCTATAGGTTTCAAGGATAACCTACCGATACTATAACTTTTTTCAACTTGAATAGTTTATGAAGAGGCCATAAAGCCATCAAGGCGATGGCTGTAGTACAATTAGGATTTGCAATTAATTTACTAGTCTTGCAGGTATGAACATTGATTTCAGGTACAACAAGTGGTACATCCTTTTCATAACGAAACGCGGAGGAGTTATCAATAACAACAGCTCCATCATCACCTTGTGCAATAGCACGAGCATGTTCCAAGGCGAAGTCCCCTGATACAGCAAGGAAGACAACATCACATTGACGAGCTTTGGCTACATCAAATAATTCAACTTGGACGGTACCAAATTTGCCTGCATCTCGAGACGTCCCTGCAGATCGTTCTGAACCAAAGATTCGTAGGGTCTGTACGGGAAGAGACGATTTTTGGAGTACACCAATAATTTCTTTTCCCACAGCTCCAGTAGCACCAACGACAGCAACACTGTAAGACATGGATACTTGTGAGGCACGATGAGAGGGGCGGTGATAAGTCAAGGGACGAGAAATCACAGTAGGGGAGGAGGATGTTGTGGTCAAAGAGGACGACGTAAACGATGACGATGGTGAGAATGCGAGGACTTGTGGAGTATTATATGACGAGGTTGCAATAAAAACACTCGCTGCAAGCCAACTTATTTTCATTTCAGAGATTTGAAGAGAGTGTATATATTGAAGACGTAAAATGACAAACCGAGTGTTGTTGTCATCCGTCAGATTTTTTACGACATCCAATGATCCGATCACACACGGCACACGGCCCCACATTATGGGCACGGAGCTCGCAGGTCGCGCAGACTTGGCATCCCCTCATCATCCCCTAACCCTAGCCCTATGTACACCGTTGTTACCTCTTTTTTTACAAAAAATCTTTTTTTGAAAAAAACATCTTTTTTCTTATCCATTTTTACTTTGTGAAAATACAGCATCCAAACTCACAAAGTAAAAAAGATGTTGCATTTGAAAAAAAGATGTTTTGCATAACATCCATTTTTTTTTATTAATTAAAAGTAATTATTTTCACTCGCAAAAGGGAGGCAGAATGGAGAAAGCATCAAAAAACGGTTAAAAATGCATGGTTATGGATATAACCTCACCTCACTCCTCATACCAATCGTCTACCTCACTCATCTTCTCTCATCATTTGTGTTCCCATGAAACGATGTTTGTGTAATCTCATTAAAATTCTTGTCCTAGTTGTTACACTTTCTACCATTTATTTTCAATTCAATCTCATGCTAAATACTCATGGGTCGGGATTCTTTCATCACGCACTCAATACATTTCCTTCTACATCGTCTCAAACAGTCTATTTTCATGACTCCGACTCTACGAATGTCCATACAGTAGATATGGATTCTCATCCTCATAATGGGAATATGACATGGCCAAAAATTTGTCTACTGCTCACATTTCCCAATAGCGGTACATCCTACACACTTTCGAGTGTGGAAAGACGAACGAACTACGCTGTGGGAACCAACTATAAAAAGGAAACTCTACGACGTCAACCTCATGACAATACTACACTTGCATTCCCCTGGATACTAAAGGATACCTCCTCTGCACGTGGACCGTACTGGTTACCTGGATATCCACTCCCTACACCAGATATGGAATCCTATGTACTTACGAAAACACACTGTGCCAACATTTGTTTGATCTGTGATCCAACTCGCTACATGTCCTCGTTTCGTACCTTTGATAAGATTTGTCGAAGTGATCGGAAATATGATTTGAAACCCTATTCTAAGAAATTAGTCTCACGTATAGCACGGGTAGTTCGAAATCCATTAGATAATATTGTTTCTCGATTTCATCATGCTCGAAAAGGAAATATAAAATTTACAAAAAGATATAATGATGATACGAAAGGTTTTCATCGCTTTTGTAAAGAACAATTGCATGTATATCATAAGTTGGAAGAAAAGTACTTCCATAAGATGACAACACTCTTATCCTTATTTCAAGGCATACCCTGTTATGCAGACTTTTATCGGTATACCATGTGGCATAATTATGCTCAACGTATGGTGGATACATATCCTATTCCATCCTTATTACTGTATTATGAAGATTATGAGACAAATCATTCTATGAATACATTGTTAGAGTTTTTAAATCTTTCCAAGTATAAAAATGAATCTATGGGGTGTGAAGATTTTCGAAGAGGTACATCCTATCATAATTATTATTCCAAAGATGAGATTGAAAAGATTTGGTTGTTGATAAAGAATGTATCCAGTGTACATGTCTGGAGTATACTCGAGCGTTATCGTACTTTTTCGTAAATTGTCGGTAATGTATATTTTCTAATGCTTTTGATGTGATATACTGTGGATCGTTTTCCATCGTCCCTTTGCAGACACTATTATGTAATCTTAAAATAAGTTAGAAGATCTGTTGATTAAGGTCACCATTCTTATTCACAAACTGTAATTTTTTCTGCTCATGGACAGACTGTTTTGAGATAAGATTTTCAACATTCAATGTTACTTAATTGTTCGAATCATCCAGTTCTGCTACATCAGCTTTCAAGAAGACATTGTGGTAGAGAATGATTTCGTGTTCATTTTCAACTTGATTCAGTTTCTCAGCCGATACTTCATTTTACTATTCCCAATAAGCATTCGTAGCTTTTTCTGTCGCTCCATGTACCTGAGTATGGCGATCGATCACTTCATTAAGGTCATTATTCTTATCCAAAAACTGTAAATTTGTCTGCTCATGGGCAGGCTGTTTTGAGATAAGATTTTCAACATTCATCACATATCGACGTTGCTATTGAGACTATTCGAGATATCCCTCTTAAAAAGGAGACAGCGTTGTTGGAAGCCCTTACAAAGTCAAAAAATTTGTTAGAAGATCTGTTGATGAATTCCCTAAATTGCAAGAAGTATTCCGATTCAAGTATAAAGAAGATAAAATAACTTTAGTCGATAGGAAAGAAGATTTAATCTCAGAGAGATCACGTCTCAAAAATGCCTCCTTGAAATGTTGAATATATCCATCCTGAGTTGTGCTTAAAATGTACTTGAGTTGCGTAGGCGATAGTGATAGATGTGCGACAAGTGGCAAGTATGATCGTGGATGAACGGATGAACGATAGGCCTGCAGGCCGAAGTTCGGCTTTCGGCTTTTGGGGCCGAAGGCCGAAGCCGAAATTTCCCAAAAGTTTCGGCTTTTTCGCGCACGACTGAGCCCGTATGTACGGGTAGCCATATGCACTATGTATGTAGGGAGCGGAGTAGGGAGAGGAGATACATACAGTGCAGTACGTAGGAAATGTACGGCGAGCCGTTCGGCTTCGGCTTCGGCTTCGGCCTTTTGCGAAAGGCCGACCGAAAATTGTCGTTTTGAAAAAGGCCGAAGCCGAACGAAAAAAAAAACTTCGGCCAGCAGCCCTAATGAACGATGAACGATGAACGATGAACGACAAATTATCCTAACACAATATACACGTATGTAGACTGATACTAGAGCTATAGGAAGAGTCATGTACGCTGATAGTGGTGCACTTCTGATTATAAATTATATCCGTCATATGCGCAGACTACGCGTTCCCTTCTTGAATATGCATTAAAATAGGTCTGTAAGTATCGCCAAACGCGTCAAGTTGACACGATGTGAGTATACTTTGCAGAATGCCTTTGCTAGAAAGGTTGTTTTGTGTCTATATATCAAGATCTTGTATCCTTTTTAGAATCTACAATAAATTAAGGATATCATATCATTTCTTATCTTAATCTTGATACCATATTCTTACATGAAAGCTAATGGAGTAGATTCGAACAATGAATTAACGTTGAATGTTGAAAAAATCTTATCTCAAATCTCAAAACAGTCTGCATGTGCTGAAAAATAGTTGCTCGCCTTAACGTCCCGCGCGAACAATATAGTGTAAAGATTTATTCATCTTATTTTCTTTGCGGAAGCTTACTTTAAAGCTCGATATATTCAAAAGGTATTACGAACCCAATATCAATCAGATAACATTAAAAAGTGAGCATCTATTAACTAATAATTCCATGCTCTCGATAATCGTGTTTCACAACTCCCAACTTCATGTTTACTGGGCACTCAGGATCGCTAAAGAGTTTGGCGGGCATTCTGACTTATCCCTAAATCTCCAGCTCACCCCTTGATCAGTTTACTCTTTCATTCTGATATCCGAGTATATTATGTGTGAACGACGAGAAAGGTTCCCCTTGCATCGGTTTTGTGAACCAATCGGCAACCAATTCCTCGGTTGGCTTGTAATTTGAATTCTAAATCATGCTCGGGTGATATCTCTCTCACCCAGAAAGTTCAAATTCTGATTTGTTTTGACTTTGAAATTTGTGGGTGGTCCTCCTTCACTCATCACGTGCATCGTGGATCGATTATCTTGGAATATAATAACTTGTATGTCCTCATACCCCATCTCTGCCACGAAACCATTAAGGTCTACAACGTCTCCAACCATTCAGTGCTTGATTTGGTGACTATTTCCTGCTTGGTAGACTTCGTCATAATTCCAAGTGCATTACCAATTCCTATGCACGCTCCATCTTGTGATCTTCCGTCCGTATCATGTACCCCAAAGGATGCGTCATATACGCATTAATGACCATCTTGTCTCCGATTCTAAGGATTAGTCCAAAATGTTGTGTCTTTTTTAGGTACTTCGATACCCTATTTAGTTTCGACCAATCCTCTTTGGTGGGACTCTGAACTGTGGTCGTGAAAAAAGGTTACCGCTAGGAGTACATCCGACCGTACTCTCCTGGAGAAATTAAGCAGCTTCGCTGTGATTGTGTGAAACTTGCTCTCATCTCTCTCGCTCAGTAATGAGCTTTCTTCGCTCATAGTGGACGAATTAGGTTCAGCAGGTGATTTACATGTCCTATCAATACCTTCGATAAGTTAACTTATCTTCACGGGCATCGTAATAATGACCCCTTTATCATTTAACTGGAACTTCATTCCCAGGAACTCTAGCACTTCATCAATTGAATGCTTCATTTCGCCTCAATATTGACTGATGATGATACATCTAAGTCCTCTTCGCTTTCGCATGATATGAATAGATCGTCAACATATGTAACGATCCTCGTAGTTTTACTCAAGAATACGCATTGCTCGTAATTACTTTGAGTTAATCCGAGGCTTTCAAGTACCGCCTTGACATCTTCGTTCCACAAAGCTCCTGCCTCTATCGTTCCGTATAACGCTCCGGCTACCTCAGCTCTCCTTGTCCCATCGTTAAGAGTATATTCTTTCCAATTCGGGTCATTTCGAGTCATCACTTCGGTCTGGAACTTGTTTTGTTTCAGAAACAGTTCAGGCGCTCTTCCAATTCTACTGGCGTTGAGATACGCGCGAGGAAAGTCATAGCTTCCCATCCTTTTCCTTTCATGGGCTCCATGGCAGCCACAGTGAACAAAGATTGAATTGTTGCAGTGGGCGAACTCATCGCTTCTTATATCGTGGGGACTCGTCTATCCCCTCTACCGACTTCTCTTGTCTTTAAGGATTGAAAATTTCCATCTGCATCATTCTTTTCCTTCACAAATTTTTTTAAACGGGATAATCCTATCTAGTTCAATTAACTCTTCCCTAGGTACACCCCTCAATGCTAACTTTTCAACATATTGACGAAATTTGTTCTCAAGTGATTGCGCTGCCGCTTCTTCGACATATTCTCGAGCTGCTTGCTCTACGGTCATGTGACAATGTGTCGTTTCTTGAACTACTTCATCATCCATGATTTCCTCGTCTTCGATGTCATCAAAACCTAGAACTATATTGATTTGGTATTTGGTATATTAAGCGTGTACATACATATGGTCAAAACTGTCTTGGGAGATATCTTGAATAATATATTGATCCCTGACAACAGTTTCCATTGTTTCGAGGTTGAGGAAAAGGCATGATCCATGATATACTGTTGGCAACAGTGCAAAGCCTGGGAATACTCTTGGCTCCATGGATTTGCTTTGATGTACTTTCATTTCCCCCCCTACATAAGCTAATTCTCCAAAACAAATTCCCGCGCAGGTTTTAACATCGACCTTGATTCCAGTGAGCGCCTCTCGCGGAGACATCTCTTTGTACCCTGTGTGTGTAGGGAACAAATCGAATAATATTTCGCGCATTTCATAGCATACTTCACTTAAGATGTGATGAAGTATAAAGGTAATGAGTGTAATAGGCATCTCATAGTCTCTTTGAGTCTTCTTATCTTCGCTTCCACAATTCCATCATGTCTCCCTGGGGGTTTGGGTATGAATGTTGGTCCCATCATCTCGTTTAATATGGTCCCGTATCCACCTCCCGCATCGCCGCTAATGAAAATTCATTATCAAATCCTACTCGTCTTAAGATTCCAATCTGTTCTGTACCTGTCATACTTACCGTGCATGAATCTCATATGAAGACCTTGTTCACACAAGAAATCAGTACCCATCAATTTTAAATCATTGGGCCTTTGCGAATATGTCATCTCCTCTCAAATATATTGAGTTAGATTTGCGGCCAGTATAGTATTTCTTTGAGCCATAAGAGCCCATTTGCTTTTATTGAGTAAATTAGTGTTCTCAGCTTAAAAGAAATACTAAAAATATCCATCAAGAAGTGAAATATTCTTGATCGTGCATCTCTCCATTTGTGCTGTCGTCGCCAGCCCGGGCCCCGGGCCTACACCCTACACATACATAGACATACGTTGGTCCAGTATGTATTAGGGGTAGTCAAATATTCGTGGAAAGGCTCGTACCTATACCAGTTCGTCTGTTTTCAACCGCTGATGAATTGGTACATAAGTATACCAATTCATCAGCGTATGTAGGCTGGTACAAATCGAA
>Ga0169931_10010209_pt1 | contig 13394 bp, 9 predicted proteins | sample Kivu_15m_20L_FD_129675 | JGI IMG/M metagenome (GOLD analysis project Ga0169931, IMG submission 129675) | Freshwater microbial communities from Lake Kivu, Western Province, Rwanda to study Microbial Dark Matter (Phase II) - Kivu_15m_20L... | ecosystem: Environmental > Aquatic > Freshwater > Lake ...
CCGAAAGCCTGGTTGAGGCGCGGTCGGCAACTGGTGGCGCCCCTTCCCCCTCACCCCGGCCCTCTCCCCCGGGGAGAGGGAGGAACGCCTTCCGCTTTCGGCCAACAGGAACGCCGCAGCACTGTGAGCGCTGGCTGACTGTCTCCCTCTCCCCGAGGGAGAGGGCCGGGGTGAGGGGGAACGGCGGCAACTCCTTCGCCGCCCCGGTCCGAATCGCGCTGAAACAACCGGCAAAAAACTGAGATGCGCCCGCTCAGGCCTTCACCCACCGTCGCGTCTTGCTGCTGCGCAGGATGGCTTCGCAGAGCTTCACCTCGTGGTGGCCGTCCGCCGCCGTGGCGAAGAGCACCGGGGTCCGCCGGCCGCTGGCGATGTGCTCATACACGGCGCGGTAGTGCATCTTGTGGCTGTCCGGGAAACCCTCGGGATGGCCGCCGGGATAGTCGGTGAAGCCCGCCACGTCCTCGCTGAAGCCGGCGGTCGCGCGTTGGAGCACCTGGTTCGGCTCGTCGCGCCGGCCCACGAGAATATCGTTCGGCTGCTGCAAGTCCCAGCGCACGCTGCCCTTCGTCCCGTAGATGCCCAGCGCGAGGCTGCACTTCCAGCCGGCGGCCACCTGTGAGATCGAGGCATTGGCGTGGACGCCGTTCGCGAAGCCGTGCTTGGCCCGGCCGAATTTCAGCAGCACGCTGCCGAAGTCCTCCGTGTCGCAGCGGTAGGGCACCATCGTCTTCGGATCCACCTTCGCGAACGTCTGCACTTCGCCGCGCGGGCGGTAGCGGGTCTGGTGAAACGTCTCCAGGTGCGCGAAGACGCTTTCCGCCCGCGCGCCGAGGATGAAGGACACCGCGTCAATCCAGTGCGTGCCGATGTCGCCAACGGCACGGAGCTTGCCGCCCTCGCTGGCGAGCAGCCGCCAGTTGTAATCGGTCGCGTGCAGCAGCCAGTCCTGAAAGAAGTGGCCTTGGACGTGAATGATCTGCCCGAGGTCACCGCGCTCGACCAGCGCGCGCATCTGCAGAACGGCGGGGAAGAAGCGGCACATGTAGTTCACGGCAAAGACCGGCGAACCTTTCCGCTTCGCCGCCGCGACGACCTTGGCCGTCTCCTTCGCCGTCATGCCCAGCGGTTTCTCGCAGACGACATGCTTGCCCGCCGCGAGCGCCGCGAGCGACTGCTCGACGTGAACCTTGTTGGGCGATGTGATGTGAATCACGTCCACGTTCGGCGAACGGAGCAGCGCGCGGAAATCGTAGTCGCCATAAACCTCGGGGATGCCCCACTTCTCCGCCGTGGCGCGGGCGTTGCGCGTCGAGCCGCAAATGGCCGTGACCTGCACGCCGAGACGCTTCAACGCCTCGATGTGAACGGGGCCGATGAAGCCGGTGCCGATCACGCCGGCGCGGAGAGTGTGCAATGGGATGCTCATGCCGCCAGCCTGCCGGAACCGCGAAACGGAAGGCAAGCCGCCGCCGGAGGCGCATCTCACTGTCTTGCAGATCACCAAGAAGGAAAGGCTGGCTGACAGAAAGAAGGGGGCAGAAAGAACGGATTCTTCTGCCCCCTTATTTCTGTCAGTCCGCGGAGGCTTGGGGAGCGTGAACCGGCCGCGCAAAATACCGTGGTTGCGCCGGCCCTGCGAATGCCTAGAATCGCCCCGATCCGCATCACCGCTTGCATACAACGCCCATGAACTCATCGCTCTCCCGCCGCCACTTCCTCGCCGCATCCACCGCCGCCGTCGCCGCCCTCGGCCGACCGCAGGTCCTCACCGCGCAGAAGTCCGCCGCCAAACATCCGGTCATCGGCGTGGACGGTCACCGCTACGAGGTCATCCACAACTGGGCGCAACTCCCGGACAAATACACCTGGCAGACCACCCACAACGTCGCCGTGGACCGCGACCAGAACCTCTACGTCATCCACGAGGGTCGCGAGAACCTGAAGGATCACCCGTCCATCTTTGTCTTCGACCGCGCGGGCAAGTTCATCCGCGCCTTCGGCCAGCAGTTCCAGGGCGGCGGGCACGGCATCGAAATCCGCACCGAGGGCCGGGAGCAGTTCATCTGGGTCGCCGCCTACCAGCAGGTCAAAAGCTTCGCCAAGCTCACGCTCAAGGGCGAAACCGTCTGGCAGAAATACGCTCCGATGGAATCCAAGCTCTACCCGGAGGGCGAGGACACCAAGCCCATGAAGCGCTGGGGCCGCGACGCCTTCCTGCCCACCAACTTCGCCTTCCTGCCCGACGGCGGCTTCTACCTCGCCGACGGCTACGGCACCTACCGCATCCACCGCTACGACAAGGCCGGCAAGTGGCTCTCCATGTTCGGCGAAGTGGGCAAGGAGAACGGCCAGTTCCAAACCTCGCACGGTGTGTGGCTCGACGACCGCCCCGGCCGCGCGCCCTCCGTCGTCGTCTGCGACCGCGCGAACAAGCGCCTCCAGTGGTTCACCCTCGACGGCAAACACCTCAAGACCCTCGACGGCTTCATCCTGCCCGCGAACATTGACTCGCACAAAGACGTGCTCCTCGTCCCCGACCTGAGCGCCCGCATCACGCTGCTGGACAAGGACGACAAGGTCATCACGCACCTCGGCGAAGATGCCGAATGGCGTGCGCAAGTGCTCAAGGACGGCATGAAGCTCCGTCGCGAGGAAAAGGGCGAAGGCTGGGTTTCCGGCAAGTTCCTGCACCCGCACGACGCCTGCTTCGACGCCGCCGGCAACATCTTCGTGGCCGAATGGGTCAACACCGGCCGCATCACCAAGCTGCGCAAGGTGGGATGAACCACAAATCCGAAGTCCGAAGCCCGGGTTCCGAAAGCAGTCCGAAGCCCGAAGCCTGATACCAGCCACTGGAATAGTCCGGTAGAAGGGAGTGGGTTTTGACTGAGTGGCCGTTCTCCCTCACCCCAGCCCTCTCCCGCTGGGAGAGGGAGCAAGTCAGCCCGCGCCCGAAGTGCTTGGGCGTCCTCGCCGATCCGCAGCGGAAGGCGTTCCTCCCTCGCCCAGCGGGGGAGGGCCGGGGTGAGGGAGAACGCTTGCCCCGAGCCGCAAAGTTCCGACTGTCTTTGGCAATCAACATGAGGCTTCGCCGGACCAAGGCAGCCATCCTTCAGGCCGGATGCTGTCACGGGCGGGACGGGACTCAATCAAGATAGAGGAACTCATTCGCCCCGAGCAGCGCGCGGGCGAGGCTGGGCCAGGCCTGGTCGGCGGGGAGCTTCTTGGCGGCGAGCCGGGCGCGGATCTGCGCGAGATAGTCCGTCGCCATCGCCACTTCATCGGGTTGCGGCGGGCGGGCGTAGAGGGCGAGGAAGGCACGCTCAATCTGGCGGGCTTCGTCGCTTTCACCCCGCTGCACGCGGGCGGCGAACTTCGCGGCCTGCGCGTGCGCGAAGGGGTCGTTCATCATGAACAGCGATTGCAGCGGCGTGGTGCTCGGCTCGCGCGTGGCGGTGCTGGAGTTCGGGTCCGCGCCGTCGAAGAGCGCGAGGAAGGGATGCTTCCGCAGGCGCTGCTGCATCTGATAGACCGTGCGCTGGCGGTTGTCGTAGTGGGCGAAGAACTGGTTGTGCTGCGTGAAGCCCCAGGTATGCACGGGCGGGAACGGGTGTGCGCCGCCGACGGTCGCGTCGAGGTCGCCGCTGACGAAGAGGAGGGCGTCGCGGATGGATTCGGCGTCGAGACGGCGGCGCTCGGCGCGCCACCAGAGGTTGTTGTTGGGGTCTTTAACTGAGTTCTTCGCGAAGAGTTCGGCGAATGCGGGTTTGGACTTGGAAAAGAGGCCGAAGAACGAACTGTTCTTGGCACGCGCCGCCCCCTCACCCTTGCCCTCTCCCCCGGTGGGGGCGAGGGGATTCGCTTCGGAACCGCTCGCGAGCTGCCAAGTGCGCGAGGTGAGAATGAGCCGGTGCATCGCCTTCACGGACCAGCCGCTCTCGATGAACTTGCGCGCGAGGAAATCCAGCAGCTCGGGATGCGTCGGGGCCTGGCCGCGCGTGCCAAAGTCGTTTGGCGTCGTGACGAGGCCGCGACCAAAGTGGTGCTGCCAGAGCCGGTTCACCAACACGCGCGCGGTCAGCGGGTTGGCGGAGTCGGCGATCCAGTTGGCGAGGTCGAGCCGGCCGCTGTTGCCGCAGTCCTTCGGCAATGGCTGGCCGCCGAGCACCTGGATGAAGCGGCGCGGGACTTCTTCGCCCAGGCGCGTCGGGTCGCCGCGCACATGGAGGCGGGCGTTGGCTGGTTTGCTCTCGGCGACGGCGTAGGCGAGTTCGTAGGGGACGGTCTCGCTGACCTGCTTGTGCTTGGCCTTCGCAGCGGCGACGGCTTTCGTCGCCTCGTCCACTTTGGCTTTCTTGTCCGGCGCATCGGGCAGCTTGTCGGCGGCGGCTTTCGCGGCCTCGGCTTTCTTCACTTCGGCGTCCAACGCGGCGAGCTGTTCCTTCCACGCCTTCGTCGCGGCTTCGACCTCGGACTTCGGCGTGAGTGCCACCAAGTCCTTGGGCCGGTTCATGCCCTCGCTGCCGGGGTGCGGGAAGGTCGTGCTGCTGAAGATGCCGTAGAGCGCGTAGTAATCCACCTGCGGCAGGGGGTCGAACTTGTGGTCGTGGCAGCGGGCGCAACTGAGCGAGAGGCCGAGGAAGGCCCGGCCGGTGTTTTCGATGGCGTCCTCGATGGTCAGGTGCGGCTCGCCCTTGCCGCCGCCGAAATGCCGCGCGATGGCGAGGTAGCCGGGCGCGACGGTGAGTTCCGGGTTGGGCGTTTCGAGTTTGGCGTTGAGCAGGTCGCCGGCGAGTTGCTCGCGGATGAAGCGGTCGAAGGGCTTGTCCTCGTTGAAGGCCTTGATGACGTAGTTGCGGTATTTGTAAGCCTGCGGAACGGGATAGTCCGAGGCGTTCCCGCAGGTGTCGGCGTAGCGGACGACGTCGAGCCAGTGGCGGCCCCAGCGCTCGCCGTAGTGCGGGGAGGCGAGGAGGCGGTCAATCGCGGCGGCGATGGCGCGCTGCTCACTTTCCCGCTTTCTCACCTGCCCGCCTGCCCCGGCCGCAGCCGGTGAGAAAGTGGGAGAGTGAGAAAGTGAGAAGTCGCGCACGAAAGCTTCGACCTCCTGCGCCGTCGGCGGGAGGCCGGTGAGGTCGAAGGTGAGGCGGCGAATCAGCGTGCGCGGGTCGGCATCGGGCGCGGGTGTGACGCCGGCTTTCTCCATCCGGGCGAGGGTGAAGTGGTCCACCTCGTTGCGCGGCCAGGCCTTGTCCTTGAGCTTGGGCAGCGGCTGCGGCTTCACCGGCTGATAGGCCCAATGCTTGCGGCCCTCTTCGACGCTGATGCCGTAAGCGGGCTTGGCGGCGGCGCTGGCAGTGGCAACCGGCGCGTTCGTGCGCGGGTCGGGCGCGCCGAGTTTCACCCATTCGATGAGGTCGTTGATCTGAGCCGTCGAGAGCCGCGTGTCCGGCGGCATCTTGAAATCCTTGTCCCAGTGGCGGACGCCCTTGATGAGCAGGCTGTCGTCGGGCTTGCCGGGGACGAGCGCCGGACCGGAGTCGCCGCCCCTGGCCCAGCCGTCGCGCGAGTTGAGGCGGAGGTTGCCCTTGGCCTTTTTTTCGACGTGGCATTCGTAGCAGTGCTCCGCGAGCAGCGGACGGATGCGCTTCTCGAAGAAGGCGACGCCGTCCTCGGGCGTGGCGGCGCGCGCGGGCACGAGCAGAACCGCCGGCAGCAGGGCGAGCAGCGCGCGGAGCGGAAGTGCCACTGATTGCCAGAGCGGACGGGCGCGTTGCGGAATCAAGTGTGCTTTCTCCCTCACCCCGGCCCTCTCCCGCTGGGAGAGGGTGCCACGCCGACCGCGTCCGGCCGACCAGCACGCCGCAACACTTCGCTCGCTGGCGGAGTGTCTCCCTCTCCCAGCGGGAGAGGGCTGGGGTGAGGGAGAACGGCTGTGACACGGCAGGCGCTGGGCGCTGGAACTCACCGGGAACTGGTGTGACTGCTTCATGCAAAGGACGCCGACCCACAAACGAGAGAGGCCGGCGAGCGGAACTTGGACGCACGCCCGAGCCGGCAAACTTCAGCGCAATCACCCGCGTTCAGCCTGAATTCCGAAATCCGAATTCCCGAAACCCGAAAGAAGCCCGAAATCCGAAGGCCGAATCGAGTTTCAGCCATCCGCGTGAAACAGTGCTGGTCAGCCACCTTTCCAAAAGCAGCGTTTCGGGCTTCAGGCTTCGGACTTCTTTCGGATCTCGGACTTCGGACTTCGGATTTCGGGTTCAACGCAGCTTGTAGCGGTAGTCGCGGAACCGGCCGGCGTTGCCGGCGTGGCCGTCCTCGGCGGCGTGGAGAATGTTCACCAGCTCGCGCGCGGTGACGTAGTGCAGCCGCCAGCCGTTCGCCTCCGTGTAAGTCTCGGCGAGGTGCTGGTGGAAGGCGCGGTAAGGTTCGCCGAGGAAGACGCCGGAGTTTGGCGGCGGGCCGCCGTGGCAATGCAGTTTCACGAAAATCCACTCGGGCCGGCCGAGGACGTGGATGTGCTGCTGAACCCACAGCCGCATCCGGTCGGAACGCGGCGGGTTCGCGGCGGTGAGGTCGGAGTTTTCGAGGCGCGGCAGGAGGCCGAGTTTGCGGCGTTCCCAGTTCAGCGCGAGCGGGCCTTGCACGATGAGCAGGTCGCCGAAATGCGGATGGGTAGCAGCCGACGTGAGGAGGCTCTGATTTCCCAAGCGGAGATCGGAGATCGGAGATCGGAGATCGGTCAGAGCCTCCTCACGTCGGCTGCTACCACCGAGCACGCGCACCTGCACACCGGTGTCGTGGGACTTCGGGCCGGGCGTGTCCTGCGCGTAGTAGAGGCGGTTGATGGTGCGGGTCTGCGTCACGTCGGGGCACGAGGGCAGCGTGAAGTCGGCGTAGCAGCCCAGCTCGCGAAGCAGGGACAGCTCGTTGCTCACGCCGCACTGCGCGCCATCGGGATGCGAGTTGTCCAAGGCCCAGTCGCCATGCACGAAGCCCCAGCGCGTGCGGCCCATCGCGTCGCGCGCGAGGAAGCCGTGGCGGGTGAAGTCCGCGATGCCTTTCACGAGCTTCGCGCGCAGCGTCTCGTCGGTGTCGCGGTCGTGGTGGAGATGCACCTCCACCTCCGCGCCGGACGCGCGGCACAGCTCGGCGCAGTCGTCGAGCAGGTCGGGGTCGTATTGCTCGATGGGATAAAAGCAGGTGTGGCGCGGGCGGATGCCGTCGGCGTCGCGGAAGGGCGCGATGTTCTTGGGAAACTCCATCTTCCACGCGGCCATGCGGCGGCGGGCCTCGGCCTTGTCCGCGCGGTGCAACGGCTCGAAGTGGTCGCAGACGCAGAGCAGCACGTCCTTCACGCCGTCGGGCAGCGGCGCTGGCTCCTGCCGGAGATAACCCGGCAGCCAGAGCGGAAGCGTGCGGAGCTGCTCAGACATGGGGGGGACGTGGTGCGTGGTGCGTGGTGCGTGAGGAGGTCCGGGCGCGCTCAAAGAAAGTCACGCACCACGCACCACGCACCACGGGGCAACTTTTGAAAACCAACGTGCTCATCTTCACGCAGTCGGGCGATGCAGCCGCCACGCGAAATGCGGCAGCGAGTCGCAGCAGTTGAGGCGCGGGAGCTGGTGGAGGTCCGCGCCGGGTTTCACGAAGCCGGGCTGGGTGGTGACGGCGGCGGTGTAGTTCACGCGGGCCAGCGTGCTGACCTGCGGGTTGAAGTCGCCGTTCGGGTAGCAGAAGAACTCGACGGCGCGGCCCAATTCCTTCTCCAACAGCGGGCGGCAGTCGGCCACTTCCGCCTTCAGCTCGTCGGCGGTGCAGTTGGCGAGGATCGGATGGTTCGTGCTGTGCGCGCCGAGGGTGATGAGCGCGGGGTCGAGCGCCTTCAGCTCGGCCCAGTCCATCAGGTCGAACTCGGCGCGCTGGGCGTCGCCCGGGCGGAAGTCCGGCGTGGCGTCGCGGATGACGCGCTCGATGTGGCCGCGCGAGTGGAGCGGGAGCGACTTCATCCACTTGATGACGGCTTCGAGGTTTTCGCCGGTGCGGCCGAAGCTGTCGGCCAGCGCGGCGAACTCGGCGCGCGGCAGCGACCGCAGCCGCTCGCGGGCCTCGTGGTTCCAGAGCCACACGCCGCGCCCGACGAGGCCGGGGCAGACGAAGAACGTCGCGGGCAGGCCGAGGCGTTTCAGGATGGGCGCGGCGACGGTGCCGTTGTTGCATGTGCCGTCGTCGAAGGTCAACGCGACCCAGTGGGGAAGGTCGGTGCGGCCCTCGCGCAGCGCCCGCACGAGTTCGGCGAGCGGGACGACGCGGAAGTGGCGCTGCAGGTATTCGAGCTGCGCGGCGAAGGCGGCCGTCGAGCAGCTCGGCACGCCGACCGCGTGGAAGGTGACGATGCGCGCGACGGGAAACTCCTTCGCCCGCGCGAGCGACAGCCCGGTGGCGTGGCCGACGGCGTGCGCGAGCGGGGCGATGGCGGTTTTCAGCGACATGACGGCCGCGCGGGGACGGCTCACGCCCGCTTCTTGCGCGCGAGATAGTAGATCCAGGAGGAGGTCGCGTCCGGCGTGGCGGCGTCGGTCCACGCGCCCTTGCGGTCAATGATGCGGACTTCCTCGAAGCCGAAGCCCTGAAGCTGCCGGATCTGGTTGGCCTTGCTGATGTAGTAGTGCATCAGCGTGTAGTTGTGCGCGTTGTCGTTCCGCACGGTGTATTCGGCGGTGAAGATTTCCTGCTTCCGGTTGCGCAGGTGGTGGAACCAGCCGGTGAAGTATTTCTGGAACTCACGGGCCAGCCGGATGGGATGCAGGGTGAACTCGATGTTCGAGAGGTGGAACGCGCCGTGCACGGGCTTCTCGATATTGTGCGAGGAGAAGGCGAACAGGCCGCCGGGGCGCAGCACGCGGTGGCATTCCTTGAGGATCGCCAGCCGGTCGTCCGGCGGCACGGAGTCAATGCCGTTGAACGAGAAGATCACGAAGGCGAACTGGCCGTCGCGATACTCCTTCATGTCGCGGGCGTCCACCGTGGCGAACTTCACGCCCGGATAGAGCTGCTGGCAGTAGCGCGTCATCTTCTCCGAGTAGTCGCAGCCGAGGTAGTCCTGGCTCAACTCCCGGAGGAACGGCGTGGTGCGTCCGGTGCCGATGCCGATGTCGAAGATGGGCTGCCCGGCGACCTCGTCCTTGATCGCGGCGAAGAGCGTGACCTCCGGCTCGTAGAGCTTGGTCTTGTTCGCGTAGATGGTGACGATGCGGTCGTCGAGATAGACGTTCTTGTTCGCGTCGCTCATGGGGCGCTGGGGTTTGGCTTAACGCGGCGGAGTTTGAGGGCGGACTTCACGCGGCGCAAGAGCCGGATGGCGGCGGAGGCGTAGTTGCTCTCCTCGACCAGCTCGCCGCCGAAGCTGTCCTTGAACTCGTTGATGTGCTGGAGCGCGGGGTCGGTCGTGCCCGCCGCGTAGCCGCCGAAGTCGTAGGTCTTGAACCCCTGGTCGCGCAGCCAGGCCATGTCGCGGAAGTGCAGCAGGCGGTTCGCGCGGCCGATCAGGTTGCGCCGCTGCTGCGCGTCCTCGCCGTCCGCGCCGCGGAACTGCGAGGCCGAGTGCCAGAGCGTCGCGCGGCTGGCGGACTTGTCCATCACGTAGCAGTGCATGACGAGCACCTCGGCGGCGTTGGTCATCTGCGTGACCGCGAGATGCGGCCAGTAGGCGCGGAGGATTTTCGCATCCATCGCCTCCATGTCCTTTGTGGCGGCGAAGCCGTTGTAGAACTGGAGGAAGACATCGGGGTTGTCCAGGACGCTGAAGGCGAGGCCCTCCTTCTGCGCGCGGCGGACCTCGTATTGGGTGTTCTTGCGGAAGTCCTTCTGGATCGCGTCGTCGGTGCGGTCAATGGCGACGAGCTTGGTGAACTTGGCGTGGCGCTCGAAGCCCTTCACCGGGCCGGTGAACTTACAGTGGTAGTAGTAGGTGAGCTTGAGCGCGTCGGCGGGCCGGGGCTTCGCGGCGAACCAGATGTGCGCGGCCTGGACGGCCTTGGTGCGCTGGAGGGAGAGCTTGATGGTGAGCATGGGAAGGGGAGGAGCAGGATTAGGATTAAGAGTAGGATTAGGCGGCGGCGGGCTTGGTCAGGTTCGGTTTCTTAATCTTGCTCGTAATCCTAATCGTAATCCTGCTCCTCCCGCTACTCCTGCTTCTTTCCCCTCAGCAGCCCGCTCAACTTCCGCGCCCAGTGCAGCGGGAGCGAGACGTAGTTGCTCTCCTCGACGAGCTGCCCGCCGAAGCTGTCCTTGAACTCGTTGACCTCCTGCAGCTCCGGATCCTGCGTGCCGAAGGCGTAGCCGCCGAGGTCGTAGGTGGTGACGCCCCGGTCCTTGAAGTTCAGCATGTTCAGGTAGTGCAGGGCGCGGTTGGCGCGGCCGATCAGCGCGCGGCGCTCGCTGTCGTCGGTGCTGCGGAACAGCGAGGCGGAGTAAAGGTGGTTGGCGCGCTTCAGCGCCTCGTCCACGAGGAAGGCGTGCATGACCAGCGCCTCGCCGTCGGTGCTGATCTTGGTCGCGAGCATCCGCGGCCAGTAGGCGCGGAAGGTGCGCTCCTCCAGCGGCGGCCGGCCCTTGCCGCGCGCGAACTCGTTGTAGAGGTCGCGCACCTCGTCGGGGTTCTCGATGGTGCTGAAGCGCAGCCCGCCCTCGGAGAGCGCGCGCTTGATCTTCGGCTTCGTGTTCTTGCCGATCTGGTCGAAGATGTCGTCCTCGGTGCCGGCCAGGTTGATGAACTTGGTGTGCTTCTGCTCGCGGATGAAGCCGCGCACGGCCTCGGTGGACCTGGCCTGGTAGTAGATGGCGAAACCCCACGCATCGGCGGGATCGGGCCGCTCGGCGAACCAGGTGTGCGTGGCCCGGCCGAACGGCAGGCGGCGGAAGGGAAAATCAAAACGAAGCATCGCGTCAGAACGAGAGCGGATTAGGATTAAGCGTAGGATTAAGAGTAAGAAAAGGCCGGCGGCTCCTGCTCGTAATCCTAATCCTAATCTTAATCCTGCTCTTCATCGGGCAGTTCACCATTTCCCCTGCCGATACGCGCCGCGCAGCCAGTTCACCAGGCCGCCGACGGTCATCAGGTTGAGAAACACAAAGCCGGCCGGGACGGAAAACGGCTTCCACTTCAGCGCCGGCAGCGCGAGGCCCAGCAGCGCCAGCGCGTAGAAGGCGACGTGCGCGAGGAAGATTTCCCGGTAGGGCGTCGCGCCGGCCAGCGCGGCGTTGCCCGCGAACATCGTCACCATGAACACGGGCGCGACGATGCGGGAATACTTGTGCGAAAGCAATTGCCACCACAGGCCCGTGCGCCACGGCAGCAGCCAGCCGGGATGGTGCGCGAGCATCTGGAAGTTCCCGGCCAGCGTGCGCATCTTGCGGCGTTTCTCGCGCGCGGGGTCGGTGGTCTGCGGGTCGTAGGCGGGCGCGGTGGGATCGAAGGAGATGCGCCGGCCGTGGTTCACGGCGATTTGCAGCGGGATGACCACGTCATCGAGGATCGTGTCGTCGGGGATGGGCTGGAACAACTCGCGGCGGAGGGCATAGACCGCGCCAGTCGCGCCGATGGTGGAGCTGAACCGGCCTTCGCTGGCGCGGATGAACTTCTCCAGCTTCCAGTAAAGGTCCACGCCGCCGCCCACGCCGGTCGCCGCCGGGTCAATCTCCAGCGAGCCGCTCACCGCGCCGAGGTCGGGGTCGGAGAAGTTCGCGACCAGTTCGGGAATCGTGTGCGAGGCGAAGCGCTGCCGGGCGTCGCACAGCACGACGATTTCGCCGCGCGCCTGCGGGAGGGCGGCGTTGAGGCAGGCGGACTTGCCGGAACGCTGTTCGCGCGCGAGGACGCGCACGCGCGGGTCGGCGAGCGCGCGCAGTTTGGCGACGGTGCCGTCGGTCGAGCCGTCGGTTACGACGAGGATTTCGAGCCGGTCGGCCGGATAGCTGGCTGCGAGCAGGTTTTCGACGCGCGGGAGGATGCGCTCCTCCTCGTTGAAGGCGACGAGCACGACGGACACGGGGGGCGGCACGGCGGGCGGGGATTTCTTCACCGGCCGGCCGAACGCCTTGGCCAGCGCGCCGATGAGCAGCGGGTAGCCGAGGAAGGTGTAGAACAGCGCGGCGAAGCTGGCCCAGAAAAGGAGTTGGCACCAGTCAGCGCTGGACATGGCGGGAGTGGGCGCGGCTCAGATGTTGACGATGACCCAGTTGCGGATGGCGATGACGATCTGGAAACTGATGTAGATGCCGATGGCGTCATACCAGCGGAACTTCGACCACGGCATGAAGGGCGTGGGGATGTTCGGCAGGTTTTCGAGATCCTTGATGGGCGCGACGTAGCCTTCCGACTCCGCCCGGCTCCGGCCGCCCTGGCCGCCCTGGCCGCTCTGAACCGCCACGCCGGTGTGCGCGGAGAGCGCCTGCCGGGGGCGCGTGGGCAGGCCGCGCACGACCTTGCGCTCGGCCAGGTAGATCTGCGTGCCGTCCATCGCGCCGGCCCCGGCCAGCGCGGGCGCGAGGCCGGTGAACCGGTCCGGCGCGGCCGGCTCCGGCGCCTCGGAGGACACGAAGCCCGGCTGGCGGTCCATGAGGATGCGGTGGAACGCGCTGACCATCGCCACCATGACGAAGAACGCGGCACGGAAGCCGAAGTCAATGAGCCACGACGACACAAAGTAGGTCATCAGCATACACAGCAGCATGCGGCGCACGCGCTCCTCGTTGTCGTCCGCCGTCTTGGCGCGGCCCAGCGAGTGGAAGCAGGTGTAGAGGATGCCGGAGAAGATCAACAGGCCCCAGAAGCCGAACTCGGCCTGCACCTGGTTGAAGGAGGAGTGCGGCGCGCGCGCCTTCAAGTCGCCCTCCTTGCGGATGAACTCCGGGTAGAAGCGCTTGAAGCCCAGGCCGTATTGCGTGTTCTCAAACGCCCACCGGCCGAACTCGAAGGCGTCCAGCCGCCCGCTGATGGCCTCATCCGTGCGCCCGCTGCCCTGGCCGATCTTCACCTCGTCGAAGCGCGGGAGCAGTTGCAGGCCGCCCATGCCGAAGCTGAAGGCGCCCGCGACGATCAGCACCTGGATCCACTTGGGCTTGCCGAAGGTGAACGTGGCCAGGATCGCCGCGAAGCCGGACATGAACGCGCCCTTGGACTGGGTGAAGAACGCGCACAGCAGCGGGAAGATCATCAGGAACCCGCCGACCTCCTTGATGAACACGGGCCGCTTCCAGAAGGTGAGGAAGTAAAGCAGCGGCACGGCCACGATGACGGAGTGGCCGAGGGCGTTCGGATTGTCGAAGAGCGAGAGGTTCAGCGTCAGGCGGCCCAGCGAGCCGGCCGTGGTGCCGGCCGACCC
>Ga0169931_10010210_pt1 | contig 13393 bp, 11 predicted proteins | sample Kivu_15m_20L_FD_129675 | JGI IMG/M metagenome (GOLD analysis project Ga0169931, IMG submission 129675) | Freshwater microbial communities from Lake Kivu, Western Province, Rwanda to study Microbial Dark Matter (Phase II) - Kivu_15m_20L... | ecosystem: Environmental > Aquatic > Freshwater > Lake...
CATATTAGTCAATCGCTGTAAAAGCGCACTAATATTAAGATCATCAGCCCCGATGCCGTCCAACGGCGAAATAACTCCGCCCAAAACATGATAAAGACCATGATAATCATGAGTGCGCTCAAGTGCCGCCAAATCTTTTACAGATTCAACTACGCAGATTTGATATTTATGCCTGCGTGGATCCAAACAAATCTCGCAGATTGGATTAGAAGTCAAATTAAAACATTTGGAGCAGTATTGAATTTTTTCTTTAGCGTCTCTTAAAACTCGAACGAATTTTTCTACTTGCTCTGGAGTTTTTTTAAGTAGCGCAAAAGCCATTCTCTGAGCGGATTTGGGACCTATGCTAGGAAATTTACGGAATTCTTCAATCAAGTTAGCTAGCTCTTTGGTGTACTCCATTGCTAAACCTAAAGACCTATACCCTTAGAAATTTTTTCAAGCCGTTCTTTTGTGATATTACTTGCTTGGGTACTTGCGCTTCTTAACGCTTGTAAAATTCCCTTTTCAAGAGCCGGTAATCCTTGCGCTAAGAGCTCTGGCTTGATTTTAACTGAATGATACTCACCTTGAGCATTCATAAAAACGACCACATTACCATCCTTAGACTGACCTTTAATTTCGGTGTGAATCAATTCTGCTTGGGCCTTGATAAGATCTATTTGTAGATCCTGAGCGGCTTGCATGGCTTTTTTGAGATCGTTTTTATCCATAGTTAATTACTGACACACGGCGCACTCTTCGTAATTACCACCACTAGTTGAAGTGCCGACTTGCCTTCTAACTGAGGTACTGTCGATCGAATCTGCTTCAATAACCGATTCTGATCTTAGGTAATAAAGAGTTTTTACTCCAATCTCATGCGCTTTTAGATGCACTTCATTTAAAAATTTACCGCTAATCGGAGATTTGAAAAACAAATTCAAAGATTGAGCTTGGCAAATATAAGGCTGTCTGTCACCCGCTTGCTGAACGAGTTCCATCATATTAAGCTCATAAGCTGTTTTGAAGACTTTTTTCTCTTCGTCGCTCAAGAAATCTAAATGCTGAATACTGCCTTTATATTCAATAATACTTCTCCAAATTTCTGGCTTGTTTTGTCCTTTTTTAATGAGAAGCTCTTCCAAGTAAGGATTCTTCACCAAAAAACTACCGCTTAAAGTTTTTTGTAAATAAGCATTGCCTGCGATCGGCTCTATACAAGGGCTCGCACCGCCGCAGATAACCGAAATATTAGCAGTAGGCGCGATCGCCATCACATAACTATTACGGCGAGTACCGCCATCAGGGCAAGGACCGCGCTCAAGACCCAGTTTCTCACTAGCTTTTATAGCGTTTTCATGAATCGCTTTAAAAACTATTTTATTAAAAGATCTAGCCGCCACACTTTCAAAAGGGATAGCATTTTTCATGAGCATACCATGATAACCCATCACGCCTAAACCGATAGAACGCTCTTGCTTAGCTGAGTACACCGCTCGCTTGTAATCACGGGAATCAACGTGCTGAATAAAATTATCAAGAATATTATCCAAGGCTTTTACAGCAGTATAAATGACAAATTCTTTGTCTTTTTCCCACTCATCCCGCTTCTCTAAATTAAGCGAACCCAGACAGCAAACAGCCGTGCGCTCACGGTTGGTCGGCAAAGTAATCTCTGAACAGAGATTAGATTGATTCACCATAAGTCCTTTTTCGCGATGATGCTGAGGAACAGATTTGTTTACTGTATCCAAAAACATAATATAAGGCTCGCCAGTCTCCACGCGGTTTTTGAGGATTTTTTTCCAAAGATCAAAAGCATCAATACTACGATCAACAGTGCCAGTATGCGGGCAACGCAACTCAAACTTAGTCTTAGCGCGCACTGCACGCATAAATTCATCGGTAACAATAACGCTATGATGCAGATTTAGACAGCGTCTATTCTCATCGCCACCAGTCGGACGGCGAATATCAACAAACTCTTCTATATCAGGGTGATCAATACGCATATAAACAGCCGCCGCACCTCTACGGGTATTGCCCTGAGAAACCGCCAGGGTAGCGCTATCCATAACTTTTAGAAAAGGTATAGTCCCTGAAGAAGTGCCGCCTGTTGATAGTTTAGAATTATGGCCGCGCACATTTGACCAGTTAGTACCGATCCCACCGCCGCCTTTTGCCAAAAAAGCATTTTCTTCATAAGTTTTAAAAATATCTGAAATCGAGTCACCGACTGTGTTTAAAAAACAGCTAATCGGAGCTCCGCGGCTGGTTGCCGAATTAACCAAAATCGGAGTAGCTGGCATAAACCAATTTTTTGACATTAGGTCGTATAAATCTTGCGCGAGTTCTTTATCACCGCGCGCCACACCAGTAGCGACTCTGGCAAAAAATATTTGCGGGTCTTCGCAGATTTCACCTTTAGCATCTTTTAAAAAATAACGATCGCGCAGAGTCTCAAGTCCAAAAAAAGTAAGCTTAGAGTCGCGCGTATAATCAAGCACCACGCTTTTTTGTACACCTTTATCGCCGCGATACTGAGGCGAGTCCCAACTAGATTTTTGTCCAACTTTTAATTTGATTTGATCCAAGAGTAAATCGCGCGCACCATCGATATCATTTGCCGAAAGAGCATCAACTATAGTTTTGTGCTGAACAGCGTTTTGCTGATTAGATTGCTGGTCGATTTCGGGCCTTTGTATTCCTAGTGCTTGTTGTTGGATCATATATTTATGCCTTTTGATGATGGGGTACGCTAGATCTAGCGTCTAGAACCTAAGTTAAAAATCTAACATAGTCATCAAGACTGATTTTAGACTTTATCTCCGGAGCTATACAGCCTATGATAATTCCATTTGCAGGTATTGTCTACGAATCTACCATTTGAAGACATTGTCTACGAATCTGCCCCTTGTCAAGATAAAGCACCGGATTGCCGGCTATTATCTACCATTCGAAGACATTGTCTACGAACCTACCCCTTTGTCAAGATAAAGCACTAGATTGCCGGCTATTATCTACCATTCGAAGACATTGTCTACGAACCTACCCCTTTGTCAAGATAAAGCACTAGATTGCCGGCTATTATCTAGCCCCGAGGATAATTCGTAGACAATGTCTGCAGGAGTAAGATAAGCGCTTAAGCCCTTAACTATTTTTTTTTGGGATAAGCTAAAATTAATCTAGTTAATATAAGTCTCTCTTGCATAATAGAGAAGGCTGAATTAGTCTTAAACTGAGGAGCAATTTGGAGCCCGAAGCGTCTAATTAGATATATAAACACTAGATCTAGTAGCAATACAATTCAAAATGAGAATAAAAGAAATAGAGCTGGATAATTTTAAAAGTTTTGGTGAGAAAACTACCATTCCTATTCTTGATGGTTTTACGGCCGTTTCTGGTCCCAATGGTTCTGGTAAATCTAATGTTATCGATTCTTTGATGTTTGCGCTTGGACTTACAAGCACCCGCACCATGCGCGCCGAAAAACTAACAGACCTAATTAATAATCTAACCGGCAGACCTGAGTGCGCGGTAAAAGTTATTTTTGTAAATGAGCAAACTAACGAAGAAGTTTCGATACTCAGAAAAATTCGCGTCAAAAAAGACGGTTACGATTCAAAATATTTTTTAAACGATAACCCATCGACACTAAGAGAGGTTCATGATCGCCTCGCGCGCTACAATATCAGCCCCAAAGGCTACAACGTAGTCATGCAGGGCGATGTAGCTTCTATTATCAGCATGAATCCTGTCGATAGAAGAAAAATCATTGATGAGATCGCCGGCGTTGCTGAATTCGATAGAAAAATAGAACTCGCTGGAAATGAATTGCAGATTGTACTTGAGAGAATCGAACAACAAGAAACCATTCTTAAAGAATTGCAAGATCGACTAGATCAGCTCCAGCACCAGCGAGAGCAAGCACTAAAATATCAAGAGCTAAAGGCTAAACGCATCGAGCTTGAAAGACAGTTTCTTGCTGTGCGTATCAGGCAAATAAGAAACGAAAAACAAAAAACAGAAGGTGAGCTTGAAGATCTAAAAACTCTAAAAAACAATCTCCAAACGGAGCAAATCGAAATCAATGAACAGATGTCAACAGCTCAAGCAGAGCTCAATCGACTCTCAAAAGAAATCGAGGAGCTGGGCGCTGGAAAAGAAAAGTTTTTGCAAGGCTCTAAAGAAGAACTAAAAGAAACTATCGCCCGCGAACAGAGCACTCTTGAATACCTGGATAAACAAATCAAGGACGAAGAGCAAGAACAAGAAAATATAAAAAACGAAATCAAAGAACTAAAAAGGTCTCTGAAAAATATTGAATTTAAATCGCAAGAATTCACTCAAGAAATCGACTCCATCAGAAAAAATATCAGCGAAGAAGAACTGCGCTACGAAAATCTCCAGCAACAAATCATCAGCAAAAGTAAAAACAGCAACCTTAGCACCCAGACAGTAATTGAGACTCAAGATCGCATCAGCGAACTTAAATCCCAAAAATCAAAACTCGATGAACAAAAAGCCAGGCTCGATGAAAAAATTAATATGCTCAGCCAGGACATCACCAAACACAGGCTGGAAGCAGAAAGCATAACTGGCAAGATTCAAGCCCTCCAAACTAGTTTTGATACAGTAGGCGGAGTAGATCTAAAAGAAGAAATTAATTTTACTAGCAGAAATATCCAAACTCTAAAAGAAGAAGCTCGAGACACAAAAACTGAAATAAATAATCAAGAACTCAAGCTCCGTAAAGTAGTCAGCGAGCTAGCCAAGTTAGAAGGCCAAGAGCAAGCGGCATCTGCGGCGGGTTTTGGCAAGGCTGTAGAGCTAGTCCTTAAAATCGATGGGGTTCACGGGACACTCGCTCAATTAGGCAGAGTAGAAGGTGAATACCAAATGGCGGTAGAGACCGCGGCTGGAGCGAGGTTGAGAGCTGTTGTCGTGGATGATGACTACGTCGCGCAAGAAGCGATCGAGTTTTTACGTGAGAAAAAAGCTGGCAGAGCGACTTTCTTGCCGCTCAATAAAATGCGCGCAGGACAAAGTTACCCCTTACCAAAGGAAGCTGGGGTCATTGATTGGGCTATTAATCTTGTACTGTTTGACGAAGAGTATAAAGATGCTTTTTCATACGCTTTTGCTGATACTTTAGTGGTGAAAAATCTCGAAGTGTCTCGCAAGTTAATTGGGCGTTACCGCATGGTTACAGTCCAAGGTGATCTAGTCGAGCGAAGCGGCGCTATGACCGGGGGCGAGGCTGTAAAATCCAATATCCATTTTGGCGCTGATACCGAAAGAGAAAAGGTTAGATTAGAAGAACAACAAAAAGAATTAGAGAGCTTTATAAAACAACTAAAAGAAGAATACTCTAATTTAGAAACTCAGCTTGAAGAAAACCAAGAGAAGCTTGAAAAGCTAAGAGATAAGCTCAGCTCCATGCAAGCCAAAAGCGGGATTTCTGAAGCTCAATTACAAAGCCTGCAAGAAGCCTACCAAAAAGAAAAAGAAAAACTCACGATCTGCGCGAGCCAAATTGAAAATATTAGTCAAGAAAAAGAAAAAATCGACCAAAAAATCTCTAGCTTTGATAATAAAATCCAAGCCGAAGAATCCGGTCTGCAAGAGCTTGCCGGCGAGATGAAGGATTCTAAGCTGGAATCCATTATTCAAGAGAGCCGTGAAATTGAAGTAGAAGTCAAACGCTACCAAACCATGCTCAATAACGTGATTAATGAATCAAAAAGCCTTGAAGTAGAAAAAAACTTTAATAATCAAAATATCGATAAGCTCGAAGCTAAGATCACAAGCTCTCAAGCTGAAGTATCTACACTAACAACTAAAAAACCTATCCATCAAGAATTAATAAATGAATATAGCTTGAAGCTTCAAGCCATTGAAAAAGAGATCGAAGAGCTAAAAGCCTTACTGCATGAGCATCACAGCCAAAGAGATTCGATCTCTGATAGCCTCATTAAGCTCGGTCAGCGCAAAGGTGAGGTTTCTAGCACTATCGAATCAACAGCTATCAAAATCGTGGAAAACAAAAAGCGCTTAATTACTGTTAATGAGCACTTGGGCCAACTTCTTGAGGAGTTAAAAGAGCATCCTGAACTTGAAGAGCTGGATCTTCCAGAAGAAGATATTTCTAAATTGCAAGCCGAGCTTACAAAAATCGAAAAACAAATGCGCGCCATGGAGCCTGTTAATATGCACGCAATTCATGAATACGAAGAAGTTAATATCAGACGCGAAGAGATAGTCAGCAAGCAAGTTACGCTTGAAGAAGAAAGGCAAATGCTACTTGATAAAATCAATAGCTACAAAAATGAAAAACAAAACGCATTTTTGGAAAACTTCAATAAAATAGATACTTATTTTAGAGAAATTTTTGCTGACCTATCATTCGGGCAAGGAGAGCTTATTCTAGAAGATCCGGTAGAAATATTTAATGGCGGACTCATTATAAAAGCTCAGCCGCGCGGCAAAAAGATGCAAAGACTAGAAGCTATGAGCGGAGGAGAAAAATCGCTAACAGCCTTGAGCTTTTTATTTGCGCTCCAGCAGTGCAACCCAGCACCTTTTTATGCTTTTGATGAAGTGGATTCCGCCCTCGATGGAGTTAATGTCGATAGACTTGCTCACAAAATCAGAAGAAATTCTCATGACACCATACGCAATAAAACCACTCAGTTTTTGGTAGTAACTCACCGTAGACCAATGCTAGAACAGGCTGATAGAGCCATTGGCGTATCAGTAAATAAACGAGGCTTCAGCAAAGTGATTGGCGTGCAGAACATAGATCATAGCGATCAAGAAGGAGAGCTTGTTACTGCTTCATGAAACAACAAAAACTAGCATCTATAAACAAGCAAGAGTTCTACAGCCAGTGCATGGATGTTTTTGAGAATGATCTGGATCATATAAAAGCTAATCTAGATGACGCTAGCCTTGAAATTCTAGTAGATATGGCTAAAGAAGGAGATCTAGATCCTTGGGACATTAATTTAGAAAAAGTAACCTCTAAATACTTAAGTGCCATAAACCAAAACCCAACTGACTGTCTAAAAGAAGCTGGCAGAGCGATTTTTTATGCTTCTGTTTTGCTCCGTATGAAAAGTGATATTTTGGCGATGCAAAGTAGCGAAGCGCTTAATATCGGCATCCACAAAGAGCTTGACGATAACTATCTTCTTGAAGAAGAGCTCGCCAATAACCAAATCAAACAAATTACTTTTAATGATCTTGAAGCGGCTATCCGTAGAAAATATATCCAAAAAGCCAAAAGATTTAGAAGACTTACTTTAAAAGATTTGATTCAGGCTCTTCAAGATGCTAAAGAAGAAGAAGAAAACCGCATTTACCGCAAGCAACAAAGGCTTTTTGATCTCGAGAACTACAGTATTATCGCTCCTGAAGTTGGTGATGATATTATGGAATTGACTCACGCAGAAAACTTAGAAGCGGCTATTGAAAGGCTCAATATCATTCTCCCTGAGCACATTGTAGACGGGGACAAGCTAGAATTCGAATCAATAGTAAGGATGCTTGGTTGCTGGTCTAATGCTTTTTTAGCAATTTTATTTTTGGCACACGAACATCAAATCGAATTTAAGCAAGAAAATTTTTATGGGGAGCTATGGATACATGAACCAGAATCAAAACGAAACTAAACTAGATGCTTCTTTAAGCCAAGAATTTGAAAAAACTCTTGAGGAGATAAATAAATTTATTCCTAGTACAGGTTTTGATTTTGTTGTCGATCAGCCAGAAAATCTAAAAAGCGAAACGCAAGAGCTAAACCAATCCCCAAAAGAGTTTGAACAAGAAACCCTAAACATAAAACATATTATCGACGATGCCAAAAAAACGAAAATCAAAATCCTAAAATCAAAAATCGAAGCTATTTTATTTTTGAGTGATAAGCCAAGAGGCGCAGAAAGCATCGCCCAGCAAGCAGAAGCAGATCTCGACCTCGTTAGACAATGCTTATCTCAGCTTGTACAAGAATACGAAGAGCGAGACGGAGGTATTATTATAGATACTTCTGATGGCTATTGCATGCAGATAAACGATCAATTTGAGGATCTAACTGAAAATATTCTACCTATTGAATTAAGAACAGCTGTCTTGAGAACCCTCTCCACGATTGCTCTTAAAGAGCCAATGCTCCAAAGCGACCTAGTCAAAATTCGCGGTGGTGGAGTTTACGAACACGTTAAAGAACTAATAGATATGGGGCTTGTAAAACGCACTAAAGATGGCAATTCAAACATTCTGCATACTTCTAAATATTTCACTGAAAATTTCAAACTCTCTCAAAACGGGATCGAATTGCAGACTATCTTGCGCAAAGCGGCTCCTAGTGAAGTAGAATTTATTAGACCTAGCCAAATCAGCGATAGTGAAGAAGAAATTACCGCCTAATGCAAACTAAAGAAACTATTTGGCAAGAAAGAATAAAGCTTTGGGAAGGATTAACTGATTTTAGACATATACTTCTTGAGCTACTTAGTAACGACATTAGTAAGCTTAGCCAAGCCAGTCTGGATATGCTTTTCCCAGGATACGAACTAAAATTGCAAATTAATCGAAAACAATTTTTACTAGGCGAGCTTGATAAACAGCTCAAGACTCTTATGCCAGGATCGGATTTATTTTTGGAAATTCAAAATCAAAGGCAACAGCTTGAATTACTAGACGATGAAATCATACTAAAAAAAGAAACAAAAGAATTTAACTATGAGTTTGTTCTTAAAAGTAGAAATCAAATGGTTAATTTGTTTGGGTTTGTAAAAATCACCAGTAAAAAAAACAAACGTCACCGCGGTCTATTAAGCTGGCAAAGCGATAGAAGAAATCCTATTTTATTTTTAGCAGAACTCTGTCCTGATTCCAGTCTAGAACAAGAAAAAATTTACTTTCATATTAATCTCGGTCAGCCAGATGGTCTTGCTGTTATTGAAGAGCTCGATGACTCTTATCGCTGGACTCACTGCATGGAATCTGAATACCCCGAACTTATAAAAGCTGAATATGGAGCGGTCTCCATGGATAAAATAAGCAAACATATTAGGCTGGAAGACGGCAATATACCAGCGGCGATGGCTCTTACAAAAGCCGAGAAACTAAATGAACAGGGAATCACTGTGCTAGAGAATAATGTAACGCTCATGCAGATGTATAAAGCTGATTTACAGGCTTTACCATTTGATTATTAAGCGGATCCCGCCTCAAAACTTCGTTTCTCAGCGAATCCTTAAACGCCCTAGGATAATAGGTTTTAATATAAAATATATCTATGTTTGAAAATATTTCAGAAAGTCTAAAATCGCGCGCACAAAAAATAAAGCTGATCGGTTTTGACGTAGATGGAGTTTTGACTGACTCATCTGTTTACATCAATGAAGAAGGTGAGGTCTTTAAAAAGTTTTGTTCATTAGATGGATACGGGCTTAGATTGGCGATGAAATTTGGAATCAGAGTCTGTATTATATCCGCTCGAAAAAGTCCTAGTGTGCATAAACGCTTTCAGGGGTTTGGTTTTGAAGATGATGTTTATACTGGCTCGGAAGATAAATGGGGCATTATGCAAACAGTAATGCAAAAATATAAAATTGCTCAAGATGAAATTGCTTTTATTGGAGATGATGCTCTAGACGTGCCTGTTTTAGAACAAGCAGGGCTATCAGCCTGCCCGCCTAATTCACATTTTAGTGTAAAAAAACATATTCACTATATTACCGATAATGCCGGCGGACACGGCTCAGCAAGAGAGTTTGTGGATTTGATACTTTATTGCCAAGGGAAAATTCCTAATAATTAAAATTAAAATGCTAAAATATTAGTAATGAAGATTGCTACAAGTCAATCAAAAATTCTAATCCTCGATTTTGGATCTCAATACACGGAGTTAATCACCAAGCGGATTCGCAAGCTAAAAGTTTTTTCAGAAGTTAAAAATTTTGATTATCCTTATGAAAAGATTCAGCCTGCAATAGACGCCGGAGAAATATCAGGAATTATATTTTCAGGCGGACCTAATAGTATTTATGATCAAGAGGCTTTATTATGCGACCCGAGGATTGTTAATTGCCAAGTACCTATCTTGGGTATTTGTTATGGTATGCAGCTTATCGCTCACCAGCTTGGCGGAGAAGTACAAAAAGCTCAACTAAAAGAATACGGAAAATCGTTATTAGCAATAACCAAAAGCGAAGGTATTTTCCAAAACATAAAAACCTCAAACACGACGGCCTGGATGAGTCATGGCGACCATGTAACTCGCATCCCTAGTGGTTTTCAAGTGACTGGCAAAACTGATAACGCTGAAATCGCCGCTTTTGAAAATCCTGATCTAAAGATTTATGGACTACAGTTCCATCCTGAAGTAGAGCACACCGAAATGGGCGATGTGATTCTTGAAAATTTTGTTTTAAACATTGCAAAAGCTCCCAGAGACTGGAATATGCATAATTTTATGGAGCAAGAAATTATCAAAATCCAAGAAAAAGTAAAAGATAAAAAAATTTTACTTGCTCTATCTGGCGGCGTAGACAGCTCAACTCTTGCTTTTCTACTCAAAAAAGCTATTGGCGATAATTTGGTTTGTATGTATATTGATCATGGTTTTATGAGAGCCGGCGAGAGTGAAGATTTGGTAAAAATTTTTGAAAAAGATTTTGATATTAACCTCATAAGCATTAATGCTAAAGATAGATTCCTTAGAAAGCTAGCAGGCATCAGCGATCCAGAGCAAAAAAGAAAAATTATTGGCAAAGAATTTATTGATACTTTTAATGACGAGATCAAAAAACTAGATCCTGATATAAAATTTTTAGCGCAAGGTACTCTTTACTCAGATATCATCGAGTCCTCTGGCGTGAGAATAAATCCCCAAACCGGTAAGCGCATAGCCGCCACCATAAAATCTCACCATAATGTCGGCGGTCTGCCCGAAAATTTACCATTTGAACTAATCGAACCTTTGTCGACTTTATTTAAAGACGAAGTCAGAGAGCTAGCCAGCGAGCTTGGACTACCAGAGTCGATCAAACAGCGTCATCCGTTTCCGGGTCCAGGACTTGCAATTAGAGTGATCGGCGATATCACAGCAGAAAAAATCGAGATGGTACGCCAAGCAGATAAGATCACGCATGAAGAACTCAAAAAAGCTCAAGCTATGAATTTAGTTTGGCAAGTGCTTACTGTATTACTACCTATAAAATCTGTAGGGGTAATGGGAGATAATCGCAGCTACGAGCACCCCATGGTTCTACGCGCAGTAACCTCAAAAGACGCTATGACAGCGGATTGGGCGAGATTGCCCTATGATTTATTAGAAAAAATTTCCACTAGAATCATAAACGAGGTTGATGGAGTTAATAGAGTGGTTTATGATATTACTAGCAAACCACCGGGCACTATCGAGTGGGAATAGCAAAAAAATGAGAGTCTTTGCAACAGCCACAATAGCAAAAGAAATGCTCAACTCTTTAAGCGTTTCAGAAATAGAATTTTGTTTTAAGGAGTTTGCTGTCGAGCTTAGAGGTGTTAAGATCGGAGACGAGCTTGTTATTCTCAAGATTTACGGACGCCGCAAAGACATAGAACTCGCCAGCAAAGCACTATACCACCTAATCAACGACAAAAACTTTGATCAAACAGATAGGCAAATTTTTGATAAACAAAAATCTTTTGAAGATCTTAAAAACTATCTCAAAATGATAGAAAACGAAAAAAAATACCAAAACCATTACGAAAAATCTGCAGATGAGTATATAAAATACTGCGCTCTAAACGACATAAATCCCCATCCCGAAGTCATAGAAGGCTATGCCTACTAATTAACAGCCATGCAGATCGTGAGTGAAGAAATAACCAGCAAAGAAAACCAATACATCAAGCTTGCAAAATCTTTGCACCAAAAAAAAGAACGCAACGAACTAAATGTGTTTTTAATTGAAGGCAAAAACCTTCTAGAAGAGGCTCTCAAACGAGGCGTAGAAATCAAATATGTTTTTTATGATGATCCTGAGACACTTAAAAATCTAAGCCCTCAATTAAAATTCTCAACTGAAAGTTTTATGATTGAAAAAGACCTACTCGGCAAAATCGCTACCACCGAAAACCCACCGCCAGTAGTTGCCATCGCTCAAAAGCCGTCTATGACTGAGCTTGCTACCCAAGAACAAATTCCCCAAACAAGCGATATTTATCTTTTTTGTGAAAACGTTCAAGACCCAGGTAACCTTGGATCTATTATCAGGACAGCGTTAGCGGCTGGCGTAAAGTCTATTTATCTTAGTGAAACCTGCGTCGATATCTATAACCCTAAGCTGATCAGAAGCTCTATGGGAGCGATTTTCTGCGGCAATATTAATTACATAAATCTTGATGAACTGGTTAATAAGCTAAAAACCAGATCCCAAGAGCAAAACAAAAATCTTGAAATAATCGGCACAAGCTCACATGCTGTTACTAGCTACAAAGATATCCAGCTTAACCCTTTTAAAAACGCTTTGGTCATAGTCGGCAACGAAGCGCACGGCATGAGCAAACACGCTGAAGATCAGTGCTCGCAGTTAGTCTCGATCCCGCTTGCAAACCAAATCGAAAGCCTCAATGTTTTATCGGCCACTAGTATAATTCTTTTTTCGCTTAACCGATAATGCTAGAAATTGTTTTAGCTCTGGATATTGGAAAGGCTCGAACTGGAATCGCGCGCAGTGACGCTCTTGGCATAGTAATAAAAGCTCTTAAAACCATCGACACCGAAAATATCGCAGAGGAAATTTGCGAACTTGAAAATGAGTTCGAAATTAAAAAAATTATTATTGGCAAACCTTTTAACGTAGAAAAAGGTAGCAAGGACACTTTAGTTTTTATTGAGAAAACTACTAAGTCCCTACAAGATTTATACCCAAAAATTGAATTTATATTCATAGACGAAAGATATACCAGTAAGGAAGCCGAAGCGGTTTTATATAGCAAGGGCGTCAAAATCAATAAAGATAATAAGGCATTATTAGATATGTACTCAGCGGCTATTATCCTTGAGCATTATTGGGAAGAGCTGGATTACACACAAAACCAGCAATAAGGTCAAATCCCCCAAAAAGACTAGGAAAATCTGGAAAATAAGCCTTTTGAATTATAGGAAATGGGCTAGATAGGGCCAATAAAGTATTTAGTTCTCAAAATTGGACTAGATGATGGATTACTCAGACATATACCCGCAAAAAGTCGATGCTCTCTCAACAATGGAGCTAGCTTTAACGGGCCTTTCAAATAGAACAAAAGCTCTGAGCAATAATATCGCTAATGTCAACACGCCTGGTTATCAAAAACAAAAAGTAGAATTTGAATCAGAATTAAAAAAACTTATTCAAAATCCTGATGAGAATTCTCG
>Ga0169931_10010212_pt1 | contig 13389 bp, 8 predicted proteins | sample Kivu_15m_20L_FD_129675 | JGI IMG/M metagenome (GOLD analysis project Ga0169931, IMG submission 129675) | Freshwater microbial communities from Lake Kivu, Western Province, Rwanda to study Microbial Dark Matter (Phase II) - Kivu_15m_20L... | ecosystem: Environmental > Aquatic > Freshwater > Lake ...
GACGACGACGGCAGCCGCTGCACCATCGGCAACGGCCCCACAGTCGCCGTTGCCGCCGGCACCGCCGCCGCAGCAGCAACAGCCAGCACCACCGCCACAACCGCCGCCACCGCCTAGTGAACTGAACGACGGTCTAGACGGAGGAGACGGAGTCCCACCGCCACCCCTGCCACCTGTCCGGCTTACGCTGAAGCACGATCAACTTCCTTCCAATACGGAATTGGGATTTGTAGACGTGCTTGAATGGTCCGTCTCCTCGCAGCTGCAAGAGGTGGAGCTGCTGAGAGTCGATGGTTCGGAGCACGCATCGATCAGGGGGCCGGCGCAAGTTTCCTTCGATGAGATGTCCGACCGATGGATCTTCGACGGTGGACAGTTGCCACCGGGAAGCGAATACCAAGCCAGGGGGCGTTCGGAACAGGGTGAGGTGAACTCCAATCGGATTCGAATTCCATACCCTGCCCGCGGCCTGTGGGCGTGGTTGCCTGACCTCTGGCAACGACTCGGGCAGTCGTGGTTGCTTTGGGCCTTGTTGAGTCTTCTGGGGCTGGCGCTGCTTGCCCTACTCCTGACCATGTGTGTTCCAAAAATTGGGGGGGGTGGACCGATCGGAGATAGGCCGATGGAGCCGCCAGTGGTCGATCCGACGCGGCCCATTATCCCTCCGAGCACAGATGGCAACGTTTCTCCAGAGGGGCCCGCGACCCCGCCTGAACGCAACACCACTATCTGGTAAATGATCCCAACGCACACCATCTGGAAGGTATACCGAGCGCCGTCGGGGTGTCCACCGATTACCCCGGGCCAGAACAACTCGTCGTACACCCACCCGCATTTCGGGGACTGGCTCCGTCTTTTAGTCGGCAAGTGCCTGAGCCTAGCAAACGTGTCTCAGCAGGGCACCAACCCAGTCGAAGTAGACTACCTGGTGTTGGGCGTTCCGGTGAAAGAGATGCAGGAGAAGGGAGACCGAGACGGACTCAAGATGGCGGCTTCGGCGGTGAAGGCCGACTTCAAGCAATTGCGGGAATCGATTGATGAACTCAAGCGGATGATAAAGCCGGAAGCAACAATCAAATCACCAGAGAGCTTTTTGCGTAGCTTTTACCTTCTGATCAACTTACGGCTCCCAACAGATCGGAGCTGTTGGATCGCAACGGACGAAGGTTTGAGTATTATTCACTGGGGTCACCCGCATATTCGCAGTCGCCCTCTGCTTCAGTGGACGCCGCCCCAGTTGAGTGTCATCGAAAGCCAGATGCTTGCGGAGATCGGCGCGGAGCACGCGCTAGATGGTGCGGAATCTCCCAAGAGCCAGCGGCCAATGTCGATTGGCAACCTCATTGAATATAAACCTACACAAGTGTCCAAACGACGTTGGGATTGGGTCCATTCGGTGCTGTTGGGCGCGACTGTGATCTGTCTTTGCTGCATCTGCCTCCTTCTTTTGTGGAGGTCGCATCATGAGAAGAGGGACTCTGGGTCGGCGGTGCAGGCGTCAAAGGCGGAAGGGGAGCTGCCCGCGGGGCCCTCGAAGTCAGGGGGGGAGTCTGATTCAGCCGGCAGCGTCAAGGGGCAAGCTACACAGCCGACCAATAGCGGTCTCAAGAACGAGTCCAAGAAACACTCCCCCCCCGGTGAAGGAGCCTCAATAAAGTGAGTAGCAACCAGGATTCCGTTCAGAACCATGATCAGATTTGCGATGCGAGAAAGCTCGCTGAGGGGCTGTTGGAGATCATCGGCCAACTTGACGCTTGGGCGTTGAGGTACCGGCCCCACGCGCAGAAGTACCAGATCGGCAGGTCCGATCTGCAGTTGCGCACAGCGCAGGTGGAGCGAATTCATGAAGCTCTCCAGTGGGACGCTTCCGTGGGCTTCTATGGCGAGAGTCAGGCGGGCAAGAGCAATCTGGTCAGCAGGCTTGCCCGAAGTCTGGCTTCTATGAGGTCGGAGGATGGTGGACTCTGCATTCGTGGGATCGGCAACGAGTCGATCGACTTCATGGATCAAATCGATCCGGGGGGTGGCGGCCAAGAATCGACGGGGGTGGTCTGCCGGTTCACCACTCGCAACATCTACTCCGATACACAGGTTCCGGAAGGAAGCTTCCCAGTCACTTTCATCTCGCACGCGGAACTCATCTGTTCGTTGGTCGACGGCTTTCAATCCGGCGTTGACCAAGAGGTGAGACCCGACCGGACAAGTGTTCGCCAGACATTGGAGAGACTTCGGAAAGCTCCACGTGAGTCAGACGGTGTGGGTCCCAATGGCAGGCCGAACGAGCGCCCTCTCATGCCTCAGCTGCTCGAAGTTTGGTCGGTGTTGAGCACGAATTACGAAAATGAGCTGATCCGCGAACTCGATGTCGCGGGTGAAGGCGACAGCGGATGGGACGAGTTCGTGCGCGAGTGTGTGGATCGGGGCGAGCGACCGAAGGTGGGGACGTCAGATGAGTCGGATTTCAGACGGCTTGTGTCCATGCTGTGGGGCGGAGACCACCAAATGGGCGCTCTGTGGTTCCGGCTCTTTAAGGACCTTCGAAAGTTGCAGCAGATGACGCATCACTACGTCGAATCCAAGGATGTCTGCAAGGGAAAAGGCGGCGGAGCCAAGTCCCTGATTGACATCCATTGGCTGAATGATTTTGCCGGAGACACCGGCGAGCCGTGCAATGTTGGAGGCAGGGAAGGCGGTCGCCAGGCACATCAGAAGCTCTCCAAGGCCTCGTTCGTCGCACTAGCGCGCGGGCTGGTGCTGCCGGTTAAGGTCGATGGCGCTAACCACGGATGCTTTGACGTGATCGACTTCCCCGGAGCTCGGGCTCCGGACAAGCACAAGGATCTTCAAGGGAACGATGAGGCCGCTCGCACGCACGCCGTGCAGGCACTTCGTCGCGGCAAGTTGAATCGACTTTTCGTCACTGGTACAGCGCATTTCGACTCATCCGTCCTCTGTCTGGTCACGCAGAGCGGAAACCAGTCGGCTGGGGGAGTGATTCGAAAGGCACTCAAGGTCTGGTTGGAGCGCGAGCGGTGGTTCAAGTCGGAGGCGCACCGACGCAGCCCGTCAGCACGACCGAGGAATGCCATCGACGGGTGTAATGGACCGCCGATGGTTGTGGCCATGACGAAGGTGGACATGCAGGCTAGGCAGCCCAGTCGATTGGAGGACATCCTCAAGGAGGTGAGAGAGACGATTTCTCCGAATGATTTTCCGTGGATGGATAACTGGAGTGATAGCGGGGGGTTCCAAGGGATACACTGGGTCTACAACCCTAAAGCAAGTGTGGGCAACACGCAGATCAAGCCCCTCTATTCGCAGGGTGTCAAGGACCAGTTCCAGAAGGCATTCAAAGACTCTGAGCTTCTGAGGCGCTATAGCAAGAATCTAGAGGCAAATCTCGACGCGTTGTTTGCTTCCGATAGCGACCCCGCGGTCACGCTGACCGACGAACTGCAGGAATTGGTCAATTCTGCGGGCCATCGTCGGGTTCCGCAGCTTGCTCTGAACTTGCTCGCGCAGGCATCCGAACTGAAGGGCCGGATGAAACAGATTTTCATGGGTGATGTCGACGCCCGTGAAGCTGATCATGCGAGCGAGCAGGCCAAGAAGCACATGGAGGCGATCCTTGCGTTGGATGTGACCCATGCCGCCGGTCTTCTCCGCTGTCTGACGATGTCGACTCGGGATGTTCGGAAAGCGTGGCAGACGGCTTTGGAGATGACGAATTCCGGATTAGATCTCACCAAGGGCGCGGTGTCTTTCGATGTCTTCTTCTCAGCCCTCAGCAAACGCTTTGATGACGAGTTTCAACGCCGAAGCGAACAAACGCATATGCTCTGGAAGACGGAGATGGAGTGGCGCCACAAGGCGGCGTTTGTCACCGAATTCAAGCACCGAGTGTTGATGTTGCCCAAGGCCCCCTGGTTCAAGAGGCCCCTACAGGAGCGGGTCGAGCCTCTGTTAAGGCGGGTAAACGCCGCCCAGATGTCGAGGGAGCGACTTGCAACCATCGTCGCCGCGCAGTGGAACCGGAGCATGACATGGCTTGGGAAGGAGCCGCCTGTTGGCGGCGACGGTTACCCGAATCGGCCGAAGTTGCGAGGCGAAGAGGCCTCGAACCGCAGCATCGTGCAACACTGGTCATCCGCTCTAGGCAAGGCCTACAAGGATCTGGTCGATCCAGAGGATCGACGGGCACCATGGAATGTAGAAGTGGGAGAGCGCCTTCGCGAGTTGGATGGTGTGCTCGGAGTGTTTCGTGACGCCGTGGAAAAGCAGAAGGGGGAACACTGGAAAGAGGTAAAGTCCGAGCTCGATACCTTGCTGGCAGATGCGCTTACGACTGGAAATAAGCGATGACCATCGAGCAGTTTCTCGACGGACAATGCGACTGGAATCGGGACCTCGACTCGGTTCCTGAAGAGCGCGTGTACGCGCTGATTCGCGACGATCCTCGCCGTGCATGGCGACTGACCGCCATCGAGCGGGATCGCTATAAGACGCTTGTGGATGAGTTGGGTCTTAGGCGGCCGGAATTGCGACGTGTTCTTCGCGCGGCCATGCTCGAAGCTTCGAAGCGGCTTGCGAAAGAGGATCAGCTGCAGTACCCGCATGCCCGTCTACTGATCGAGGGAATCCTTCGTCCGGACCAGCAGCCCTCACTTCGCTTCGGGTGGCAGGATAACCAGATTTCCGAGTGGGCTCGATACGTCGCAGGCTTGGGCAATGGCAGGCTTCATCGCCTCGCCGCGTCCGATGTGCTGAAGCTTGTCTTGGAGTGTCCACGAAATCTTGCCGAGTTAGGAGAGGATGATCAGGGCAACAGCGAGCTGCTTGGCGCGGTGCGACAGTCGGTGGATTATGCGCTTCAATCCCTGCTCGGCCTGCGCTTAGTGCCATCCGCAGTGTGGGCAAAGTTGATCGTGGTCCGGATCGTATGCAGTGTTGATCCTGAGGATGGTGATCATGGACTTGTGAAGGACATGATGAAATGGGGCTGCCTATCGGGCTCCGCCGTCGATGATCTCAAAGAGGCTCTGCGTGGCGGCGATGATGCTACGGCCAAGGGGTTGCGAGCTCTGATGGCCTCCAAGCCTGATTTCGCGGAGCTCTGCAAGCAAGAGCGTTTCCGTGAGCAGTGCGAGAGGCTCGGCGTCAAGCCGGACCCGAGTCTGATGGGTCTCGAGTATCAGGGTTCCGATCCGTGGGTTCTCAATGTCCTTCGCGAGATGCGAGGGGTCAGCCCTCAGTTCGAGGCGGCTCGACGGGAATGGCTTGACCTGAACGAGGCAGAGCGTATCAGCCGATCGAAGTGCCTCGAGATTCTCGCGATGGCAGATGTGTTCAAGTTCAACAGCATAGTGAGATTGGTTGAGAGGGAACTGAATGCCATTGAGGTTTTGGATGTGCCCAACGCTGACAGACTGAGATTCGCTCGCGGGCTTCTGGCACGTGCGATCGGTGTGCGACTGACCGTCGACGATGGTGCGATGAACGCTGCCTACATGAACATTGGCGGCCATCCCTTCATGAAGTGGCAGGAAGAGGCGTGGGAGCGGTACCGACAGTCCGCGAAGGCCGCTTTGGTGCCGCCCCTGATCTCAAAGGATGTCCTGCGAGCACTCCGACCCGATGCAATGCGAAACCATCCGGACTTCGAGCCTATGGCAGAGTCATTGCTGTCACTCATGAAGACCTTGCAGGAGGAGGAAGAACGGGATAGGGCAGTCGCTCTCGGTCGTGGATGGCTGTTTGATTTCGTCAAACATATCGCCCGCGCTAGCCGCCCGTCGGACGCCATCGGAGTTGGTGTTCTCGAGGACGCTGATCGGCAACGAATAGATGATTGGGCGCTACGATTCGAGGGCAGGCGTGAGGGGTGGTGGGAAGAGGCGTTCGAGCGGTCGGGCGAGGAGCTTCGATTCTTCGAGTGTGCGATCAGGCTCGCCGAGAGATCTAACAGCACGAATCACGCCGATCGTGATGGGCTTCGGAAGGTCGCCGAGATGCACTGCGGGCACATGCTGCACCAGATGTCTGTCGAGGATCAGGCTCGCGCGATGCCGCCCCTGAACGCCTGCGTCGAGGCTGTGGTCACCGGTAACGCCGATGTTTCTCCCACCTTGATGACGGCCTTCCGTCGAGGCGACGTACGGTTGTTCACCCGCCGACTTTTTGGAGCCTCCGTCGATCTTCCAGCCGCGAGGCTATCGCCATCCCGCTGGGATCTACAAAACGTGGCTTGGGCGATCATGGTGCTAGGGTTGTCAGTCCCTGTTCTTTGGGAACCTGTTGAGTCTCTGTGGCAGTCTCAGCCGGATGAAAGCCCTGATTCACAGGACGATGAGTTTTGGACGCAGCCTGTACCCGATGGCCTTCGCTACTATCAACTGGGTGAGGCTGAGTTAGAGCAGCTCGTACCTGACAAGCAGGCGCGAGAACTAATGGTGAAGTCTGGGGACAGCCCCGTCATTGTTCGATCTCAAGCGGCGGCAAACGAGTTGTTGCGACGGTTCAAGGTCTGGAAATGGGGGAAGTGCCCCAAAGATCAGCGCGACCCGAAGCTGCCGAGTCAGGATGAGGCAACATGGCTGCGTACTAAATTGAGATTGATTGGGAATGAGGCAATAGAGTCAGGAAGTCCCAAGCCAGATTCATTCAAGCTAGGAGTATTCATTGCAATCCCCGACGAGAACTAAGACCCCGACCTCTGATGCGGTCCTCGAAGCCCTACTTGCTAAAGCGAGGGATCCACTCTCCAACATCGATGCGGCGGCGTATGCACTGTACCTGGCGATCAATCAACAAGAGGTGCAGACGACTGCAGACGCCTGCCTTGCGGCGGTCGGTCGGGTGCTCGGCACGATGGCGAAGGTTCGACTGGAGGCAGCAAGCAACCAGTCTGATCCGATGTTTCGTCTGATCTGCAGAATCGGTGTTTCAACACTCCAGAGGGATCACGCCCAACGTCGGATACTCGCGGATGTTGCTGAGAGCGCAGTGATACGGCTATTTGCATCGACACCGGCCATCGGCATTCGTCGACAGCGGCTTCGGAGACTGGCTGAGATAATGAGGTCTTCCCCATATCCGCTGCGACCTCGGGGTGAGGCTGCGGGGTCGGACCTAAGGGCGTTGCGACGTCCTAGTTTGGCTTGGACGAAGGCCTCCCACAAACAACAGGCGGTGCGTTGATGGCTGAGTCGAGCGATGAGTTCAATACAGGTCCGTCGCAGTGGGAAGATCCGGAGCCGGCGCCCCGGGCAACGCGTTTGGGGCGAGAGCGGGCGTTGACTCGGCGCGAGGTTCCCGTTGGGTTTATCGGCCTACCCAATAGCGGCAAAACCAGCTTCATTCACGCTATCCGCAACACGTCCATCCAGCAGACTAGGTGCCTCGGCAGGTGGGGCTTTGGCGGGGTGGGTTCGATGTCCGGTAATGCTGTGGAGGATCCCGAAAGTGGCTATCAGGGGGCGACGGCACCCAACTTCTTCCGAATAGCGCCGTTTTGTGATGTGCGCCGAGCTTGGTTGCGTTTCGGCCCTGTTCGCACGGGCAGAATTCGGACACTGCTCATGCCTGAAGTGGCGGGCGAGATCGTGGATCGGATCGCCAAGGGGCCGGATTTCCTCGCGACCACTCCGATGGTTGAGCAGCAGGTGGCTCGCGATTATCAGCAATTCATCGCCGCCAGCGAAGGCATCCTCTGCTTCATCAGTTTGGATGGGTCTCACACCTCCACCTCTGCAACTAAGAGGATCGACCCAGAGTCCTCGCTCATGAGCCAACTTGTCGCTGTGCGGCGGGTGCTCGAGTCCTGCGATGAAGAACGGGCGAAGTTGGGACATGCTCGGCACTATGCCGTCAGCGTGATTATCGCGAAAGCCGACTTGCTGCGCGACCAGCCCCAGATCGACCTTGTCCGACTTCCGCGGTCCCGATCTTCCGTGGCAACTCTTGCGGGGGCACAAGGCGATCAGATTCTGGAAAACGAACTACGGCGACAGGATTCAAGTGACGCGTGGGTTCAGTTCTCAGTGTGGAATCTCATGCGGTTCCCGCGGGCTCAGGGCAACCTCGATCTGCAGGAAGCCATCGCCGCCGACTTCCTCAAGTGCCACGCGCCTCGGACGGCAGCGGAGATGGCCGCCCTTCAGGGGGATGAGATCTCGAGCCGAAACGTCCGTTTATTTCTTTCGGCTCCGTACGGGCGCTCGTTCTCAAGCGGTGGGAGGCGCCGGTTTCCGGAACCGCACGAAATAGACCACGTCATGCTGTTCGAGCCGCTTATCAGCGTGCTAGAGACGTCATGGCTTTTGCGTGCTGGCGATCGAATTCGCCGTCGAACCAGTCTTCTGGCTGCGGCAGCCTTGCTTGTGCTCGCACTTGGACCGCTTTTGACATCGGCCGCGGAACAGTGGGTCAGCTCTGGACTTAAGAAGTACCAACAGCCTTCGCCCACAAATGATGTCAATTGGGATGACCTTGGGTGGCGAACCGAATGTCTGCGATGGACGCCTCAGGCTCTGTTACTCGAGCGGGTTCCGTTGATGAGGGCCTGGTTTCCTGAAACAACTCAGCAACTGGCTGATTTGCAACGGAAAGTTGCCGAGGCGATGGAGAATAAGGATCCGAACCGTGCAGATGTAGCGATTCAGATTTGTCGGCGGTGGGCGAGCAAGGTGGCACCGAACAGTACAGGCGACCTGCCGCTCTCGAAGAGGCAGGCGGAAGATCTCAGAAACTTTCTGATAGCGGGGAGGGGAGAATTGGATCTCGTGTTGGATTTCGGTACCTTGACAGAATTTCGTGATCAACTGAAGAGGGGTGGCAGTGGAATCGGACCCATTGCGAAAAAAGAATGCATCACAAGATTTGAGGATCTTCGGGAGCGAAAGAAGAAGGATCTACCAGCAGCAGAGTCGAGAATTATGGGAGAGATTTTCAACATGCTCCGCGTGCACGAGCAAGGGGATCTCAGTAACGAAGACCGACATCTGGTGACTCAGGTCCGAGCCAAGTGCAGAGCCTTCAAGGTGCCTTCCGACCTCAAGAACTGGCCAAACCCAGACGTTCAGAAGTGGGCGGATCAGCTGATCTATGACCTTGCGCATGAAGCACTGCTTGCTTGGGTCAGCACACAGATCGAAATTCTCAATAGAGAGGCGCGGAACCTCGCAGAGGACGCCGATACGTCGGTCACAGTCGAGAAGTATCAACAATTTTTGGAAGGATTGAATGCGATCCCCGAGTGGGTCTGGACCGGTGATTGGGCGGACGAAAAGACTCCAAAGAGCAAGGTTGTTGAGCAGTTGCAGTTGCTAGCGAGGGGGCAAAGGATGATCGCGAGCCTGACCTCGGAGCAAATCAAAAACGATAAAGGTTGGGAGGAGGATTTGAAGGTCGTGGTTAAGAAATTGCACGATCGCATGGATCGCATGCCGGTGACGCAACTGTTTGCCAGGGAATTAATATTAGAAAAGATTGTTCAGAACTTGAAACGAAAACTGACAGGTGTCGCAATACAACACTGTCCTCCGGAATTAATCAAGCAACTCAGGGATGTCAACCAAGAGTTCAAAACTGAAGCAAACATGCTGGAGCAAAACGAAGCATTCAGCAATTTTGGTCCCGAAGCGACATGGGATAAAGTCATTGATCAGCTTGAATGCCTTAAGCCTTCGCAATTGTTTCATGCGATAAAGGTTTTGATGGATAACAAGAAGTTTGAGTTCAGTAATAAGCTTCAGGATCTTGCCAACAACCTAGCGGAAGTCCGCCCAGGATGGACCGAACGGTTGAAAGCCTGCCTTTCGAAGAACGAGCAGGCTAAAGAGCTTTTTATCAAACGAGTTCTGCCTGACTGCCTAACAAAATCTTGGGCGTTGCAGCAGGGCGGCAAAGGGGAGGAGGCACAGCGTTGGATGCGTCTTGGCATGGAATTAAGTTCGGCAAAGAGTCCTGGCGCATGGTGCCGGGTTGCTCATGGCGATAATCAGGCGCTGAGTGCTATCTGCAAGATCTTTAAGCAGGCGACACGTGAGGATGATTTAAGAAAGCAAGAAGCAACAATCAAGCACGCAGGCGAGTGGCTGGCGATTCTCGAAAGGTTTTATCCCAAAGCTGGGGATCCGTCCACGGATCCGAAGACGATTCGCCTCGCGATTGACAAGCATAGGGAATGGATCCGTGAATTCGATATGTGCAAGGTTGCTGGCGCCGGACCAGGGCAACCTTCCGTTTGGATCTCGCGGCTTGAATGCTCTCCAGATACGCCGCGCGTGCAGGAACTGGAGTGGCAACAGGAGGCCAGGGCACCCGCGGCAGCCGTGAACAAAGATCTCCAGACAGCATTTAAGCAGATTCAGGGGGTGCTCAAAGACTTAGGTGGACCTCGACTTCCGACATTGGATGAGTTGGAGTTGGCGAATAGCCACAGACCAGCAAACGCGAACTTGCAGCCCCTGATAAAAAAAATGTACCTACACCCGAAAGACTTCCGCAGGCCTGAGGATCTGCGCGATGGAGATGTGACCTCGGACGGTGTCGTGGGACTCTCTCTAGGTGTGACCGAGGTCTGTACAAAGAACACCGGGGCAGGTGTTATCCCCGAAGCCTTTGGCGAAAAAAATCAATTCTCGCAGTATTTTGGCTTTCATATGGCACTCGATGAACTCCCATTTCTCGGCCATCCGTGCCCATAGATCGCCTTCGGATTCCAAGGAGAACCCTGCCGTGCGCATACGCTCCATTCACCTATGTTTTCTGATCCTGTCTCTGTTCCCCATCTGCTGTAAGTCCAGACAAGTATGGCCCCCCGCCCCCATACCGGATTGGGAGTTTCGCCACTCTGAGGTTGCCCAAGGAACAACAGCAGATATAAAACTGCAATCATTCCAGCGGGGGGACGTCTATTTCGAGCCCGATCGTTCGGCTCGGCAGTTGATCCTTGAATGCCGGGTCGAGGTCCTACGATGTGATCGTTTAATTAATTGGTGGAGACATCGATCGGTTGACTCAGCTGGCAGGACGAAGGTTGAGGACGTCTCTGCTCCTCCTCAGGGAACAGGGTCGTCCGTTTCGGTGCCCCCCCACCTTCGGAAAAAGTATCCGGAAGAGGGACGGGAATCACTGCCGCTCAGTGAATATCCGGTGGAGCTCACACTAGAAATCAAGTGTGGTGACACAGTCTTGATTTGGGAGCCGCGGGTTCTCCGTGGCCCGCACCACGTCGTGTTTCGCCTCTCTGCGAAACCACTTGACACACTGCTAAATGACTGTCTGGAGGAGGAATACACCGCGACGATTAAAGTGAAGCCGCACAACTGGCCCGCCAGTGTCACGGTTCCAGAACCCAAGGATTGGGGGCTGACCCTCACTCGCGAGCAGGTAGTTAATGTGCTCAATCCCTGAATCCACATGATTGTCAGGGGCACATTTGGTGTCGCGCGGATGCAGGACGGCGTTTCAGGCGGTCAGGGGTGGATTTCTGGTTCGTCCGGGGAGTTCAGCGAATGGGGGCGGGCGGTGCTCGACGAGAGGTTCCCGAGTTTGCCTCGCCAGAACGAGGATGATCGCACTGGGGGTGGTGGGGTGCTGCATGTGCGACGGGGTAGGCAGTGGCACATAGTCTTTGTCTTTCAGCCGAGATTCAGCTTGCGATCGGTGCCCATGTGGCTAGCGGCTCGCCTGCCGGAATCCGCGTTCGCGACCAGCATGGTGCTTCCGCAACTGGTTCAGCAGATACTGCAAGCGGTGCATCGGATCGAAGCGGGAGGCGACGGTGGTGAGGTCTGGACCCAAGCCGGTGAATTGCCCGTTGCCGAGCCGGCTGGGCTAAATGACTTTCGTACCGCGCTGGCGCTGGACCGACTTCCGTCTGGTGCGTCGATCAACGTCACGAATCCCGCCGTTCTTCGGGCGATCCAACTTCGGCTGCAGGCCGAGGTGGAGGCGATGCCCGAGGCTTCAGCGCGGGCATGGGCGGTTCTTCGAATGGCCACAACGGGTTCTATCCGATGGAAGTCACAGGGCGCACCCATTCAGGAGTTCACCATGGGGTCGCATATTCCAGAGTCGCTTCCGTACGAGTTTAGAAGCGTGTCCGACTCCTCGCTGATTCGGCATGCGAGCCCATCAAGCGTGCTCGCCGGGGCCATCCGTGCACGACTGACATCGAAGGCGGTGGGAGATCTGTCTAGGTTCGTCGCGGTGCCTATTCCACTTCTTCCCGGGTCGGTCGTTCGCCGCGATGAGGCAGCGGCATGGGCGGCTGCGATATGGCGGGACGGAAAGCGCGCCCAGCAGGAACTGAAGGATGCGGTCGGTGGCGGCAGCGGGTCGATTCGGAATCCAGTCTTCGCAATCGCGGCGCTACTTGTCCATCACCCCCTCGCGCGACAGAACAGGGTCGATGACATCGAGACCTTGCTTCGGGAGCTCGAAGTCTTCGGTGCGCAGCGAACGGTGCGATCGCAGATGCCGCCTTGATGGTCATCGGGTGTGGGTTAATGGCGGATGTAGGTAGTGGCTCAGCCCGCCTTTCAGCCACAGCATCCCTGGAAGTGCAAGCAGCGTTTGTGAGGGTATCGGTCTGAGCACGGTACGACACCTCCTGCGATGGGCAACAGAATCGCCACAACACAAGCCCCGAGCATCAAGATCGTGAAGAGAAGGCACGGCGCGCCAGCGACGATGGCGCACACCGCGAATGCGCCGATCACATGGAGCAACTGTTGCGTCCCCAAGGAAAGAGATTGCCAATGTGTGTTGCTCTGGTTTCCTTTGGTCATGTGTCCCCACGCACCTCCCGCTATGCACGCGAGAAGCATGGCAGCGGCCACGATTTCTCGGTGCATGTGCACGCTGCAGCAGTCGGAGGAGCGAGTCCAAGCCGCTAGGTGATGAACCTCGGCTTTCATCGCCTTGCCGATCATGGGGTTTCGTCATTTCGAGTCTTCCCGAAAAAGTCCTTGCGGTCCTGAATTCCGTGCCCCATGGCACGCATCGGACAGAGCGCCCCGCATGGGTTGGGCCGTCGATCATCCGAGTCGCAGCCGCCGCGCTCGACACGGTCGTGTTCGAGGTGCTGCTACGATCCCAACCGTTTGGCGGTGACTGAAACGCACGCTGCTCGGCAGCGTCGGGCGGCGAGCGAAGTGGTTCCTAGGACGCGGGCGAGGGGAGTGGTTGGCTGAAGCGGATTGGCGATAATCGACACACTGGCGTGATAGCTCGGACACCATTGGCGCGCTGAACCTCGAATCAACTCATCCAACTCTGATCCCGCTGCAGCGCCCACTTGCTGGTGATTTTGCGCTGCCGTGTCCAGAAGCGATAACCGTCCCAGCCAGTGATATTGCCCGCGCCGAAGCAGCTGTCGTTCCA
>Ga0169931_10010214_pt1 | contig 13388 bp, 15 predicted proteins | sample Kivu_15m_20L_FD_129675 | JGI IMG/M metagenome (GOLD analysis project Ga0169931, IMG submission 129675) | Freshwater microbial communities from Lake Kivu, Western Province, Rwanda to study Microbial Dark Matter (Phase II) - Kivu_15m_20L... | ecosystem: Environmental > Aquatic > Freshwater > Lake...
CACTTCATCAAGCAGCGCTTTTGGATAGCCTCGTTGCTCAGCTTCCTGCCGCAACGCAGCCGTATAACGGCGAAAACCCTCTGCAGTTTTTGCCTCAGCCTGTTGTTGCTTATCAACAGGTTGCACTGTGGCCTGGCTGTCTATGCTCCGACTGACCGATTTAGCCGCAGCTACCGGACTATCCGGCTTGGCTTGCGTATGGCTACAGGCTGCTAAAGACAAGCCCAGGACTACAGACCCAATCACTACTTTCAACGATGACATCCTTTTAACTCAACCCACTATCAGCAATTGCCGGCAGTCGCCCGCAGTCCTGAACGATTCAATATCATTACCATTGGCTGGATGACAACCAGCCAGCGACCAAAGCTTGTTATTGCGGTTGTTGCGTGGCTAACCAGGCTTTATGCGCTTTTAACAGGTCTTCCTGTGGCGGTGGTAACTGCAGATAAAAGCCGCGCTCGGTTAAATCCTGCCTAACTTTGGCCAAATCAGCGCCAGCTAACTGCTGGCGGCCAGCCAAATCTAACACAGTGACCAATTCAGGACGGCCAAACATCTCCAGCAAGGCAGGGGGAACTTGCGAAAAATCATCCCGTTTCGGGACGTATAAATAGGTATCAGGCCGTTTGGCGCTCTTATAAATGGCGGTTAACATGGCAGAAATTCTGCTCCGGGTAACTTGCTTAACAAAGGCGTAGACTATACCATGAAGCGCTAAATCTGCGAACCGCTGAACACTGTGCAAAACCGGCAAAACGTCGCACCGACGTTTGAAGAAAGCGGCGCAGACCAACTTCGATAATCATTTTTTGCACTTGGTTGCTATGTCTGATCAAATCATTGAATTGAAAGGTAGTTTATTTCCAATCTCGGTCCTGTATTGTCAGGATTTCTCGCCATTGGCGCTAAAACAACAACTGGCAGCCAAGCTGGCGCAGGCACCGGGCTTTTTTACCTTAGCGCCGGTAGTGATCAGCGTAGAGCAACTGGAACAAGCGCCTGACTTTCACGCAATTAAACAAGTCTTCCTGGAATTGCAGCTGGTACTGGTCGGCGTATGCGGTGCTAACCCAACGCTGAAAAAAGCCGCTCACGCGGCTGGTTTGGCGGCGTTGCAAGCGCCAAAAGGCACCAAAGGCAGCGACGCTAAAACAGCTGCGCCGGTAGCCCAAGCTGTGCCGGCAGCACCAACCGTCATTCAGGCGGAAAACCGCACCATCGAGCAAAACATTCGCTCTGGTCAGCAGATTTATGTCAAAGGCGGCGATTTAATCGTCAAAGGCACAGTGGGTGCCGGAGCGGAAGTAATCGCCGATGGCAATATCCATATTTATGGCGCGTTGCGTGGCAAAGCAATTGCCGGTGCCAACGGTGACCAAAGCAAAAAGATTTATTGTTACAACATGCAACCCGAGTTAATCTCGATTGCAGGAAATTATTGGTTAAGTGACACCCTGCAAGGCGACTACTGGGGCAAACCTGCCTGTATCGGCTTGCAGGACGGACAGTTACAGTTGACAGAATTATTCTGAGGAACGTGCGTTATGGCAAAAATTATTGTGGTGACATCAGGTAAAGGTGGTGTCGGTAAGACCACCACCAGTGCGGCAATCGGCACTGGTCTGGCGCTGAAAGGTCATAAAACTGTGATTGTCGATTTTGATATCGGTTTACGTAATTTAGACCTGATCATGGGTTGTGAACGCCGCGTGGTTTACGATTTTGTCAATGTGATCAATAACGAAGCGAATCTGAAGCAAGCGTTGATTAAAGACAAACGTCTGGAAAACCTGTTTATTCTGCCTGCCTCACAAACCCGTGACAAAGATGCACTGCATAAAGAAGGCGTCGAACGTGTCTTAAACGAGTTGTCAGAAGAATTTGAATTCATCATTTGTGACTCGCCAGCGGGTATCGAATCAGGCGCCATGATGGCGTTATATTTCGCCGATGAAGCCATTGTCGTGACTAACCCGGAAGTTTCTTCCGTGCGAGACTCTGACCGCATCCTCGGCATGTTATCCAGCAAATCACGTCGCGCGGAGCAAGGTTTACCTGGCATTAAAGAACATTTACTGTTGACCCGCTACAACCCTGAGCGCGTGCAAAAGGGTGAAATGCTGAGCGTGGATGACGTCAACGAAATCCTGGCCATCAAACTGCTTGGCGTGATCCCAGAATCGCAAGCGGTGTTAAATGCCTCAAACTCAGGGCAGCCGGTGATCCTGGATACAGAAAGTGATGCCGGTCAGGCTTATTTGGATACCGTTGCCCGTTTGTTGGGTGAAAATGTGCAGTTCCGTTTCCTCAATGTTGAGAAAAAGGGCTTACTGAAACGGATCTTCGGAGGCTGATATGTCATTACTGGATTATTTCCGTTCTTCCAAAAAGAACACTGCGAATCAGGCCAAAGAACGCTTACAGATCATTGTGGCGCATGAACGCCGTCGTCGCACCAGCCCGGATTATTTGCCGCAGCTGGAACGCGATATTCTTGAAGTGATCCGTAAGTATGTGGATATAGCGGACGATCAGGTTTCTGTGACGCTGGAGAAAAGCTCAGATGAGTTGTCGGTGCTGGAATTAAACGTTACCTTCCCGGAAGATAAGCGGCAAGGCAGTTAATCGCGGTTAGTCTCGAACATACCGATATGATCAAGGGCAGCGTGGCTGCCCTTTTTATTTGCTACTTCTTCTCAGCGCACTGCCAGCTTTTACTGGGCGCGTATTGCCAATGGCTAATTAAAATCATCCAGTAAAATTAAGCCTGGTCCGCTATTGGCTTCACCATCGCGTGCCAGCGCGGTATAGATTTTATTGCCTGCCAGCTCCAGCGTGACCGGCCCAATCGCGGCTGTTTTACTGCCGGTTGGCGTCACGGTAACTACATAACTACCTGGTAGCAAAGCGACATAACCCGTCTCGTTCAGAAAAGCCACGTTACGAAATGCCGGTGTAGCCGCACTGATATCCCGACTGGCTGTGACATAAATGTCGGCATTGCCGGTTGCGGCCGACGCATGACCAATCCGCACCTGCGCCGCAGTAGCTATGCGCCGGGGTGTATCCGCCAGTACCCAAGGTTTTATCAAGTTTGCCGCCAGCAGGCCGGAGGCGATCACCGTGTTAAAGTTACCAGCAGTCAATGCCAGGTTGGCGTCAATCACCACCACTGAGTTGTCTGCGCTGGCTGCAACTTTGCTGTTATAGGTGGCAGCAGCCACATTGGCATAACCGGTAAAACGCGGAAACTGCAGCGCACTAATTGCTTTTTGGTTATTCAACAATACGTCAACGGCCGGCGCATCAACCGCGGCATGCACGACTTTGACATTCACAGTAGAAGATTGGGCAGCCGTGGTTGCTGCAGGCGTGTGGTCATTATCACTATTACAGCCGGCCAGCAATCCTGCGGCGAAAACCAGACCAAACAGTGTTCTTACCTGTTGTGGCATTAGACCGCTCCTTGTTTGAAAAGACCAAGGACAATACGCAACAGCAAAAGCAGCAGGATCAACCGGAAAGTTTGCAAAAAACCGAAGTAAATATTCGGTTTTTGCAATAAACCAATCATTTAACACAAACGTAAATGCGCGGCGATGACTGTTTACGTCAACCACCTACCAACATTTCTACCTGTGAAGGCACAGGGAGATACGGCAGCAGCAAAGGCCGGCGCCAACCGGATAACAGCTCCGGCGTTGGTAATAATTGACGCTCAACACTGGTCACCCGCCAACACCAGTTCAGGTATTCGTTCAGCTGGCGTTTCACCGCTAAAAACTCAGCTGGTATCCCTGAAGCCACAGCGGCAGTTTTAATCGCATCGGTCAGATTTTGTTGTTCCTGCTTGTAGCCGGGAAAGCGATCCAGATGATAAAAGGTTTGCGGCAATTCACTGGCCGGCAGTTGCCGCGCCTCTTTAATCAGTTGCAACCACAGCGGCCCATGCCGGCGCAATTCGCGGCCTTGAATCCCCTCTATCTGGCTGAGCTGCTCAATGCTTTGTGGCTTGCGCCGGGCAATTTCATACAAAGCAGCATCTTTCAGCACCAGGGATAACGCCAAATCTTTTGTGCAGGCATAACTAGTGCGCCAGGCACATAAGCTACGTAAAATAGCCAGTTCACGGGGGCCAAACTGCCAGCTGTTTTTTAATTCCAGATAACGTAATTGTTCCGGATACACCCGCTGCCGCCGCTCCTGCATCGAGCGACCTTCATTGAGCAGTAACTGATGCTGTTGCTCTGACAATCCTGCCAGCAACGCCGGCGCTAGCTGCAACAGATAAATCACATCGTTGGCCGCATATTCCAGCTGCGTTTGCGCCAGTGGCCTTGCTAACCAATCGGTGCGGGACTCGCTTTTATCCAATTGCACCTGCAGCATTTTCTCGACCAACCGCGCATAGCCCATACTGGCGCCCCAGCCCAGTAACTCGGCCGCCAACTGAGTATCTAACAGCGGTGCAATATTGCTAATACCAACCGAGGCGAATGCCTCCAGATCCTCTGTGCAAGAATGTAACAACTTGAGGGGCTGCGCTGATGACAGCAATTGCTGCAACGGCTGCCAATCGGTGATCTGTAAAGGGTCTACCAACACAGCGCCGCGACCATCGTTTAACTGGATCAAGCCAAGCTTTGGCAATAACGTCGTGGTGCGGACAAATTCGGTATCCACAGCCAATAAAGTGGCGGTGGCTGCCCGTTGGCAATAGTCCGCCAGCGCGCCGTCTGCTGTGATGAGCTGATAGGTCATGATCACTCCATAAAAATACTACGCAAAAAAAAACCGGCCGCAGCCGGTTTTTCGCAAGGCCTGTCAGCCTTTTAGTTCGCGGCGTAAAATTTTGCCAACGTTGGTTTTCGGCAACTCTGTGCGGAATTCTACCAGCTTTGGCACTTTATAACCGGTCAGACGCTCCTTACAGTGCGTGATCAGCTCCTGATCGGTTAAACTTTGGTCTTTTTTCACCACAAAAATCTTTACGGCTTCGCCGGTGACTTCATTTGGTACGCCGACAGCGGCAACTTCCAGCACTTTGTCGTGCATCGCCACCACTTCTTCGATTTCATTCGGGTAGACGTTAAAACCGGACACCAGAATCATGTCTTTTTTACGGTCAACAATGTAGAAGAAGCCCTGTTCATCCATCCGTGCAATATCGCCAGTGTATAACCAGCCATCTTTCAGCACTTTGTCAGTTTCTTCCGGCCGGTTCAGATAACCACGCATCACCTGTGGTCCCTGCACCAGCATCTCACCGGCTTCGCCAGCGGCAACCTCATTGCCATCATCATCGACTAACTTGATGTGAGTCGACGGTGCCGGCAAACCAATACTGCCGTTAAAGCCATCTAAATCAAACGGGCTTACAGTGACCAAAGGTGCGCATTCGGTCAGGCCATAACCTTCCACCAGGCGGGTCCGCGTCACTTTTTGCCAGCGTTCTGCCACCGGCCGTTGTACTGCCATGCCGCCACCCAGCGATAATTTCAGGTGGCTGAAATCCAGCTCGGCAAAACCCGGGCAGTTTAATAAGCCGTTAAACAAGGTGTTGACGCCCGTAATGGCAGTAAACGGATACTTGGCTAGCTCTTTGACGAAGTTTGGCATATCACGCGGATTGGTGATCAGTAGATTGGTGCCGCCATACTTCATAAAAGTCAGACAGTTGGCTGTTAAAGCGAAGATATGGTAAAGCGGCAATGCCGTCACAATAAACTCTTTACCCGGGTTGAGGATAGGTCCGATACAACCTGCCACTTGTTCCAGGTTGGCCACCATATTCCGGTGGGTGAGCATGGCGCCTTTAGAAACACCGGTGGTGCCACCGGTGTATTGTAAAAACGCTAAATCCTCACCGACCACAGCAACCGGCGTAAGCGGCAACTGATGCCCTTGCGCTAATGCTTGTTTGAAAGCGATGGCCCCCGGCAGTTGATAAGCCGGAATCATCTTTTTAACGTGTTTGACAACGAAATTGACAATGGAGCCTTTCACTAACCCGAGCATGTCGCCCATCCGGGTTAATATCACATGATCCAATTGCACCTGCGAGCGGACTTCTGCCAGAGTATGAGCAAAGTTTTCAACAATCACGATAGCTTTGGCTTTTGAATCGTTCAGTTGATGTTGTAACTCACGCGGCGTATACAGCGGGTTGACGTTGACGACAGTACAACCGGCTTTTAACACCCCCACTAATGCCACTGGATACTGCAACAGATTCGGCATCATGATAGCGACAGCATCGCCTTTTTTCAGTCCTAACTGTTGCAGGTATGCGGCAAAAGCGTTGCTCTGCTGGTCAAGCTCGCGGTAAGTCAACGATTTACCCATATTGATGTAAGCAATACGGTCAGCATAGGTCTGTACGGATTGCTGGAAAATATCCAGCAACGAGCTGTAGTGATCTGCATTGATCTCGGCCGGCACACCTGGCGGGTAACGTTTTAACCAGACTTTTTCCACCGTCGTCTCCTCGTCGTTTTTCTATTTGTTTTTATAGGTAGGTTCACAGGCATATGCAAATGATCAGCATGTTATTTACGTCGGCCGGCGAATCATTGAGTTTTTACTCTAAAAAGCCATCTTCCCACAAAACTGCTTCGGTGACAATTAGCCTGCGAGCTGGCTCATGTCGCTAAACGATAAGCGTGATGACCACTATGCCAGACGGTCATTCTGGCAAAAACCGTTACTTTTCCGTGCTGTTTTCTTTCGGCTTTACGAAACGCAACGTCATGCGATCACTTTCACCGATCGCTAGATACTTCGCACGGTCCTGTTGTCCCATCGCTAAAGTTGGCGGCAGCGCATAAACACCTTTCGGATGATTTTTACTATCCAGTGGGTTGGCATTGATTTCGCTGCTGGCAGCTAACACAAACCCAGCTTGTTTCGCCACTGAGATGACATAAAACTCGTCCAAATACCCCTCGCCAGCCCGACTGGTGATTTCCGACAGCCGGGCGGCCCGGTGTTCAACTAATCCGAGCACCCCGCCCGGCTTTAGCGCATCAAAAAAGCTACGGAATACATCCAGCAAATAGCCTTCTTCGTTCCAGATATGACTGTTACGAAAACTCAGAATCATGTCAAAGCGCTTGACCTGCCCTAGCATTAACCCCGGCGGGTCAAATTCAAAGGAGGTCACGGGGCCAAAGTGATTAGGATTGTTGCGGATATCCTGATCTAACCTGCTGGCTAATTTGGCCCAGAAGACCTTGCGTTCGCCGGTCAGACTACCATCATTGTGCTTAAAAACCGCCAGCGATAACTGCCCCCGTTCCTTGACCACAGGTGCCAAAATCTCAGTATACCAACCGCGCGCAGGCCACACTTCAAGCACTTGCATGTCCGGTTGCAAACCGAAAAAATGCAACGTTTGCGCCGGATGTCGGAACTGATCGCGCTGCTTGTTTTCAACAGTTCGATACGGCGAATCAACCGCATTTTGCAGATAAGCAGGTATATCAGCAGCCACTGCCAGCGGTGAAGACAACATAAACAACGCGGTGCCAAGCTGACAAAGCTTGCCTGCAATCTTGGAAATGACCGGATGACGAACTGGCTGTTTACCAGCTAATTTATTGCGAACCTTGATCTGACTGCTCATGAACGGGTCCTTGGGTCGGTGTTGTTGTTCTGATCCGGACAGCAGGGCCAGGGTAGTATGGATATGGATAAGGCTGGCGCCACCACGGAAATGTATCTACTTCAATCCGGGTTGCTTCAGTCTGCTTTGGCCACAAATGTACTTTTGCTTGCTGTAACACCGGATAACTATATTGATAATTGTCGACTTTACCTTGTTCAAATGCTGCCAACTGGCCCAGCACCGTCACTTGTTTGCCAGTCTGATAGACTACCGGATCTAAAAAACCGCGGACATAGGCCACAAAACGCCCTTCAGTGTTTTTATCCACCAACGGCCGCCCCGAGCTGCCGCTTGGAAAATAAACGATTTCCAGCCGAGTGTCCTGACTATTGTTTTGTACCCGTGCTATCACACCGCTCCAACGCGCCGGCCCTTGCGTTAAACCGGCTTTGACGGCAGCAGGATAGCTAACCAGCGTCGCTTCATTATCAACCCGCACAGCGGCTGGATAGCTGGCGCATCCCGCTAACATGACAGCACTAAGCGACAACATACCAATAAGCTTTTTCATACCTGATTCCTGTAAATTGCACGTCTTTCAAACTAAAACCAGCCTAAACTGCCAGTCTGAAGCCTGCCTGAACCTAGGCGGCAACAGTGGCACTGCTGAACAATAGCCTCTGTTTGACCACAATTAAAACAAAGAGTTGTGTTAACAACTGGAGAAATTTTTTTGTTCTGCCAAGCACAATATGTCAGACCAGTCGGCCGCGCAAGGGGCGATCAAGCCTTTTCTGTCGCCTTTGCTGCGGGGCACGGGTCGGTCATTTCGCCGTCATCTTTTGCTGCCACCATCAGCGACCAGATCTGGTCGGTGGCCCATTCGCAGCGAGTGCTGTTTTTTCCTGCCAGCAGACCTTACAATTGACGTTTTTGCTATTAAAGTGAATGCTGATGAATAAAATTACTCTGGCTCTGTGCACAGCCCTATCGCTGATGCCAAACATGTCTTTTGCTGCCGCCGCACCCAAAGCGGCACCCGCAGCGCCAAAAAATGTGATTTACATGATCGGCGATGGCATGGGGCCAGCCTATCTGGCTGCCTATCGTTATTACATGGATAATCCGGCAACCAAACCGGTCGAAAAAACTATTTTTGATCAGCTGTGGGTGGGCGTCGCCACTACCTATCCGGACGACGATACCGTCGTGACAGATTCAGCCGCCGGCGCGACTGCGTTGTCCACCCGGCAAAAAAGTTATAACGGCGCGATCGCTGTTGACCATCAGCATGCACATCTGACTACCATTCTGGAAATTGCCAAAGCCAAAGGCAAAGCCACTGGTGTCGTGGCTACTGCACAAATCAACCATGCCACGCCAGCTGCTTTTGTTGCTCATAATAAGAGCCGGAAAAACTACGATGAAATCGCAAATGACTACTTTGATAATCGGGTTGGCGGTAAATTTGTCGCCGATCTGATGTTTGGTGGTGGTGTCAGTTACTTTGAACGCAAAGACCGCCATTTGGCAAACGAGTTTAAAGCAGCTGGTTACCAGTACAGCAATAATTGGCAAGACTTTAACAATATCACTAAATTGCCAGCCCTTGCCTTATTGGCGCCGGTCGGTTTCCCCAGCACATTGGATAACCCGGTGCAACAGCCGCTGGTGCAGATGACCGATAAAGCTTTAAAACTGCTGTCAACCCAGCAAAACGGCTTTGTGGTGATGATTGAAGGCAGCCAGATTGACTGGTGCGGTCATGCCAATGACGTGGCTTGTGCGATGGCCGAAATGCATGATTTTGCCAACGCAATTAAAGTCGCTAAAGCATATGTCGACCAACATCCGGATACAATTCTGGTGGTCACCGCCGACCATGAAACCGGCGGATTATCGCTGGGAGCTGAAGGCGTCTATGCATGGAACAGCGCAGTGCTACACAAAGTGCGTAAAACGGCGGCTAACCTTGCCTCCACGCTGGTGCAAGCTGACGCCAAGGACTGGCCACAACTTTGGCAAGACAACACCGGTTTAACACTGAGCAAAACCGAATGGGCCCAATTAGCTGCCCGTCTTAAAGCAGCAAAGCCGGGGTTTATGGCGAAAAACTGGCAGCAAGAACAAGATGTGTTGGAAGCACAAGCCGAATTACTCGGACCGGTAAGTGCTGAGATTAAGCGGTTAATCAACCACTATAGCAAAACCGGTTGGACCAGTGGTGCTCACACTGCCATTGATGTGCCTGTATTGGCCTATGGTCAACAAGCTGCCATTTTTGCTGGCCAGCAGGATAATACCGACATCGCCACCAAGCTGATAAAGCTGATTGAACAACAATAACCCGGCAAAGACGCCTTAAAACGCGCAAGCCCCGACAATAATCCGCTGTCGGGGCCGTCTAACATAGCAGCAGACGCCGTTTGTTGCTTCTGACCTCATACCACTACAGCAAGTAGCAAGCAAAGGATTCGCCGCCGGGGATTTAAACTTCGCTGGGTTATCGTGTGAATCGGTGCAGATCACACTAGGACTTCGCCTGCCCTAACAACCTGGCTCGCAGTTTAGGCGCTGTCGTATGAACACCTAACCAGATATCCAGAAAAACCGGCCCGAATGCCTGATCTTCTATCAGGCCAAGCGGCTTATCATTAAGAAAAAATTCGGTATGACCATTTGCTAGATAAACACAAGCGAGCCTATCGCCGTTTTTGACATCACGCCAGATGGTACCCAGCAGTTCTCCCCAGCGTTTTTTATCCGCAGACAACTGACCATGTTGTTGTTTCCACTGATCAAGTGTTGCATCGACAAAATCTGCCACAGCGATATCACGCTGATAGGTCAGCTCGAGTTTTAATGGTTTTGTTTGTTGATAATCGCTAAAACGACCATCTGCACTAAACAGCCGCGCTTGATACACATCCCAAAACAGATAATTGAACTGGCCTTGCCCCACCAATTGCCAGTTGGCTTGAGCAAAAACCGGTAAGCTGAACGCCAAGAGCGCAAAAGCAAATAAAATGTGTCTCATCTTTGCCCTCCATGTAATGGCATCGAAGGCCGGAATTGCAGCCATAACAGCATCAACAGACCCCAACCAACGGCAAGTGCCGGCCAATACCAGCTGCCAGCGTCAATCTGCAGCGCGGCTGGGTTTAATACGGCTCCCGCCTGGTAAGCCAGCGGCCCGCCTACTACAGCAAACACCAGTACCAACAGTGGCTGACGTAGCAGATGTTGCAAGGTGCTGACCCAACTCCAGGCAAACCACCCCCACAACACAATAAGCCACAGCGGTAACCAGGGTGTATCGCCATCAAATCGAAATACACCGGCTAGTACCAGGACGGAGTCCAGCAGTAAACCAAGGCCTGCCAACAACAAGAAACTGTGCCGATCTTTTTTAGTAAGCTGCAGATATAACCACAGCAACAGCGGGAGTAACAACACAGTGGCCCAATCGCCAGCTAATACTAATGCCAACCAGCCGCCTTTAAATAGCAACAAACGTTGCCAGGTATTGTTAAGTTGCATCTGAACCTCCCTGCCGGGCAAATTGCGCCGCCACCCTCTGTCTGATGCCATAAGGTAAGCAGCGCAATAGTTGTAAACTCCACACCAATCGCTGCGGAAAACGGATGCGCCAAGCTCCCGCTTCAAGCTTAGCTGCAATACGTATCGCAGCTTCACCGGCCGGCAGTAAAAACGGCATCGGAAAGTCATTTTTTCGGGTCAGTGGCGTGTCGACAAACCCGGGTTCAATTAAACAAACCTGAATGCCGGTCGCGGCAATATCGGCACGCAAGCTGTCGGCAAAATAACTAAGTGCCGCTTTGCTGGCACCATAAGCCTCCGCCCGACCAAATGGAAACAGATGGGCCAAACTGCTGACAAATGCCAGCTGACCACCAGCGGGAATCAACGGCAATAGCAGTTTAGTGGCGGACACCACGGCCAGAAAATTCAGGGCAAAAGTCCGATCGAAAGCAGTTAAATCTAAATCTGTCGCTTGTACATACTCGCAGGTACCCGCGTTTAGCAATACCAGATCAAGCCGTCCATAATCGAACGCAATCCTATCAACAAACTGCTGCATCGCCCCATCATCAGTAACATCCAGCGTACAGGCCCGAATATTTTGATGCTGCTGGGCCAGTTGCATGAGTAAGTCAGCAGAACGCGCTACCGCCAGCACCAAATAACCGCGATCAGCCAACTCTAATGCCAGCGCTCGACCAAGTCCGGTGCTGGCACCGGTTAATAGACAAATTTTTTCAGCAACCATTGATGTCGCTCTGCCTTGCCGGATGTTTGACAATAGATTATTGCTTCGTACGGTGCACCAGACCGTTTGGATTGGTCACCATTCAGATAATCCAAAGGTCAACTCTGGCACAAGCGCAATTTGCGATGGTGGCATAAAGCAGGAATTCACGGCAGTTGAGCAAGCAGTACTTTTTGCCAAGAAACTAACAAGGAAATCGCCAGCAACGCTTGCAACACTACCAGACGAAATCGACAGGGTCAGGCGTACAAATCAATCGCAAACATCTGCTGCAATTGTTCTTTTTTATCCTGCTGTAACACTGTCTCATAAGCAGACAGCGCACGCTGTTGGCGCTGACCAGGTTCGTCATAGACAGTTCTCTGCGCGGTCTCTGCTTCCAGCATGGCAAGCACCGCATCCGAGGCGCGAATGCCCTCGCCCTGTGCAGGATTTAGTGCAGTATTTTTTGCAACAGACTGGCTGGTACTGACCGCACTATCTGTTGCCCCGCCAGTCGGGCGTACAACACGGCCAGACAGCACAGAGCCTGTGCCGTTGCTGCGTGACAAATCCTGACTGACAGTAATACTCATGGCGGTATAAACGTAGACAATGATGCTTGCATTATAGCCAGTTTAGCAGCGCTGCCAAGCAACTTGTTAAAAAAGCCGCAAGCCTTGCCGGGCAAGGCCTCCAGCGTCTTTTGGCGCGGCAAAAAATTGCCGCTTATTAACCTTTATCAAACAAAACTAAGGCTATTCTAAAAGCAAAGTAGCAAACCTGCTGTCAGCGACCAGGTAACTTCTGCCAGGTCACTTCATCACGCACATACACTGCCTCGGCACATTCAGCCGTGACAAAATCACCGCGAATAAATGCCGGTATGGCAATGCTTAGCATATCTTGGGCTGACGGCAATAGAATGTCATGACTACAACCCGCGCCATTTGCCCAGGCTTGCAGCAACGACGGATATGTTTGTGCTCCAGTCCCTACCAACAACTGCACATCCGCTAACAGGAGTGGCGGCAGCTGTTCAGGCTTACAAGCGACTTCGGCGCTTTGGGGTAGCATCAAGCCGCTCGCAGCATCGAACTGATACTGCGCGATATAGACTTCAGCCATGCGAGCATCAATCGCAGCCACCACCCGGGTCTGTTGCGTTTGTCGAAAAGCAGCCTGAGCCATCGCTTGCAAAGTAGACACGCCATACACCGGTAAATCGGCGGCAAAAGCCAGTCCTTGGGCTACTCCCACGCCAATCCGCACGCCGGTAAAACTGCCCGGACCACGACCGAACACTAAACCGTCGAGCTGTTGCAAGCGGACACCCGCACTCACCAGTAATTGGTCAATCATCGGCAAAATTCGTTTGCTATGTTGTTGCGGACATACCTCGTCAACGTGGCTGAGTTGCCCGTCCAGCCACAACGCAGCAGAACAAGCTTCGGTCGACGTATCGAGTGCTAATAATTTCACGACAAACTCCCTCAAAAACTTTTACAG
>Ga0169931_10010215_pt1 | contig 13387 bp, 31 predicted proteins | sample Kivu_15m_20L_FD_129675 | JGI IMG/M metagenome (GOLD analysis project Ga0169931, IMG submission 129675) | Freshwater microbial communities from Lake Kivu, Western Province, Rwanda to study Microbial Dark Matter (Phase II) - Kivu_15m_20L... | ecosystem: Environmental > Aquatic > Freshwater > Lake...
CAGACGCAGAAAACGACCCAGGTGCTAACGCAATTTGCCAGCTCTGCAAAGTAGGAGACAACTAACGAGGTTGGGTGAAGCTGACCTTCTGCTTTGGGTGAATGTAGTTTCTAACCCCTACGCATCTGCCCCTGATGCTATAGCCAGTTGTTTTGCACTTTATGTGATGCCGCAGCTTGACAAATGCCGATAACCAATATATAATTGTGAGTAGACGGTGTGCGATGTCGTCACCCCTTTGTGTTCCGCAGAAATAGGACTATTGAAAATGAGTATTGCTAGTAGCGTTTCCGTCAACAATATCGACAACGTAACACGGGAAGAACTGTTGTATTTGCTGTGGCTTGCCCTCGTAGAATGCAGCACACACAACATCAACACCGTGGGAACTTTTGATCCCGACGAAACATTCGACGCGCCCATTTTATTGGACGTTTTGGATGAAGTGCTGGGGGTCGTACCGTAATGGTGGCTATTTTAACATTATGCACCGAAGTTTTGTGGTGGGCACAAAAATTGTCCATCAATAAAAACATTGGGTTTTTTAAAAATGGGTGTTTTTAAAACCGACCCGACACTTTTTTAGAATTAACAACTCATTTTTAGCTAAGGGGAGAAACTACGCCCATGCCGCGCGGAAATAAAACCTGTCCAACGTGTCGAGCTGGCTGCGGGCCGCGATCCTATCGTTGTGCCTGTGGCTACGAATTTTCCATCAAATCTGGATCTACTGGGGGGAAAACCGCCACTAAACCCAAGATTGTGCGAAAAAGAAAGCCCAAAGCTGTGAGGGTGGTGAACTGGCAAGATTTAAAAATTGGCACAAAGTTTCGGGTTGCTAGCGGATCGGGACCGTACTACACGGCAAACGGTGAGCGCATCTACATGAGTGAGCGCGGTTACTTCCACCTACAAGAAATAAAACGGGACGGTTTACTGGCTACAGACAGCCACGGCACATGGAGTTTTATCTATATGGGACGCAGTGAAACTAGCCCAAACATACCAGGATTAACGAGAGAGGCACACAGAATATGGGTTAGAGTAGAACGTCAGTAGACGAAAAAGCAACAAAAACATTGGGAAAATGAACAGTTGATGAAATGGTTGAATGTTGTGGGGGCGGCCCAGGTAAAATTCTATAACTTCTTTTTATCCCCCCAAACCCCACCATGTGTTTATTACTATTACTACCTATACTTATATACTGTATTATATGCAAACAATTGAGGCGGTTTATTTAACAACTTGTTGTCTATATTTCCTCGTAGTAGGAAGATGCATAAATCTCTTACAAAATTAAGGTTTTTCGAGACTTTTCCACCCACATTTTTCCCTTGATTTTTCCCCAAAAATGCTTGCACTATGATATCACTATGGTATCATTTATATAGCACACAAACCCCGCTAAAATTAGGTCAAAAAACCGCCCATTTTTCCTATGTGTATAATCTATTGGGATCTCCTACCGGAGAGAAAAAATAGAAAAAAACATAAACTGGGAGAAAAAAATGGACGAAAAAAAAGAATTGGACACTGTAATTAGTGAATTGAAATCACATGGCATAGGATACAATACTCACCAGCAAATTGCCAGCCAAGGAACAGAAGAACAACTTGTGGGGCTTGGTGACGTAGTTGAAAGCGTATTAAATAAACTTGGCATCACACAAGAAAGATACAAGGCTTTTTGGGGAATAGAGGAATGTAATTGTACGGAGCGTAAAAAATACCTTAACAATTTATTAAGTTGGCACGTTAAAAGGAAAGAGGGTCAAGAGTGAAATCATTAGGAATAGCAATCGGTTATGGTCTGCAATTAGAGTCGTCAAAAGATGACATTTGGGAAAAAACATCGTCGATGTTTCAATATTATCTTTGGGAACGTATGCAGGAAATTGAGGAGGGTATTCCGTATATTTTGCCACTTGTTGATGTGGATTTAAATGAATAATACAATATGTAAAGTTGTCGATAGTTCAACCAATGCTATTTGTCAAAAAACTTGTAAAAAACTTAGAAATTTATTGGTTAAAAGCGTATGGATCCCAGTATTAATAACGGTTACTGAGCGTCGTTTACCAACAAAAAATCAAATGAAAAAAGAAATTATGGAAATCTATAAAGATAACGCTTGACTATGCCGATAACCAAGGTATAATGAGGAAGTAGGACGGTACAATCCATTGTTTTTTTGAGGAATAATGAAATGACAAAAGAATTAATTACCAAGCAACGAAAAGTTCGTATCGCATGCCATAATTTATTGATGGAATGTGGGGTTCGCGGCTTATTAAACGAATTGGCCTATTTACACTCAGCGTAATGTCGAATATGTCGTGCTTTGAAAATTTTCTAAAATTACGGCTCGATGATGCGGCACAGCTTGAAATTCGCGAAATTGCTGCTAAAATGTTAGAATCCGTGAAAAACATTGACGGGCAACCGTTTAAATATACTTTGGAAGCATGGGGATACTAAAAATGAATAGTATCAGTAGTGAAGTCAGGGATCAAACCGAGGAGCAAGTCTACGATCAAGTCTGGCGTCAAGTCGGAAATCCAGTCAGGGGTCAAGTCGTGAACCAAGTCAGGGATCAAGTCAGGGATCAAGTCGGAAATCAAGTCAGGGGTCAAGTCTGGCGTCAAGTCTGGCGTCAAGTCTGGCGTCAAGTCTACGATCAAGTCTCGCATCAAGTCAGGGATCAAGTCTGGGATCAAGTCTGGGGTCAAGTCAGGGGTTAAGTCTGGGGTCAAGTCAACATTCAAGTCTGGGGTCAAATTCACGATCAAGTCTGGGATCAAGTTTGCGAGGACGCAAAATGAGCAGTGTCAGTAGTGAAGTCAGGGATCAAATCATGTATCAAATCAGGGATCAAGTCTGGCTTCAAATCAGGGATCAAGTCTGGCTTCAAGTCAGGGATCAAGTCTGGCTTCAAGTCAGGGGTCAAGTCTGGGGTCAAGTCAGGGGTCAAGTCTGGGATCAAGTTTGCGAGGACGCAAAATGAATAGTGTCAGTAGACAAGTCAGCTATCAAGTCAGGGATCAAGTCGGAAATCAAGTCAGGGATCAAATCATGTATCAAATCAGGGATCAAGTCTGGCTTCAAGTCAGGGATCAAGTCAGGGATCAAGTCGGAAATCAAGTCAGGGATCAAGTCTGGGATCAAGTCTGGGGTCAAGTCAGGGGTCAAGTCTGGGGTCAAGTCACAAGAGATTTTTTCAAGATTTCACTTGACAATGCCGATACAGATGTTAGAATGAATTAGCGGTCAGGCGAAACTAACAACGACTGATAGCCGTAAATGTCCTGGCCGCTTTTTACCAACCACTTTTAGGAGATTTTTATGAAGATCGCAACTGCGCATCAAGATGTTGCCGTGCATGGTAACTTTCAGACTTCGGATTTTAATGTTGGCGATGTGGCTTTTATCGTTGACATGTTTGCCGACAAGGTTTATACGCACAAAGAACGCGCCGTTATTCGCGAGCTATCTTGCAATGCACACGATAGCCATGTTATGGCAAACACCAAAGATACACCATTCAATGTTCACCTACCAACTAGGCTTGAGCCTTGGTTTAGTGTGCGGGATTTTGGTACGGGTCTGAGCGATCATGAAATTCGCACCATCTTTGCGGGAATTGGTATCAGCACCAAGCGTAACAGCAATGAAGTTATTGGGTGTTTCGGTATCGGGAGCCTGTCACCATATTCATTGGCCGATAGTTTTTCTGTAACCAGCTACCACAACGGAACAGTGCGTAGCTATACTTGCTATCGCGACGACCAGCGCAAGCCAGTCGTAGCACTTCTCACCGAAGCAGAAACTTCTGAACCCAACGGACTCGAAGTATCTGTAAGTGTCAACGGCAGAGTAGTCGAATTCGAGGCAGAAGCGGTCAATGTGTTTAAATTCTGGGAAGGTACTCTGCCCAACATTAATAATCGTAATGTTATTACACAGTGTGAACAGCAGCGCGAAGAGTTGATTTTTACGGGCGACGACTTTGCTTTTACTGCGAGTTCCGGCAATCTGTATGCTATTATGGGCAACATTGCGTATCAAATTCCTAGTGAATTAACCAGGGACTTAAATTGCAAGGGTTATTTGAAGTTTAACCTGGGCGAATTGGAGTTTGATACTGCTCGCGAAAACCTGAGTATGACCGACAAGGTAAAAAACGCTGTTACGGCTAGGGTTAAGCAAGTTCGCAGCAGCATTGCCAAGCTAGCCAGAAAACAAATTGAGGCACAACCGACTCCATTTGACCAAGCGGCAATGGCAGAAACATTTCGGAATGGTCATATTGGTTACATCGTGAAACTAAAAGATGCTGAATATAGATTGCCAGAACCTAAAGAGCAGTTTACTTACTATCAAAGCAAGTGGCGAGGTGTTGATAAGTATAACAGCAAACACGTACCACTTGGGTCGCGGGTCACATACTACCTACATAAAGAACGTATGAATGGTCGTATTAAAAACCGACTCAAAGAACTTGGTAGTGGACACACGTTTGTTGTGTTCAATAATCAGCAACACGCTGACGAGTGTGGTGTGCCACGGCATATGCTCAGTGATCTTAATGATTTGCCCAAGGTTGAACGGGCAGCTAAAACCTCTACCGGAAAAGTTAATACGGTAAAAACATATCAATTTGTTAGTAGCCGAGGATATCGACATGTTGACTTTTGGGCCGATGTGGAACTAAAACTTGACGGCGCTGAGATTGTATACGTACCAATAGAGCGTTACCAACCCGTAGGTCAAAAATATATAGAAAGTAATTATTCAATCAGGGATTATATCAATCTGTTAAAAGCGCACGGTATCAATGTGAATGTATTTGGATTGACCCCAGCGTTTATGCGATCCGCAGAGTTCAAGGGTAGCACCAAGTTTGTTACACTTGACGAATTTATTCGCAGAGAAATTACGAAACTTCTTCCGGCCTCGCGTGTTAAATTCGATGAGTCGGAAGCGGATATACTTTTTAACATTCATGAAGTAATCCAACAAGACGAATTAGACAATATTGTGGCTCAACTTCCAACAAAGAGTCAACAAGAGTTGTATCGTCTTGCCGATAAATTCCACTTAGAAATTAAAGAAGAAGAAGATCGTGATCTTAGCAACACGATTAGTGCTTGGCGAGAGAAATATTGTATGATTGAGATCGTCCAACCGCATGATCTAAGATATAATAAAAAAGTTGTGGCAACTTATCTAGGTGGAAAGGTACGATAATGAAGAATGTAATTGTTGAGATTGAACATGGTATGGTAAAAGCGGTGTACTGTCCCGACGAAACATACGTGGTCAATGTGCTTGATCGCGATGATCAGGATGGTGAAATTAATGGTGTAATGCGTGAATATTATCGCGACTTAGAAGATGAGATAGGGCATTTAACAAATTGTTTTTGAGGTGATTTATGTCTGCTGACTGGTTCTTTATTAAAAAATCATATTTGTGTGGCAACAAAATAATTGGGCCAATTAGCGAGTCTGATTTTCTTGACAGGATTGAGTCGGGAGAGATAAAGCAGAACACAAAAATATCCAGCGCAACAAAAACTCATGGACAATGGATATCTTTGAGCGAAATAAATAATTCCTTGGAAAGATTTTTTCGCAAAAAACATAAAAAAAATGATTAATTGGCGATGTAAGTCATTGACATTGCCGATAACTAGGATATAATGGATACGTGTGGTCAGTCAACAATAGTTTTTCAGAGAGGTTTATTATGCTCGCGCACATCAAGTCGAACGACAATCATTGGACAGTGGTTTTAAATGGTCAACCTATGCAGTTTGACGTTACGCATCCCAATTATCTAACACTCGTAGAGTGTGTTAAGGTTGGAGACGTTGAGGAATTTGTTCGCGTTTTTAATACTGGCGATTTCGTAGAAGACTGGAGCGAAGGCGAGTTTGAATTTCGCGACGGGTTTCTGTACTTCCAGAACGAACAGGTGGCAACAGACCCAACCAACCGTATCATCGAGATGATTCGCCAGGGGTTTGATGCTCGCCCTATTCTTAACTATCTGCAAAATCTTTATGATAACGTCAGTGAACGTGCCGTTCAAGAATCCTACAAGTGGAGTTCGCACAAGGGCTTGCCCATTACGGAAGATGGTATGCTTGTGGGCTACAAGGGTGTGGTAAAATATACCGGCGAAGATCGCAAAGATAAACTGGGTCGCGACCTTAAAGATGGCGATTTGGTGGATAAGTATACTGGCTACTCATTCCGCAACAATGTTGGCGACAAGTGCAGCATGAAGCGACGACAGGTGTGTGACGACCACACCGTTGGTTGTTCGTCGGGTTTGCATGTTGGCACATACGAATATGCTTGCGATTGGGCTGGGTCAGGAGGTGTTGTGGTGCTGGTTAAATTTAATCCGCGAGATATTGTTAGCGTACCGTCCGACTGCGACTGCCAAAAGATGCGTGTTAGCGAATACGAAATCATCGCTGTTGCCAGAGAACAGTTGCAGGAAGCCGTATATGATGGGGCGTATGATGGGGCGTATGATGAAGATGAAGATGAAGATGAGGACTATGATCCTGAAAATGATCCATATTGCTATGACGACGAAGACGAAGATTTCTAATCGTGGTTGGTTAGATGCGGGGGTGTAGTTAGCTCTGCGCCCCCTTTTCTTTATTTTTAAGGGGTAAATTATGAAAAATGATGCGGCATGGGAAATTGAGCAAATCGATCAGGCAATCAAATATCATAAAAATGCAAGGAAAAAAATTAAATCACTGCCCATCAGTGATATTGTGTCTAATCTAACAAATATTAAATTACACTTACTGGAGAAACAAGACGATGAGCTTGAAGAACCATATTTTGGAGACGGCTGGACAGAAGAAAGTGTATAAAGATGCGGACTGGCCCGAATGGATTGAAGAACTTTTTGATACTGGCGAAGAAATTATTCAAATAAAAGAATTTAACTGGGAAATACTAGAAGATGCAGAATAATGCCTAAATACTATGTGTCTATACCCAATCTGAATGTTGTGCTTACAGCAAACAATACTATGGACGCCTGTGTTAAAACAGCATTAAAACACGGTTGCGTAACAGTTGGTTTATTATGGAAAGTTTCAGAAATTGGATTTGGAGGACATCCAGAAGATGAAGTAATTGATGATCATGAAGTTGTAAAAGAAATTAATCGTAGAAAAAAGAAAAAATAGAAATCAAGGCTTGACAAACACGGGGGCGCGGGTATAATGCATGCGTCCCCTTGTTCGTTGTCGAATCGTAGATCGAATAGTCTGACTCGGACGAAACTGGCCCAGTAGGGTAGAGTGTAAACCGGCGGCGTTGACAGTGAAACGCAAAGGCGGCACAGCTAGGGACGATGCCGCGAACAGCTAGCGAGCAGGTGCAATTCCTGCCCGGTTTATTGCAAGTTTATGCGACGATAACCCGCAGCGGATCTTATAAATCCGTCAATTAAAAGCGTGGGTGGTCATTGAGTGGTTCGATTCCACATCGTCGCACTCTTTTTTAAAATTGTTCACTACAGATTGACATAAAGATATAAATTCGTCTAAACTTAAATCACTTTTTGCGCGATTTACATCTGAGCAAGCTAATCCACAATTCTTTAGAGAGTGGAGTCGGTGTGAATTTTTCTAAAGTTTATCTTGACTTATGCCGATATTGAGATATAATAGAGCAAACGATCACTTAATAACACAAGGAAATAATCAATGTACAATCTCTGCTGCATCAGCAACGAACTAAAAGATACGCACAGTTTTAAAACCATGACCTGGAAGCAGTTCACCAAAATCTTGAAGGAAGATGGTGAAGACGCTGCGTTACGCATACTTGGTGCGCGATGGTTAAACAATGTTCGTGTAACCCACCGTATCATTAGGCACTGTGCCGACAACGGGTGGGGATATCGCGTTTCTAGCGACCTATTCCCCTGTCTAACGCATCCTGATTTTAAATGGCTAATATCAGACGTTCCTCAATGCGATTTAATCGTAGACGAGTTTGAGCTGATTGCGGGGTTTAATGGTATCCTGCAACAAAAAGTAAGATTGTCATGCCATCCCAACCAGTTTAATGTGCTGGCTAGCGATAACCCAGAGTCAGTAAGTAAAACTATCAAAGAACTAAATTATCATGGTTGGATAATGGACAAACTAGGATGCCAGCGTTCGCGACAAAATCCTATCAATATTCATATCAACTGCACCAAGGGCGATCCCTCCGATATTGCTGCTCGTTTTATGTCTAACCTAAACCTTTGCAATCAGAGCGTAACGTCGCGCCTTGTGGTAGAAAATGAAGATAAAGGCATTTGGAATGTAGATAATCTTATTCAATACGTTTACAAACCATATAAAATTCCGCTGACTTTCGATTTACTTCATCATGAATGCAACCCCTCTGTACATTGCGTTAGTGATTTTGGCGATGATATGGCTGCTGAAATTTGCGAATTAACGTGGCATGGTGTTCGACCAATATTTCATTATTGTGAGGCTCATCCCGATAAAAACAATCCCCGCGCTCATGCTGATATGCCAACAAATTGTCCACCAGACTGGCCTGTAGACTGGGATATCGAGTTAAAAATGAAAAATTTTGCTATTCGTCGTTGTGAGGAAATTCGTAAAGGAATAAAATCATGTATATCGTTAAATACCAGGGCGACCTAAACAAAGACCCCCTTAACCACGGAGTGGTTTGCTTTGAAGATCCATTTATAGCAATAGAGCATCTTGACAAAATGCGATCCAAAGGATATAATGCAGAAGCATATGCGTGTACGCATTTAGACAACGAGTCGATGCGCCTTAAAGCACTGGAAGAATTAACCGCCGAGGCTCAAGAATTGGGATTGTATGATTAGTAATGTCAGGCGTGTCAGCGGTCAAGTCTGGAGTCAAGTCGGCGGTCAAGTCTGGAGTCAAGTCGGCGGTCAAGTCTGGCGTCAAGTTGGCGATCAAGTCGTGAACCAAGTCGGGGATCAAGTCGGAAATCAAGTCAGGGGTCAAGTCTGGCATCAAGTCTGGGGTCAAGTCAGACGGGGTGTCGAAAATGATAAGTAAACTCGGTCAAATCAAAGAAGATATTTGGGCAGAAGCAGGATGGTTTGTCATAGATGAAACTAGTCATGATTTTATGAACGAAAAGAAAAATCAACTGTGGGATGCAGTGGCAAGGATTGCAATTATTCAACCAAAGAGTTTTATTAAACAGCAAATACAGGTGGATTTTGAAAATGATATATCAATTTAATACTACGATATCCGTACATACTCCTCATGGAGAAGGTGAAGCGTTATTGTTGATAGATTATGGAATAGATGTAAACACGGTTTGGGTTGTTAGACTCAGGGGTGGTCGTGTTCTGCACTATCTTTCTGATGATATCAGAGTTTACAGCAATCCAATGTACGGCAATGGTTTCGATGTAGATATACCAGAAAATTGGGTAAAATAAAAATGCGCGATTTAACCTTAGAAATATGCAGAGTATGGACACATAATGATGACATAATATTTTATTTAATACAAAAATTTAGATCTAGTGGGATTGACACGCTTGAAAACCGCGATATAATAAACAATAGAATACTATTACAACGAGATTTATGGAGTACTGTGCGTGAAATCGATGTTTGAGTTTATTTTTAGATGCGTTGGATACGGTGGGGCTTTTGCGTCCATTGTGTATTTTATGGAACGAAAAAATACACTGCCAACATTGATAGAAGATGTAATAGCTTTTTCTATATCGATAGTCGGTATGATTTGTCTGGCGTTATCTGCGGAGTTTAATGAAGTTCCATGAAGCCCCTTAGAAGAAAAATAAACGATTTATATTTTACAGTGGGCAAATGCATTGAACCAGGAGATAATATCTCACGCGATAATTTTATCGAAATACGCAATTTGGCGCGAATTGATTTAAATTATTTGCACGAATACGTTGACTTTTTTTGGTACGATGTTATAATGATACAAGACAACCTAGAACACACTCTTTATTACTGGCCCCCACGGAAAGACCACTGAACATGAAAACCAAAAAGAAACAAACGATAGACAAAATGGAAAAAATGTTATGGGGGTAAAAATGAACAGAGTAGACAGAATAGGACTAACACTTATCATAATAATAATAACTCTTTGGCTTGCAGCGACGACAAATGCTATCGAGACTCTTAGAAAAGATGTAAAAGAAACCCGGGCTGATATTGAAGAACTTTATTTAAGGTCAGAAAAATGAAACTGTACAGAGTTATGAAGCGTAAGGAAGTTTGCACCAATATCTACTTTTGGGCAGACAATCCCCAAACTGCAAAAATCAAAGCTACAGTTGGGCCTACAGAAAAAGTTAAAAACAAAGAGGGGTTTGAAAAGATTGAATACGTCTGGATTGACGATCCGATAATTGAGGTTGAGGAGATTGAAGATGAGGGAAATTAGTTTTAGAGTGTGGGATACGCAATATAAACAATGGCTAAAAGACAGAGAGTATAGCCTAGAAAATAATAATCATATAATTTTATATAACTGTGTCCAAGAAGTTATTGATACTTTTTACTGCGGAGCAGATGATTCCAGATTTATTATTCAACAATTCACCGAGCTAAAAGATGCTAACGGGGTTGACATTTACGAGGGCGATATTATACTAGAAACATGGGAAGAGAATCGACCCTATAGTTACTGTCCAGATGAATGGTATAATCAAACAAGTAAATTTATGGTAGAGTACAATGCTCCATCATTTAATTTTCCAAAACGCTACGGCGACCAAAGATCTATAGAGAATTATAAACTAGAAGTTGTTGGGAATATTTTTGAGAATAAAGGGCAGGCGGATGGATCTTCAACAAGCAAAAATTAATCTTTATAAAGAACTATTGGGTCTAAATCCAGAACAAATGACTGATACAGAAGTGGAGATAATGTTTCAACTTTCTATGGATGAAGATGTCAAGATGAAGATATCAGGGGAAATTAGTAGATCATATCGTACCAAACCCATATAGAGGAGAAATTTAATGACTCTTACAATTTTTGACATTATTGCTATAGCAATCGCTTGCAATTTTTGGGGCTGTACGGTAGAATTATTAGCAGATGTAGCGAATTGTTTCTTGATTAAAGAATTTTCAAAGGATTAAAAAATGGGAATACCGGGATTTTGTTGGGTAGAAATAAACACCGCAGTAGATTCTGATACGAAAACAACATCTAAGTCTATTAGATATTTAGGTGGCATTGGCTTAAATGCTTTATCACTAGACTTTGATTTTGATTCAGAGACTCAGAAAGAGGCCGATCATTTATACGTTAAAAATAAATTATTCCGCGATCTTTCTATGTTGCCCGATGGTAAATACAAGATAGCAAAACTAGAACGTCCCGAAAACTTTTTGGCTGATAAATATTTTGATTATGTATGGATGCCAACAGAGGAAGACTACGATAATTAAGGGGATTAAGCAGATGAAAAGTCTAAGGAATAAGATATTTGCCTGTCGATATGATGTGCATCGAGTGAACCTAGACGATGAAACCATTCACCACATTGAACTTAATACCACACACAAAGTATGGGATGCTTGCGATCCTACACACGAAGAAGTTTTTTTTAATATTTTAGATGATTGTTGGAAAGAACCCCTTGACAATCACAATTACCAAGATATAATAACAGCATCAGTTTAGTTTAGTTTAGTTCAGTTTTTTAACCAAGGAAAGTAGAATGAGTAAGATCGACAAACTTACACCCGAACAAGAAGCACTAATTCCAGTTTATCGCGACAAGTGGATTGCCATTGGCAAGTCATGCGAACCGTGTGATCTGGAGCAAAGCAAGCATTTTGCGCGACTGGCATATGCTGCGGCAGGATTGGAGTGTCCCGAAAAGTTTTATTTGGTGGACAGTCCTATGGCTGCTGCCAAGCTCGAAGTAAACCTGCGTGGCGAAAATCCTAACGCCACCAACCTTCAAACTGCCATCAACAATCAGGTGTTTGGCTATCATGAGGCCGGTTGGCTTTCCTACTATGAATTTATGTTGGAAGTTGTTGGCATCAAAGAGTGTGAAAAACTTGAGGGGCTTATCGGTTTGGCCAAAAACTGTGGGTGGTGGTCGCCCTATGACGACTGTGTGATTTTTCAACATCGTCACTCGGAATTGCATACCGATGATAACTTTAGACTTCACAACGAATCTGGACCGGCAGTACGATACCGCGACGGATACAGTGTTTGGGCCATCGACGGTATTCGTGTTAATGAAAAAATTGTAATGCGTCCAGAAACCCTAACCGTACAGGAAATCAACGCAGAGTCAAACCAGGATGTTCGCAGTATCATGATCAACCGTTTTGGTTGGGCGCGATATTTGCAAGAAAGCAAAGCTGAGTGTATTGATTATAGGGACAACGAGGTTGAAGGAACCAAGGAAGCCCTGTACAAGTCGCCGCTTGGTGGTATGCGACTGGTGGTAACGTGTCCTACGGGCAGAATTTTTGCCCTTGGGCTAGAAGACGGCGTAAAAACTTGTGCGGAAGCTCAGGTTTGGCTTGGTGGTGGTCGTAAGTTTAATGTTATTGGTAGAACCTAATTTTGAGAGGACTGGAGATTATGAGTACAAACGTAATTGAACAAATTGAACAGCATTGCAAGCGTATTGCAGATGGCGGCGAGCGGGTTTATCCCGGTATGCCAATGCGATTTACCGAGGCGTGTGTGCCTGGGGATTGTATTTGGCAGGGCGATCTTGGACTGGTGATTGCTGCTGGCAAAAAGCCACCCAAGGGCTATGTCAAGCCCAACAAAGCAACCGTACAGCTTGTTCCAGGCAATACAGTCGGATCAAAGCATTGTCTTGATACGCTTGACGGTGTAGAAATGTATGTTCCCAAAGAGTGGAACGAAGAAACGCTTGAAGGGCCATTTCTGATGGTCAACAAGGAAGTGAATATTTTGCATCCAACGCACGGAACAGTTACAATTCCTGCTGGATTCAATGTTCAGTGTTACTATCAGCGAGAATATGATCGCGAGCTTGAGCGAGAACGTCGAGCTAGGGATTAATTGATTGTTTGACCTTTTGACAAGCTAGCGGCATTTGCTGCTGGCTTTTTGGGTGTAAAATGAACAGTGTCAGAGTCAGCAATCAAGTCGAGGATCAAGTCTGGGATCAAGTCCTGGGTCAAGTCTACGATCAAGTCTGGCGTCAAGTCTACGATCAAGTCTGGCGTCAAGTCTACGATCAAGTCTGGCATCAAGTCTGGCATCAAGTCAGGTTTCAAATCAGGGATCAACTACGAGGCACAAAATGAATAGTGTCAGGGGTCAAGTCAGCGATC